>Ga0182024_10022519_pt1 | contig 11357 bp, 9 predicted proteins | sample P32metaG_FD_120480 | JGI IMG/M metagenome (GOLD analysis project Ga0182024, IMG submission 120480) | Permafrost microbial communities from Stordalen Mire, Sweden - P3-2 metaG (Illumina Assembly) | ecosystem: Environmental > Terrestrial > Soil > Wetlands > Permafrost | place: Sweden: Stordalen... | reverse complement strand
GCTGGACGATGGCGCGCCGCAGACGATTACGAATTTTGCGCCCACGGACGCTCCTATCACCATGGTCATTGTTATGGAGTTCAGCGGCCGCGCTTATGGCTGGTTTGCGGCTTATGCCAGGTATTGGGCGGACGCGTTGTTTCCCAACTTGCAGCAAAAAGATTGGGTGGCGCTTGAAACATTTGATATGAGGACGCGCCTGGAAGTGGATTTTACCCAGGATAAAAATGAAGTCCGCGCGGCAATCAGCCGGTTGTATTTCCCGGGATTCAGCGAATCGAATGTCTTTGACGCGATTCTCGAGACCAATGAACGGTTGAAAGATGTAAAAGGGAAAAAATCGATCCTGCTGCTGGCGAGCGGTGTGGATACTTTTTCCAAACACACTCTGGACCAGACCATGAAACAGTTGCGCCAGAGCGATGTCACCATTTTCGCCGTAGGACTCGACAAGACGTTTACAAATTACCTGGATTTGAACGGCTCGCAAAGCGCGCACATGGACTATCTGCAGGCGGAAAATCAGTTGAAAACTTTTGCTAACGAGACTGGAGGGTTTTCCTGGTTTCCGCAATTCGATGGCGAGATTCCAGGCATCTTCCAGCAAGTAGCCGCCATGCTGCGCCACCAATACAGCATTTCCTACACTCCGGGAAACGGCGCGAAGGACGGGCGCTTTCACAAAGTGAAAGTGGAGCTGGTGGCGCCGGATGGCGGGCCGCTTAACGTCGTGGACCAAAAGGGAAAGAAACAGAAATACGTGGTGTACGCGCGTGAAGGCTACCAGGCGCCGAAGAGCGGAACCGGGGACTAGTGCTAGCGGTTGGCGGACGGTGCGGGAGGCGTCTTGCGCGATCAAAGAGAGATTCCTCCGCTGCGCAGCCCGACTCATTCGCAGGAGCGAATGAGAAAGGAAAAAGCATCGGTCTGCTCCGGTCGGAATGACCGGTGGGTGGTGGTGGCGATGTGATCCGCATAGCGGGGCGACAGAGCGGAGCAGAAGAAGAGGGTCGGCACGCTCCAGTCGGACTGACGTCGAGTGCGTTGGGCACTCGTCTTTAGTAGCCGCGGGCGAAATCGACGCGATTGAAAAGTTCGCGGCCGTCAAACCAGCGTTCGAGTAAATCCACCAACATGGCAGTTTCGCGAGGCCATAACCGGTCGCTGAGTGCGCTGGTGTGCGGCGTAATAAATAAATTCGGGGCGTGCCACAACGGACTTGAAGCGGGCAGAGGTTCGGTGGCCGCGACGTCAACGGCTGCGCCGGCGAGCGCGCCATTTTCCAATGCGGAAATCAATGCAGATTCGTCGACGAGCGAGCCTCGCCCTACGTTGATCAGTCGCGCAGTGCGCTTCATCTGCGCCAATTGCTGTGCACCGATTAGGGAGTTTGTTTCCAACGTTTCAGGAGCGCAAAGCAAAAAATAATCGGCGTGCGGCAAAACGGTGTGCAATTCGGCGGAGGAGACAATTTTTTCGGCGTGCGTTGCATCGCCTTTACCGGACCTGGTCACGCCCCATACGCGTATGCCTAGGGCCTTCGCGCGTTTTGCTACTTCCCTGCCGATGGATCCGTAGCCGACTATGAGGAGCAACGTTCCGTTCACTTCTGCTAGATGCTGCGGTTTGTCCCATAAATCCTGTTGCGACCAGATCGCTTTTTCCTGCTGGCGCACTGTGTCCGGGAAATTTCTGGCCAGGGCCAAGATCAAGCCGATGGTGTGTTCCGCCATGGGCACGGAAAAAATGCCGCTGGCGTTGGTGATCACTACTCCTGAGTTGCGCAACTCCGGATACATGAGTTGTCCAACACCTGCGGAAGTGGAATGGATCCATTTTAATTTTTTCGCGGCGGCGAACTGCGCCAGCCGCAACACACTGCCCACAAAAATATCCGCGTCGGCCAGTTCGGCGGGCAATCCCTCGACATTCGTGACGTGTACCACGTTCATCTGAGGCCAGCGGTGACGGAGGGTGTAGGCCATTACCGGCTTGGCATTCCATTCGGAGAAGAAGGAATGCCAGACGCCGATTACAAGTTTGGTATTCGGGGGTTCGGTGCGGACGCTCACAGTGGCCTCTTTGATTTGTTGCGCTGTTGAATTCGTTACGAAGATAAGCGCAGATCGGTTCCGGTCATGTCCTTGGGCTGGCGCTGACCGAGCACGCCCAGAATTGTGGGCGCGATGTCACGCAGCGAGCCGCCGGGCCGCAGGCGGAGTTGCTCGTCGCCATTCACCAGAATAAAAGGCACGGGATTGGTGGTGTGATAGGTGTGCGCACCGCCGGTGTTGGGATCGACCATCATTTCGGCATTGCCGTGATCGGCGGTAATGAGCCAGGTACCCCCGCGCGCTTTCAGCGTTTGATAGATGCGCGCCAAGCCTGCGTCCACGAATTCGACGGCCTGGATGGCGGCTTCCAATTTTCCGGAATGGCCGACCATGTCGGCGTTGGCATAATTCATAATGATGGCGTCGAATTCACCTTTTTCGATGGCGTTCACCACGGTGTCGGTGATTCCCGCTGCGGACATTTCTGGTTTTAAGTCGTAGGTGGCGACTTTCGGGGAGGGGACGAGGATGCGTTCTTCGCCGCCGAAGGGCTTTTCCACTCCGCCATTGAAAAAATAAGTCACGTGAGCGTATTTTTCGGTTTCCGCGCAGCGCAAATTCTTGTAATCGAGTTCGGCGAAGACTTGCGCCAATATTTGCTCGAGCTTTTCGGGAGAAATTACGTATTTCAGCCACGGCCAGTTTTTGTCGTATTGCGTAGTGGCCACGAAAAAAAGATTTTTGGGTCTTTGCGGGTCGGCAAACTTGTCGAAATCGGGCGCGGCGAGCGCACAGGTCATCTGCCTGGCGCGATCGGCGCGGAAATTAAAGAAAATGATCGCGTCCTCATCGCGAATCAAACCGACTGGCTTGGCTGAGTCGCCTGTGCCTTTGGTAGCCACGATGGGTTTGATGAATTCATCGGTGACGTCCTGTTCGTAACTTTTACTGAGGGCGGCGACGGGATCGCCGGTGCGCGTAGGCGCTTCGCCGTGCACCATGGCGCGATAGGCCAGCTCGATGCGCTCCCAACGATTATCGCGATCCATGGCGTAGTAGCGGCCGACCAGCGTGGCGATTTCGCCCACGCCCAACTCGCGCATCTTGTGCTGCAACTGCTTGACGAATTCGCGGCCGCTGTGCGGGGGCGTGTCTCGGCCGTCCATGAAGCAATGCACGAAGACTTTTTCTACTTTTTTGTGCTTGGCCATTTCCAACAAGGCAAATAAATGCTGGATGTGTGAATGCACGCCGCCATTGCTTAATAACCCGATGAAATGGAGTTGGCGTTCACGGCCGCGATCCATGGCTTGTTGAAAGAGCGGCACGTTTTCCAATTGTTTGTTGGCGATCAAGAGATCGATGCGGGTAATGTCCATATGCATGATGCGCCCGGCGCCGATATTCATGTGGCCCACTTCGCTGTTGCCCATCTGCCCTTCGGGCAGCCCCACGAACGGGCCGGAAGTGTGAATCAGAGTGTTGGGAAATTTGCGAAGTAGCTCATCGTAAGCAGGCTTGCGGGCCAGAGCGATGGCGTTGCCGTTTGTTTCCGCGCGGTATCCCCAGCCATCGAGCACGGTTAACACGATTGGTTTCGTTTTTTTATTCATAGCGCGTCAGAATACACGGATTCGCCGCACTGTTGTAGTTGACTAACAGGAATCACAATGGAGTGATGTTGACTTTGAGGGTGGAGCTTTGGAACCCTTGGCCTTTCCAAGAAACCGTGTGCTCGCCCAAGCTATGAAAGTACCTACTAATCTCTAGTTTCATGCGAAGTTCATACCATTCGCCGGGATTCAAGGTGTTATAGCCACCTTCCGGCTGCATGCCGTTGCCGAAAAGATAGCTGGAATCGCTCAAGTCTTTCCCGTTAATCACGATCTGCCAGCCACCGGCAGTGGAATTGATTGGTGATTGTCCATCGTTTAGAAGGATGAACGAAAGGATGACAAAAGCTGGTCGCGAACCGTTGGGGTCGTCCCGCACAAGTTGTGCTCGAATTCCTGCATGGAGGCCGCTGCAACTACGTTCGGTTACGTCTGAGCGAAGAAGGACGCGAGGGTCAGCAATCTGCGCAGACAGGCCAATTGCAGCAACGCTGAGGAAGATAGCTGCGCATTTTTGGGCAGCCCACCGGGGTCTGTTCACTCCTGGTGAGTCGAGAGACATTGGTGTCACTCCGTTCTTCGCAACGGACCGTTGGCGATGATGAATCCAACTTTAACCCTAGGCAGGTAGAACCAGATAACCATTAGTAGTAAGACGGCGCAGAAACTCAGATCGGCAACCCTTTAGTGAGGACGTCCACTTTATCTGCCGAGACGTCGCGCCTGAAACAGCGCGGTCAAGTGCAGCATCAAGAACGTCGGCACCAAGTATGTTGGAATCAACACCAGCGGCAGCTGTGTCATTGGAGCCGTTGAAACAGCTCCGTAAAAATTGGGAGCCAGCAGCGGGATGAGCGCCCGATACTCACGGCCACGGTGAGGTCCAGGATGCCGGAAACGTTCCAGGCCACAAAGCTCTTGCTCGCCGCAAAACCGGGCCGGCGCAGGAGAGCGGACAACACCAGCGGAGCAGTTACACCGATCGCCATATCGCCCAGCCCCGCAGGCCAAGCGAAGATTCCAGGTAAAATTCCGTAGGTGTACAAAGCCAGAAAACCAAAGCCAGCCCATCTCCACGCCTGTATCCCCACAATTAGTCGAAGGTCAGCTGAAAGAACAAACTGCCGCAGCGAAGGGATGGTCCGATATCCAACGAGAAACAGGCTGAGGGGGGCCAAAAGGCCGATCAGCAGTGCGAGCGGTGGCGCCCCGCGCGGCGCGACGAACGCTCCGCGCGCGCCAAGGACAAAAATGAGCGCCAACCAAGCCAAGAAGAACCCGGCGACGAAAGTGCGTATGCCGGAAACCGCTGGAACTTTGGGCTGAACGACGGGTGATACGACGGTGTTTTCCATGATGACTTTGCTCCTTTTTTGGATAGTCACTTGCACTTTGCAAGTTACACGGAAATGTAGCAGACTAACTTTCACTATGCAAGTCACTCACTCCCTTAAGAAGTCAAAAAGGATTAAACCAAAAACGGAAGTGCACGGTTTTCTGCGCTCGCCCTGCGCTGTCGCATGCACGCTCGACCTGGTTGGCGACAAGTGGTCGTTGCTGGTGATTCGGGACTTGCTCCGGGGTAATGTGACCTATGGAGAGCTACAGAAATCGCCCGAAGGCATTCCCACCAATATTCTTGCCGACCGCCTGAAAAGATTGGAAGCGGCGGGGATCATTGCCAAGTCTGCTTATCAGGAGCATCCAGTGCGGTATGTTTACGGGCTAACGGAAAACGGAAAAGCCCTGCGTGACGTTCTGCGCGCGCTGGTGCGATGGGGCAAGAAACACATACCGGGTACGCTGACTCTGGAACGTCCAGCGCTACATTCCGTGCGGAAACGAAGGCCCACTCGGAAACAGGATCGAAAATCATAGCTGCAGTCGGTCACCTTCCAGCTACTCAGCTAAAACTAACTTTGGGGTACGTAAGCACTTCGATACTGGCACACGTTTTGCACAGGGGCGTAAGACGCTGCCACTGCACTACTTATATTTATTAAATAATTACAATTATATATCTGTACATAAGCGGTTAGCGCGCTCATGGTGGAAGTGTAATCAATTACTGAGGAGGATCACACATGAGAGCAATGAATCGTTTAGAACAGCCGTTCCGCGGGGCTACAACCCTACAGGAACAGATCAATCGCATTTTTGGCGAAGGCGTAGGAAACACGGGCATGGAGTCGAACTTGACGCCTTGGGCCCCGGCCGTGGACATCTACGAGACCGAAAATGAACTGGTAGTTAAGGCGGACCTGCCGGATGTGAATCCGCAGAATCTGGACATCCGCGTGGAGAATAATATCCTCACGATCCGCGGCGAACGCAAGTTCGAGAGCAAGGTGAACGAAGACAACTATCTGCGCATCGAACGCGCTTATGGCTCGTTCAGCAGGAGCTTCTCGTTGGCGAACTCCGTGAAAACGGATGCAATCAAGGCCGATTATCAGAATGGTGTGCTGACGCTGAGCCTCCCGAAGCGCGAGGAAGCGAAGCCGAAGCAGATCAAGGTGACGGTAGGAACGCACGCTGTAGGAACGCACACAATGGCAGCGGCAGCTGGCGCTCGCTAAAAGAGCTAAGCAAAGACGAAGCATTTTGGGCGGCTGGCCGAAACTAAAAGCCACCCGCCTTCATTTTTGGACTGCACGATGAACTCCCGCAGTGATACTTTTCCCACTGGCAAAAACGCTTGGAGGCTGCACGACTGATCAGAGCTAAGCGCCCGCTGTAATTCCGTTAGAGTGACTTTGAATCTACATTCTCAAGACTTCGTGGAAACGCTGTAATTCGCGAAGATTGCTTGAGGCTATATTCTTCTTGAATCCTTAATCTTGTTTGGCGGGGGCGGGCGCAGGCGCTGACTTCGCGGCTTGCTGTTGGGGCTCGGGCGGTAATTCGTCGCGCAATTCAATGGAGAGCCAGTCTCCCGCGTAGTCTTTAGTGATTGCGGGACGATAACGGATGACCGCGTGCATTCCTTCCACGTGGTGACAAAGGCTGAAGTGGTCGCTGCCGTACCAGAGGGTGTCTGAATAGCCGATCATCTGGCGGCCTTTGCTTTTGAAAACCATGAGGTCGTCGCCGCGCTGCAAGGTAATTTCGTTGTTACCCTTGTGGTCGCATGCGATGGTGAGGATTTTTCCTTCCGCGGCTTGCGATTGTTCCTCGACTTCGTCGATCACGATGGCGTCGGCGGGCCTACTGGCAGTGGGAATGCGATTCCAGAGAGCTACGGCTTCGTTATGATCGGGGCCGTGCCAGCGCTCAGCGACATATCGTGCAACTTCGGCAGCTTCTTTCTCATGTTTCATGCGCAGCAGGATTTCGCCGCTCAATAAATGATAGCCGGCGCGCGAAGGTTCTAATTCCTCCGCCTTGCGGGAGGATGCCAGCGCTTTTGCGTCTTGCCCGTCGGCCAAGTCCAACATGGCGAGTTGCACGAAGGCGGGAGCAAATTGCGGGTTGATTTGCGTTATTTGCAGTAACTGTGCACGAAGCGCCTCGCGCTGCTCGGGTGTTTGGCGTTTAGCGGTCATCATGGCCTTGAAATATTGTGAAAGGTAGAGGGTCTTATCCAACTCACAGGCACGTGAAAATTCGCGCACCGCGGCTTCGTCCTGGCCGTCTGTGAAATAGATGAAGGCTTTCTCCTCGTGGGCCGCGCCGAGTGCGGGGTCTTCCTGCAGGGCACGTTCGACGAGGTCAGCGGCCTCCGGGGTGTCGTGTTCCCACAACCGGTAGCCGGCAACTTCTGAATCGGATTGGGCTTTGGTCAGCTTGCGCGAGGAAAAATCTTTTTCCCGGAGAGGGTTGGAGTTCTCGACGACGTAAGCGCTAAAAGTAAATGCCTGGATATACTTTTCCAGGCCGTCCTCCACATTTTTCAAATCTCCGAAGACTTCGTGGAACGCTTTCAATTGCTGGTCTCCAGCTTGTAAGCGGGTATTAAAACGAGTGAGCTTCTTGCCGTGTTCCATGTCCGGTCCAAAGACGAGGTAATGCACGAGCGCCCAGGATTCGGCGTAAAAGGTGGAGATCTGGTTTTGGTCTCCGCGGAAATAGGACCAGGGATTCACGACCAAAAGCGTTTCAAGCGGAATTATGGTGTGGTCTCGCAACTGGTAGACGTGGGTGCTGGGCGCGCCCACATATGATTTTTTGCCCTCAAACCTGGTGTTGCCGTAAAATTCGGCCAGTCCTTCGTCCAGCCAGGTCGGAAGCCAACGAAAATTACTGTGCAGCAGGGTGTGCACATATTCGTGGTAGACCACGTTGTGAGCGCCGGGCACATCCTGATCGAGGTGCACAATCGCGAATTGTTTCTCCCGGCCATGTTGGAAAAGGCCGCCAGGCAAAGGGCCTTTATGATCTTTCCACATCGCGGGAGCTAAGGCTTTCATGTCATTTTCGGTTAGCACCGCGAAGATGACGAGCGGGGCGCCGGTGGTGAGGCGCATTTTAGGAAATGCAACGGCGAAGACGGCGCGCATCTGTTCAAATTCGAGGGCGATTCTGCGCGCGTCGTGTTGGCTGCCGTTGGTGAGGACGCGGAAGTTGGGGCTGCGGACTTCGGTGAAGGGTTTGTCGGCGGCGATGGAGGAGGGCGCAAATAATGGAAAGAGAAAGGAGAGTAGCCCGACGAATTTAATACGGCGATATAACGATAAGGTCATGCGGGGCGCGGCAGCCTCTCGCCAACAATCTAACACCTTGCTACTGGGAGCGGAAAAAAGCGGGAGAGATTCCTCGACTGCGCAAGCCGACTCCTTCGCAGGAGCGAAGGAGGGGAAAAAGCGTCGGCTTGCTCCGCTCGGAATGACCGTGAAGTGCGCTGCCGTGAAGTGCGCTGCCGTGAAGTGCGCTGCCGTGAAGTGCGCTGCGGGATGCGCTGTGCGGGATGTTTTTAGTGGCGGCTGACTATGCCCGTTGAGCGGTGTTTTTAGTGGCGGGTGAATTCGCGCAAGGCGGCTAGGAGCCGGTCTACTTCTTCGGCGGTGTTGTAGTGGACCAGGCCGATGCGCAAGAGGCCGCCGGTGGATTGCACGCCTAGGCGCTCGGTTAAATTCAGGGCATAAAAATTTCCGTCCCAGGTGAAGATGCCGCGCTCACCTAGGAAAGTGGCGGTCTCCGTGGGAGTGTGGCCGTCGAGGCGGATCGATACGGTTGAACATCGCTGATCGAATTTTGCGGGATCGGTGATTCCGAAGATGCGGAGGCCGTCGATCTGCTGCAAGCCTTGCATTAATTTTGCGAGCAAGGACATTTCATGTTGGTGCGTGACGCGGTAGGCGGCTAGAAGCGCGCTGCGGCGGTCTTGCGCGGCGGGATCGTGGCGCTTTCCCAGTGCGGCGAGATATTCCACGGCGGCTGCGATGCCGGCGATTAATTCCTGGACTTGCGTGCCGGTTTCCCAGCGGTCGGGGAGGGCTTCGGGCGCGGGACGGACTTTATACGGGGCAAAACGCATTAAAAGCTCGTGCTTTCCGTACAGTGTGCCCATGTGCGGGCCAAAAAATTTGTATGGCGAACACGCGAGAAAATCACAATCGAGGGCCTGCACGTCAATTGCGCCGTGGGGCGCGTAATGTACGGCGTCGACAAATATCAGCGCGCCGACGGAATGGGCAAGTTTGGCAATTTCCGCTACGGGATTGATGGTGCCCACGGCGTTGGAGGCGTAGCCTACCGAGACGAGCTTGGTTTTTTTGGTGAGCTTGCGTTTTAAATCGTCCATGTCCAGGGTGCAATCGGCTTCGCGAATATCTACCTGGCGAACATGTACGCCTTTTTCTTCAAGCGCGCGCCACGGCGCGACGTTGGCGTCATGGTCCAGTGTGGTGACGACGATTTCGTCGCCCGCGTCCAGCTCGCGGCCGATGGCTCGAGCCAGCGCGAAGGTGATGGTGGTCATGTTTTGGCCGAAACTTACTTCATCGGGGGCGCAATTGAAAAAATCGGCCATGGCCTGGCGCGCGCCGCAAATCATGGCGTCGTTGCGCCGACTGGTGGCGAAGGCTCCGCAGGTGTTGGCGTTATCGTGGAGCAGATAATTCTGAATAGCGTCGATGACCTGTTGGGGGACCTGCGTGCCTGCGGGGCCGTCAAGAAAAGCGGCGGGCTGGCCGTTGACTTGAGTCTGCAAGGAAGGAAACTGCTGGCGGACCCAGACGGGGTCTAACGATTTATTTCCCGCGGCGTGTGTAACTGATGAGCTCATGGTTTTCTCCGGTTGAGTAGTTTCTCACAAAGGCGCAGGAACGCGGGTGATGAAGCGTAGGGAATGCCAAATTGGCCGTTGCGGGTGGCGCGCGACGTCGTGTTAGCATCGAATTGATTGTTCCTCACTCATGCCGCATTGGCGCCGGCTATCAACTCTGCGCCACGATTCACATCGAGGTGTATTTTGCCGGAAACTTTCCCGCCAACAGAGCGCACGCGAGTGGTGCGCGAACCGCACCGCGGCTCGTTTGACCGCGAGACCATTTACAAAATTCTCGATGAAGGATTTGTTTGCCATGTGGGATTCACGATGGACGGGCAGCCGTATGTAATTCCCACGATGTTCGCGCGCGTGGGAGATGCAATTTATTTTCACGGGTCGGCGGCGAGCCGGATGTTGCGAGGATTGAGCGGCGATCTGGCGGTATGCGTGACGGTGACGCTGATTGATGGGCTGGTGCTGGCGCGCTCGGTGTTTAATCATTCGATGAACTACCGGTCGGTGGTGGCGCTCGGGACGGCCACGCTAGTCAGTGAGGCGGAAGAGAAAATCGCGGCGTTGCGCGCATTTACGGAAAAGATTTTGCCTGGGCGGTGGGATGAAGCTCGCCGGCCCAACGAAAAAGAACTAAAAGCGACCAGCATACTGCGGCTGGCGTTGAGTGAAGTTTCCGCGAAGATGCGTACTGGCGATGTGCAGGACGACGAAGAAGACTACGCGTTGCCGGTGTGGGCCGGGGTGCTGCCGATTCGGCTTGCTGCCAGCGAGCCGATTCGCGACGGGCGCTGCGATGCGGGGCTTGCGGTTCCAGCGGCGGTCGCTAATTTCGACAAGCGCTTGGGTGCGCGTTAAGTCAAAATAATTTTACGGCTGCACGGCGCGAACGAGGTCGGCGACGAGTCCGTAACCGGTGGCGTCAATGCCGGGGTTGTGTTCGACGATTGATAGGCCAAAGACGTCCATATCAAAACGAATCGCTGAGCTGGAGCCTTCCAGATTTGCAAGCGGGTCGCCAGCCAAGAGCAATTCCGGCGCTACGGTGCATCCCACGCCGAGGCCACGGCGCTCGGCTCGGCATACGAGTTTGTAGCGCATACCGGCGTCACGCACGGAGCGAATTTTTTCCTCGCTCAACTCGCGGATGCCGGTGCGGCGCACTTGCTCAATTTTTACCGGCACGCCCATAAGCACGGTGGCCAAGGCGACCACCTTGAAGGCCGCGTCCCAGCCATCGACGTCGGCGGATGGGTCGGTTTCCGCTATGCCCATGGCTTGCGCGCGCTTGATGGCTTCGTCGAAGGAGAGGCCTCTTTCGATTTCGGTCAGCACGACATTGGTGGTGGAATTCAAAACTCCGTGGAAGCCGCGTAAATCCACGGCCGGCAAGCCCAGCGGAAACATGGAAAAAATGGGGACGCCATCCATGACCGTCGATTCGTAAAGGAATTTTTTCTTTTTCTC
>Ga0182024_10022518_pt1 | contig 11357 bp, 9 predicted proteins | sample P32metaG_FD_120480 | JGI IMG/M metagenome (GOLD analysis project Ga0182024, IMG submission 120480) | Permafrost microbial communities from Stordalen Mire, Sweden - P3-2 metaG (Illumina Assembly) | ecosystem: Environmental > Terrestrial > Soil > Wetlands > Permafrost | place: Sweden: Stordalen... | reverse complement strand
GTTGCCACGTCGCCCACACGCGGCAGTTGCTGCGCGGTCGTGAACGGGTTGGTCGCGCTCGCCCCCACGCCCGACGTAGCGCCGCCGCCGCTGGTGCCCAAGCCCGGGATCGGCGCCGGGACCGTACGCGGGATCACCGGTGCAGCCGCCGCGTTCGGAATCGTCGGCACGATCGCGTTCGGGGCGTTCGTCGGCGGCGCGGTGACGCTCGCTGCGGTCGTCGTCTGCGCCACCGTGGTGGCGCTCGCGGGGGCCGCGGTCGGCGCCGCGATGGCGTTCGTCGCTGCGAACGGGCTTGCGGTCGACCCGCTGACCGAACGTGCACCCGCCGCGGCCGGCGCGCCGGCGGGCGCCGACTGACCGCCGATGCTGCCGCCGCCCGCACCGCCGCCGGCGGCCGGCGCGGACGTCGACGCCGCCAGCGCGGCCGCGGCATTCGAAAGCGAAAGCGCCTGGTTCGTGCTGCCGCTCGCGCTGGTGTACTTCGGGTTCACCGAACCCGACGGCGAGGTCGCGCCCAAGAGGACCGAGGTCGAACCGCTCAGCAGCAGGTCTGAAACCGATGCCGCCGTCTGCACGTCGCCGCGCACGTCGATCGTCGTCTCGCGGTTGCCGAGATACGCGATCCCGCCCGGCGCGCGCACGTTGTTGCTTTGGATCGAACTGACGACGTCGGTCGTGGTGAAGCCGTAGGCCGACAGCCGCGCGGGATCGACGGTGACTTCGAGTGCCGGCGTCACGGTGCCGTTCGCGCCGACGTTGGAGATGCCGTCGACCTGCTCGAGCGCCGGCACGATCTGGTTCGTCACGACACCCGAGAGTGCGGCCAGATTCAGCGAGCGCGATGTCACCGCGAGCGTGACCACCGTCAATTGCGCGGGATCGAAGGTGCGGACGGTCGGCGCCGGGAGATCCTGCGGAAGCGCCGATTTGGCGGTCTGGATGCGGTCCTGCACCTCGGTCAGATCGGTCGTCTGATTCGAGTCCAGCGTGAACGTCGCCGAAATCGACGCCTGGTTCTGCTGGATCGAGGTCGTGAGGTGGTCGAGGTCCGGCGCGCCGGCGATCGCGTCCTCGATCGGGATCACGACCGAGTCGCGCAGCTCGGAGGGCGAGGCGCCGGGATAGGCGACGCTCACGTTGATGGTCGGGAAGTCGATGTTCGGAAATTGCTGCTGCACCAGCGTCGCCAGCGAGAACGAACCGACCAGCGCCATCAGCGCCACCAGCACGAAGACCAGCGGCGGCCGGTTGACGAACAGCTGCGTGATGCGTTGCATCACTCTGCGGCGAGGGTCTGCCCGTCGGAGAGGCCGAGTTGGCCGTTGCTGATGACGGTCTGGCCGGGACGCAGCCCTGAAACGATCGAGGTCGTCCCGTCCGAGCCGAGTTCGCGCACGTGGACGACCTTCGCGACGGGACCGCTCGGCCGCGGAACCGGCGACCCGCCCGGACCCGGCGCGGCCGAAGCTCCTCCGGCGCCCGCGTAACCGCCGGGCGCGCCTCCGGAAGGCGGCCCGCGATGGGTGCGGCGGCCGCCCCGGGCGCCCTGCTCGATCATCACCGTCGCGTGCGTGTCGTCGAGGAAGGCCGCGGTGGGAATTCCGACCCCATGCACCGGGGGTAACGATGCCGACGCGGTCACCGGCAGGCCCGACTGCAAACGCCCGTCGGCGTTCGAGACGAGCACTTTGACCGTGAAGTTCGTCGAGCCGGGCGTCACCTGGCCAAGCACCGCAACGACCGCGCCCCGATAGTTCCGGCTGTTCGTGCCGGCGACGGTCATCGTCACCGGTGCGCCGACCGGGATCGCGAAGGTGTCGGAACTCGAGGCGTTCAGCATGGCGTAGACGTGATCGAGCCGTTGCAGGGTGAAGATCGTCCGTGAGCCCGGATACTCGCCCGGGTTGAGATTGCGGTTGACGACAACACCGTCGATCGGCGAGATGACGGTCGCACGCGCGATCTGCGCGTCGTACTGCTGAACGGTGGCCTGCGCCTGTGCCACGACGGCATGCGCCGCTCGCGCGTCGGCAACCGCGGATTGCACGTCGGCAGCCTGCAAGCCGCGATTCGTGCTGCCGTTGACGTTCTCGTTGATGATCGCCGAACGGAGCTGCGCCTGCGCGTTGCGTACGGCGGCCTGGTCGTTGAGGACCTGGGTCCGTTGCTGGTCGAGGATCTGCTGTGCGATGTAGCCGGAGGCGATCAGCTGCTGGTCGCGCGTGAGGTTGACCTGGTCGTTGGCGAGGTTCTGCTGTGCTTGGGCCAGTGCCGCACGCGCCGATTGCACCGCGTTACCGCCCTGACCGATGTTCAACGCCGCCGTGTAACGCGTTTGCGCAACCTTCGCATCGTCGGATTCAGCGGTGCGCTGGTTGGCTACGACGGTCGCCTGAGCTTGAGCAAGCTGCGCACGCAGGTCGGCCGTGTCAAGGACGGCGAGCACCTCGCCGATGTGGACGCGGTCGCCCTCGTTGACGTTGACTTCATCGGTCGGCTCGGCGAGAGAACTGGTGATCGCGACGTTCAGGAGCGGTGCGATGATCCCCGAGATGCTCGTGCTCGCCCGAACCGTGGTCAGCTTCGCGGTAACCGTCGGGATCGGATTGGGCGACGCTCCGGCCCGCGCACCCCGGCCGCCCCCCGACCCACGATTGCCGCAACCGTCCGCCGCCATCGCGACGGCCAGCAGAGCGACCAGGAAGATTCGGGATCGGTTCATCGGCGCGAACCGCAGCGGCATGGGGCAGGCTCCGTCACAGGCGCGTACGAGGATGCGGATGAGAACAAGCGTTCTGAGTATCGCGTCGGAAACTGAGGATTCCCCTGGGCTCACCGCCGCCGCGCATTCCGGCGGGCGACGCTCGAGCTGCCGCGAAGCTGCGCCGCATGAGCGGCCGTCCGCGTTCGCCCGGCAGTGTCACGGCCGCCCTCGCCGCCCTCGCGGCGGTCGCGAGCACGCTCCTGCTCGGGTCGTGCAACGGGCCGGCGGCTAGCGACGAACTCGTGCTGCGGACCGCGACGGGTGCCGATCCCCCGGGGCTGAACCCGCTCGTGTTCGACAACGCGAATGTCTCATTCTTTGCGCCGCTCTTCCACGGCTATCTCCTGCGCACCGACGGCAACGGAAAGCTTATCCCCGATCTGGCACTGGTGGTCCCCACGGTCGCCAACGGCGGGATCGCGCCCGACGGGCGCAGCGTCACCTACCATCTGCGCCACGGCGTGCGCTGGCACGACGGCGTCGGGTTCGACGCACGCGACGTCGTGTTCTCGTTTCGCGCGGCAATGAATCCAGCCAACCAGGTTCCCGACCGGACCGGCTTCGACCACGTCGCGGCCGTCCGCGCGCTCGACCCATACACGGTGCGCGTGCGGCTTACCGAGCCCTTCACGCCGTTCGTTCCGTCGTGCTTCACGCTCGCCGCGAACGATCCGTATGCCCTTCTGCCGGCCCACCTCCTGGCCGGAAAACCCGATCTCAATCGCGATCCGTACAACGCGCACCCGATCGGGCTCGGTCCGTATATGGTCGTCGCGTGGGACCGCGGCAACCGCATCGTCCTGAAGGCGGATCCGCACTATTTTCGCGGTGCGCCGGCGATCCCGCGCATCGACATCGCGATCGTGCCCAATATCAACACGACCCAGACGATGTGGCAGGCGGGCAAGCTCGACCTCCTCTTTGCCCGGGTGCAAGGCGGACGTCGGTATCTCGACGCGCTGCGCGCCGTGCCCGGCACGCATACCGTGCTGCGGCCGCACTATGAGTTCGACTTCGTGATCTTCAACCTCACCCATCCGCCGCTGGACGACGTTCGCGTTCGGCGCGCGATCATCGAAGGCGTCGATCGCAAGCGCATCATGCGCAACCTCGAAGGCGAACTGCACGTACCGGGCGACACGGACCGGCTGCCGGGGCAGTTCGCCTACGATCCGTCGATCGTCCAGCCGGATTTCGATCCCACCGGCGCAGCGCGTCTGCTCGACGCGGCCGGATGGCGGCTGATCGGCGGCGTGCGCACCAAGAACGGACGGCAACTCAGCTTTGACTACGTCGGGGCCACCGAGACGCCGCTGACCGGATCGTTCGGGCTGCTGCTGGCGCAGGACTTGACGAAGCTCGGGATCCGCATGTCGATCAAATCGTACGGCTACAACCTCATCTTCGCGTCGGCGGCGCAGCACGGTATCTACCAGGACGGCCGGTTCGACCTGACCTTCAGCGGTTGGCAGCCCGACGGCGTGAACGACCACTCCTATCTCTTCCGCTGCGACACGCGTCCGCCGAACGGCGATAATTTCGGCCGCATCTGCGACGCCGCGATCGATACCGCCGCGCGAGCGGAACTGGGGACGTCCGACCCGGCTCGAGAAGCGGAGGCCGACCGCGCCTTGACGCGACGTCTCGTCGCACAGAGCGATCTGCTCTTCGTGGGCTTCAATCAAGAGGCAGCGGTGTATCGCGATGGTCTCGAGGGCATCGTCCCGTCGGTCACCGGGCAGCATCTCTGGAACGCGTGGGCCTGGCACTGGAATCGCAGCCCGCAAAAGGAGAACCCATGAGCAATTTCCGCGTAGCACAAGGCGTCGTCTTGCTGCTCGTCCTGCTGGCCTGGGGCGGAGCGGCGCAGGGACAGGAGTCGCCCAAGCTCGCCGCTGCTGTACTGCGTGAGGAGATCACCCTCCACGAACGGGCCGGACTGGATGCGCTCAAGACGGATGACCACGCGGCATTCGCCGCATCGATCGCGGACGACGCGATCTTCATCGATGCCCAAGGCACTGCCCGCAAAGCGGTCGTGGTGAAGAACCTGGCCGCCTTTCGGTTACGCGATTACACGATGACCGACATCACGTTTCTCCCGCTGTCGGCCGACTCGGGCCTCATCGCCTACAAGTTCGCCTCGACCGGAACGAGCCATGGCCGCGACTTCGCCGCGACGGTCTACGTGTCGGCCCTGTGGGTCAAACGAAATGGAACCTGGCTGTGCGCGTTCAGTCAAGTGACGCCGGCGCGGTAGACACCCGGGCTGGCGGGCAGCGTGCGCCGGCCCGCGCAGCCAACGCCGCGACGATCGCGTGGTGAAACGGCCGGATCGCGAAGAAATAGATCCGGCCGGCTGCGTTCTCGTGCGCTACGACGGTCGTGCACACGCCTTCAGCTCCGCCGGATCGCGGCCGGACCGCGAACGAGGTTCGAAAACGAAGATGGCGGTCGTCGTCGCCCAAGAGGACCTCATCGGATGTGACCGACAGCACGCGAAACGGCCCGAACCGAGACCCGGCAACAACGGAGACCGGCACGTTCGCCGTGCCGGTTTGCGTTTTCAAGCCGAAGGGACGCACGAGCGCGTCGCGCGCCCGCATCAGCGTGCGAATCCAGGCCGGCGGATCCGCAAGTGCTGCAAGCACGAATGCCGTTGCCGTCGTACCCGCAGGCAGGTCGACCGCGACCGCGTCGATGTGGTCGGCTCTTCCCAGGCTCGTCACAGCTGCAGCGAGGACGGGAACACACGGACGGGCGCGCGCAGCGGGCATGTCCCAGCATAGCAGAGTGCCGATGAAACATCGCTCACACCATGATCGTAGCTTCGCCGGGCGACATCCGATTTCACACGGCCCAGTCGAACCTCTGGAAAATCTCCGTATTCTTTAGTTGACACGGACCAGGGTAGGTGCTAGGGTATCCTCGTCGACATCGGCGTTCGCCTCAATCACCCTCGGTTTTCACGGAGAAGCGACGATGAACCGCACCCACTTTCTTTCCGCGCTTGGCATTGCGCTCGCTGCGTGCCTCGTCGCAGCGCCTGCGTCCGCACAGGGGCTGCTGCGCATTCACAACTCTTCGATCAGCCAACCCGTCACGGTCGAGGTTCGGGTCGGCGACCGGCTCGAAGACGCGACATCGTATGGGACCAAAGCGCTGGCCCAAGGTCAGACCTGGGAGGTCGACACCGGCGGCGTCTATGGCTGGTGGCGCCGCGAGCTCCATCCGGGCTCGAACGACGGGCAGTACACGGACTGGGCACGGGTCAGCACGATCAGCAGCGACGAAAACGTCAACTTCTAGCGGTCGCGCGCGGCGCTTAGCGCCGGCGCGAATTCGCGCTCTGACTCCCCGCGGGCTGCACGATCGTCGTGATCGAGTTCGCCGGGAACGTCACGACCAGCGTTGAGCCGCTCGGTGCGATCGTCGGTCCTGCGACGATCGTGCCGGTGTTCGCGCTCGTATACTGGTAGGTTCTCGCATTCTGCTGCAGCGTGACGTTCGCCAGCGACACGGCGCTGGTCCAGGCGGTCGCGGTCGCGTTCACGACGATGATCGTGACCGCGTTGTCGACGCTGCGCTGCGCGGCGTAGACGGTGAGCTTCGTCGCGTCGGCCGTCGTTGCCGACACCGACGTCTCGCCGAAGCCGTGGCCGGCACCGTCATAATTGCGGAACATGCGGAAGGCATAGCCGCTGGGATACGTCGGATCGTCCAGTCCCCAGAAGCTGGCCAGGTCGACGGCCTGCTGACCGAAGACGCCCAGGCCGTCGGCCGTCGCGAGACCAACCGCAAAGCTGTTGCCCGTGCCGCGGTTCCACTCGTCGTATGCCAACTTCGTGCCGGGATACGCCGACGCGATCCAGCCTTTGTGGCGCTGGATCGCGGTGATCATCGCGGCAATCGTTCCGTTGTTCGAGAAGCAGCATGCGCCCGGATAGTGCATCGCATAGTAGTCCAGCAGGCGCGGACTCTGCATCGCGAACTGCTGCAGGTACCACAACCCGAGTGCGGTGCCGCCGTGCTGGGTCGAGCTGTCGCCGGTGCACGTTCCCGTCACGCCGCTGGGTGCGCCGGCGTTGCAGTTTTCGTCGGCCGGAGGGATGTCGTCCGGACCTAACACGAGCGCCGTCGGGTCGGCCGCCTTGATCGCTCGCGCCATCGCCAGCGACTTGGTGAAGAGCTCGGTATATCCGATGCTCTGCGGCCGCACGTCGTGGTGGACCGCGATCCAGCCGTTGGGTTCGTTGTCGAGTTCGTAGATCGGGACCCCGCCGCTCCCGCCGTGTCCGTACTTGGCCACGAAATGCGCGACCCAGGCCTGCTGAATCGCCGGCGTGTTCGCGATGTCCGTCGCGGTCGGGTTCGAATCCATGATGTACCCCGCCGCGTTGCTTCCACTGCCGCACGCGACGTTGTTCGCAAGGTGGACGTAGGGATTGTACGCGGCGTTGCCGTTGATCCCGACCTGGTTCGCAACCGGAGGATCGGGATAGCTGCAATTCCACGGCGAGGCCTTGTTGATGTAGTCGATGATCGGGACGGTGATGATCGATTTCGTGCCGTTGACCCGGTTGCCGTCGACGATCGTGTCGACCGAGGCGCCCGGCGTCGCGGTCGACGAACCGTTGCCGGCCATGAAGTACCAATCGCTGCCGGCGTTGCTCGAGTCGACCTGCCAGTTGTAGCGCGTCGTCGCATCGCCGCCGTAGCGGTTGGCCGGCAGGCGAATTGCGGCGGCGAACTGCTGCAGCGATGCGGGCGTCGACGAACTCCAGAAGATCGTCACGCCGTAGATATCGTTGCTGATCGCATGGCGGCTCGCGCCAACGTCGATGGTCAGCAGCGGACCGTTCGTCGCGGCGGCCACGGGCGACGGCGTCGCGGTCGGCGAGGGCGATGGGCTCGCGCTGGCGGTCGCGCTGGCGCGCGGCGTCGGGGTCGCGGAGGGACGGCCGGTGGGCGTCGCGGTAGCGGTCGCTGTCGCGCTCGGCTGCGCGCTCGGGGTACTCGATGCCGCGGGAAGCGGGGCGCCCGAGGTTCCCGTCGTCCCCCCGCCACCCCCGCACGCACAGGAGAGTGCGACGAACGTCAACCACGCGCCGAACCGAACGAATCCCCGCATCTTCCCTCAGTATCGGCACCACGATGGCCGATGCGGAGTACCCGCGGGCGGCGGCGGGGAAGGACCGCTCGTGGCAACCGAACAGCTCACATACGGCTCCTACCTTCGGATCGCCGAGCTCCTCGATCTGCAGCATCCGCTGAGCGACCCGCCGCACCACGACGAGCTCCTGTTCATCGCGATCCATCAGGTCTACGAGCTCTGGTTCAAGCAGATGCTGCACGAGCTCGATGCGGCGATGGCGTTTCTGAACCAGGACGATCTGCTGCGGGTCGGCAAGGCGTTCCGGCGCATCCACGCGATCCAGCACATCCTGGTGTCCCAAGTCGACGTGCTCGAAACGATGACGCCGCAGGACTTCAACGCGTTTCGCGACGGGCTCAATCCGGCTAGCGGCTTTCAATCGGCGCAGTTCCGCGAGATCGAATTCCTGGGTGGCGTGCGCGGCAACGAGAACTACCTGCGGCACCTTGACCTCACCGGGCCCGAACGGGCGCGGCTCGAGCGGCGGCTGCGCGAGCCGACCCTCTACGACGCCCTCAAGGCCTGCTTGCACCGCAACGGCTTCGAGGTGTCCTCGCACGACGCGCTGGTGGCCGCGTTCCGTACCATCTATCAGGATGACGCAGCGCACTATGCGCTCTACCTGCTGCTCGAGGACCTGATCGATTTCGACGAAAAATTCGCACTCTGGCGAAGCCGCCACGTGCTGATGGTCGAGCGCATGATCGGTATGAAGCCCGGGACGGGCGGATCGCTGGGCGTCGGCTACCTGCAGACGACGCTCTCGCGGCGATTCTTTCCCGAGCTCTGGGAAGTGCGGACGGTCCTCGGTCAGCCGGTGCAGTCGTGATCGCCGTCACGCCGGCGCGCGAGCGCGAACGCTTCGCCGGCCTCGACCGGAACACGTGGCTCGTCTCGCATTCGATGGGTGCGCCGCCACGTGCCGCCGCCGACGCGCTGGCGGCCTACCACGCCGAATGGGCGGACGGCGGACCGGACGGTGCCTGGCCGGTGTGGCTGGATCGCATGCGCGCGATCGGCGATGGAATCGGAGCGATCGTCGGCGCTCCCGCCGGCAGCGTGTCGCTCGGGCCCAACGTGAGCCTCCTCCAGTCGGCGATCGCCTCGTCGCGCGACCCGCGCTCGGCCCGCAACGAGATCGTCTACGAAGCGCTGCAATTCCCGTCACTCGCGTACGTGTGGACCGCGTGGGAACGCGCGGGTGCGAAGACGGTACGGGTGCCCACCGATGACGGCCGCACGATCCCGACCGAGTGGATCGTCGACGCGATCACCGAGCGCACCGCCTTGGTCGTCCTGTCGCACGCCTACTACCAAAGTGCGGTTCTGATCGACTTGCCGCCGATCGTGGCCCGCGCCCACGCGTTGGGCGCTCTGGTCGTGCTCGACGCCTATCAGACGACCGGAATCGTGCCCTACGACGTCGTCGACCTCGACCTCGATCTCGTCGTCGGGGGCTCGCACAAATGGCTCTGCGGCGGGCCCGGCTGTGCCTGGATCTACGTAAAGCCCACCTTGGCGCCGCGCTTCCGGCCGATGACGACCGGCTGGTTCGCGCATCGCGACCCGTTTGCGTTCGCACCGCCGCCGATCGAGTATGCGCGCGATCAGATGCGCTGGGCGAGCGGCACGCCGACGATCCCGGGCTATCTGGCGGCACAGGCAGGGCACGACATCATCCGCGAGATCGGCGTGCCCGCGATCCGCGAACACAACGCGCGCCTCACGACGGCGCTCACCGATGCCGCGCTCGAACGCGAGTGGCCGGTAAGCACGCCGCTCGATCCCGCGCTGCGCACCGGCTGGGTCGGGCTCGACGTCCCCGACGCCGAACGAATCCAGCATGATTTGCAGGAGCGCCGTATCTTCGTTGATCACCGGCCCGGCTGCGGCCTCCGCGTCAGCGCGCACGCCTACACGACCGACGAAGAGATCGAACGCTTCATCAGCGTGATGGACACGCTGGTCACACGCTAGCGAGCAGCTCCTGCACGGCGCCGTGGACTGCGCCGTTCGAGGCCAAGATCGAACCCTCGGTGAGGTCGAGCGGGCCGCCGGCGATCGCATCGACGCGCCCGCCCGCTTCTTCGATCAGCAGCGCGCCGGCGGCGACGTCCCATGCCTTGAGGTCGAATTCCCAAAACGCATCGAAGATGCCGGCGGCGACGAACGCGAGGTCGAGCGCCGCGCTGCCGTCGCGGCGGACCGCCTGCGCGTGCTGGGAGATCAGCGCGAACTGGGCGCCGTTGCGCGGGTAGTCGTCGGGATGGAAACCGGTGCACAGCAGAGCCCGGTCGACGTCGTCGATCGCGGAGACGCGGATCGGGACGCCGTCGCGCGTCGCCCCGCCGCCGCGGCGGGCGGCGAAGAGCGTATCGAGCAGCGGCGCGTAGACCGCTCCTGCTTCGATCAGCCCGGCGCGCTCGTACGCGATCGAGACGCAAAAGAGCGGATAGCGATGCGCGTAGTTCGTCGTCCCGTCCAACGGATCGACGATGAACCGTTCGTCGCCGGTACCGGCAAAGGCCCCGCTTTCCTCGCCCAGGATCGAAGCGGATGGATACGCGGCGCGGACGCGCCGCACGATCAGTTCTTCGCTTGCACGGTCGGCATCGGTTACCAGATCGTGGCGCCGCTTCTGCGTGATCTCGCGCCGGTCCGCGAGGCGATCGCGCAGCAGCGCGCCGGCTTCACGCGCGAGCGAGGTCACGAATGCGAGCGGGTCCACACGCCTCCTCTCGAAGATAGGGATATATGAAGGATCGTTCCGGCCTCCCCGACCGCGTCCTCGCGGCAATCGAAATCCTCGCGCTCGGCACGTGGCTCGGCGCGTTGGCCGGCTTCGCGTTCGTGACCGCACCGCTCGCGTACCAGCTCGTCGCACCGATCAGCGTCAGCCGCTTTGCCACCTTGACCGCCGAAGCGCTGGCCGCGCTGACGCTGTGGGGATATGTCTTCGGCGGGATCGCCTTCGGTGTCGCGCTGGTGCGGTCGCTCGATGCCGCCAGCCGTCGCTGGGACCTCGTGCGGGTCGCAGTGATCGCGGTGGCACTGGCGTTGGCGACGTACGAGCAGCGAAACATCGTCCCGCAGATGAAGACGACGCCGATCGGCTCGGCGCACTACCGCGCCTTGCACGTGGAGTCGACGCGATTCTACGGGGGTGCGATGCTGGCCGCGGCGCTGGCGCTGGCCCTGGCCGCGGCCCGGCGGGATCCCGGCCGGCCCTTCGACGAGCCGCGTACGAGGCGACCCCCCGGACGGCTTCTGCCGCTCGAATTCGAGACCCGCGACCGCCGCGCTTGACGTAAAGGCGTACACTCGATACGGGAATCCTCGTTAGGCGAGGCGTCCGCACGCATACACTGCCGCTGCCCGGAAAGGTCGAGAGACCCCGACGTGGTGACCAGGCTCCGCCGAATCAAGGCGGCGCTT
>Ga0182024_10022517_pt1 | contig 11358 bp, 5 predicted proteins | sample P32metaG_FD_120480 | JGI IMG/M metagenome (GOLD analysis project Ga0182024, IMG submission 120480) | Permafrost microbial communities from Stordalen Mire, Sweden - P3-2 metaG (Illumina Assembly) | ecosystem: Environmental > Terrestrial > Soil > Wetlands > Permafrost | place: Sweden: Stordalen... | reverse complement strand
GAAGGATCTCACCGATAGCGTGAACTTCATGGCCGGGAACCTTACCGGCCAGGTGCGCAACATTGCCGACGTGACCAAGGCCGTGGCCGCCGGCGACCTGTCCAAGAAGATCACCGTCGATGTGAAGGGCGAAATCCTCGAGCTGAAGAACACCTTCAATACCATGGTGGACCAGCTGCGTTCCTTCGCCGCCGAAGTGACGCGCGTGGCCCGTGAAGTGGGCACCGAAGGCAAATTGGGCGGCCAGGCGCAGGTGGCTGGCGTGGCCGGCACCTGGAAGGACCTCACCGACTCGGTGAATTCGATGGCCGGCAACCTGACCGCCCAGGTGCGCGGCATCGCCAAGGTCGTGACCTCCGTGGCCAACGGCGATCTGAAACGCAAACTGATGGTCGAAGCCAAAGGCGAAATCGCCGAGCTGGCCGAGACCATCAACGAAATGATCGACACCCTGGCCACGTTCGCCGACCAGGTGACCAGCGTGGCTCGCGAAGTCGGCGTCGAGGGCCAGCTCGGCGGCCAGGCCAAGGTGCCCGGCGCCGCCGGTACCTGGAAGGCCCTCACCGAAAACGTCAACCAGCTCGCCGCCAACCTGACTACACAGGTGCGGGCCATCGCCGAGGTGGCCACGGCCGTGACCAAGGGCGACTTGACCCGATCCATCACGGTCGGGGCCCAGGGCGAAGTCGCGGCCCTCAAGGACACCATCAACGAAATGATCCGCAACCTGCGCGACACCACGCAGAAGAACACCGAGCAGGACTGGCTCAAGACCAACCTCGCCAAGTTCAGCCGCATGCTCCAGGGCCAGCGCGACCTGACCAACGTGGGCCGCATGGTGCTCTCGGAGCTGTGCCCCGTGGTCACCGCCCAGCACGCCGAGTTTTACGTGCTCGACGTCACGCGCGAAACGCCCCAGCTCACCTTGCTCGCCAACTACGCATCGGAAGGCAAGGAGGCGCTCGGCAAGAAAATCGGCCTGGGCGAAGGCCTGGTCGGGCAGTGCGCTCTCGAAAAGCAGATGCTGCTGCTCAATAACCTGCCCAACGACTACATTCGCATTTCCTCGGGCCTCGGCAACTCGCCGCCGCGCAGCGTGCTGGTGCTGCCGCTCATCTTCGAAGGCCAGGTCAAGGGCGTACTCGAACTGGCGTCCTTCGAAGGCTTCAATCCCACCCACCAGTCGTTCCTCGAACAACTGACGGAATCGATCAGCATCGTGCTCAACACCATCGAAGCCAACATGCGTACCGAGGACCTGCTCAAGCAATCGCAGTCGCTAGCTCAGCAGTTGCAAACTCGTCAAGAAGAGCTGCAAAACACCAACGAGGAACTGCAGGAAAAGGCCCGGCTCCTGGCCCACCAGAACCAGGAAGTCGAACGCAAGAACCAGGAAGTGGAGCAGGCCCGCCAGGCCCTCGAAGAGAAGGCCAAGCAACTGGCCCTCACCTCCAAGTACAAGTCCGAATTCCTCGCCAACATGTCGCACGAACTGCGGACGCCGCTCAACAGCCTGCTCATCCTTTCCGATCAGCTCAGCAAAAATTTGGAAGGCAACCTGACGGCGAAGCAGACGGAATTCGCCAAGACGATTCACTCGTCCGGCAACGATCTCCTCATGCTTATCAACGACATCCTCGATCTGTCGAAGATCGAATCCGGCACGGTCATGGTCGATGCGGGCGAGGTCCGGCTCGAAAACCTGCGCGGCTACGTGGAACGCACCTTCCGGCACGTGGCCGAGTCGAAGAGCCTCGACTTCCTCATCCGCTTCGAGTCGGTGTTGCCCAAGTCGATGTTCACCGATGCCAAGCGTCTGCAGCAGATTATCAAGAACCTGCTGTCGAACGCGTTCAAGTTCACGCATCAGGGGCAAGTGACGTTGTGCGTCGATTCGGTGAAATCGGGCTGGAACCTCGAAAACGAGGACCTCAACCGTGCGGCCGAGGTGCTGTCGTTCTCCGTGTCCGATACGGGCATCGGCATCTCGAACGACAAGCAGCAGATCATTTTTGAAGCGTTTCAGCAGGCCGACGGCAGCACGAGCCGCAAGTACGGCGGCACGGGCCTGGGCCTGGCCATCAGCCGCGAATTGTCGCGTCTTCTGGGCGGGGAAATTCGCCTGGTGTCCAGTCCAGGCCGGGGCAGCACGTTCGTTCTTTACCTGCCGACCACCTATATCTCGTCGCGCATGACGCGCAAGCTGATCGGCGCCGACGTCTCGGTGGGGCCGTTGGCTCTGCCGGCGATGGCGTCGCTGGCTGCCCCCGTCGCGCCGCCGAGCGAAAACCATGTGCGCGACAACGTCCATGCCACCCATCCCGTGCTGCAGATCGAGGAAGCCCCCGCCACGGGCTATGCGATCAACGAGGTCGGCGACGACCGCGACTACATCCAACCGGGCGATCGGGTGCTGCTCATCGTGGAAAACGATCTGGCCTTCGCTCGGTTCCTGCTGGACACCGCGCGGGAGAAGGGCTTCAAGGGCCTGGTGACGTCGCTGGGCGCCGCCGCCCTGGCCCTGACGCGCGAGCACAATCCCCACGCCATCACGCTGGATATTTACCTGCCCGACATCGGCGGCTGGCGCGTGCTGGAGCGGCTCAAGAACGACGTCGCCACCCGGCACATTCCCGTCTGCGTCATCTCGACCGACGACGCCCGCGAGCAGGCGTTTACCTCGGGCGCCATCGCCTTCGTGCCCAAGCCGATCTCCAGCCGCGACGTGCTCGACGCGCTGCTCGGCCAGCTCAGCGATTTCATCAGCCGGACGCGCAAGAGCCTGCTCGTTGTCGAAAACAACGCGGATATCTATCATCTTGTGCAGAATTCCATCGACGCCGAGGACGTGGAAGTCATCACCTCCTCGCCGGGCCCCGACGCCTTGCGGCTCATTCGCGAAAAGCGCATCGACTGCATGCTGCTCAGCTCGGAAGCGGTGGAAGTCGCCGAGGAATTGGCCACGGCGGGCGTGCCGGTGGAAGCGCCGCTGGGCCGCCTGAGCGTGCTCATCTACGGCAACGGACATTCGGCGGACGACAATCGCACCTGGAAACGGCTCGGACAGGTGTGCACGACGCGCTGGGTCCACTCGCCCGAACGGCTGCTGGACCTGACGACGTTTTACCTGCACCGCACCATCGCCAACTTGTCCGAGGAAAAACGGTCGCTGCTGATGGACCTGCACGGTTCGGACAAGCTGCTTTCGACCAAGAAAGTGCTCATCGTCGATGACGACATGCGCAACATCTTCGCCCTATCGACCGTGCTGGAAGAGCACGACATGGCCATCGTTTCCGCGGATAATGGCCGGGACGCCATCGACATTCTCAAGGACGATCCCGAGATCGACATCGTGCTCATGGACATCATGATGCCCGAGATGGACGGACTGGAAACGATGCGCGAGATTCGCAAGCTGCCGAGCCTGAAGAATCTGCCGATCATCGCTGTGACGGCCAAGGCGATGAAGGGCGACCGGGAAAAGTGCATCGAGGCCGGGGCCTGGGATTATTTGTCCAAGCCGGTGGACACGGAGCAGATGCTGACCGTGCTGCGGGCCTGGCTGCATCGATAACGCCCACGCCGCGGGGTGAGGTACTCCGAACCCCGCGGGTAGCACCCGCAGGATGCGCATCCTGCATGCTTGACCCGCGGGGTTCGGAGTACCTCACCCCGCGGCGTGGTGGAAAGGGATGACCATGACTGTTACCGAAAAAGCCAACATTCTCGTGGTGGATGACCTACCCGAGAAGTTGCTCGTCTACCGCACCGTTCTGGAAGAACTGGGGCAAAACGTCGTCGCGGCTTTTTCCGGCGCCGAAGCGCTCAAGCAAGTGCTGCTCTACGACTTCGCCGTGATTCTGCTCGACGTCAACATGCCGGACATGGATGGCTTCGAAACGGCGTCGCTGATCCGCAGCCGCAAGAAATCGATGCACACGCCGATCATTTTCGTGACGGCCCAGCTCGACGAGATGCGCGCCGTGCAGGGCTACGCTCATGGCGCCGTGGACTACATCCTCGCTCCGATCGCCCCCGAAGTCTTTCGGGCCAAGGTCAAGGTGTTCGTCGATCTCTTCCACATGAACCAGCAGATCAAGCGGCAGGCAGAGGAAAGCATCGCCCTGGCCGAGGAACAGGCGAAACGGGCCGCGGCGGAGGAAGCCAACCGCTCGTCGGCGTTCCTGGCCCGCGCCAGCACGGTGCTCGCCAATTCCATGCATTTCGAGGCCACATTGCGCGGCCTGGCGCGCGTCGCGGTGCCCTTCCTCGCGGACCTCAGCCTGGTCTGCCTGGCCAACGAAACCGGCCAGCCGACCGATCTGGAGTGGGCCTGGTTCGATCCGCTCGCCGACAAGACGGAACAGGCATCGGGCGACGCGCAGCATCTGCCCGGCTGGTTCGCCCGCGCCATTGAAAACGCGTGCAAAAGCGGCCAGCGCGAGATTCTCAGCCCGATCGCCCATGATACGAGCTTCCTCGCCGCCGGCCCCGCCGAGCCGGGGCGTCCGAACCGCTATCCGAACTTCAGCGTGACCTCGGCCGTGGTCCTGCCGCTCAATGCCCGCGGGCGCACGCTGGGATCGTTCATGCTGGCGCTTGGCCAGTCCAATCGTGAGTTCTCGCAGGATCGCCTCCGCCTGGTTGAAGATCTGGCCAGCCGGGCAAGCATCGCCCTCGATAACGCCCTGCTGCTGCGCGACATTCAGAAGGCCGATCGGCGCAAGGACGAGTTTCTCGCCATGCTGGCCCACGAGCTGCGCAACCCTCTGGCCCCCATCTGCAACGCCGTCGAGATCATGCGGCGTGTCGGTCCCGCGCAGCCCGACTTGGAAAGAGCCCGCGACGTCATCGACCGGCAGCTCAACAACTTGACGCGCCTGGTGGACGATTTGCTGGACGTCTCCCGGATCACGAGCGGCAAGGTCCGGCTCAAGCTGGAAACCCTGGACGTGGCCGTCGCCGTGGCGTCCGCCGTGGAAACCAGCAGGCCGCTGATCGAATCGCGCCGCCAGATGTTGAGCGTGTCGTTGCCGTCCGTCCCTGTGCGCGTCCGGGCGGACCAGACTCGTCTCGCCCAGGTCCTGGCGAACCTCCTGAACAACGCCGCCAAATATACGCAGGAGGCGGGCCACATCTGGCTCGACGTGTCCGCCGAGGACACGGACGTGGTGTTCCGGGTGCGCGACAACGGCGCCGGCATCGCAGCGGACGTGCTGCCGTGTATCTTCGATCTGTTCACGCAGGCCGATCAATCGCTCGATCGCGCTCAAGGCGGCCTGGGAATCGGGCTGACCCTCGTGCGTCGGCTGGTGGAAATGCACCACGGCAGCGTTCAAGCTATCAGCAAGGGCCCCGGGCAGGGCAGCGAGTTCGTCGTCCGCCTGGCCGCGCTCGCCGAAGACGTTCCCGCGGAAGCGCCGCGCAATGGTTTTGTCCACACTCCCGCCGTCGATTTGAAGCGCCGCATCCTGGTCGTCGATGACAACATGGACACCGCCGAGAGCCTCGCCATGCTCATGCGCTACGACGGGCATGAGGTGCGGACCGCTCATGACGGCCTGGCCGCGTTGCAAGCGTTCAAGGTCTTCTCTCCCGAAGTGGTCATTCTGGATATCGGCCTGCCCCATCTGGACGGCTATGAGGTGGCCCGCCGCTTGCGCGACCAGTCCCGGCGCGGCGACGTGCTCCTGGCCGCCCTGACCGGTTACGGGAATGAGGAAGACCAGGTCCGTTCGCAGGCGGCGGGCTTCGACCTTCACCTGGTCAAACCGGTCCGTATCGAGGCTTTGCGCTCGCTGCTTGCTTCGCATGGGTGAACTTCCGCCAAATCGGTCTTGCACGAAAACTCGCCCTCGGATACGATTTGATTTGACGCAATCTGCGCTGAATGCCGTTGGGCCCTTGTCAACGCCAGGAAGCCAGCAGTTGCCGCCCATCTCGCAACTTCTTGGTCCGCCATGGCCGCGGAATCAATTCTCAAGAAGTGCGAGGTTCCCGCGCCGCCCTTTGTCGAGGGCAACCGCTTCACGACGAGCGGGCATGGGGATGTTTCACTTTCCAGTTTCACCCAAGGAAAGGATACCCGTATGCTCGTACTCTCACGCCGTCTCCAGGAACAAATCCTCTTCCCCGACTTCAAGACCGCCATCAAGGTGCTGGGCGTCAAAGGCAACTCGGTGCGCATCGGCATCGACGCCCCGCCCGACGTCAAGGTGCTGCGCGAAGAAGTCGCGGACACGGACAATCAGCAGCGTCTCACGCCGCCGACCGAAGAATCCGAACGTGCCAAGCTGCGGCAGTTGCGCCATCTCATACGCAATCGCCTCAACGTCGCCGGGCTGGGCTTGGCCTTGCTGGCCCGGCAATTGGAGGCGGGCCACATTCGCGATGGCCAGGCTACCCTCACTCGGGTCCAGGAAGACTTCCATCTGCTCGGCGAACGCCTGGAAGTGGAAATGGAACGCCCGCCGCCGCCGCCCAGCCGGCCCGTGCGGACGCCACGCGCTTTGCTGGTCGAGGACGATCAGAACGAAGGCGAGTTGCTGGCCGGGTTCCTGCGCATCTCCGGCATCAACGTCGATCTGGTGGAAGATGGGGCCGAGGCCTTGAATTACCTGCGCCTGCAGGGCAATCCCGACGTCGTTTTGCTGGACATGATCTTGCCGCGCTGCGATGGGCCGACGACTGTTCGGGAGATCCGCAAGAACCCGGCGAACAATCGTCTCAAGATTTTCGGCATGACCGGCCATGCTCCCGACACCTTCCACCTCGAAGGCGTCAATCGCTGGTTCCGCAAACCGCTCAATCCGGAGGCTCTTGTGCACGATTTGAACGCGGAATTGGAGTGTTAGCAGCAAGACGAAATTGAGGGGTAGCGGAATTCGCCAGAATTCCGAGAATCTGAACTCTGGCGAGTTCAGCTACCCCAAAATAATTCACCAAGCCCGCATGCGAGGTACTCCGAGCATGCGGGGTGATACTAACCCCGCATGCTCGGAGTACCTCGCATGCGGGCTTTATGGTCAATTAAGTCTAGACGGGACGCTACGAAGGATTCGCCTGCCCGAAGGCTTCCTCGGCGGTCACGATCATTTCCGCCACCTGCGCCAATTTGCGATTCTTGTCGCGGGCGATTTTTTGCAAGCTGCGAAAAGCCGTCGCCTCATCCTGGCCCGTCCGCTTCATGAGAATCCCCTTGGCACGCTCGATCAGTTTGCGGTCCTGGAGGGCTTGCCGCAGGTCGGTCGCCTCCTTGCGCAGCGATTGAAACTCCTCGAAACGAAGGGCCGCGATGTGGATCGCGGGCTGGAGATCCTTCTGCTTGATGGGTTTCACCAGATAGGCGAGCACGTGATTCTCGCCCGCCCGGCTCAGCAGCTCGGGGTCGTCATGGGCGGAAACCAGGATGATCGGCACCGGTTCCTGCTGGCAAATCTCCCGGGCCGCGTCGATGCCGTTCATGTCGGGCATGCGAATGTCGGTGATGATGAGGTTCGGCCTGGTCTCCAGACATCCGGCAATGAGCTCCTTGCCGGACGCGGCGGCGCAGACGACCTCATGGCCCAGGAGAGGCAGGATTTCTTGATAGAATTCGCGCATGCGCGGTTCGTCGTCAGCCACGGCGATACGGAGCGAAGTCTTCGTCATTAGGCCCTCGGCAAGGTGATTAGAATCTCGGTCCCACGGGTGCTCGCCCCCAGCGCGATGACTCCCTGGTGAGCCTCGACAATTCTGCGGGTGATAGCTAATCCTAACCCCGTTCCTTGCATCTTGGTAGTGAAAAACGGCTGAAATATCTTCTGACGCGCCTCCGGTGTCAGCCCCGGCCCATTGTCCGCCAGCGCGACCCGCCACGCCGGCTGCCCCTTGAGCTCCGCTTCGGTCCAGGTTGCCTGAATCTCCACGGGATCGGGACAGGCGTGCAGGGCGTTTTCCAGGATATTGCGAAACACGTGCGAAAGGGCCTGTACATCCACGGAGCACTCGAAAGCGCTGGCGCCACTCCTATGCTGCGCCAGACGAGCCTGGCGTCCCTGGCGGACGACGGCCAGCTGGTTCCACGAATGCTCCAGCAGCTGGCTCACATCGACGCGTTCGCGCTTGAGTTTGATCGGGGCCGCGTAACCGCGCACTTCTTCATAGAGATAGTGCAGGTGATCCTGGGCCTTTTGGATGTCCGCAACCAGGCTGGAGATTTCCGGCCAGGAACGGGATTTGAGGGCCAGCAAGTCCAAACAGGCCTGGCTCTGCTGCAAGGTGTTGCGGCTCTCGTGGGCCAGACCGGTGATCATCTCGCCGATGGCCGCCAATCGCTCGGCCTGGCGGAGTTTTTCCTCCGTCTCTTGCCGGGCGGTGATGTCGCGGATGGCGCTGGAAACGAGCACGCCGCTCTCGGTCACCAGCGGACTGAGGCTGATTTCCACGGGAAACTCATGGCCATCCTTGTGCCGGCCGTGCAGCGCCATGTCCACGCCCATCGGCCTGACTCCCGGATCCGTGAAGTAATTGCGCCGATGCTGCTGATGCCGCCCGCGCAACGGCTCCGGCACCAGCATTTCTACGGTCTTGCCCAGCATTTCCTGGCGACCATAGCCGAACATTTTTTCGGTCTGAGCATTGACGAGCACGATTTCGCCGCGATCGTTGACGATCACCATGGCGTCGGGCGCCGATTCCAGCAGATCGCGAAACTTTTGCTCGGCCTCCTTGCGTTCGGTGATGTCGTGAATGAAGGCGTTGAAGCGAACGGAGTCCAAAGTGGGCGTCATCCAGAAAGTCAGCTCGACCGGAAACTCATGGCCGTCGCGGTGCAAGGCCGTGAATTCGATGCGCTGATTGAGGGACGAATTCTCGCCGCTTTCGAGGTATTTTTGCAAGCCTTGGCGATTGGCCCGATGCCGCAGCGGGACGATCAGCTCGGTCAGGGATTTGCCGAGCACATCGCGGGGCGGCCAGCCGAAGGTTTTCTCCGCCTGGGCATTCCAATCGGTGATGAGCCCGCCCGGATCCATGGCGACATACGCGTCATAAGCCGTTTCAATGACGAGCCGCAAGTTTTCCTCGCTGGTGCGCAGAGCCTGTTCAACCTGCTGGCGTTCCTCATTTTCGCGGCGCAAGGCGTCGTTGCTCAGGGCCAGGTCGGTGGTGCGCTGCCGGACGCGCTGCTCGAGCTGGGCGTGAGCCTCGCGCAAAGCATCAAGGCCGCGATTGCGTTCGGCGACGACCGAGGCCAGAAAGAGCCCGGTCACCGAAGTCACGCCCATGAAGGCCTGGAGCAGTATCTGGGTGCCGAGACGAATCGATTCATCCGTGTCCTGGGTGACAAAGGGGCCGGCGCCGCGGTGGGTGCCCCATAACGCCATGGCCGACAGCAGCAGCGTAACGGCCGCCATTTCCCGTTGCCCGAACGCGAACGCCACCCAGATCACCAGCGGCAGGAAAGCGAACGCGAGCGGATAGTTGCGCTCCTGCGGAAACGGCACGTCGCCAAACACAAACAGACCGATCCCCGCCAGGGCCAGCACGACGCCCGCCGCCTGGGCCAACTTGCGCCGATTCCAATCGACCCGCGGATGCATGCTCCACAAGACGAGCGGCGGCGCGAAGATCAGCGCTCCCATCGCATCCCCCAGCCACCAGGTTCCCCAGCTGAGCGGGAATCGATCCCGGCCCACGAGAAGGGCGCCGCAGGTAGCGCTGATCATGGTGGCGACCAGTGCCGCCAACAACGTGAACCGAAAGACGTCGTGGGGCCGTTCGAAGCAGCGCGAGCCCTGGGCGAACATGTCTACCAGCCAGGCGCCTACCATCGCCTCGAGCGTATTGCCCGCGGCGATGCCGAGACAGACCAGCACGCCCGGCGAACTTCCATCCGGCCCGGCGGTGGTGAGATTGACGAGAAAAGCGCCCAGGAAAATGCTCGGCCCCATGCGATACCCGAGCACCAGACAGGCCGCCAGGGCAATCCCCGTCGGCGACCACACCGCGGAAATCTGGCGATGGACGATGGCCAGGTGCAGTCCCAGCTTGCCGCCGCCAAAGTAGAGAGCGGTCACCACGGCCCACGCCGCGGCGAGCCGCAGGGGAGACGATAAATGTCGTGTCCAGTCAGGATGCGATAAGGAACCGGCGACCAAGGCCATCCTCCCGACGGTAAGACCCAAGAGATGTTGCCGACGAAGGTCGTATGTGCCTCAGGTTATATCTTACTTCATGTTTGGGAGGCTTTGCAACGCATAGGCCACGCGCAACGCATAGGGACGGGGCGCAACGCATAGCGAGCCTGCCAACGCCATTTTACCTATTGCTCGCGAGTCTCTCCGCACTATGCTCATCTTATCCAGGTTCCCGCGTTGATTCCAGGGGTTGACCCACGACGGCAGGTTTGCTATCGGTCGGCGACCACTGATATCAATGCACATGGGGCGATACGATGGCCAGACTGGACGACCTAGTTGCCGAAGTTAGGGATATAGCCTTGCGGAGCAAGCTGCAAGAGGCGGTCGCTGACCTTAAGAAGAAAAAACGCTTCGGATTGGTTTTTGAAGAACATGTCCCTGAAACGTCCGCACTGGCTGGTCTGCCCGTCAATGTCGGGACTATCGTTCAACGCCGCGACGATCTCTCCGGCAGGACGTATGTCGTCAAGGACGTAGTGAACGGCCAGGGCAAAGTTATCGTTGCCCCAATCGGCGGCGGTGACGCTGAGAGCGTTTCTCGCAAAGACTTGCTTGTCGTCAAGCGATTCGGTGATCCGATCTATCCGGCGCTAACGTCTGTCGGCACCATTCGACGCGGGCCAGCCAGCGCCCCATATCATGCGGTCATCAATGGCGAGAACTTCCACGCATTGCAGCTTTTCACCTACCTCTATCAGGGCAAGGTTGACTGCATCTACATTGATCCACCGTACAACTCTGGCTCGCGTGATTGGAAGTACAATAACCACTATGTAGACAAGAATGATGCATGGCGACATAGCAAATGGCTTGCCTTCATGGATCGCCGTCTGTCGTTGGCAAAGAGTCTTCTTAATCCTTACGAGTCAGTCCTCATTGTGACTATTGACGAAAAGGAGTGCTTGCATCTTGGCCTTCTTTTGGAACGAGTTTTCAGTGGTTGCAATATTCAAATGGTGAGTACGCTTATCAACCCAGCAAGCGTGGCGCGGGCTGGATCGTTTGGCCGTAGCGATGAGTACATTTTTTTCGTCTCGATTGGCACCGCCGTTCCTCAACGTGTTCGTCTTGCTCGAGACTGGGTATCGGCCAAGGGGTCTGACCGCCTTCCCGCAGGCAGGCTTGGAGGAATAGGAAAACTGGGATAAACAAAAAATGGCCTCTATGTCATGCT
>Ga0182024_10022516_pt1 | contig 11358 bp, 14 predicted proteins | sample P32metaG_FD_120480 | JGI IMG/M metagenome (GOLD analysis project Ga0182024, IMG submission 120480) | Permafrost microbial communities from Stordalen Mire, Sweden - P3-2 metaG (Illumina Assembly) | ecosystem: Environmental > Terrestrial > Soil > Wetlands > Permafrost | place: Sweden: Stordalen... | reverse complement strand
ACACAAGGTTTCACGGCGCGGGGAGATCGATACCCACACGCCCAACACTTTCAAGGAGGTTCGGGTAATGCTTCGCAAAGTACTTAGGATGACGATGCTAGGCGTGGGAATGTCTATTCTTGCGGCGTCGATGGCGAGTGCCCAGGTTAAGCCGGGCGATGTGATCACGCCCGAGAATGCTGCCAAGGTCAAGAGCCTGGTTTCGCCTGGCGTCTACTACATGGTTCAGCATGGGATGCAGATGAATATCGTGCCGACTCAACGGGTCGATTGGCCGCCGCCCTACATGGACGCGACCGAGAAGTACTCGTCCCAGGTTCGTCTGACGATGGACCATCGCAGCATGGTGGGCTACGTCGCCGGCCAGCCCTTTCCGCTGATCGACGCGAATGATCCTTTCGTTGCCAACAAGGTCATCTGGAACAACGTCTTCCGGCCAATCCAGAGCGACGATTACGATCTGCGCTTTTTTGACTGTCAGAGCGAATATATTCGTCCTGGCCAGGAGCAGCAGATAATCGACAACATAGAAGTCGGCCATTATGCGGGCTACAACCTGGTCGGTCGCACCGAGGTCGAGCCGCTGCCGGTCGATCCCGACTTCAAAAAGACCGGCCGGTTCTGGCTGTTCGCGCTTTACCCGGTGCTCGCGCCACAGGCTGACCGCGGAACAGGACTTATCCGTTATCGTTACGCCGATCCCAAGCGTGGCGACGATAGCTGGGACTGGAACCCCGGCAGCCGACGCGTCCGCCGCCTGAACGAAGCCCTTCTAAGCACCGCAACTGGCGCCCAGGTCAACGATCCGGATCACTACTCAGGCTTCAACCCGAAGACTGAGCAGTATGACTACAAATTTTTGGGTGAGAAGGAGTTGCTCGCTTCGGTGCACGCAGCTCATTCGCCGGAAGTGACCTGCGCTACCGACGGCGGCGCTTCAGCCTGCCCGGAGAACTGGGAGTCTCGCCATATGTACATCGTCGAGGCGACTCCGCGGCGCGACGTCAACAACCCTGGCGCGCTCGACCAAAAGACGGTCGTGTATCTGGACTCGGAGGTGTGGTTCGAGCCCTACATCGATACCTACGACCAGCGCGGCCAGCTCTGGCGCACGCATATCTACTGGCTGGCTTATCGTGACCGGCCTGTGCCTGACGCGCGCATCGCGATCTATCCTTTCAAGCGGGAATTCGTAGTTGGCACGGCCGGGGTCGACACGCAAGGGGGTTTCTCCACGATGTGTTATCTGCCCGGGCAACATACTCCTGAGCGCGAATGCTGGTACATCAATCAGGGTGCGGTCGATAAGGAATTTTTCACGGTCCGGGCGATGGAAGCAGCGTCGCTCTCGGGCCAATAGAGGCGGCTGGCAGGCCGAATCCTCCAAGACGGGGCGAAGCGGCGCGAGTCGCTTCGCCCCGTTCTTGAAAAAGGCGACGATGGATTTCAGTAGCTTAAGATCCGCAGTGGGAATCGTGTTCGCGGCTTTGTTTTTCTTCAGCGTCGCTGCCGTAATGAACGCGGCCGCTGAGACTCCGGCTCCGAATGAGTCACTCTCGATTGGCGGCGCCTCGATCAAGGTGGAAATCGATCCCGGTGAGCTCGGCGTGGCGCGCACTCAGGTCCTCGACTGGGTTCGAAGATCGGCGTGCGCCGTAACCGAATACTACGCCGAGTTTCCTGTCCGAAAGGTCGATGTGAAGATCGTGCCGATCGACGAAGGCAACGGAGTACTCTTTGGCCGAACGGTCCTGCTCGATCAAACTCTCGTAATAAGAGTCGGCTTTTCGAGGTTCGCTACTGAATCAAGCCTAGTGGACGACTGGGTAATGACCCATGAAATGGTCCATCTGGCATTGCCGTCGGTTCCAAACGAGCACCACTGGATCGAGGAAGGGATCGCTACCTACGTCGAGCCGATTGCGCGCGCACAAGTCGGCGATCTTTCTCCGGAAACAGTTTGGCGCGAACTCGTGGACGGCCTTCCCAAGGGATTGCCTGCCCCCGGCGATCGAGGCCTGGACAACACTCACACATGGGGCCGCACCTATTGGGGCGGTGCGCTGTTCTGCCTGATGGCGGATATCGAGATTCGTCAACGCACCAACAACCGATATGGGCTCCAGGATGCGTTGCGGGGAATTGTCCGTGCCGGCGGCAACATGGAACACGACTGGCCCCTCACGCGGGCTCTGAAGGTTGGAGACGAGGCTGCCGGCCTGCCGGTCCTGATGGAGTTGTACGATCGGATGAAAGCAAGCCCGGTAACGCCCGATCTTCCTGCGCTGTGGCATCAACTGGGTATTCGGCCTTCCGGAAATTCCGTCGTGTTCGATCAAGGCGCACCGCTCGCCTCTGTCGTGCGATCGATTATGGCGAAGCGATCAGACCCTGGCTCGGGCTGCGTGCAGGTAGGGGCCCATCCAGGCTCGACCGCCGATTCCATGGGCGTTCTGGAGATCGAAGATGCTTTGTAACGCCAGCGCAGATCGAAACATTGCTTCACCCTCGCGACCGGCTGCGCGTTTTACGCTTGAGAGGTACAGTCACTATGCAAAACTCCCGTGGGCGATTCGGTCTTGTTCCTTGGATTGTCAGTGTCGCAACCGTTGCCGCGATCGGATTCGGTCTCTTTCATAAAGCAGTTGCGTTCTCTCAGACGGACGGAGCGGCAGATGGCGCGCCGGTTGTGCTGGAACTTTTCACATCAGAAGGATGCTCCAGCTGTCCGCCCGCCGACCGGCTCATTAGTGAGCTCGGCGCCTCGTCAAAATCGGTGATCCCACTGGCCTACCACGTGGATTACTGGAATCACCTAGGGTGGGCGGACCCGTTTTCGTCACGTCAATGGTCTGAGCGACAAAGCGACTACGCTCGGGCGATGAACCTGGACGGCGAGTACACGCCTCAAATGGTGATCAGCGGCGCGTGGCAGTGCGGTGGTTCTGACGCTGGAAGTATTGCGCACGCGGTGGACGCTGCGCGTTCGACCTCGCCACGGGGTCGCACAAGCATTCAAACGAGCCTCGCTGCTCCGGGGTCTCGAAAACTTCAGGTCAAAGTTAACGCGCAATTGTTGAGTGCCGCGGGGCCCGTACGGCTCATTGTAATGCTGGCGATTTACGAGAACGGTCTGGTCAGCAAGATTGGCGCAGGCGAGAACGGCGGGCGCGAAATCACCTACGATTACACCGTGAGGAAATTGCTGCCGGCATTTGAACTGGACGCGACGCAGCCTGGCTCTTTCGTCCAGGAGATGACTATTGACCTCGACCCTTCATGGTCACTGGAGCACCTTGGTGTCGCCGCGTTCATTCAGGATCCTACGTCGCTCAGAATTGAAGGTGCTAGTGTGGACTACCCCGTCGCTAAGAACTGATGCTTCGACAGCACCTGGATGGGCGCAACTAGTGTCGCTTGCAACCGGCGAGCCCATCCTAACATCCAGCGGATCGGCGATCTCATCTGGGTCCAAGCGCACAAACCTTCAGTGCTGGGCCGTAACCTTCCGCCAGTTTCGCCACTCTAATTACCGAGGCGTTAGTCAATGAGGAAGCTTTCAACATTTTTGCCGCCGGAACGGTGGCGTTGACTCTCTCGCGCGAAGTGTGAGTCCCTTCAAGTTCCTGCAAAATGACGACCCAGTCGCGCTGTGGCGGAACCGTCTGCTCAAGCGCTTCGACATCGCGCGTAACGCCCCCGGCTACGACACCTGATTTGTGACTAAGCGGCTGATGAATCATCCGCTGTATTGGTAACCCTTCGGACAATCGCGGCATCTAAAGACATGAACGCTTGTCGTTGTGGCAAATTCGCCCGACTAGCGAGGAACTTTCTGTCGCCGATGCGATTTTCGTCTGTTTGAGGCTTTGGAGGGAAGGTACAGGCCGCGGTGTCTGACATCGGTAACATTCCCGCAACGAGCGAAATCACCCCCGAGAGGGTGTACCTTCAGCGGCGCGAGTTCATCAAGAGCTCGCTGCTCTTCGCGGCAACCAGCAGTGGCGTTGGCAGCACTCTGCTTTGGCTTATGCGAGGCCTTCGAGCAAAGGACCACGAGAAAACGGCTAAGGCCTCAGCGACTGGAGCGCCCGATGATGACTCGGCGCTCACCGTTGCGCGGCACTACGACTACGCGTCCGGGGAGAAGAACACCTCTTACAACGGCGTAACCAACTACAACAACTTCTACGAGTTTGGTACCGACAAGAGTGATCCGGCTGCGAACGCCGACTGCCTGAGACCGCGTCCCTGGCGGGTGGCGATCGATGGCGAGGTGGCGCGCCCGCAGGTTTTCGAGGTTGACCAGCTCATCAAATCGTTTCCCCTTGAGGAACGCATCTACCGGATGCGTTGCGTCGAAGCCTGGTCGATGGTTATCCCATGGGTGGGTTTCCCGCTAGGAGATCTCTTGAAGCGTGTCGAGCCCACCTCGCGCGCGAAATACGTCGCCTTCAAGTCACTCCTCGATCCTCAACAGATGCCGGGTCAGCGCACCGATCTTCTACAATGGCCCTACGTCGAAGGTCTGCGCATCGACGAAGCGATGCATCCGCTGACGATCCTGGCGGTCGGCCTATACGGTAAGCGGCTACCGAACCAGGACGGGGCGCCTCTCCGCCTTTTGGTTCCCTGGAAATACGGTTTCAAGGGGATCAAATCGATCGTGAATATTAGTCTGACCGCGGAACAGCCGCCTACTTCATGGAACATCGCGGGGCCGGACGAGTACGGCTTTTATGCGAACGTGAATCCCGCAGTCGACCATCCACGCTGGAGCCAGGCGACCGAAAGACGGATCGGCGAGTATCACCGTCGCCCAACCCTGCCGTTCAATGGTTACGCGGAACAAGTGGCAGGCCTATATACGGGAATGGACCTGAGGACGTCCTTCTAGGCATGGAAGCTCGGAAAAAGAAATCGCCATTGCCGTGGCTCAAGCCGGCAGTCCTCACCGGGTCGTTAGTCCCGATCGCGGCTATTCTCGAGCGGGCCTGGCGTGACGATCTCGGCCCCGATCCAATTGCGCAAGCTTTGAACCAGCTCGGCCTGATCGCTCTCGTCTTCCTTGTTGCGGCTCTAGGCTGCACGCCGCTTAAAACGATCTTCGGTTGGACATGGCCAATGCGTATCCGGCGGATGCTCGGCCTGCTCGCTTTCTTCTATGCTTTGCTGCACGTCATCACCTATACGGTGCTCGATCAGGGCCTGGACTGGAACGCGATCGTGGACGATGTTGTCAAGCGGAAGTTTATCTTCCTGGGGTTTTCTACTTTTGTGCTACTGATTCCGTTGGCCGCGACATCGACAAATTCCGCCCTCAGACGCCTCGGTTACGTCCGGTGGAAGCAGCTCCATCGCCTCGCCTATCTGGCACCGGCGCTTGCGGTCCTTCATTTCACTTTGAGGGTCAAACGCGACGAAACCGAACCACTGACCTATGGGCTCGTGCTTGCGGCGCTACTGACCGTGCGACTGATTGAATACATGGGTGCTCACAGACCTCTACTCACGCGAGAGATATGAAATCGCGATCCCACTTTGATTTCAAGGGTAGTATAGTTCCCGCGATCTTTTCGGTGATCGTGGGATTTTGCGGCAGAATCCCGTTGGTGTCTGCCCAGGAGGTAGCGATGCCACACTCGAATTCCAGGAACGGCGAGGTTCTCACACAGGTCCTGAAAAAAATGCGCAGTGGCGAGAAGATCGCGCCGAGCGAGTTTCAGGATTTCGTTAAGGCCCAAAACGATGGCGCAACCACCGGTCTTAAGGTCGGGGAGAAAATACCTGACTTCGCGCTTGTGGATCAGAACGGTAACGAAAGAAAGTTTCGCGATCTCACCGGCCGCGCGGGACTTCTTCTGGTCTTTAGTCGAAGCGCCGATTGGTGACCCTACTGCAGAAGCCAGCTCGTCGAGCTGGAGCAGTCGCGCCGGGGCTTCGAACAGCGGGGCGTAAAGATCGCGGTCATCACCTACGATTCTCAGGAGATTCTGCACCGCTTCAGCGCCGCGCATGAACTCGGATTTCCGTGTCTATCCGACAAGGGCAGCGTTGTTATTAGCGAGTTCGGAATCCTCAATTCGAATATTCCAAAGGATCATCCGTTCTACGGTATTCCGTTCCCGGGCGATTACCTTATCTCTCCCGATGGCGTAATCCAGGCCAAGTACTTTCTACCCGATTATCAGACGAGGGTGGCTTCGTCGGAAATCCTGGTTAATGAACTAGGTGCGGACCCGAGTGGCAAATCTGTATCGTTAGCCGCGGGAGACATTCGAATCATGATCACTCCCTCGATGGATCACGCGGTAGCCGGGCAGGAGATCGGGGTCGCCGCAGACTTCTCAATTGCCAAGGGATGGCACATTTACGGGCAACCGCTTCCGACAAACTATACGCCGACGGCGATCGTATTTGATAGCGACTGCGTCGCGAAGCAGTCGTCCGCGTATCCCGATCCACAGAAAGTCGCTTTCCCCGAACTTGGCGAGACCCTGCCTGTCTACGCAGGCGGCTTCCGAGCCAAAGGAAGAATCCTCGTGCGTTCCGGATTGAAGCCTGGCGACTACAAGCTGAGGGGCACGCTCAGTTTTCAGGAATGCAGCGATCAGATTTGCAAGATTCCACAGTCGGTCACTTTCGAGATTCCCTTGAAGGTCGATCCGATGGCGTCGCCAGCGCCCAAAGCTTCAACTGGAATGCGATCGTGACAGTCGGGAAAGATTGTAGACGTTAGCAGCCGTTTCGATTCAATCCCGCTTGCCGCCGCCTTGTCCGCTAGCCCGTTTTGTTTCGATGCCGGGGGCGGGGGTCGAACCCGCACGGAGCTTTCGCTCCAGAGGATTTTAAGTCCCTTAAGTCTGGCTATAACCATGCGAAATGATTCATTTTTCATAGTCCAACATGTGAAAGTGTGTAACTTTATGTGTCGGTTTTGGAGAAAATCCGAATTTTTTCAAAGGCCTGCCAAGCCTGTATGCAGGCTCCAAGAACGCGCGGTGGCCATCTATGTCAGTGGCCGATCGGCTAAGGCCGTAGGCGGTCGTTTTGACGTACATATATCCCTCTCCAATTCTATTCATGCTGATGCGAGATCATCCTGAGAGGTGGGATTCGGAGCCGGCGCCACGCTGCCTGACGGCCGTGGCGCGCCATTCCGATGCGCTGCACCCGAATTCGTCACGGAACCATCGGGAGAATGCACTCAGGGCCGAGAAGCCCATTAGTTCGGCTATAACGTACAGAGGACGGTCGGCCCCTTCGACATACTGTCTCACCATTTCAGCGCGCACCTGATTGAGCACGGCCGAGAAGGATGTGCCGTCCTGTTTGAGGTGCCTTTCTATCGTCCTGCGGCTGACCCCGAGTTGTTTCGCCATGGCTTCCAGAGAGTAACTGCCCGATGGCACACGAATCCACAGCAGCTCACGTACTCGGTCACTCATGGTTAGGCGGCGATTTATCAGAAGCGCATCGAGATACTGGCGGGCGTATCGCGCCATGAGCTGATCCGAATGTGGAACTCGCTGTTCGAGATTCTCCTCGTTGCACACGAGGCCGTTGAAGTCGCGTCCGAACTCGACGCTCGGACCGAAGATTCTCTTGTGAATAGAGAGATCGCGTGGCGCTCCGTGCGTGAAGCAGACCGCACGGGGTCTCCATGAATCGCCGAGAAAGGTGCGGAGCGTCCGGCTAAGGACGCCTACACACAACTCGACCGCCTGGCGCGCCGGCACCGGTCTCTCGAACCTTAGCTCCGGCCTTACCGTAACGATGCCGTCTTCCACGTCGATCAGAGGATTCAGCGCTTCGTTGTGCAATCGAATGTATTTGACCAGCGCCTCGAGCGCTTTCCTGGCGGTCGGGCCTTCGCGCACGATGAGAGCCAGCGGCCCCAGATTCGATAGCAGGCGGTGCTCCGCCAGCCGCAGTCCGAAACTCTCTTCTTGAGTCCGCTCCGCGGAATCTTCCAGAAGCTGGCGGGCCGCGTCGGCCGCAATCTTCATATCCGGATCGTGAAGGCACGCACGAGGCAATCCGACTGCTCGAAGCAACGGGTAGGGGTTGATCTGGAGGATGCCAGCCAGCTCGATGTAACCGGTGAGTGATGCTGCTCGGACTAAAAGCACGGAAAACCACTTTGTGTTCCGATGTTAAATCAATGTCGCTTTATGTCAAACCGGGCGTTTGCGATTTTTCTATATTTGTCGTCCTGGCTCGACAGGCTCCAAAATCCGTCGTCTCTATCGAATAGGAGAAACTTTATGTATTTCACGGATGATTCATTGCTTCCAGAGAATCAGAACCCTTTGATGATCACTGCGGCTCCGTGGGGCCCGTCCTGGTTGCCCGGCGATTATCCCGAAGACATTGCCGTCAGTTGGGACGACCAGGTCCAGAAGGCGGTAGATTGCTACAATGCCGGCGCCAGCATTCTCCATATCCATGTTCGCGATCCGAAAACTGGAAAGATATCGAAGAACTTCAAGGAGTACAGTTATTTGATCGAGCGTCTCAGGAAGGCAGTGCCGAAAATGGTCCTGCAGGTCGGCGGCTCGATCTCGTTTGCGCCGGAAGGCAACGAGAAAGCCAAATGGCAAAGCTACGACACCCGGCACATGCTGGCCGAGATCGCACCCAAACCCGACCAAGTCACCGTCGCGATCGGAACCTCACAGTATGACGTGACCTCCATGCTCACCGCAGATGACATCGCAGGCACGCACATGGTCGACCCCAAGGTAATCTGGAACTACTCCCAGATGGTCGCCGATGCGACGCCGGACTTCTACATCGAGCACTTGAAGCGTCTGCGGCAACATGAAATTCAGCCGTACTTTGCGTTGGGCCACGTCCACAATCTCGAAATTGTCGAACGCCTCATCCGGCGCGGCTTATACATGGGGCCGATGAATGGTTTTTTCAGTATGGTTGGGGGCGGCGTGGCGGGCTGCAATCCTTTCGACTACATGGAGCTGATCCGCCGCACGCCACATGGCTCTATCTGGACCTATCAGTCGATGATGCGCCTGAGCTGGCCAATCCAGACGATGAGTATCTTGCTCGGTCAGCACTGCCGCATCGGCATCGAGGAGAACTTCTGGAGCGCGCGCAAGGGCGAGCGCATGCCCACCGTTAAGCAGGTCGAAAAGCTGGTCCGCATTTCCCGCGAGTTGGGACGCGAGATTGCAACTGCGGACGACGCCCGCCGCATCATGAAGATTGGAACCTGGTACAACACCGTCGAAGAGACGCTGTTCAATCTCGGCCTGCCGCCGAACCGCAAGGAGGGGGAACAGGGTTTCCGAGTGTACGAAACCGACGGAAAACTTCCCACCACGCACGTGTCTGGCTCCGATGGGCATCCACTGGTCGAATAGCGCCGACCCCGAGCCGAAAAACAGGTCGCCGATGGAAGTCGCCCGCAAATCAATATTCATCACCGGCGGCGGCAGACTAAAGGAAGCGACTCGAAGCGGTGGAAGATATGTTCGCTCGCTTGTGGACCAATCTGATTGGTCGGATCGGTGGACCGCTGACGTTTCGACTGATTGTTCAGCCAACGGTGGCGGCCTTCTTCGCGATTCGAGCTGGCTTCAGAGATGCACGCGAGGGTCGTGTTCCGTACGGCTGGGCCGTCCTGACCGATCCGAACAACCGACGAGAGTTCCTTCGAGACGGTTGGAAAGATGTCGCCACCGTCTTTGTCGCCGCGATGGTCATAGACTGCGTCTACCAGATCATGGAGTTCCGTTGGCTGTATTTTGAAGAGGCGCTGATTGTGGCGGCGGTCCTGGCTCTGCTGCCATATTTGCTCCTCAGGGGTCCGGCGAACCGAATCGCGCGACGCCGGCGCGCTGCCGAGGAATTGCGATGACGGATTCTCGCGACACGCCATTTGGCGTTGGATCTTAACGGAGCGCTACTCGTTATGGCGGAGCCGACCATCCAAAGCGCACCGGCCCTGGACCTCTCGACCAGACTTGCGCTGGAGCGCACCCGTGCTTCCTACGAGCGAACCATGATGTCGTGGACCAGAACCTCGACTTCGCTGATCACTTTCGGATTCACGATCTACAAATATTTCCAGCTCGAAGGTTTGCGGAGTAGGGAAAATCAACTCATCGGGCCACGTGGATTTTCCCTGATCCTGGTAAGCATCGGGCTGGGCTCGCTGGTATTGGCGACGATTGAGCACAGGCAAAATATCAGGAGGCTTGATGCGGACTATCCCGGTAGTCCGCGCTCTCTTGCCATGATAGTCGCGGCAGCAGTCGCGATTCTCGGGATAGTGGCGTTTGTCGCTATGGTCGCGCGCGCATAGCCACTTCTTAGTTTTCTCAACGTACTTGCGAGTGAGGGAGAAAATCCGCGATGGCATCTAAAGATAAGACCAGAACGGCGGCGCCGAAAGACGATCGTTTGCATGAAACGGGGCCGTGGGACGCGGCGCTGGCGCAAATCCGTGAATGGGATCCCCACTGGGCGGATGCTTGTGAGAAGATGACGACCAATCCGTGGAATTCGACTGTATTGCCGCGCAAGACGCTTGAGTTGATCGGCGTTGCGCTAAACGCGGCCTGCACCAATCTCAATCCCGATGGCACCCGCCGTCACATTCGCGCTGCGCTCAAGGAGGGTGCCAGCCGCGAAGAGATTCTGATGGTGCTGAAGATGGCCTCGGTGCTGGCGATTCATTCGTGCAGTCTCGGCGCACCCATTCTTCTGGAAGAGGCCAAGACGGCTGGCGTAAAGCCATCGCCAAAATCGGCGGTCGCAACGCCTGCCTGTGACAAGGTACGCGCGATCGGCCAATGGAATGACGCGTGGAATCCCTTTGTCGAGCTCGATCCAATCTGGACCGACCAATTCATGGCAACCGGCGCCGGAATTTACGCCAGCGGGGTGATGACGCCCAAGCTCATCGAACTGCTCAGCATCGCACTGGATGCTTCCTATACCCACATGTATGCGCCGGGGACTCAGCGGCACATCAAAGCTGCCTTGGCGGTGGGCGCAACGATGGAAGAGGTTATGGAAGTGCTCAAGCTCTGCGTAGCCCAGGGCGTTCAGGCATGTAATCTCGGAGTGCCGATACTGAAAGAAGAAATCGCAAATCTGTCAGGTGGGGATAAGTCCAACCCTTGAGTCCTGCATGCGTGCGCCCAAAAAATAATCGCTGATTTTGCTGGTGCCGGGGGCGGGACTCGAACCCGCACGGGGGAATTACCCCCAGAGGATTTTAAGTCCTCTGCGTATGCCATTTCGCCACCCCGGCCGTTCAAACGAGCATGATCGTTTAATCATAAACACGCCTGCGCGCGAAGATGGCACCTCGATCTGCGATTGTTCATT
>Ga0182024_10022515_pt1 | contig 11359 bp, 8 predicted proteins | sample P32metaG_FD_120480 | JGI IMG/M metagenome (GOLD analysis project Ga0182024, IMG submission 120480) | Permafrost microbial communities from Stordalen Mire, Sweden - P3-2 metaG (Illumina Assembly) | ecosystem: Environmental > Terrestrial > Soil > Wetlands > Permafrost | place: Sweden: Stordalen... | reverse complement strand
CACCGGCGCGCCTGGTGATTTCTGGCGAGTGAGCTTGGCCGCGATCCAGACGAAGAATGTCATCATGCCGAGGCGAAACCAGATCTCTTCGCTGACTCCTGCGCCGATCGACGCCAGAAGCGAGGCCCACCACGGCGGCGCCGTGATGTTGACGTCGATGCTCCCCCACCGCTGGATCACGTACATAAAGACAAAGTCGAATACGGCAGCAACTACGCTGAGGTCCACCGCCGTCATGAGCGCCCCGCGCATCTGACGAGAATTCTCGGGGCCTTTCCCCCAACTGAGCAGCGGAGGCCAACCCAGGCCGACGGACTTACCGCATGCCAATCCCAATGCGATCAACAGCATCGAGAAGATCGCCGTTTCGGCCTGACCCTCGGCGATCTGCGAACGCAGACTCTCAAGGCTGGGCTTGTCGCCTGTTTGTCGCATAAAGGCGATGCTGTACGGAATGATCAGTGCGGACGCCGCGACCGAGGCCAACCAGAGCAGTCGCCCATAGAGCTTCGGACTTTGACTGGGTGTTTCTAATTTGCTCATCGATTCGTGCTTGGCCCCTTCGTTATCCGATTGCAATGGTCCGTACCTCGCGTCATTCACGCCGTCGGTCATCTCTTCGCCTCGAAGCACGATATCACAGCCGGGAGCCGACAGTTCGCAGATTCCTTGAATTCAGTATCGACGACAGGCGTGGGGTGGGTGAAACTCGCCGGTATTCCTACATATAACGGTGGGTTGCACCCACCCTACGCTTCTTACGCGATGTCTGCACAAGCCCGCTTGACAAACGTCGGAATCGCATTACTATAAAACCAGAACTAAAAAACCAAATGTCGGCCGCATCTCGATGCGATCGACCCGTTCGAGATGACAAAAAAGCAAAGGAGGGGCCATGGCTAGACCGCCGGCCAAAGAGCTTACCGAGCGTGAGCTCGAGGTCATGCACGTGTTCTGGCAACGCGGGGATTCGACGGTCGCCGAAATCCGCGATGCCCTGAAAGACGCCGGGCTCGATCGCGCCTACACGACTGTCGCAACCCTGGTCCGGATCTTGGCGGATAAGGGGTTCCTGGATCAGACCAACCAGGAGCGGCCCTTCTCTTTTCAACCGAGCCGATCCTACCAGGACGTCTCGAGAAAACTGCTGGGCGAGCTGATCGAGCGCGTCTTTCATGGTTCGAGAGAGCAATTGCTCGTAAGGCTCCTCGAGCAAAAGTCGCTGACACCGGCCGAGCGCGCTTTACTGACAGACATCTTGCGCCAGAAGGAGAAATGAAATTGAACGCCCTCGGATTACTACTTCTGGGAAGCGTCGCACACGCGACAGTCTTTGCTTTGTTCGGAACTCTCTTCTACCTGGCGCTAAGGCGCTCGAGCCCGGCGGCAGGTGCCTTGGCGGCGGCATCATCGCTATCGATCATGGCCGTCGTTTCTGCGGTCGTCCTCTCTCCCTGGCCGGTTTGGTGGAACATCGCAGCGCCGCCAACCGTTACGGCGGCCGAGTCACCTGCGAAGCACCAGCCCGCAATCCCGAACGCGCCCTCGCCCGATCCACTTGCCGGCCAGGACGCCCGCACGATCGCCGCGGCGCCGGCCGGCGCGTTGAGCCGCCCCGCCAACTCCCCCGCAGAGCCGCGGGAATCAACGTCCACCCTGCTCCAGGACTTCTTCCGCGCCGTCGCAACTCCTGCACTCGCGCCGCAGCAATCAAGCGCGCGCTGGCCCTTCTGGCTGGCTGTCGGGTTTTCCGTCAGCCTGTGCGCCGGATTCCTCAGATTGGGTCTCGGCGTTCTGGCCGTCTCGCGGCTGCGCGCCCGAAGTCGCCCGATCGACGACCCTGCCCTCGATGAAGAAGTTCAGCTTCTGCGGGCCGAGCTGTCATGCACCCGGCGGGTCGAGGTGCGTGAAACGTCCGAGCTGCACTCGCCCGCGACCCTGGGATGGCGGCACCCGCTCTTGCTGTTGCCATTCGACTGGCGCGACTGGAGTCAGGCCGAGCTGCGGGCCATCCTCGCCCACGAGCTCGCGCACGTTATTCGTGGCGACTTCCTGACCGGACTGATCGCCCAGATCAGCGTCGCGATCCACTTCTATCATCCACTTGCGCACTGGCTGGCGCGGCGGATGCGACTCGAACAAGAGCTGGCCGCTGATGCCTGGGGAGCTACGCTCTCCGGCGGCAGCCCGACCTATCTGATCACGCTTGCGCAGATGGCGTTGCGCCATGAGGATCGCGTCCTCGCCGGCCCCGCCCGTGCTTTTCTCCCATCACGCGGAACTTTGATAACGAGGATCGAAATGCTCAGAAATACTCACGTTTTTCGCACGCAGTCGCTGCCTGTGCCCGTTCGCGCCGGCATGATCGGTACGCTCGCCTTGCTCGGCCTCGCGGTGGCTGGTCTGCGCGGGCCGGTCGAGGCAACTCGTTCACACGCCCAGACGCTCGACCAGGGCATCGGCCAGGCCGCGCGCGGGAACGCCGGCTCGTTTGACCTTTCCCTTCTGCCTGCGGAAACCAAGATGATGCTCGCCATCCACACGGCCGCCTTGGTCGAGCGAGACGAGATCAAGTCGCTCATCCGCTCGATGCAGCCCGGGCCCGGCCTCAGCTCACCATTTGTAATCCGCCTCGAAGAAACAGACTGGTTGATGGCCTTCTGGGAAGGTCTCCCCGAAGCCCCGGGCCGGCCCGGCGCCGGGCCGTTCATCCCACCGCCTTCCGGCCTCGTGATTCACTCAGCGAAGCCACAAGACTGGAAGACGGATTTGACAAAGAACTTCGAGTCAGCCCAGGAATTCCGCGTGGCTGGCCAGACATGCTTCCGGCTTGCCCCGCCGCCGTTCGACTCGTGGTGCGGCTTCACTCCCGACGACCGAACACTCGTCTTGGCCGGTGAAGATACGCTCCGTGACTTGATTTCCGATCGCAAAGGACCGGCGCCCAGGCGTGCGTGGGATCAAGCCTGGGACAAGTCGGGCAAGGGCGACCTGATTGCCGCGGTCGAAACGCGCTGGCTCAGGCGCAGACTCGCGCAGGCGACACCACCGGGGGCGGGGCATCCCGTTACGACTTTCGGTGTCACGCTCGAGACCGTCGCCCCGTTGCTCGACAAAGCACAAGCTTACGTGCTCTCGATTGATGCCTCGCACGGTTTGACCGCCGATATCCGCGCCGTCGCGACCCGCGACGACGACGCCAAAGCGGTAGCCGAGACGATGCAGGCGCTCGTCACCCTCACACGCAACATGGTCGAAGGGCTCAGGAATGATTCAAACGCTCAAACGATGAGCCCGCCCTTGCGAAACAGCCTGGAAATTGGCCGATCACTCTTGTCGCAGGCCAAGATCGAGACTGCCGCAAACATCGTTTCAGTGCACGCGACAACGAACGTCGATCTCGGCGAAGTCGTCAAGCAGTTGGCGCCGGCCGTCGCCGCGCGCAGGGCCGTCGCCGGGCGCATGCAAAGCATCAACAACCTGAAACAGATCGGCCTGGCATTTCACAATTACCACCAGATCAAAGGCCACTTCCCTGCGCCGGCCTCACTTGGCGGCGATCAGAAACAGTTCCCCTATAGCTGGCGAGTCGCACTCTTGCCCTTTCTCGAGCACGATGCACTCTACCGCCAGTATCATTTCGACGAGCCCTGGGACGGTCCCCGCAATCGGGCGCTTCTGGATCAGATGCCGGCGGTGTATAGTGCCCTTGGTCCTGACGCCGATCCTGCGAGCCGCACCAACACCTCCTATTTCGTTTTCACCGGCGACCAGACGGCCCTGGGCAGCCCTTTTGTACCGGGCGCCAAGAATTCCGAGGCAAACTTCCAGCAGATCAGTGACGGGACCTCGAATACGATCCTCGCCGTCGAGCGGAAAGCCTCTGTTCCCTGGACCAAACCCGAAGACATTCCGTTCGATCCCAACGGAGCAGTTGCCGACCTCGGTAGTTTCTGGGCCGACGGATTCAACGTTCTGATGTGCGACGGTTCGGTCCGCGGGATCAAAAAGGAAATGGACCCCCAGATGCTCAAAGCGATGATTACGCGAGCCGGCGGCGAGGTGATCAACTGGAACCAGTAGAGCCCGATCAGGGCGACATCGTAGAGCATCATCGCCGACATCACCCGGCGTTCACACGCCGGGCTATACGATGTCGCCCCTATTTGGGGCTCCCGGTCGGGGCGTTGGATATTCTTACCGACTTCATCACCCAGCGTTCACACGCCGGGCTATGCGATGTCGCCCCTATTTGGGGCTCGGGCATTGCGTATTCCGACCAATTCAGGGCCACGGCGTTTACACGCCGGGCTTTACGATCTCGCCCCTGATCGGGGCTCGGGGGCGGCGCTGGCTGACGCCCTACAGGCCGGTTGTGCTCCTTGACAGGTGCGCAATCGGCCTCTTTCGTGCGCTTGACCCGGGGCTGCCACGCTCTGTGGTGGCCTGATATACTCGAGGCTTCTCGTTTGCTCCCATCCCGGTAGGAGCGGCATGGCCGACTTTGAAGCTACCACCGAGCAGCACCCGGCCATTACAGCGAGCACGCCTAGCGCATCGAGAGAGGGCACGTTCGAGCCGTCCCAGCGCGTCGTCGAGGCCGGCGGAAGCGATCTCGCCACCGAAACCCAATGGCTTCTACAGCAAAGGCTCAAGGCCGCATCGCTCGTCCTGGTCGTCGGCTTTGGCCTCTTCCTCGCCAGGTCATTCGTTCTCTACAAGTTCGAATCGCTGGCCGTCTTCTTCTACGGCGTGTTGCTCGCGCTCTTGATCGTGTGCACCGCCGCTCTCCACAGCCGCTGGCAGCCCACGCTGCGCCAGCTTCACATTCTGGAACAAAGCCTCTTTGCCTTGATCATCATCCTGTTCATGGCCGCGCAGTACGTGCTCATGCTGCGCGCCGTGCACCTTGCCGACCCTGCCCGGCTGGCGCGATCGGTCAAGATCTGCACGCTCTGGATGGTCGCTTTTATGTTCACTTACGCCATTTTCATTCCCAACCCATGGAAAAGGGCTGCGCGGCTGATCATTCCCATGGCTCTCGCCCCCATGATCGTTCCCTGGATCCTGGGCGCCTTTCACCCCGAGCTTTATCAAGTCGCGATTCATGCAGCCAGTCTCGAAAACATGAGTGAAGACGGTCTGTTTCTGATCTTGGGCGCGTTCACCGCGATCTTCGGCACCCATACGATCAACACCTTGCGGATCGAGGCCTACCGGGCCCGGCTCCTGAGCCAGTACCGCCTGGGGCGAAAGCTGGGCGGCGGCGGGATGGGTGAGGTGTATCTGGCCGAGCACCAGTTGCTCAAGCGCCCCTGCGCAATCAAGCTCATTCGCTCAGACCTGGTGGGCAACCAGCGCATCTTTGCCCGCTTCGAGCGCGAGGTCCGCGCCACGGCCCAACTCTCGCACTGGAATACGATCGAGATCTTTGACTACGGGCGCAACGACAACGGCGCGTTTTATTATGTGATGGAGTACCTTCCCGGCCTCAGCCTCGCCCAGTTGATCGAGCGCTACGGTCCCATGCCGGCCGCCCGCGTGATTTATCTGCTAAGACAGGCCTGCGCGGCGCTTCACGAGGCGCATGAATCCGGGCTCGTTCACCGCGACATCAAGCCCGCCAATTTGATGGCCGCCTATCGCGGCGGCCTGCACGACGTCGCCAAGCTGCTGGATTTCGGTCTGGTCAAGACCTTGAGCGAAGACACCACAGCGCCGCACCTTTCTCGGGAAGGAACCGTCGCCGGGTCGCCGCTTTACATGGCTCCGGAACAGATCATGCACACCAGTGAACCCGACCGCCGCACCGACATCTATGGCCTGGGCGCTGTCGCCTATTTCATGCTGACCGGCCGGCCACCGTTCCTGGGCGAGAGCCCGATGGAGGTCATGATCGCGCACGTCCGAGACGACGTCTTGCCGCCTTCGAGGGTCCAGAGCGACGTTCCCTCTGACCTGGAAGCCGTGGTCCTGCGCTGCCTGGCCAAGAATCCAGCCGATCGCTACCCGAATACTCCCAGTCTCGCCGAGGCTCTCGAAGAGTGCGCCGACAAGGCGAAATGGTCGGCGCGGAAGGCCGCCCTCTGGTGGCAATCGCATCCGGACGATCCCCGCCAGAAGCCCGCCGCAGAGCCACCCCCTCGCGACGATAGTCCCACCCCGGCAACCGTGCTTGTCGCCGAGAACAGCGAGCCGGCACCGGTAGAGCGGTTCATGTGATTGAAAGTGCCGCCGACTATGGATCCTGACCGTTCGTGGCTTACCGAGCCGATCGCCGCCACCGTTCATCTGGCGTTCGCATTCGACATTGGAGACGAAGTCGACCTCGATCGCGCCCGGCTGATCCTCCAAGGTCAGCCCGGTCAGTTGCCCCGCCGCAGGCGCACTCCTGAATCGATCCGATACCGGCCAGCGCCGATCCGGGTTGAGCTCGACCCCTTCGGCATCGCCCTGCCGGGAAACCCCCCCTTGATCCGGCCGCCCCGCGCCGAGCTGACAATCTTCGACTTCGCCGCGATCTCGCTGGCGGTGCGGTTTCACCTGAACACCAAGCCGGAAGCCATTCTTGCTCTGGCCGGCCGTCTGGCCGAGCCCGCCGCCTTGACCGAGGCTGCACGGCAGTTACTCGCCCCCTGGCTCGAACAGATCAAGCCGGCCGTCTACGACTTTGCCGTCAGCGAATTGAGCGAAGAATACATCGTATTTCAATTCTCAGAGAGCCAGAGCGACTGGCTCGAGCTCCGCGCTCCTTGGATCGCCGGGCTGGTCAGGCTCGAGTCCGAGCCCTTGAGCGAGCACGAAATTCGCGAGGCCAGCCGGCTCTTCCTCTCATACACCCCGACCGACCTGGTGGTGCTCGACTGGGCGGCCGGAGTGGTTGTCGACACCGACTGCGCAGACACGCTCGAGGTCATCGAGTTTGCCAACGTTCAGCTTCTCGAATTCCGCCAGATCGACGACCGTCTCGACGATCGCTTGGAAGCTGCCTATCGCCTCATCCGACCGGAAAAGCCTCGCCACGGGCTGCCGGCCCACTGGCGGCTGCACCACGACGCCGTTCGGCAGATCCGCGAGCTCGAGATCGAGGCCACCAGCCTCTTCGAACGTGTCGACAACGCCCTGAAATTGATCGGCGACCACTACCTCTCACGCGTCTTCGACGTCGCGGGCGGGCGCTTTCACCTGCACGAATGGCAGCAAAGCATCCGCCGCAAGCTCGAAACCGTCGGCGATGTTTACGACCTTCTGGTCCAGCAGGCCGGCGCAATCCGCATGGAGGCGCTCGAGATCACGGTTGTCCTCCTGATCGCGCTCGAGATCGCCCTGGCGATCTTCAGGCACTGACGCGATCACGATTCGTTTCGTGGGTCGGGCATGTGTGGCCGGCCCCCGAAGGGGGTCGGCGATGTGTGTCGCGCCCCCGAAGGGGGTCGGAGGTTAATAGCCAGGGGCGCGAGCCCCTGGTATGCTGGCGTAAGCAACTTAGAATACAATTCCGCCCTGAACAGGGCGGAGGTTCCGCTGTCGGGGCGCGATGGCTCGGCGTAGTTTGTTGTTCCAAGGGCGATGGCGCCCTTAGAAATTGACCGCGGCCCCATCCGGGGCCGAGGCATGGAAACGAGGTAAGAGTTTGACGCGGGTCGTGGTTCCAGGGGCAACGAGCCCCTGGCTATTCACCGCGGCCCGCTTCGGGGCCGAGGGGTGGGAGAAAGGTGAGGGCTTCGGCGCAGGTGTCCGTTCCAGGGGCAACGAGCCCCTGGCTATTCACTGCGGCCCGCTTCGGGGCCGAGGGGCGCGAAGCGGCGAGGGCTTGTCGCCGGTGGTCGTTCCAGGCGCAACGAGCCACTGGCTATTTAATCTGGCCCCGTTTCGGGGCCAACTCCAATGGTGGCACGCCGTTCACAAGGATGCTATTTCTGGCCCATTCCCTAGTGAATGCTGCCTGAGCCGCCCGCATCGGCTTCGCCGGCTGCGCGAATTCGCTCCTGGTCTGCCGGCAAATAGCGCGAGCCGATCAGGAAAAAGACGAAGCCCAAAATCAGAACCGGCACGACCGAAAGCATGGCGATCGTCAGGTTCGAGTCGCCCACCGGCTTGGCGCCAATCGACTCAACGAGCTTGCCGATGGATGAATTGATGACCTTGGGCTCGCCGAAGAAATCCGAGACCCAGCCCAAGAGGATCAGTGAGCTGATATCGCCGAACAGGTGAATCAGGAAAATGAACGCTGCATAGGCGGCAGCGCGCAGATTTGCGGGAATCACGTTTGCCGTGATGGTGTTGCACGGGCCCAGTACCATCGACATCAAGAGCGACGCACCGAAGAGGTAGTAAAGCGAAGACTTGTAATCGGGATCGAGAATCCCGAGCGCACCCAGGGGCGTGGCGCACAGCACGGCGGCGGCCGCCACCAGCAAATACGAGCGCTTGGTCACCTTGAAAAACGCGTCGGCGATAAAAGTTCCCAGCGCGATCCCAACCAGGCTCGCGACCACCAGCAACCCGCCGATCGTGCTTCCCGCCTCCCGGGGCGTGAGGCCGTGAACGCGCTGATAAAAGAGCAAGCCCCACGCTCCGTAAGCCCCGGTCGCAAACGTCACGGCGGCCATTCCGGCCGTGTTGTACAGGAACGTCCGGGTGCGGAAGAGCTCCAGATAATCCTTGAGGCGCGGCCGACCCGCCTTCTGACCGGCTGCGCCGCCTTCCGCGGCGCCGCGGCCGGGGTCCAAGAGGACGAGCCCCCCGAAAGCCGCCAGCAGCCCCGGCAAGCCGACAACCAGAAACACCGCTCGCCATCCCAAGAGGTCGGTGATCGTACCGCCCAGGATGTAGCCCAACGCCGTTCCAACGGGCAGCGCCAGGTAATAGAGCCCCATCGCGCGGCCCCGCTCTTTGACCGGAAACAAATCTGACAAGAGCGTCGGCGCGATCACGCCGTAGCTCGCCTCACCGATGCCCAAAAGCGCTCGCCAGAAGAACATGTGATAATAATCAGCGGAAAATGCTGTGCCCACCGTCGCCAGGCTCCAGAGCGCCACGCCGCTGGCCAAGAGCACCTTGCGGTTATACCGATCGCCCAGCCACCCCATCAAAGGCGAAACAATCGTGTACACGATCATGAATGACGCGCCCAGCCAGCCAAACCAGTAGTCGTCGATATTGAGTGCGTCGGGGGCCTTGATCTTCTCGCCAGCGGCAAAAAATGAATAGCGATCGATGTAGTTCAGCAAGTTCATCGAGAAGAGAACCACGAGCGCAAAATACTTGCCGCCGATCGTGGGTAGCTGCCTTGGCCGCTTGGCTTTCTCTGCTGTTGGCCTGCCCTGTGAGCTCATTCGGGATATGCCTCGTCGAGGATGGGAAACTGTCTTCGGTTCTTCGCCTGGCGAGACGGCGAAAAGCCCGGTCTGGGAAGCATCGTCATCCCGTTCGGGACTGCCGCATCCCCAGCAGCAAAGGTCAAAAAACCCAGTGCCAGCGCTTACACGCGTAGAACCGCCTCGATCGCGCCGGAAGGGACATAATCATAGCGTGCGCATTGCGAAAAGAACGCCAGCGGGTTGTCGTGCACGACCTTCCGGATCTGCGCCTCGTCATGGCCTCGTCGCCGCATCTCGAAAATCAGCTCGGGTACGGCCAGTGGATCACTGTGGCCCCAGTCGCCCGCCGAGTTCACCATGATCCGCTCAGAGCCGTACAGCTCGATCATGTCGGCCGCTCGCGACGGCGTGAACTTGGTGATCGGATAAAGGGTCATTCCCACCCAGTGCCCTGCTTCAAGGGCATCGCGAATCGTGTGTTCCTCAACGTGATCGATGCACACACGGTCTGGGCGAATGCGGTGGTCGTCGCGCAGCATGTCCAGAATCATCCGCGTCCCTTGATACTTGTCAACCAGGTGCGGCGTGTGCACCAGCACCAGTTCTTGGGTGCGGGCCGCCAGATCGAGGTGTTCCAGGAACACCGTCGCCTCGTTCCGCGTGTTCTTGTTCAGGCCGATCTCGCCGATTCCGAGCACCCTATCCCGATGCAGAAACTCCGGGATCATGGCGATCACCTCGCGCGATAACGAGACGTTTTCAGCCTCCTTGGCGTTGATGCAAAGCCACGAATAATGCTCGATTCCATAGAGGGCAGCCCGCTTGGGCTCATATTCGGTCAACTGGCGGAAATAATCGCGAAAACCCAGAACGCCCGACCGATCAAACCCCGCCCAGAACGCCGGCTCGCTCACGAGCACGCATCCAGCCAGCGCCATCCGCTTGTAATCGTCAGTCACGCGGGAAACCATGTGAATGTGCGGGTCAACGTATGTCATAAAATATGATCACTCCTAAATATCAATAGAAGCCATCAAGCATAATTATTTCTCACCGCCGACCAAGTTCGTGGCTGCCGTCGAGCGTCCACCCGGCTGGCAGGCGCATTGCGCCGTTCTGAAGGGCATCCCATTGCGCGGGTGTCACGTCGAGGACGTAGAGGGTGTGGGCGTCGGCACCATTGATATCCACCCCGAAGTCGACGGGTTCCGGAGGCGTCGTTTCTGAGATCATCCGGTTGACTTCCAAGAAACGAATCTCTCGAGGGGGGGCGTTTGTTGGCAAGTACAGTATCTGAACAACGCCATCATCAATATCCATGTGCCGCCGAGCGTACCACTTCGCTTGGGTGTCCCGGTCGAATGAGGTTCCCGTGGTGCTCGTCATGACTCGTGTTCCCAGATCATCTGAAGTGCAACGCCCACATGGCTCGATTCATCCTCGCGACCAGCCCGCAAAGTCGAGCCCAGCTTGGACCGCTCTACGAATGCGAGTTCGATCGCGGCACGTTCATCTTTCTGCGCCAGTCCTGGTCGTACTCGAGCGAAAAAATGTGCTGGACGGTCTCGGCCCGGCCGGGCCCCGGCTCACTGAGTGCCTCGACCCCGCGCCTGAGCTGACCCAGCCGCGCATCGGGATGCTCTCCCGGCCGCGCCGGCGCTCGGTCGATCCGGTCCAGAATCGCGGCGATCTCGAGGATCTTGCAACGCGCGTCGAGAAAATCACGGTCCAGAACGTCCGTCGCGTCACGCCTTTTGTGCATGAGACTGACTCCTCCACCCCGTTCGGGCTCTCGCTATCATGGCAAAACTCGCCATGACATGCAAACCGTGGCGGGTGAAGGGAATTGCCGCGTCGTTGTCACACCGATGCGGTCGAGTACAGGGGTGCGATCGGTTCGCCCGAACAAAGCCGTAACGGCCGGCCGAAGCGGTCGCGCAGCTCGGTGGCCGGGTCAACCCCGAGAGCGTGATAGATCGTCGCAGCCAGGTCCGGTGGGCCAAAGCTGCGCGAAATCGGGTGGGCACCCAGCCTGT
>Ga0182024_10022514_pt1 | contig 11359 bp, 9 predicted proteins | sample P32metaG_FD_120480 | JGI IMG/M metagenome (GOLD analysis project Ga0182024, IMG submission 120480) | Permafrost microbial communities from Stordalen Mire, Sweden - P3-2 metaG (Illumina Assembly) | ecosystem: Environmental > Terrestrial > Soil > Wetlands > Permafrost | place: Sweden: Stordalen... | reverse complement strand
TGACTCCATGATAGCGGTTAGGATGAACGAAACAAAGCATCTACCGGAGGTCCCACCGAATGAGTTTCATCCTCGCCGATGGCTGGCTGATCACTATGAACGAGCGTCGGGAAATCCTGGAGCGGGGCAGCGTGTGTGTCGAAAACGATCGCATCGCCGCGGTGGGCAGCCGCCAGCAGTTACAGCAGAAGTATCCCGGGGCCGAAGTGGTGGATTGCAGCGATCGCATTGTGATGCCCGGCATGGTGAACACGCACACCCATTTGTTCCAGACCCTGCTGAAAGGGCTGGGGGACGACATGGTGTTGAAGAAGTGGTTTACCTGCATGACGGCGCCAAGCGCGGTGCACCTGACGGCTCCGGATGCCCATGCGGCCGCTCTCCATGGGTGTGTTGAGTCGATTCGTTCCGGGGTCACCACGGTAGTGGATTTCATGTATGTCCATCCGCAGCCGGGTTTGATCACGTCCGTGGTGGATGCATTCCACATGACTGGCATGCGCGGATTTGTTTGCCGGGGGTTCATCTCCGACGGTGTGCAGTACGGCATTCCGGAGGCGCTCATTGAGCGGCCCGTTGTCGCTCTAGCCGACGCAAAAGCGCAGATACGGCGATACAACAAGCCGGGAGGGCGCGTGCAGGTGGGGCTCGCCCCCAACATGATTTGGGCGGTGAATGAGGAGGGTTACCGGGAGACCCGAAGGCTGGCCGATGAGGAGCACGTGCTCATCACGACCCATGTAGCGGAGACCGACTTCGAGCTGGAGATTTCCGCGGCGAACTATGGGATGAACGACACGCAGTTTTTGAGCGAGATCGGATTTCTGGGCCCCGATGTGATCGCGGTGCATTGCGTGCATTGCAAAACCGACGACATTGCCATCATGCGCAAGCACGATACCAAGGTGTCCCATAATCCTTGCAGCAACATGTACCTGGCCTCGGGCTGCGCTCCCATTCCGGAAATGTTGGCGGCGGGGGTCACGGTGGGTCTGGCGTCTGATGGGCCGGCAAGCAGCAACAATCACAGTCTCTTTCAGGCGATGAAGTTTGCTGCGCTGCAACAAAAGGGCGTGCACCAGGATGCCACCATCATCACCGCGGAAAAAGTACTGGAGATGGCGACGATTGGCGGCGCGCGTGCGGTTGGCCTGGAAAAGGAGATCGGTTCGATCGAAGTGGGTAAGAAGGCCGATATCGCGGTGGTGGACTACAACAACGCGTTTATGACGCCCATACATCATCCTGTCTCGGCGATTGTGTATTCGGCTTTGGGGCATGAGGTGACCAGCGTAATGATCGACGGACGCTTCGTGATGCGCGACGGAGTCGTAGGTAGCGTGGACGAAACAGCAGTGCGCAACCAGGCGCAGATGAGCGCGGATGCGCTCACAAAGCGCGCGGGCACGGATGCATCCAAGCATCGTCCGTGGCCAAAGTAGAAACTGCAGATCCGCTCGCCTACGCTCAGGATGACAAAAAGGAGAGAGTCGTTGTGAGGAGAGCGCGGTTGCCAGGGGACAGGACGGCTTTTGGGACGGGAAACCCCTTAGTGACGTCCTCCTTTGGCAACCGCGCTCTCTTTTGGCAACGACCCTTTCCTTCCAACGACCCTCTCCTTTTTGTCATCCCGAGGAGCCGACTTGCCTGCGGCAAGTTAAGAGTGAAATGAACGCTGGAAATCGATGTTGATTCTGTTGGCTTTATTTTTTGTTCATTAGGAGCGTAAGCGAGCGGATCTGCAGTTTCTCAAATCCTCACTCTTTGGCGTAGGGGACCATCAAAGCGGCCGGTTGTACGGCTCTTCCACCAAACAAACCAGAGATGGCCAGAATCGTGACGACGTAGGGCAGCGAAGCCAGCAACTGCGGCGGCACATTGCCACCGCCTAATTGCAACGACAGCTGCAACGCATCGCACGCGCCAAATACCAGCGCAGCCAACGCCGCCTTCCAGGGACTCCACCGTCCGAAAATAACAATCCCAAGCGCGATGAACCCCTGCCCGGAGACAATCGATTCCCGAAACAATCCAATCTGCGCCAACACCAGGTAAGCGCCAGCCATGCCGGCTGTCGCGCCCCCAATCAGCACCCCGATATACCGCATCCGGCCCACGGAAATGCCGGCCGCATCCGCGGCGCTGGGGTTTTCTCCCGCGGCACGAAGCGCCAAACCAAAGCTGGTGTGAAACAGTACGAAGTGCGCCAATCCTACCAACACCAGCGTCAAATAAAGCAAACTCGTCTGCCCAAACAAAACCGGCCCGAGCAACGGGAGATCGCTCAACCCCGGAACATGCAACGGCGCAAACATGGCCACACTCTGCGGGCCAGAGGACTCGCCCAAAGCCCGGCGATACACAGTCGCGGCTACACCGATCGCCAGCACATTGAACACCAGCCCAACCACGACCTGGCTGGCGCGCACCGTGACATACATCCAAGCCAGCAAAAGATTGAACACGATGCCTGTGAACATCGCCGCAAACAGGCTCAACCAAACCGAGCCGGTTACATAATCAGTCAGGAAACTAGCTAGAGCCCCCAGCAAAATCGTGCCTTCAATGCCAACATTCAGCACGCCCGATCGTTCAGCAAATGTTTCCCCCAACGCTGCCAGCAGAACCGGTCCCGCGAGCCGCAGGCTAGCGGCCAGCCAGGTCACAAAAAACGCTGACGTCAAAAGCCGGTGTAGGTTCATGTGAGCTTCACCCTATAACGGCGGAAGATATCGCTCGCCAGCACCATCAACACGATCAGACTCTGCAAGATGAAGGTAATGGAAGAAGGGATCCCCGCCCTCCGTTGCATGGCATTGGCGCCCACCGTCATGCCGCCGTAGAGCACCGCCGCGGGGATCACCGCAAGCGGGTTGAGTTTCGCCAGCAGGGCGACAATGATCCCGGTGAATCCGACACCGCCACTGATGCCATCCATTAAACGATGTTGCTCGCCGAGTACTTCAACCAAGCCAGCCCACGCGCCCAGGCCGCCGGCGCAGAAAGCAGCAAACACCAGCCGCGCGCCCACATTGATTCCACCAAAGCGAGCGGCGGACGGGCTCAGTCCGCTGACGATCAATTCGTAGCCCACGCGGCTCTTGCGCAGCAGCACCCACACCAGCAGGGTCGCCAACAATGCAAGCAGGATGCCCGCGTGGGCGCGTGTTCCAGGCAGGATAAATGGAAGCCACGTCGCACGCGGCAGCAGCGCCGTTTCAGGCACACCGCCGGGGGCGCGCATGGGACCTGATACCAGGTACTGCACAATCAGGATCGCCACATAATTCATCATCAACGAGATGAGCACCTCGTTGCCTCCAAACCGTGCCCGGATCAGCGCCACCATCCCTGCCCATGCAGCTCCCGCAGCGAAACTCAACAAAAGTGCCAAGGGCAAGAATGCCCAGGAAGAAAACGCCGTGTTGAGCGCCAGCCAGCTGGTGGCCGCCGCGCCAATGACAAAGCATCCTTCAAACCCGAGGTAGCCGAAGCCCGACCGCCAACTGACAATGGTGCCCAGCGCGATCAGGGTCAACGGCGCCGTGCGGACCAATGTGTAGCCGAAGCCTCGCCAGCTTGCGAAGGGTTCATGGAAGAGCGCGAAGTATGCCTGGAGCGGATTGGCTTTATAGAGAGTAAACAGCAACGAAGTAATCAGCATCGCCACCACGGCGGCGCCGACCATGGCGGTGGTGACGGCGAGCGGCGAGTCCGCTGGACTTACACGGCGTTCGATCAGCTTCATGATTCTTCGCTCAGGCCGGAGATCATAAGACCCAGCTTTTCCGTCGTAACGCTGGCTGCATTGAGGATGCCGACAATGCGCCCTTCGAACATGACGGCGATCCTGTCCGCCAGGTTCATCAGTTCTTCCAACTCTGCGGAGATGAGGAGAATGGCTTTCCCCCGCTCGCGTTGGGCAAGCAGCTCGGCCCAAATCGACTCGATTGCGCCGACGTCCAGACCGCGGGTTGGTTGTTCCACCACCATTGCGGCGGCATCCTCCAGGATCTCCCGGCCGAGAATCAGTTTCTGCAGATTGCCGCCGGAAAGCTTGCCTGCCTTCGTAGCAATACTCGTTGCCCGAACACCGAACCGGGTGATCAGCTTTTCTGCGTGCTCACGGATTTTGCGCGTATTGAGAAACGGCCCTTTGGTGTGCTTCCCCTGCGATCCGAGAATCGCATTGTCGGCGATGGACATCTCCGTAACTGCACCTACATGCCGCCGGTCGGCCGGCACATACGCAAGGCCGAAAGCACGATGCTGCGCGACCGTCAGCCGAGTCACTTCGCGGTCGTGAAGAAAGATGCGTCCCTTATCCGCGGGGCGCAAATGCATGATCGCTTCTGCCAGTTGCGATTGCCCGTTGCCATCGACGCCGGCGATGCCGACAATTTCCCCGGCATGCACGTCGAGCGTTACCCCACGGACTTTTTCCTGTCCCACTTCATCGCGCACGTGGAGCCCTTCTACACGCAGGATGGCTTTGCCGCGTTCAACCGGGACCTTCACCGCGCGCAGGTTCACCTCACGGCCTACCATTAGGCGGGCCAGCTCCTGCTCTGTTGTCTCTCGCGTGGAGACAGTGGCTACGACTTGGCCGTCGCGCATGACAGTGACACGATCGGCAAGGTCCACGATCTCCTGAAGCTTATGGGTCACGATGACGATCGAGTGGCCCTCAGAGCGTAGTCCGCGCAGAACCGTGAACAGCTGATCTTTTTCATGGGTGGTGAGAACGGCGGTAGGTTCGTCAAGGATGAGCAGCCTGGCGTCGCGATAAAGCAGCTTGAGGATCTCAACCCGTTGTTGCACGCCGATAGGCAGGTGCTGCACCTGTGCATCGGGATCAACGGCCAGATGGTGCTGCTCGCTCAGGGTGCGCAGCCGGCGCGCAGCTTCGCGCAAATCGAGCTTGCCCTGCAGACCAAGCACGGTATTCTCGACCACGGAGAACCTTGGCACCAACATGAATTCCTGGTGCACCATACCAATGCCCAGCGCGATGGCATCCCTGGGACTGGCGATTTCGACTGGTTTGCCGTCGATCAGGATCGAGCCGGAATCCATGGAATGGAATCCATACAAGATCTGCATCAGGGTGCTCTTGCCGGCGCCGTTCTCTCCCAGCAGAGCATGGATCTCACCGGCCTCAATCGTGATGTCGACATCGCGGTTGGCCACCACTCCAGGGAACCGCTTCACGATCTTTCTCATCTCAAACGCGGGCAATTGCTTCTCCTGGAAAAAGAAACCGCAGATCTCTCCACTACGCTCGGAAAAACATTTCCAGGAAAGGTCCGCAGAACTGCAGATCCCTCGGCTTCGCTCGGGATGACAAAAAGGAGAGGGTTGTTGTAAGGAGAGGACCGTTGCCAGGGGACAAGGCGGTTGTTGGGGCGGGAAACCCATTAGCGACCGCCCTTTCCTTTAGCGACCGCCCTTTCCTTTAGCGACCGCCCTCTCTTTGCAAGAACCCTCTCCTATTTGTCATCCCGAGCGAAGCCGAGGGATCTGCAGTTCCGCGGACCCTTACTGGAAATGTTTTTCCCGAGCCTATGCAGGGACCTCAATCCGATTAGCGGCCAGATCGCTCCACGTCTTTTGAAACGCAGCCCAGTCAGCAGCAGAAACGAGCTGCGGATTGTAGTGACCATTCGAGCCGGCCTTCAAAAGCCACATCCAGTCCACCGCCGGCTTCCACTCCGTGCCGCCGGAAAAGGTGCGGTTAGCCACCGCATGCGAAACAGTCTGAACCACGCCTCCGAGATTCATCTCAAAGCTGGTTGCCATGTTGTCAGGCGCCAGACTCGTTTGATCCGAATAGCACCCCATCACCTTAGCCTTGCCGGCGACCGCACCCTGGATCGCGCCCAGGCCAGTGACGTCCGCCGCATGCCAGATCACATCGGCCCCATTACCAATCAGCGTGGAAGCAGCTTCCCGCCCTTTGGCAGCATTGTCGTAATCCCCAGTGATGATTCCCAAACCCTGGATACCCTTGACCGTGTTCCGGGCGCCGGCAATGAAGCACCTCTGGATCCTCTGCTGCGTAGGATCGTCCTCGCCTCCGACAAAACCAACCACCTGCTTCTTCTCCGATATCAACGCCGCGAGCGCACCCGCTCCGTAGGCCGCGCCAAAATAACCCAGATTGATAAACATGAGGTTCGGCGGGACTTTGGGCTGCGGCAGATAGCTGGTAACAAAGTAATGCTGATTGGGATAGTCCGGCGCAATGTCGAGCAGAGCACTACTGAACTCGAAGCCATGACCCAGGATCAAATCGAACCCATCGTCAGAGTAGCCGCGTGCCACTTCCTGCATTTGTGCGAGGCCGATGTTCTCCGCGTACGCAGTCTTGAATCCCGGCCCCAATGACTTCAGCCCGTTGAAAGCAAGCTGGCTCCATCCGCCATCCGTAATCACGCCAGTCAACAGAAGCACAACGCTGGTCTGTTTCGGTTGGGCCCAGCTTGTCGAAGCCATGGCCGCCATGGCAAGGAAGGCACGCCGTGAAAGCTGGCTCATCCAAGGGTCCGCAGGCGCGCCGGCAAAAAAGGCCGAACCATGAACTGGTAGGCCGCGCCACCCACACAACCGCCAAGCAGTGGCCCGGCGATAGGCACCCACCAGTAGTTGTCGGGAGAAGGGAACGCAGCCGGTCCCCAACCAGCGAGAAAGCAGAAGATACGTGGGCCCAAATCACGCGCAGGGTTGAGCGCCCAGGCCTCCAGATAACCCATCGATGCGCCGATCAAAGCGACCAGCAGGCCGATCATGAGAGCGCTTGAATTCGCCTGGGGCGCCATCTCGTTGTATTGCTCGGTAATGGCGAAGATGCCGAAGATAAGAAACGCGGTCAAGATGATCTCGTCGCCGAAAGCATGCATCGGCGTGATGGCCAAACCCGGATGAGTAAAGAAAACCCCAGCCGCGCCGCCGGCCGCCCGCGTGAGCTGCGCGCCCTGGTTGAAGTGGTCGATCACGGGCACGTACAAGATGTAGACCACAACCGCTCCGAGGATCCCACCAATCACCTGCGCCACGAAATAAGGAATCACTTTGCGCCAGGAGAATTTCCGATAGAGCGCCAGTGCCAGTGTGACCGCAGGATTTGCATGGGTGCCGGAGATGGAGCCAGTGGCATAAATGGCCATGGTGACCGCCAGGCCCCACGCGATACAAACTCCCCAATAGGAGTTGAGATAAGGGCTGGGATTGTAAAGGGAGTACATCGCAGCCACCGAGTCTCCGAACGCAATGATGATGAAGACTGCCACGGCCTCCGCCAGTAACTCGCCAAAATCTTGTCTCTTCATCAGTGTGGGTGCCCTTTACGGTAACAGGTATTTTGCTGCCAGGTCGTTGAATTCCCGCAATTGGTGATCGATCCAATCCTGGCCGGCGCCAAGTTCCTGCGCCATAAGGGCCGCGACTGCAGGCGCCATTTCGATGGCCGCCCTGGCGTTCAAGAAGAGGGCGCGGGTGCGGCGAGACAACATATCGTCCAGGGTGCGGGCCATCTCTTCTCTGACACCCCAGATCACTTCGGCGGCGATGTAGGGCAACGCGGGATGAAGCTGCACGCCCAGACGCTTGTCGGCCGCGGCCATGGCCAAGATGACATCCCCATCAGAGCCGTAAACGCCCAGGCTGGTCAGCGACTCCTCTTGCTTGTAGCCGTGGATCTTCAGGTCATGCGTCTTGCTCGGCACATCCGGAAGCTCGCCCAGGGTAATGGCGTGGTTCACCGTGTCCTCGGCCATGTGGCGGTATGTCGTCCACTTGCCCCCCACAATGGTCAGCAGCCCTGAGTTATCGATATGGATGGTGTGATCGCGCGAGAGCGACGACGTCTTGCTCGAAGCCCCATTAGCTTTCACCAGAGGACGAATGCCGACATACACGCTGAGCACATCACTCCGCTGCGGAGGGCGGCTGAGGTATTGGGCCGCGGTGTCGAGAATGAATTGGACTTCTTCCTCGAAGGGAAGAGGGTTATACGAAGGTTCCTGAATGGGAGTGTCGGTCGTGCCCACCACCGTGTGTTCATGCCAGGGGATGGCAAACAACACCCGGCCATCGCTGGTGTGCGGCACCATGATGGCGGTGTTGCCACGCAGAAACTCCCGCTCGAAGACCAGGTGGATACCCTGGCTGGGCGCGATCATGCCATCCACCTCCGGCTCTGCCAGCCGGCGCACTTCGTCGGCAAAAATGCCCGCTGCATTCACCACCACATGAGCGCCTATCTTCATGCGTTCACCGGATTCGCTATCGACCGCGACTACCCCATCTGCAAAGCCATCGGCCCCCCGGGTGATCTCCACCACAGGAGCATAGTTGAGCAGAACGCCTCCCTGATCAGCCGCGGTGGCCGCAAGGTGGATCAGCAGCCGAGTGTCGTCAAACTGTCCATCGTAGTAAATGACACCGCCACGGAGTCCATTGGTCTGGATGGTGGGCAACCGCTCCAAAGTTTCTTCCAGCGAGAGCAGGCGAGACTTGCCAAAGCCGTATTTGCCCGCGAGCAAGTCATACACCTTCATACCAATACCGTAGAAAGGAGCCTCCCACCATGAGTAATTGGGGACCACGAAGCCCAGATCGTGAACCAGGTGGGGAGCGTTCTGGCGCAGCAGACCGCGTTCCTTCAGAGCCTCCATCACCAGCGAGACATTCCCTTGTTCCAGGTACCGGACCCCGCCGTGAACCAGCTTGGTGCTGCGGCTCGAAGTAGCCGTTCCGAAGTCCATCCGCTCCAGCAGCAGCACGGCAAACCCGCGGTTGGCGGCATCGACGGCAACGCCCACGCCGGTGGCTCCCCCTCCGATGACGACGATATCCCACGGAGTGGAACGTTCCTTCACGCGAGCCAGCATTGCGGGGCGATTCATCTACTCATCTCCTTCATGCCAGTTCCTGGAGCGCTCGACTGCTCTCTTCCAGCGAGCCCGTCCAGCAACCATCTTCTTCTGTCCGGGATGTGGTTCAAAGCGCGTATCGGCGGCGCGCAGTTTGCGTATTTCCTCCGGACTGCTCCAATACCCTACAGCAAGTCCAGCCAGGTAAGCCGCACCGAGGGCGGTAGTCTCACTCACGGCAGGGCGGATCACGGGCACACCGAGCAGGTCGGCCTGGAATTGCATCAGCAGATCGTCGACGGATGCACCTCCGTCGACGCGCAATTCCCTGAACGGAACCTTGGTGTCGGCATCCATGGCCTCGATCACATCGGCCACCTGGAAGGCAATGCTTTCCTCTGCTGCACGCGCGATGTGGCCGGGCTTGGTACCGCGCCGCAGCCCGATCAGGAGGCCGCTCGCATAGGGGTCCCAGTAGGGGGCTCCCAGGCCAACAAACGCGGGCACCAGGACGACACCATCCGAATCTTCGACGCTAGCCGCCAGCTGGTTGACTTCGGAGGAATGGCGAATCAATTGCAGACTGTCGCGTAGCCACTGCACCACCGCGCCGCCAATGAAGATGCTGCCTTCAAGAGCATATTCGAGCTTCTTGTCCAGGCTGCAGATAAGGGTGGTGATCAGCCTCTTCTCGGAGAGAACGAACTGGGTGCCGATATTTTGCAGCAGGAAGCAACCCGTCCCGTACGTGTTCTTCGCATCGCCGGGCCGGATGCACAATTGTCCAAACAGCGCGGATTGCTGATCTCCGGCAATCCCTGCGATCTCGGTTGCTTCGAGACCCAGAGATGTGGTCACCTGGCCGATCTTCTCGCTTGACCAGACGACCTCGGGCATCATGCTCTCGGGTATGCCAAACAACTTCAGCAGATCCGCATCCCATCGGTCTTCGACGATGTTGTAGAGCATGGTGCGCGAGGCGTTGGTCCGATCGGTGATGTGCTTCTTGCCGCTGGTCAGGTTCCAGATCAGCCAGCTGTCGACGGTGCCGAAGGCCAGTTTGCCGGCCTCGGCCTTTTGCCGTGCACCATCAACATTCTCCAGAATCCACGCGATTTTGGAGCTGGAGAAGTAGGGATCGATCAGCAGCCCCGTCTTCTGACGGACACTCTCCTCCGTCCCATCCGCCTTCATCTGGTGGCATCGTTCGGCAGTTCGCCGGTCCTGCCACACAATCGCGTTGTAGACCGGCTTACCCGTTTCCCGGTCCCAGACAATCGTCGTCTCCCGCTGGTTGGTAATACCCACCGCGGCCAGGTCCCGAGCGCGTATGCCGGCCTTGCCCAGAACCTCAACCACCGAGCTCATCTGTGAGGTAAGGATGTCGAAGGGATCATGCTCGACCCACCCGCCCTGGGGGTAGATCTGCTGGAACTCCCGATGAGCATGGGCGACGATATTGCCATCCTTGCCAAAAAGAATGGAACGAGAACTGGTAGTCCCCTGATCGAGCGAAAGAATGTACGCCATGGCGCTCCTTGAAAACCCCGAGATTTATAGAGTACGCGGGGTCGCCTCGTCAACGAACCGGCTCGTTCCGGCGCCGCTGGGCGTTCGGGGTTCATTTTTCTGGCACAAACTCACCGCGCCTATCGTTATAGAGGTGTAGAAGTGGTGAGCATGACCGGTCGCTGGGTAGAAGCCGAATTCGAAGCGATCTTTCGAGAGCACTACGGGCGCATCGTCCGCGTCATCCGTCGCGTACTGCAACGCGACTCCGAGGCGGAAGAAGTCTGCGCCGAAGTGTTTCTCCGGCTCTACCGAACCGGTCCCGGCGTGGCAGCCGATGGATTGGTGGGTGCCTGGTTGTACCGAACCGCGACGCGAGCCTCGATCGATGTCCTGCGCGCCAACCGTCGGCGCGGCACGGAAATCGAGGACGAAGGCGCCATGCAAAGTGAAGACCCCGGCGAGGGTCCGCTCACCCTGCTGTTGCGGCAAGAACGTATCGCCGAAGTGCGCGACGTCTTGGCAAAGCTGAAGGTCGACAAGGCGCAACTATTGCTTTTGCATCACGGCGGCCTGACCTATCAGGAGATCGCTCAGGCCATGCAGGTGAACGTCCATTCGGTGGGCACAAAGCTCGCCCGGGCAGAGGCAGAGTTCTCCGCACTCTACGAACGGCATCAACGGCGCCACCGTAAGACACAGCAATTAGAAACGGCGAAGGAGGGGCAATGAAGCACGCAGACACAGGAACCTTACGAGCGTACCTGGATGGCCAACTTGATCCAGAGCAACAGGCAGCCATCGAGCACCTCAAAAGTTGCGCAGTGTGCGAAGGAGAGCTGAAGGCACTGCGTGATCACGCGGCACGGGTGCGTGACGGCCTCGATCGTCTGCCCGAGTTGCCCAGCGCGGATAACTCAGCGATGGCCTGGGCTGCATTTCAGAACAAGCGGGAGGACTGGATGGAAAATCATCAG
>Ga0182024_10022513_pt1 | contig 11359 bp, 15 predicted proteins | sample P32metaG_FD_120480 | JGI IMG/M metagenome (GOLD analysis project Ga0182024, IMG submission 120480) | Permafrost microbial communities from Stordalen Mire, Sweden - P3-2 metaG (Illumina Assembly) | ecosystem: Environmental > Terrestrial > Soil > Wetlands > Permafrost | place: Sweden: Stordalen... | reverse complement strand
GGTTGGGGCAAGCTACCGGACTTCCGTTTGGCCGCTTGACCGTCTTGGAAAGTGAAGCTGGGGGGAGTGGGGCGTTTGACGCACGGGGCGCGTCATTATTTCGAGATTTGCCGCTTTGACACTTTGACAGTGCGCCAAAGTGTATGCGGTGCCTCGGTGCTTGCGGGCATGGCGTTTTTGTTCGGCTGGCTTCTTTGTGCCGTTTTTGCGCAAACGTCTAATGACCTGCATCGGGAATTACCGAGCCGTCCAAGTGCCCCTTCGAGTCCTTATTACTCGTTCTTGGACTCTCGCTTTGATCTTTATTTTTCGCATGAGACATTTTCACAAAGCCTCGCTCATCCTCCCGATTATAAGCAAACAACAGCCGCATTATTTGCGCCATCTGAGCTAACAGCAGCTTTAAGCTCTACTGGCTCCAATGCTGCGGACGCGCCTTTGGAAAATCCTCCGCTAGTGCGGCGTCTAACTTTTACGCCGCGACCTTCCCGGGAGAAAGTCGCGCAATCCTCGGCTTCGGAGTCTGGCACTCAGAGCAATGATGGGGCGCAAAATTCGTCGGACAGTTCCACGAATGCCTTTCAGAGGTTCTTCGCAAAACTCTTTGGGAAGCCCTTACCGTCTTCTTCCGTCAGGTTTGCATCCTCTGTCGCGGATGATAGTCAGCTAGGAGCGGCAAGTATTTCTAGTCGGTACGATCAGTGGACGGCTGTTTATGACATTTCCGCCCACACTGTTTACATGCCCGATGGAACCAAATTGGAGGCCCATTCCGGCTTCGGCGCGGGCCTTGACGATCCGACTCAGGTCAACGAAAAGAATCTCGGGCCGACCCCGCCGGATGCTTATAACCTCGAGTTGCGTGAGCAGCTCTTCCACGGCGTGCAAGCCTTACGACTAATCCCGGTGGACGAGCAAAAAACTTTAGGTCGGACGGGTCTGCTCGCACACAGCTTCATGCTCGGCCCAAATGGGCAGTCGAATGGATGCGTGTCGTTCAAGGACTACGATACATTTTTACGCGCATATATGAAACACCAGATTAAACGCCTGATCGTGGTGGCTCGTCTAGATTGACTTCCAGACCTTTGACTCTAGATGGAGAACGATGTCGCGTTTGCGTCAAAAGCCGCGGCGACCGTCCCGACGATTGGTATCCGCTTTACCCCCGAAAGCTGCAGTGCGTCACTCGCTGATGGCGTGCCAGCTAGGATCGGTAGGCGACGTCCGTGGTAGCAGAGGGGAATTGACCAGGCTTATGCATCGTACAGGCTGTGCTCATACCAGCGGTAAGGGGGACGGTTTTTTTCCTGGAAGGCTTTAAACCAATGAACAAACCGAGCGCCGGTTTTTTTAATCGCAGTCATCGTCGACCTCCTGGGGACTAAATCATCATTTTTCGAGAGTGCTGCGGACGGTGGAACTGCGAAGTGATCGCCGTCACAGTTGGCCGCTTTCCACGAGGGCGTGGCGCATGCCCGGCGCTTGACCCACCGACGTCCCAAAACCGCTGCTTCTGCGCCGAGTTCGCCGCATATGAATGCCGGAATACAAGCCTCTCGGGAGGATCCGGATGACTGTTGGGGAATGAGTACGCACAGGATCCGGACGTCAAATAGGCTGACATTTAGCCCGCAATTTCACAGTCCGAACGAGTAGAATGCTCTAAATTTGGGGAGTTTGAGAATTTAGAGGTTATACTTCGGGCTAGCTGACGCCTAACACCGAAAGCCACGTTAGTCGCCCGTTCCTGGTGCGAGCAACTCGTCGTGATGATCGATCATGAGCTTTATCGGCAAGCTTTCAACGCGTCTCGTTCAATCGTTGATTTGTTCTGCGTATGCGCGGAAGAGCTGCCTGCCTGTTGCGATAGCCGTGGTGGCGATGACAGTCCTTTCGACTGGTGCGTGCCCTGCTGAACCAGCCACCCATACAGGGCGTGACTTAGTGGAAGCATGTCGCCGTGTTGCCAATCATAGTCAGCCTTCACCAAGCGATAACGAGGATGATGGCGTTTGTGTTGGTGAAATAGAGGCGTTGAACTGGCTAGCTCCCGGAGAAATAGAATTTTCGCTCCGATCCTGCGTGCCCGACGCTGTGAGCGTATCCCAGATGGCGCAAGTGGTGGTGACATTTATCGACAGAAATAACGACAGGGCCAATGAGCCGTTTGAAGGCCTGGCGCTTGAAGGTCTCGCTTCAAAATGGCCTTGCGCGAGGAAAGATGACGGATGGCTACATAGGTTGTTCGGTGGTTCAGAGTAACAAAAAAACATTACCCCACTTAAATCAGTTGGCTTTACACTTTACTTCAATCAACATGGTTTTGAGTTTCTGCGTCTCGTTAGGCGGTCGTCTCCAGCCGACGAGACCGGGATATGACCCTGTGCGTGACCTTTCGAGCGCAAGCCCCCCATTTTGTCCTCAATTCCAGACGCGCTTTCTCACAGCAAACGACGTTCATGGCCGCTAACGAACATCAGTTCTTAGTTGAAACGGTCGGTTGGAGAGGACATCATGAGATTGGAAAAATTGACTGCTCTCTTGGCGTAAAAATAACGCACAATACGCTCAGCAGTAGGGCGTCGAATAGCTATGAATTCCGCCTTCGTCCGGATCAGATCAGCCCGGACTTGTTCCCCATGCGACAGGCGCGACTGATAAATCATCTCAAGTGTGGGCAAATGGAAGCCGATTGCCTTTAAAATAACGGCTACCGGGCTTGTCCAAGTACCCATAAGCAATGATCCAATTTCATCAACGGAGAGATTAGATAGGCGCGCAATTGAGACTATGATCTCGCCAACCTTATTTTCCCTCGCAAACGCCTTCACCGTCTCCTCTGTTATTTCTCGCGATCTAACTATTCGCTCTGCCGACTTGTAATCGATCGATAGCCCCACTTTGCCTGTCGTTGACGGCGCGGGACTGGGGAAAATCTCCCGAATTGTATCGCACAGTGCTGGATGGGCTGCCATCAGCCTTTGTCGCACTATTTCCGAAGCCTTTAAAAGAAGACCCCGAAGATGATGCTGTGGAATGTCCTTTCTCCCAGCAACACATTCTGAGAGCCAATCATCATTGGCACTTTTTTGCACCAATATCCCAAAACTCGGATCGGAGATGGTCGCGCCGGGATTCCCAGCTAGGATACCCAAAACTCTTCTGTCGCCTCTTGCTATCAAGTGACTGCTGATTGCCTCGCTGATCTTATCTCGGGTAGCGATGGCAAGCAGATATTCCTGGCCTTTTTGGGATATGCAACGCCTAAGGATGGCGTCATCGAGTGCGTTCGATTGGGAGAGGACCGGCTCCGCGACTTCAATCGCATCATCGAGTGCAAGTGAGCCTATGGTTTTAACAGGAGCGCCGTCGATCGAGGCCAGTCGCTGGGCGAGTTTTACACGGGCGACGACTTCGACCTTTTTGACAAGTTCATTTAAGACGACATCGTATAGGTCTAACTGATCAGTAGAATAGTGCCCGACATTCACCAGAAAAAGCTCAGTTAGCTCATGCAGCATCGCGCCAGCTTCAGCTGAGCGAGTTGTAAGCGCCCGTTCGAGGTCAGAAATGAGGTTCGTTGATGTCACGTGTCATCCGCTACATCGTCTTAACAACCTCGGAAGATATCAATTATCGCCAAGATGTAAAAACCGCCGTAACGAAAAAGCTTAATGCGAACTTAAGTCGGCAGGCTTGGTGAACAGCGTAGTCTGTCCGATAATGCGTGACTGAGAACGAGTAGGGCGGGTTTGCGTTGAGCGACAGATGTCTAATTTTTCCGAAAATCCAACGAGACTTTGCGTGCGACGATTAGTTTGTCCGCAATTACTCGCAGGTCATTCTCACCCGGATTATGGTCAGCACGAATTGGAGTTATGTGCCATGAGTATGCTGAGTTTTGGGGAGAGGCGAGATAACCCCCGTCAGCGCTTAGGACGACTTGCGACGATCAAGCTTGGGGTCGGCATCGAGCCGCGTTATGTCCTGGTGAGCAATGTCTCGGCCGAGGGTGTCCGGCTTCAACTTAATGGTATCGAGCCGGTCGACGAATTCGTGCTACTCTTTCATGGCAACGGCGCTGCTAGGGACGGCACCTACAGGGTTGTTTGGCGGCAGGGTCAAGACATCGGCGCCAAGTTTATAAGTGAGGCCACGCAGAGCGTATGACGTTGCTATGGGCATGTGTCGTCCGGCAACAACGTGCCGAATTTGTCGTCGTGTGTTATCCATCGAGAATGCGCATGCCGAAGTCTAACGGCTCGGCGACGTCGGCCGCCGAAACGAGTCATCACCATCAGGCGAGATGACGCAAACGTCAAAACGGGCGAGGAAGCGACGGAGCGCACGTTGTAATGCGCTGACAACAAAGGACTTTCGGCAAGGAGACCGCTTTTTTCTGCATGTGTCCCGGCGATGTTGAAGGCGATAAGCGGGTTTACTATCGCTTTATTTTGGTCCTTCCGCCGCGGGCGCCTTCGCCAATCGCTTAATTATGCGCTCTGCCATCGCCTCTAACAACAACTCCCGATCATCAGGATGGAGCTGCTCACACGCTTCGAACGCGGAATCAAACCGACCAACAGCTATTGCGTAATCTAGTGTTTCCTCGAGCGATCGCTTACGGCCGCCCATTTGTAACTCCGTTATTCGTACGACGTCTCCGACTACTAGAACCTGGTCGCTACTATCCGTTCTGGGCAACAGGAAGCGACGTGAGGGTGGAGCTAGATTCGTCCTGTGCGAATCGCAGTTTGACGAGCCCCGCGGTCAGGGCCGGTTTGTGATGCTCTGTCCAGGCAGCGCCAGTACTTCTCCTTGTGCAGTCGATTGACTGAGGACAAACCGGCGTCGATGGCGGCCATCGCCGTTAGCATAGTGTCTGCCGAGTTTGCGTCGATGCCCGTCAAGAAGGATCTTAGTTTCTGCGGCCCGCAAGTGCAATTGGCACCCCATCCAGCCAGTCTCCAAGGAATTGAGGTACTGATGGCTCGCGGGATAAGGCGCAAAGGTAAATGAAAGTTTGTGAGAATGCGTGACTCGGCGGCATTACATATCGTCATGCCTGCGAACGAAGTCGGCTTCGGCACGGCTCATGACCGTCACCGAGATTCCTTTGGCCCGGAGTTTGGCGATTAGCTCGTCCCCGCCGAGCAATAAGACGTTCAGCAAGCCGTGCAGAAAAACCTTGCACTTGACGATATTTGCGTGCCGCCGAAGGCTGCGTCCGTTCCGCAAGTGCTGTTTTTTCATGCTATCGACAACGCACCGCTGTAGGGATCACCCTTTATAGTCAGACGGAGATCGCTTGCAGCCAAAAGACGCACCTCCTGAATGTCTTTGCAACGACCGGCACGCGCGGCCGGAATGATCTCGTCAAGATCGGGGCTGGTTTCTACAATCCGCTTATGAAGCGAGCTTCCGGTTTTCACGACCGGTCCTCCGATCGGAGGGAGCTCGGCTAGGGTCTGCACTCATTAGTTCAACGCCTTTTTGGATTCCTGGAAGTCCGGCGGCGAACGCCGATAGGGGCACAGCAGACTTCTCCTACTGGCGGGAGCCGCGACCAGAAAACAGTAGGCGACCGCGCACCAAATTGTGGTCGTCTTTGGTTGCGACCGTAAGGCAACTGCACGGCTTTGGGCCGCTACCGCTCAAAGCTCACTGCAATCCCTTACGTCCTAGGCGACAGCAAGGCATTCAGCCGCCTGAACAGTCTTTCGAAGCGGTCTAACGTCTCCGCCACCGCGGCGGCCGGAAACCGGAGTTCATGCTGATGCTCGAACAACCATGCAGCGGGTGCATAGTGCTCAAATTTCGGCGCCGGTGGCGGAATCCGTTTAAAGGCCGCCTCGACTTTACGGACAACACGGGGACTCTCGGGAGCGAGGGTCAAAACCTGGGCGGCGTTAAGTTGCAGATTATAAGCACAGTTGACGATATTGATGAAAAGTTCAGCCTCCAAGAGGTCTTCGATGTCAGCTTCGCCCTGCGGAATAAAATCTGTGATCGTGAATATGTGACTATTCTCTAATAGTTTACTCTGCTTGAGGTTCTCGATTTTCGTTTTCTGTCCATTTGCGTAATCAAGCAATACCGCAACGTGCAGCTTGTTACCGCCGAATAGACTGACGAATGCGGCGATCTTATCGATGCCGTTTGTCGGGCACACTACCCATCGATTATCGAGGCTGGTCCGATTACGCTTGGCCAACTCGTTTGACATTGCCTTGAGGTACAGAAGGTCAGCAGGTCCCTTGACCAAGAGCGTGTGCTCGTCGACGAACAGGCCCTGAGCGATCTCGTAGCCAAGCGCTGCTTGCAAGGGAAATAAGGTGTCGCGATCCGTGCTCAGTACATCGGTGCCGACCTTTGTCCCCAACGAAATGAATGATCTCCCCTTCTGAACAACAACATCCTCCACGGTTCTCACCCAGTCCAGCCTGTTGGGCGGTACCATAAAGGGCGAGTGTGTGGTAAAGATGACTTGGTGATCAGGCATCAACTTCTCCTCGATATAGCGGAGTAAGTCGGCCTGGGCGCGGCCGTGCAGGTTTAAGCCGGGTTCATCGAGTAAGATAATTACGTTTCCTTGGTCTTTCTTGATCTGCGAAAATGACACAAGAAACGAGAAGAACCAGATGAAGCCCGCGCTTCGATCCGAGAATGGCACCGTCATGTCATGCAGACCATTGTAGATTCTGGCGCGCATAATCGTTCCGGTATTAAACGGCGCGGGATCCCCCGATTTAGCCGCATCAATCGTGAACCTTACCTTTAACTGTTGGTTTTGGGACCAGTACTCAAAAATTTGGTCAGTGATTTTGATGGACGCTGCCTCTGCAAGTGCCGTCAGCTGTTCGTATCTCGTCGAATTTGCCAGTGCGTCAAGATTGGTGCCTGCGAAACGCAGAAAATTCAGAAAAACGCGATTACTGTCACTGATTGTGTCGTTACGGATGTCCTCCCTGAGCTTTTCGACCGAAACATCTCCAGTCATTCGATCATAGTTTGAGAAATACATGATTTTTGGTAGTTTAATAACACTCCAAAACGCCCCTTCTAAGCTTTGACCCGGCAGGTCGGCGATACGTTGCCGTACTTTTTTCAAGCTTGGAGATATATCATCGCCTAATCCGCTCAGTTGGTTGGAGAGCGCGTTTGCGGTGGTGAAGTTACTCAGCAGTGCGAGATCTTCCTGAATGCAGCCCGCCTCCTGAGCGAAGTGCATTAGCACCTTCGCTTCATTCAGCGGAACCTCGGCAAAGATTCCTGGCTCATAGCGCTTTTCAATCTCAAGCGTACGAGACGTGAGGCATTGAGGACCAAACTCTGCCTCTAACAGCTTCACTTCTTCGTCCGTCAATGACCAGACCGATCGGATAACTCGTGCAGCTCTACCCTTATTAATCTCCTCGTAGTCAATCAGGTGACGGCGCGGGTAATCCCGCGTAAGATCGTATTCGGCATGCGCCTCGTTTTGTGGATTAAGCGGCTCGATCGCCTGCAATATGGTCGTCTTGCCCGACTCGTTTTTACCTACAAGACAGGTGATGTCTGAAATCTTGAACTCCGTGCTGTCGTCAATGCAACGAAAGTGTGTCACCTGAACTTTGTCTAATTTCATGATTATGAGCTTCCCCAGTCGGTCATTGTCGATTGCAAGCGCGACACACCGCATTGTCGCCGTTGCCGGCGTCAGAAAAATGGCGTCGAAAGGGCTTAAACCGTAGGAGAGTGCTAGGGGTGGGTTCTTCCCTGTTCAGTGTGCCAGCGATCGCGCTGGAGTCCTTAACGAGACTAATGAAGCTGAAAAAGCTCGTCGCTTTGCTTACATGGATCGGGCAGTTATTCATCTTTCATGCCACGCAAGGCTTCCCCGACCGGCCGGTCAAGATCGTCGTGCCGACGCTCCGGAGAGCCGCTGGATACCATGGCACGGCCCCTGATCGAAAAAATGGGCGCCGCGCTCGGCCAGCCAGTGATCGCCGAGAACCGGGCTGAGGGCGTTGCCGGGGTGTGCGGCGCCAAATCGGTGCTGGCGACCGACCCCGACGATCAGGCGAGCAGATGACGTATTACGGGCATCGACCAAATAGAGCCCCAGCACACATCCGGTGCTTCGCTTGGATCAGTGCTCCCCGTCCTAGCCACGCGCGCGATGGCGGGAAGGGCTCATTTCGATGAGCGGGGAGCATGCGCTTAACCTTCCAGAGTGAAATTGAGAGCAAAATGCGCTCGGCCGGATTGTAGCGTCATTACCGGCCGTACCTGGAAGGGAAGCCCCGGCGATTTATTCCTTACCCTGGTTGTCGGGGTTTCCACCCCGGCGCGGGGGGGCGGGCGTGGCATGCCGGCACGCTTGCTGCCTAACGTGGATGGCGAGTAATCGAATTATGGACAGCCCGCACCCTACGTATGCCAAATGTAGAAATTGCGACGCGGAATATCGGCTCGTTCGGGTCGAATCTTCGGCACCGCTCCCTCATCAACCTGTGTGCACTGCTTGCGGCGCGCCCCTACAAGGCCGTCTAGGACGTTTCGTGCTGAAGTACTCACTGGTGAAGCGCGGGCGTGAGCGTCACGGCTAGTTCCGCTGGAACAGGGCCAGCCTCGACGCTGGCTTAAGGTCGGCCTCAACGTCGGCCCTAATAGCCCATCAGCCGACAACCAAGCCAGTGAGGAGCCAAGCCAGCAGCACCGCCGCGGTGAATGCCAAGATCACTCCTGCAGAAATCCGCAAAATAGGCCATCGCTGAGCCACGCCTGATAGGTAGGTCATTTGCCGCTCCCGATCGGTGCTCTCTGGCCGAGTAAACGCGGCTCTTTTTGCGAGAGTTCAGTCACCGTCTGTCTGTTTGATGGCACGATTTCGGCTTCCATTCTGTGACTGGTGTCACAAACTATTTCGTGCCTTGCTTCGCGTCCTTTTTCGTGGCGCGGTTGCCTTAATCTCGGTCGCACGCTTCGATAATCACCGAGTGCGGCTATTAAGCCACAATGGACGTTCGACCTTCCGACCAATAGGGAACCGGTCGCGCAAAATCCGCGGCCCGTTCGAGATTTTGGCCAGGCGCCTGAACAAGGCCGGGCGTGGCGGCGATATCAATGAGGCGGCGTGCCCTTGGAGGGCGAAATTTTCCGCGCCTCCTGAACACGGCACGTCTGCATTCGGCGCGGGCACAAAGCTGCTGAATGAAGGGCACTCCGCTGCGATCGTCCCAAACCTTTGCTTTTTCAAAGGTTTAGATGAAACCGCATGTCTGTGTCGTGGGTCACATGTCGCGAACAGGCAGGGCTCTATAGTGGAATATAAAGGGAGGTGGTCATGAACCACTCATTGTATAGCTCTGACCGAATGACCCACCTGAAGATCGCCGTCGTCGGCGTTCTCTGTGCATTTGTTTTCTTGGCGGTCGGTCTATCAGCACGGATTGAGCAGATCGATCTGGGAGCGCCCCCTGTCAAGGCAGGCGTTCCGCATATTGTGGGCAATCAACTTCCAGTCATTCGCTAAGCCCATCTAACAAGCACGGCGACCGCTGGTATCTGCCCTTAGGAGTCGTGGGAGGCGCCAATGAAGTTCAAATGTGATGTTAGCGTATCGGCTATCGTTGCAACGGTCAGACATTCCCCGTTTTGCGTTGCCCCGCATTTCAGTCCAACGGCGCATTTGCCCCGCGGCTACGGTCGCGTTGACGTTAAGATTCTCAACTGGATCGTCAGCGCAACAACGACACGTGGCGCGGTCCTTCATTGACGCCTCGGCGCGCTCCACTGGGTACGAGATCAACCTTGCGCGCCTATCCGCTCTCCTCTCGTGATATGCGGCACCCCGTCCTATGGAAATCGTGCATCAGCCGCAGCGTCAGCCGCATACGCCGCGGGAGCGTAACATTAGCTTGGTTTGGTAAAAAAGGCCGGTGCTAGTCGCACTGCCACGCCATGATGCCGCCGCTCATTCCCGTCGTTTTTTGACCAGTTTCCGCTCCCAGTCCAGCGCATGGGCGACGATGGTGGCGAGATCATCGAAGTGCGGCTGCCAATGCAGTGCGCTCCGGATCCGCTCACTGCCGGCGACGATGCGTGCCGGGTCCCCCTCGCGCCGCGGCGCATATTCCACCTTGTAATCGACCCCCGAAACCCGCTTGACCGTCTCGATCACTTCAAGAACGGAGAAGCCGTGGCCGTAGCCGCAATTGAGCGTCAGCGAGCCGCCGCCGGAACGCAGGTGACGCAAGGCATCCGAGTGTGCGCGCGTCAGATCCGCGACATGGATGTAGTCGCGGACGCAAGTGCCGTCCGGCGTCGCGTAGTCAGTGCCGAAGACATTGAGCTGCGGCCGCTGGCCCAAGGCGGCCTCGGCTGCGACCTTGATCAAATGCGTCGCATTTGCGGTTGATTGACCGGTGCGGCCACGCGGATCGGCGCCGGCGACGTTGAAATAACGCAAGATGACATGGGCAAGGTCATGGGCGCGGCTCGCGTCGCGCAGCATGATTTCGGTCATCAGCTTCGACCAGCCATAAGGCGAGATCGGCTGCGTCGGCGCATCCTCCGGCACCGGAATGGCGGCCGGGTTGCCGTAAACGGCCGCCGTCGACGAAAAGATGAAATGACGCACACGGCCGGCGACTGCGCATTCGATCAGCGTGCGGGAATTGGCGGTGTTGTTGCGGTAATAGCCGAGCGGGTCGCGCACCGAATCCGGCACCACGATCGACGCGGCGAAGTGGATGATGGCCTCGACGCTTTGCTCGCGGATGAGCCGCGTTACCAGTGCCTGATCGCCGGTCTCGCCGACGACAAGCAGAACCCCATCGGGAACGGCGCAGCGATGCCCGGTCGAAAGATTGTCGAGGACGACGACGCGTTCGCCGGCGTCGATCAGGTCATGCACCATCTGGCCGCCGATATAGCCCGCACCGCCGGTGACCAGAATTGTCATTTTGCCTTGTCCGGAGAGCATTTTGCGAGGGGGCTCTGAAGCCGCGCTTCCGGCCCCCCGATGACTGATCGTATTCCGATGAAGGCGTAAATACCAAGGAAACTAGCCGCCGCTCGCTTTGTCGGCGGTTCTGACGTCCAGACCATCACGGCGAACGCCACGGCGCGGCTGTTGCGGGAGAAGTGGAAACTCGAAGGTCGTCGGCCGACTAGCAGCTTAGTAGCTGACGGAGGAATCGTACGATCTGTTCGACTATCGTTGCTATTTCACGCCGGGGCTGGCGTCGCCGATGAGAAGTACGACACTTGGTATGGCGGTCCTCCGGTCACCTGATCGTTCGCGGCGCTATCTTCGCTGGGTAGCGCTAATTGCGCTTCCTTTCGCCCGGTCTTTATCCACAGCGTTATC
>Ga0182024_10022512_pt1 | contig 11360 bp, 9 predicted proteins | sample P32metaG_FD_120480 | JGI IMG/M metagenome (GOLD analysis project Ga0182024, IMG submission 120480) | Permafrost microbial communities from Stordalen Mire, Sweden - P3-2 metaG (Illumina Assembly) | ecosystem: Environmental > Terrestrial > Soil > Wetlands > Permafrost | place: Sweden: Stordalen... | reverse complement strand
GCGCCATGGAGCTGTTCCGCGCCGCGTGCGGCGCGCCGCGAGCAGACAGCCCCACCGGTCCGGCGGAGGACGAAGTTCACGGAGTCGGCGACGACGCCCACGCGCCCGACCAGAGCTCGCCCATCCCTCCGACGGCCGGCAGTCCAGCAGACGCGGTCTCCGCCGCGAGCGACGCGTCCCCGAGCGCCGGAGACGACGCTACGGCTCCCGCGCTGGGCGTGCCCAGTGACGCACCTGCCGGGGGCGACGACGATGAAGTGCATGGCGACAAGACCGCCGCCATCTGGATCGCCCCGCAGCAGGCGTGCGCCGACTGTGGCCGCGGCCTGCCCGTCGCGGGCCAGCAGTGCTTCGACTACGATGGCGACCTCCTCTGTACCGACTGCGTCCTATTACGCGCCGGCGTTGATCTTCGTTAGCGGTATTGGGCCGTATGTCGCGTCGTGCTGGCCCCGCTCGCGCTCAGACGTGCCGCCGGACGTCGGCTCGTTCGGCGCGGGTCAGTTCGACTGAGCGAAGAAGCTCTCGGCGAGCTTGGCGCGGATCGCGCTCGTGTGTGCGTAGTCGAGGAGGTGCCAGGGGAGGGTCACCTCGGTCGCGTCCGCGGCGACGACCATCGCGATGATCCGCAGCGCCGCGGTCTGGGTCCGCCGGGAACCCTGGGCGAGCCCCGCGAGGTACACGGCGACGGGGTGACGGTCGAGCGGGACGACTTGGTCGGCGACGAGGACCGCGAGGGCGTCCTCGGGATCGTCGACCGGATTGCTAATGAAAAGGTTACTTCTCGTCAGCAACGTCATGAGGTTTTAGGCGTCGGGCACCTGCCGATCAACGTCGCGTCTTGGACGATCGGCGCGACCGTCAAGAGCGGGTCATCCCGGCGGTGGTTGTCGACGTCGCTTGGGGCGTCGGCCGGCGTCGGGGAGCGAAGGCAGTCTAGGGATCGCACGAAGCGCCGCATCAGTCCGACGCTTGCATCGGTCGGCCGAGGCCAAGATCTGAGCGCACCAAAGTACGAGCAGCTTAAGCTTCATCGCCTCTTCGAGGCCGCGCCAAGCCACGGGAAACTCTTGCTCAGCCAAGATCTGCTCGGCGCAGACCTCTCGAACCACGACCAGGTAGTCCGCACCCGTGCGCTCGATCTGGAAGTCGATCTCCGCCCCCGACAGCAAGGCGCGTACCGCCAACTTGGCCAGAGCCCGGGTTTCGCCCGTGAGAGCGGCGAGCATGGAAAGGTTATCTCGAGATGCGCGCACTCAACGTACTACGCAACCTAGAGACTCTCGATCAACCTTGAGTCCGCGGAAACGTGTGGTGGACCGCCGACGCATCCAGGAACTACGAGACTCTTCGATGCTGGTGGTTGTGCGTTCGGCGAAGGGCCCGGCCAGACCCTGGCCAGACCGGGCCTACCGTCGGGTCCACCGGCGCGTGACGACCTGCGTGACTGCGGCCGCAGCGATCACGGCGGAAACGAGATGGACGAGGATCATCATGACCGCGCCTCGGTGCTGCCCGTGGCGGGAGAGACATCTGCACCACTCTCTGCCGCGATCTTCGAGGGGTTCGCTTCATTCTTGAGGTTCGGAGCGCCCATGACTCCGTCGTGGGACTTCCGGCTGAGCACAACCCGGGACTCCCAGCCGCGGACCCTGTCTTCGAACGTGGCTACGAACTTGCTCGCAGTCTCCTCACCCATCACCTCAAGCGCGGTTTCTCGGATCTGTCCGAAGAAGTCGCGGACCATCACTTGCAGCTTCGGATCGTTCGGATCGATCTCGCTGTCTACGCCCGCGCGAGCACGCTCGAGGACCAGACCGGCCAACCTCGACAGGCCGTCGATGCGCCTCGACGAGATCCTATCGGCGTCCCGTCGACCCTCCATGACGGCGCAGCGTCGCTCCCAGGAGAGCGCGGCCTGCTCGCGCGCGAGTTCACGCAGAACGCCGTCCAGTGTCTCGACGGACGTTCGGGCGGTCTCCGATGCTGCAACCTGGACGAGAGCGTCGCCCGCGACGTGAGCGTCGAGGCGCGCTCGGGCGCGCTCGTGCTGAGCCCGCGCGGCAGGATGCGGCGCCGGTCGGATCGCCCGAGGTCGACCCGGTGGCCGTCTCTCGGTGGCGATGTCGAGAGGGTCAAACGTGAGCACCGTGGCTGACGGGGGCGGCGGCGGCGGGGTTATCGACATTTCGCGGGGCTCCTATCGAGGAGGATTCGATAAGTAAATCAGCCGCTAAGGTCGACTGAGCGCGAGTTATGTACGATTTCGGCCCCACCGTACACCGAGGCTCGCTCCGCTTCGTTTCTGGGGGGGCTCGACGTGCGCAACGAACCTTGATCCGCGCGCCGTCTGCGCAACGAGCCTGCCAGAGCGGCAGACACCGGCACGAGAAGGTGTCCTCGGCGGACTGCCTCGCCAGCGTCACAAGATTCGCTCGGCAGAATCAATAATCCTCTGAAACCTGCCTCCTAGTGAGCCCCGGCGCAGTGCCGGGCGGAGGAGTTCTACATGAAAGTCTCGATCTCGCTGGCTAACGCGGAGACCAAGGTGATGGGGGAGATTCTGCAACTCGTGCCCTACGCGAACGCTCACGCGCTTGCCCGACTCGCGGCGAAACTCGGGCTCGAGGTTCTTCGTGAGAACCCGGAGCGCATCCCCGAGCTGCTCGCAGGACAGCGGCTTCGGTTTCCTCCGGTTATCGCCGCGGCCGAAGTCATGGTGGGCACCCGGGAGCGCTGAGGGCGCGCGGCAAGCAGGACCCAGATCACCTCGGATCCCAAGGAACCCCAGCGCCCGGAAGTTTGGGCACAAGGAAGGCGAAAGCCCCGACCACGCCTAACGAGAGCGGTCGAGGCAATCGATGAACCAAGTGAACATTACCACAGAATCGATCTCAGGGCGCACTGAGGCGCCCCAATCCTCGGCGAGCGGCAGCGGCGGACTGCCCGGTCCGCTCGTCGCGGTCGCGAAGTACAGGTTCCGTTCGGCCCGAACTCCCTGGCTCCCCTGGCTCTGGAACGGCATCCCCGCGAATATCCTCCCGCTCGAGGTCGTCCGGCTCTCCGAGGCGCTCGAGAAGGAACACCCTACCGATGCGCACTTCGTCGGGTACGTCGCGTACGACGTGGCCGGGGCGAACACCGTCCAACGTCAGGCTCGCGCAAGCCGAGACCAACTCGAGGACGTGCGGCGCCACGGGTTCGAACTCCAACATCATGCGCTCGTGGCTGGCGTAGAGTTGCCGGGCTACGCAACGATCGCCGCCGAGCGGCTTGAAGACGCATCCGCGAAGCTGAGCGAGCTGACCACCGTCGGGTGGTACGCGAGCCGAGGCAGGCTCACGATCCTGCAGCCCCTTTCCACGCCCATCAGCCCGGAGCGCTACGAGGCCATCGTCCCGGCGTGGCTGGATGCGCTCCAGGCGGTGCTCGGCCGCCCGTGGGTTGTAGATCGTGCATCCGAGGACTGGACCCAGGAGTTTCGACTGCCGAAGGTGACTACAGGGCGAGCGCCGACAAGGCGCGGAGGCAGGATCGACTCCATGTTGCCGATCGCCGCGCCTGCGGACGCGCCGTCGGCCGGACCTGGGCACACCAACGTGAGTCAGGACATGGCCCTGCGCCCGTCGAGCGACACAGGGGAGGCCTCGTCGAGCATCGTCCGCGCATGGGCGTGCGTCGAAACGGTGCAGAACCCGGCGTGCGGGGGCGGGCAGTGTACCAAGGCCGCGTACCGCGTCGCATGCGCTTTGGTCGGGCGGTTCCGACTCTCCGAGGATGACGCGCTCGTCCTCCTCGCCGCCTGGGCCAGCAAGGGATCCCACCGATTTGCGCCGAGAACTCTCAGGCGGGTGGTGAAAGACGCCGCCGCCCGTGCAGCGGACGGCCCCACAGCAACGGGAGGCGCGCCGTGAACGAACCCGAGAAGCCCGTGAACGTGCGCGGCAGCGGGAGCGCCATCGACCAGAATGCGGGGGCTGAGCGCCGTCCGGTCGAAGCGACGGCGATCAAGGCTCGGCTCCGCGAGCGCCTGGCCGCAGCCGAGAGCGAGTCAAAGCCTGCCAAGATCCTGGTCGACAACTTCAGGGCACAGTGGCTCTGGTCGGGCATCGAGGACGGACAGCCCGTCGAACTTCAGCAGCTGACGCCCACAACGCCGGACGAGGAGGTCGGCAACTCCCTCAGGACGAGACATCGGCTCGACTCCAGCACCGGCGAGTACCGTCCGATGAACCGGTACGCCCGGGTTCACGGTCTCCGACAAGCGCTCGTGTTGCTCGACCACGCCAGCAGGAACTTCCAGGCCCAGGGTCTCTACGTCATCGGCAACAGGCTGAAGAGGGCCGTCGCGGACAAGGCGAAGGCCGACGTGTGGATCACCTTCGCGAAGGACAGCGGGACCACGGACCCAGACATCGCGAGCCGATGCGTCTTGATGTTCGACATCGATCCTCGCCGTGGGGAGGGCGTGAAGGACATCTCTGCGACGGCAGACGAGCGCCGCAACGCCATCGAACGTGCACTCGACCTGTACGCCGACCTCGTAGAGGTCTTGGGGTCGGACGGTAGCCTTGCGTTCGTCAGCTCGGGCAACGGTGCCCAAGTCCATGTTCGGGTTGATCTGCCCAACTCCATGGAAGTCACGCAGAACACAAAGAGACTGCTTCTGGTGCTCGACCAGCTCTACAGCTCCGACACCGAGGAGCTGGACACAGCGGTCTTCGATCCGAAGAGACTCTTTCCCGCCTGCGGAACATGGAAGAGAAAGGGCGCGAACAACTCCGCGTCGGGGCGGGTCCACCGGCCGTCGCTCTTCCTCCCGGGGGTGGAGAAGCCCGACGTTCTTTCAGCCGACGCCGTCGCTCGACTCCTCGCCGCGCTCGAGGCTCGTCTGACGGGAGAGCAGAAGGCGGCGGTCGACGCGGACATGCGGACACCCGGCGCGAGACCAGCTGCGGGCGCAGGTAAGACGAGTTCAGGGAACGGCGCGGGCGAGTCCAGCTTCACCAAGGCCAACGCCATCTCCGTCGGCGACGTCGCTCGCAAACTCGGGCTCGATCCTGAAGCTCTCGCATGTCCCGCCTGCGGCGCGACGACCAACGTGGACAGTCTCGAGGGGAAGGGGCTCAACATCATCAAGTGCCCCCACGCTACGTGCGGCGCGCGCAGCTGGGCTCCTGTCAGTCTGGTGGCCAAGGTCGCCTTCAACTGCGACGACCTCAAGGGCACCAAGGGCGTCGCCGCTCAGGTTCTCGGGTGGTTCGCGGACAACTTCGGCCTCGAGGTCTGGCGAGCGCGGAAGGACGCGGGGAAGCCGACGGCCGAGGAGAAGGCCGCGAGCGACACGCGGTACCGCGACGTGATGGAGGAAATGAAGGGGCGGGCGGTTCAACGGACAGGGGGCGCCAGCAAGGAGGCCGTGACCCCGGCGCGAACGCGGAAGTCGACCGTCGAGCCGCCGGGTGTGCAGGTCCCGCGCATGAAAGCGGAGACAGGATCCGCGGCGACGTCACCGGCGTGCGCCCTCGTGAACACCAGGAACGGCGTCGTGGCGGAGCCGGGGACGAGCCCCAGGGAGAGTCCACCGGCGTCGCCTCCGAGCGAGTCCACGAGCGGCGCGCCGCCGGAGCCGGGGACGGAGCAGCCACCGGCAGGGCCTGAAGGCACGCCGGCCGACTCCACAGCGACGAAGGCACCGGCGGCGGCAGCCGAATCTGCAGCGCCGACCGCCGATACGGTTTCAACCGATCCGCCCGCGCTCTCGGACGACGAGATCGACGAGCGACTTCGTGCCGTCGTTGGGCGCTCAGCGCTGGAGCAGGAGAGCGCGGTCGTCGCGATCCACGACGCGACCGGAAAGACGAAAGGGGCGCTCAAATCCAGGCTGAAGGAACTCGAGGCGGAGCGCGCCGAGGAGGATGACGAACCTGGCGACGCTACCGAATCCCTCGGGCGCATCCTCGACAGCGTCACGCTCGTCCGGGGAGCGGACAGCCGGGTCTATGCGCGCTTCGGCAACGAGTATGTTCCGGTGGACGCGGGGGCGTTCCACGCTCGCGTAGCTTTCCTCTTTCACGAAGCGACGGGCGGGTACGTCGCCACGGGCGCGATCGACAAGCTGATGCTCCCGAGGCACGGCGGCGAGGTCCCGCGTGAGCGGGTCCCGATCCGCCACGCCGCCGCCAATGACGGCACCCTCTGGATTGACCTTGGCGACTGGCACCACTTCGTTAAGATCACGTCCGGCGCGGTGACGGTCGAGACCGAGTGTCCCTTGGCCTTTCGCCGCCCCGAGGGGATGCTCGCGCTACCGGTCCCCGTCGTTCCGAAGCACGATGCAGAAGCCACGGCAGCTCTCGCGGCGTACGCGACGTTGCTGAACGTCGACCGTCCGAGGTTCGCGGCCATCTTCGCGTGGCAGGTCAGCGCGATGCGGCCGATGGAGTTGCCGGATGCAGATGGCGGCTACACGGAATACCCGATCCTGAAGCTCACCGGCGGCGAGGGGACGGGGAAGACGATGCGCGCGGAGCAAGTCCGGGCGGCGATCGACCCGAAAGAACCCATGCTCACAGGAGCGCCGGCCAAGCCCGAGGACATCTGCATCTCCGGGGAGCACGGCCGTGTCCTGGCCACGGACAACATCACCTACATGGACCAGCAGCACAGCGACGCTCGCTGCCGCCGTTCGACGGGAGACGGCGACGAGCGACGCGCCCTGTTCACGGACAGGTCGCTCGCGCACTTCGTGGGGTCAAACCCCCAGCTTTTCACCTCTATCGCCGAGGCCGCGACCGAGGCGGACCTGCTCAGCCGCTGCATCTCGGTCGACCTCGACAAGACGCCGAAAGGCAAGACCCGACGCAAGCTCCGCGCAGACTACAAGCGGCTCGCCCCAAGCGTCGTGGGCGCCCTCTGCCACTGCGTCAGCCGCGCGCTAAAGAACCTCGATGCGGTCGAGCTTCCGGACGACGTCCGACTGCTCGACAGCGCCCAGTGGGCGCTGGCCGCCGCGGAGGGGGGTGGGTTCACGCGCGAGGAGGTCCTCGGCGTGTTCTCCCGTTCGGTCGAGCACGCCGACGCGATCACGATGGAGAAAGCGGTCGTCCTGACCTTGCTCGAGGTCGTCGCGCCGGGGACGACGAGGTGCTGGGCGATGGGGGATCTACTCGAGGCCCTGACCGCGAAGTACGAGCGACGGATCCCCGATATCGGGAAGGCGACGCGTAAGCTCCCGCGCGACTGGCCCCAGAAGCCGGAGGGTCTCCGTGCGAAGCTCAAGAAGGCGGAGGCTGCCCTTGGGCGCTGCGGCGTTAAGATCACCTGGGCGAGCGACGGCGGCGGCGCCAATGGCCGCGGATGCACGATCGCCCGCTCAACGGCTCCCGAAAGGACGCCCACGGACACGACGGCGACGGCCAACGTCTCGCCCGGGCTGTCGGTGGTCGATGCCGAGGAGGACTGGACAGGCCAGCTAGACGCGGCAGCGAGTCACTACGAGGCCGCCCACCCACCGGAGGCCACGCAGTCGCAGTTGCAGTCCGAGGGGGCAACTGCGGGGCCAACTGCGTCCCAAAATCTCGGGGGCAATCAAGGTACTTACGCAGTCCACGCAGTTCACGCAGTTGTTTCTCCTCTCAAGAATGAAGAAGAAAGAGAAGATGTCGCCGACTGCACCGAGCAGCCCGGCGAGCAGCCCGACGACCCTTCTTCGTTTTCTACGACACGCGAGGAGGTCGATCCAACTGCGACAACTGCGTCAACTGCACAAGTAGAGGAAATCACCGCTGGTTCCAGCTCTCGCAGTTGCCTCGCAGTTGCACCGCGAACCGCGGCCGAACTGCGATCGCCTCTCTCGGAGTGGACCTACGGCGCCCCCAGCGACCCTGTCCGCGCCCGCGTCGTCGGCACGCGCGTCGAGAAGACGCTCGTGTGGCGGGAGGACGACCCCTACCCGATGAACTGGCAGGTCGTCGTCGACCTCGAGACGGAGCTTGGGCCGGCCATTTTCGTGCAAACGCTTGGCATCTTGTACCCTCCGGCCGACTCGCTCCGGTCTCTCACGAGCTTCGGTGGCGAGCTCCAGCCCGACGGCACTTGGGCGATTCATCCTGTCGATCTCATCGTCCAGGTCTGTCGCCGCAGGATCTGGCCGTTCGGCGACGTCCGCGAGGTCGTTGCCGCCAGCGTCGTCCCCGCCACGGCGGCGGACGCCGCGGTGACCGCGCTGGCCGCGCAAGCAGACGAAGCGTCCGTCGTTGCGCCCGCCCCCCGCTCCGGCGTCAACCTCGGCGGGCTCTCCTCCCGGCTCGCCGTCCCCGCCAACGACGTCGGGCCCGAGATCGCCCACGGAGCCACTCGGCGCGACGTCCTCATCGAGACCACCCCTACCTCACCCATCCAGGAGCCCATCCCGAGCCGAACACCATCGCCTGCACGAGAGTCCGTGCCGGCCGCTCCCATCGCGCCCGAACCCGACGAGAATGGTGACGACGAAGTCCGAGAGAGCGGCGCCCCCGAGGACAACCTAGACCCCGCGCGAACACCACCCGCCGACGCTGCACCTGCGCTCGCACCCGCGAGCCCAGCGCCGCCCCCCGTCCGGGTTCTGACCGCCGCGCTCGAGCCCGCTGTTGACGATCGGGCGGACGACGCCCCAGTCCCCGACGACGGGCACGAGGAGGACGTCGACGCCGAACTCGAACGGTACCGGCGCGCGCGGTGGGACGAGGAGGGGTAGCGCTGCGCATCGGGGCCAGCCGTAAGGCCTCCTCCTCTATATGGAGGTGGGAACGGCAGCCTGACACCTGTCCGTGCACCCCTACGATCGGGGCGACCATTGTCCGCCGCCCGCTCGTGACAGTCGCCGTGCGCCGTCCACCCGCTTTCGACCTGGACCTACGTGTCGTGCTCGGCGTGGGCATGGCCGGGTTCGGGTGACACCGGAAGGCCGTCGGAAGAGGCCCAGAAGAAATCGTCCAGGCAGCGTCCGATTTCCACCGCGATTCTACTTATCAGGCCGCTCTAGAGCGCGGAAGGAGTTCACGCACCCATGCAGGCATCAAGACACGTACAGACCCAGGCCCCGGCAGACTGGCACCGGCGTCTCCGAGATCTCAGCTACGACACTCAGCGCTCCGTCGCCGATCTTCTGCTCGATGGACTTCTGCTTCTGCTGAGGTTTCACGACAGGGGTGCAGGGCTCCCGGCGCCGATGCTCCCAGTAGGACACAACCTCGACGCGACAGCGAACAAGACACCCCAAGTCATCGGACAGGCTATCAACCCGACCCCAGGCCCGGAGGCCGACGACTCTGAGGCCGGTCTCGTGAGTGCAGCTGAGACGCTGGGCGGCGACGACGTTGCCGCACGGATGCTGGGCATGTCCCCGGCGGAACTCGTCGCCATGCAGCAGCGGGTCAGCAACGCAACCCGCGCTCCCAACGGCAGCGAGGGCCGGTAGCTCGGTACTCGCCTGCTGCTCATCAGCTTCTCGAGGCTGGTGGGCAGCGAGCGGGGTTCGAGCCTCCGCAACCACAGACAGCACCCATCCCAAGACAGCAGACGGCCGCAAGGACACTTGTCTCGCATCTCGAGCGACGTGTTCGAGCGCCCATCGACCCGCAACCCGGAGACACGCGATGACTACGCTCCCAGACACCCAGATCCACCCGGACATCCGCACCACGACCGTCAGCATCTCTGCCGAGGCGGGCCGCCGCGTGGAGGAGGCGCGGGAACGCCTCCGCGGAGGCGCGGACGACGTCCCCGCCGTCAGCACGGCGTTCGGCTCCGCGGCGGAGGGTGAGCCCCCGCCGATGACCGTCGAGGCCGCGGAGGCGACCCTCATCCGCAGCGGATTCCCTCTCGAGCGCACCCACCGCCTCCGACTGCTCCTGAATGGGCTCGCCATTATTTCCAAGTGGTACGCGCGCGACCCGACGTCCCGCCGTCGCCTCCGCAACCGCACGTTTATCCTCGCCGACGAATCGCTGGCACGTAGCGACCCCCACAAGGGCAAGCGCCTGGTCGACGCGGTCGTTGTGCTCGCGACCGCGCTCCGTCTCGACCTCGCCACGATCGACAACCCGCGACCGCCGATACCGATGGTCCGGTGGCCGGCGGTGGTCAAACAGCTCCGCGACCACTTTGCCTGGCCTGACAACCTCGTGCCGATCGATATCGTTCAGGCCCAGCAGGCAGAGGCAGAGCGCATCGCGGAGCAGCGTCAGGAGCAGATTCGCGCACGTGAGCGCGCGATCTTTGACTCGCTATTCAGTCCGATGGAGGAGCCATGATGCCCTATGACCTGACCAAGATCGATCAACCCGTTCCCGCCCATTCTGCGATCGACAGCGCGCTCGCGGCGATGGCCCCGGAGGACTATCCCGAGCCGCGGCTCGAGCCGGCGCGTCCGCCGCTCACGCACGACGGCCTCGAGCTTGGTCGTCTCCTCGCGGAACTCGCGGGAGCCTACAGTCGCACCGGAGGGTACCTCGCCCATGGGCTCGTCCGGAGCAACCCGCGGCGAACGCGGGAGGTCCTCTCCACAATTCAATCTCTCCTCGCGTCGCTGGCAATCGAGCCGTCGGAGATCGGCACGCCGCGCGCGCCGCGACGCGACTGGGCCGCGACGCTCACAGACCTCGAAGAGTGGCTCGCGAGTCCGTGGGGCAACGAAAGCCAGTCCCAGCTGCTCAAGCGACGGCAGCGCGAGCACGAGGCGATGCTGCAGGAGCAGCGACGCCAGCAGGCGCACTTCACCGCAGTCTTCGAGGAGCTCTGCCAGGAGTCACTCCTGACGGCGACGACGGCCTGACGATCAGTTCGCGTCTCGCCTGCTGCTCGTCATCCTCACGAGGGATGGCGGGTAGCGAGCGGAGCCCGAACTTCCGCGAGCACCATCAAGGAGAGCCCGACCATGAACACTGACACCCAACCCGGCAGCATCGAACTCGGGGCAGCAACGACGACGATCTCCGTGAACGAATTCCACACGAAGTACAAACCGATCAAGAACCACCTCGATGATAAGGCGGGGTGCTTCGGCCGCTTGTTCGACACTCAGGGACCGGAGGGCGCGTTCGTCAAGCAGCAACCCGGCTCGATGGTCTGGACGCTCGCGGAAGACTATGACGGCTTCGACATCATTCTGAGCGGCTACCACTTGGTGAACCGGCAGGCGTACTTCGTCTGCAGCGTGCCCGTGCCAGACGGCGTGGAAGTCGAAGTGCAGGTCTACTCCGAAGAGGAAAAGGCCCTGCGCAGAGAGGAGTACGCCATCGAGCGCGCCCACGAACTCGCGGATGAGAACGAGAAGCTGCGCGGCCTCCTCGCGGCAGCCATCCATCGCTTCGCGG
>Ga0182024_10022510_pt1 | contig 11360 bp, 9 predicted proteins | sample P32metaG_FD_120480 | JGI IMG/M metagenome (GOLD analysis project Ga0182024, IMG submission 120480) | Permafrost microbial communities from Stordalen Mire, Sweden - P3-2 metaG (Illumina Assembly) | ecosystem: Environmental > Terrestrial > Soil > Wetlands > Permafrost | place: Sweden: Stordalen... | reverse complement strand
GGTCAGACCGTCGTGCTCGGCGGCATTCTGGCGACGACGCACCGCACCGATGAGACCAAGGTGCCGTTCCTGGGCGATGTCCCGGTGCTCGGCAACCTGTTCAAGACATCGACGAAGACCAATGACAAAGACGAGCTGCTGATCTTTGTGACACCGAAGATTATTCGTGAAGGGGTCAACGTCTACTGACCGGCAGTGGGATTGTCCGGACGGTCAATAAATTATTTGGGTGCTACATGTACATGCGAAAATTAGTTTCTACAATCGTCCTGCTGGCCTTGGCAATCGGATTAACCGGTTGCGGCGGCAGCAGCGACCAGGCGTTCGTGGGTACAGGTACGACGACGACTGGCGGGACCTCGACCGTCGCGGCCGTAACCGTCTCGGCGAGCAGCGCCACCATCCCCTCGAACGGCTCGGCGTCTTCCACCATCACGGCGGTCGCAACGGATGCGAACAACAGCCCCGTAAGCGGGGCCACGGTCACTTTCTCGACTTCGGCCGGCACCATCACTCCCGGCTCGGCCACGACAGGTGCAAACGGCACGGCGACCGCTTCCCTGGCGGCAGGCACCGCTGCCTCCAGTACAGTGATCACAGTGACGGCGGCGGTTGGCACCGTGTCAGGTAAAACGACGGTGACCGTCAGCAATACCAGCGGCACGCAGTCTTCCCTCACGATTCAGACGAGTCTGCCGCAGATTCCATCGGACAGCTCGAAAGCCGCGACCATTACCGTGCTCGTACGCAATGGCAGCAACAACTTCGTCAGTGGTGTGACTGTGGGCTTCGCCGCGACATCAGGCGGCCTCACGGTGACGCAAGCGACGACCGATGCCACCGGCGCGGCCATCGCGACGCTTTCGGCGGCCGGCGACCCGACCAATCGGAATATTACGGTCACGGCAACCGTCGGTTCGAGCACGGCGAAGATCATCGTGCCCGTCGTGGGTACGACCCTGACCCTCACGGGCCCCTCCTCGCTCGTGATAGGTAGCTCCGGAACTTATAACGTCACGCTTGCCGACTTCAGCAAGAGTCCCATAACGGCCACGACCGTTACGGTCGCCTCGGCCGGCAACACCGTGACGCCAACCACCATTACGACGGACGCTGCAGGTTCAGGCACTTTTCAGGTTACGGCTGCCAAAGCCGGGGCCGACACGGTGACAGCCACGGCACTCGGGCAGTCCGCCAGTCAGGGCCTTGCGGTCAGCAATCAGAGCTTCACATTTACGACGCCTGCAGCCAACGTTCTCAATCCCCTCAATCAGAACCTTGGCGTGACAGTCCACTGGACCGCTAGTGGAGCTGCTGTCGTCGGCCAGACGGTGTCGTTCGCAGCGACTCGCGGCACGCTGAGTGCAGCCAGCGCGGTGACGGATGCGTCCGGCAATGCCAGCGTCATGATTTCTTCAACGACCGCGGGGCCTGCAATCATTGCCGCATCCGGGACCGGGGTCACGGCACAGCTCCCCATGACCTTCGAGGCGACCGTGCCCAGTGCGATCGCCATCCAGGCGAGTCCTGACACGATCGCAACGCAGGAGCAGAGCACGATCACTGCGATTGTTCGCGACGCAGCCGGGAATCTGGTCAATAACCACAGCGTAGCCTTCAAGCTGACCGATGTAACCGGAGGCTCGCTGTCCTTTGCGACAGTAGTTACGGACACCGAAGGGGTCGCGCAGACCGTGTACACGGCAAGCGGCACGCCCAGCACGAGTAACGGCGTGACGGTCGCGGCGACGGTGCAAGGAACGGCAATCACCGCGTCCACGAACCTGACTGTCGGCGGCCAGACCGTGTTCATATCGCTCGGCACGGGCAACAATATCTCTGAGAATGTCAGCAAGACACAGTTTCAGATGCCGTGGGTCGTCCAGGCGGTCGACTCGGGCGGTAATCCAGTCAATAACGTCGCGATCACATTCACCATTCATTCTTCATCTAGGCCGTACGACGCATACGCGAAGGGCACGTATGAGGTCTGCGGGTCGTCGTGGGTGCAATACAACGGCACCGCAGGATGTTCGAGGACTGGCGGAGCCACAAACCCCCCGGTGACCTGTCTGAACGAGGACATAAACCTGACTGGCGTCTACGAGGCGTCTGAGGACATCAATAACAACGGTAAGCTCGATCCGGGCGATGTCGCAGTCGCAACGCCCGCCAACTTGACCACTGCATCCGATGGATCGGGTACCTTTCTCGTGGAGTACCCGGAGGACCACGCACTTTGGGTTCAGGCGACACTCACGGCGACGGCCACCGTGCAGGGAACCCAGAGTTCGACAGAGGCGACCTTCTATCTGCCGATGTTGTCTTCATACCTTTCGAATACGACGGTGCAGCCACCGGGCTTCATTAGTCCCTACGGAGTCGCTTCAAGCTGTACCGATCCGAACTGAGTTAGTTTTTCCGCCTAGTCTGGCGAATGTAGCGGCCGCCTTCGGGCGGCGGCTTCATTTTACGCATCCTGGTTCGCGATATGGTTGGGAAGCGCAATGTATTCCTCGTGGGCCCTATGGGCTCGGGAAAGACCGCCGTAGGCAAATGCCTTGCACGGCTGCTGGGCGCCCCCTTCTATGACAGCGACGCGCAGATCGAGCAGCGCACGGGCGTCGACATCCCATTCATCTTCGAGAAGGAAGGCGAAGCCGGATTCCGGCAGCGCGAGCGTGAAGCGATCGATGCGCTGACGCAACTCGAGCCCATCGTGCTTGCGACGGGCGGCGGCGCGGTGCTTCTGGAGGAGAGCCGGCGTGCCTTGTCCGCCCGCGGCTTTGTCGTCTACCTCGAGACCTCGGTCGCGCAGCAGAAAAACCGGGTCCGCCGCAACCGCAATCGCCCGCTCTTGCCGGACGCCGATCCCACCTTGAAACTCACAGAGCTCATGCGTCACCGCGAGCCTCTCTATATGGAGGTCGCGGACATCATCGTGCCGACGGACGGTCGCAAAGTGGGAGCGGTCGCCGCGGATATTATGCGCGGGCTCAAGGAGCGCAGTCGCAGCTAGCGGGCCCAGCCGGCAGAGGCCGGCGACTGCACGTATACTCCTGGCGCTGCGCACGCCCCACTGCGTGCGGGTGCTGGCGCACGTGTATACCTACAGAGTCGAACTTGGACGTCGCAGCTATCCGATTCTCATCGGTGCTGGGCTGATCGCCCGCCCGGATCTTTTCGATCAGTACCTCTTTGGCCGCGATGTGCTGCTCGTCAGCAACACGACCGTGGCGCCGCTCTACGCGGCTGCCCTGGTCAGCGCATTGGGATCCCGTCGCGTCGTTGAAGCCATCCTGCCCGATGGCGAGCATCACAAGAGTCTAGCGAACGTTGCGCGGCTCATCGATGTGCTGGTCGCCAACCGCTTCGGCCGCGATTGCACAGTGCTCGCCCTCGGCGGTGGAGTTGTCGGGGATATGGCCGGTTTCGCGGCCGCAACCTATCAGCGCGGCATCGCCTACGTGCAGGTCCCGACGACGCTGCTCGCCCAGGTGGATTCCTCCGTGGGCGGCAAGACGGGCGTCAACCATCCCGGCGGCAAGAATCTCATCGGCGCATTTCATCAGCCGAATGCCGTGCTGGCGGATGTGCGCACCCTTGCGACCTTACCGCAGCGCGAGCTGCGTGCGGGACTTGCGGAGGTCCTAAAATACGGCCTGATCTGCGACGCACCCTTCTTCGATTGGCTCGAGGCGCATATCGATGACCTGCTGGCGCGAGACGTCGAAGCCTTAACGCATGTGATTCGCCGCTCATGCGAGATCAAGGCGCAAATTGTCGGCCGCGACGAGCACGAGCACGGTGAGCGCGCCGTGCTGAACCTCGGTCACACCTTTGCGCATGCAATTGAAGCCGCAACGGGCTACGACCGTTGGCTGCACGGCGAAGCCGTTGGGGCCGGGCTCTTCATTGCAGCCACCCTGTCACATGAATGCGGCCTGATGTCGGCGACCGATGTCGAGCGAATCAAACGGCTCCTGGTGCGCGCGGGCCTTCCGATCGATACGCACGAGGTGACCCTTGCTGCAGCGCTCGAACACATGAAAATGGACAAGAAGGTTCAGGGTGGTCGCATTCGGCTCGTAGTGCCGCGGGCGATTGGTGAGTGTTTCATCAGCGCCGACTATTCCGATGCGGCCCTGCAGCGCACGCTCGCTGCCTGTTTCGGATGAATCGCTTGAAAAGCCGCGCCACGGCCCCGCTCATGCTTGCACCTTATGCGGCGCACGAGGCGCAATCGCGCGGGCGGCGTCATCCCGAACCGAAACCGGACTTTCGCAGCGAGTACCAGCGCGACCGAGACCGGATCATTCATTCGAACGCGTTCCGTCGGCTGGTCTACAAGACCCAAGTGTTCGTCAATCACGAGGGCGATCTATACCGCACCCGCATTACCCATTCGATCGAAGTCGCGCAGATTGCACGCTCCGCCGCTGTGGCTCTGCGCCTGAACGAGGCGCTGACCGAAGCGGTGAGCCTTGCCCACGACCTGGGCCACACGCCCTTTGGGCACGCCGGCCAGGATGCCCTCAATGCTTGCATGCGTCGCTATGGCGGCTTTGAGCACAACCTCCAGTCGCTGCGAGTTGTCGACGAGCTCGAGGAGCGCTATGCAGAGTTCCGCGGCCTCAATCTTACGTTCGAATGTCGCGAAGGCATCTTGAAGCATTGCTCGGTGCGCAACGCACGCGCTCTGGGCGAGCTCGGAGACCGCTTCATTCGTCGCCAACAGCCAAGCCTCGAGGCACAGCTTGCCAATCTTGCCGACGAGATTGCTTACAACAATCACGATGTCGATGACGGCATCCGTGCCGGCTTCATCGACTTTCAAGATCTGAGCGATGTGCGCCTCTTTCGGCGCGAATACGACGTTGTGACTGGTCTTTATCCGGATCTCGGCGAGCGTCGGCTGGTGTACGAGATTGTTCGTCGCATGATCAATTTCGTGGTGACGGATCTCATTAACACGACGCAAAGCCGCCTTGATGACGCACAACCGCGGTCAATAGAAGACGTTCGGCGTCGCACTAAGCCGCTTGTTGGTCTGAGTGATGCCGCTCGGGCGGAACACGACGAGCTCAAGACGTTTCTGCGGGAACGGGTCTATAGGCACTATAAGGTGCTACGCATGACGACTAAGGCGAGGCGCGTGTTGAAGGAGCTGTTCGACGCGCTCTTCGATGACGTCCATCTAATGCCGACGGAACACTTGGACGCCGCGCTTCGGGCCGAGAAAGATCACGGAATGTCGGGGCGGGCGCGTGCCGTGGCGGATTACGTGGCAGGCATGACAGATCGATACGCTATCCTCGAGCACCGGCGGCTGTTCGACCCCGCGGAAAGGACGTAATTCGTCCTCCAATCGCTCTAGCCATTCAATGTGGACCCTCACCATAGCACTGCTCTCGGGTCCGACGAAGTCCACCGCGTGAGACGCGGGCCCTAGCTTGCCAAGCCTTAGCTGCTAACACCTTGTTTAGATTGGTATTACTGCCGAGCGCTAGCTCAGCCGCCGTCAGATCCTACGACATCAGATTGACATAAACTGTTGAGTCGCTTAGCGTTATGTCACCCAGGGGACGTGCAAAACCGTGAATAAGACCGAGAAGGAAGCGGTCCTAGATGTGTTCGCTGGGCTACTGCGATCACTTATGCCTGTCGCATTTGAATACGGCATCTCTGCTAGTGAGGCCTCAGGGGCTGTGCGGAGAAGTTATATCGAGGCCCTGGAGGCGCGGCTGCGAGAGCAGAACCGACCGACAACCGACTCGAGACTTGGAGTTATTTCGGGATTGCCCAAGGCGGATGTCAGTGCGCTTCGAGAAGCAATGCGGGTAGGCGCTGCCCTGAGCATACGAACAGCGGCAAGTTTGGATCAGATTACTAGTGTTCTAACGGTATGGCAGACGAATTCAAATTTTTCAGGCGCGTATGGATTAGCGATGGATCTTGATTTGGCCGAAATGCCTGCTTCGCCGCGACGCACTTTTGCAGATCTCGCAGAGACGGCGTGTCCAGGCGTAGATCGAGATTCTTTGCTAGACCAGCTTCTGGCGGCCGGGTCCGTTGAGGTTGTCGATGGCACGACGGTTAGGTGCTTGTCGCGCTCATACGTTCCGCGCGGAGCCGATGTGACTCGCATCGAGAGGATGGGTAGATTTTTGGCAGTCGCTACAGGGAATTTTGTCCACAATCTTTTGCGTTCAGAAGACGAGCCTTCGTACTTTGAGCGCACAGTAGTCTCGGATGATTTGCTTACTGAGCGTGGGCGAGACCAATTTCTAGCGATGGCCGTTGAGCGCGGCGAGGAATTGACCACAGATCTTGACACATATTTGACAGGCCTTCTTCCGGCTGAACGCGGGACGTCCGGAAAGAAGTATGGCGTGGGCATATATTTTTTTGAAGAGAACACCTTAGGACACCCAGAAGCACAAGCGCACACATCTGGGGTAGATAATTTAAGCGACGACCGCAAGACAAATGTGATTGACGAAGTTGATGTCCTTAATAGTATGCGGCGAAAATAAATATTTTAATCAGGAGCGGAAAGATGAAGAAGTTAGTCTGTGCAGGTGCCACGATCGCAATGCTAGTCGGCGGAGCAGCCGCTTATGCGGGTGTCAGCGGCGGCGGCAAAACCGGAGTTAGCGGCGGCGGCAAAACCGGCGTTAGTGGCGGCGGCAAAACCGGCGTTAGTGGCGGCGGCAAAACCGGCGTTAGTGGCGGCGGCAAAACCGGCGTTAGTGGCGGCGGCTAGTAATAAAAGCCGGCTGCGGTATGCCGTGGCGGGCTAAGCTAGGGCTAAAGTGGTGTGGGGTGCTCTCTATACCCGATGCGTGCTAGGCATTGGGGGAGACCCCACATTTCACTCACCATCGCGCAGGAGCGAGCTTAATATCTAGATGTGCCTTGACTGCACATCCTTATTTTTCAAAAGCAACGCCTTTCGCTCAGTCATCTAGTATTGCGGGGCTGCGCCTTTTGCCGTGAGGCAGAATCCAGCTTTCCAGATTACCAGGCACCAAGGTGCTGACGTCGGATGCATGAAGTACGAGCTGCGCGAAGTTCTTCAGCAGCTTCGTCAAGTTTACTCACGAGCCTCTACTTCAACTTAACTAACTCCGGATCGTGACGGGGACCTCGGACCTTTTGCTGCCGAAGGCACGGCAATCCACGCCGAAGTCACACACCTTGCACCACCAATCGAGATCAGCCACCAGCTACGGCATAACCAAGTTCCGTTCTAACATAAGCCACCCTGGGAGCGTATTGAACCAGTCCAACAGTCCGAGATGTCTCGACGTGAATTCGATTGCTTGTGGCATCTGCAACCTCTGCGACTGTGCGTGAGCTCGCCTTCTCAACCCACATACTTATTCGCCACACAGTAAGGAGAGGATCAACGGCGGCTCAGCCCCCTCAGCGTCGTCGCTTGTGAATATCGGTGCATCTTCGTCAATAATCCTATCTTGAGTGCGGGTCAGATGCGTGTTACTCCCTTAATATTCATAACCAAGCGGAAATATGGCAAGCGATGTACATGGCGCGTGCTATCTACCCTGATAAAGCTCCTCTTCAACTACAGTTGCGAAGCCGCTTCCCAATAACACAAGCGTACTAGTTCGCCGCATAGCACCTGAAATGAAGACGTTGAATTCCACCAAGCAGGCACGCCGTCGTTTGGCGCGGCGGGATGTTGAGGTCAAAGAGCTCCTCACGGAATTAGCAGTCATGCTCCTGCAGGCGGGCATTACGCCGAAGCATTTCGGGGAGCTCGCCAAGCAAGCTTTCGTGGAAGCTGCGGGGACGCTTTCAAAATTTAGAAATGGCAAAATCAATCGCTCACGTGTAGCCGTAATGACTGGGCTAAGTCGCGCCGAAGTGAAAAGACTTTTGTCTGGGCGGCTATCCATGATGGCTTCAATTCCCGCTCAACAAAGTCGCGGTGAACGAGTCATTTCTGGGTGGATGTCCGATCACCGATTTCTGGACGGTCGCGGCCGCCCCCAACGCCTGCCAATTGCAGGCACAAGAGTTTCATTCACGTCCCTTGTAAGGAAGTTTGGTGGCGATGTGCCCCATCGCGCGGTACTCGAAGAGCTGCGCCGATTGCGCGTAGTACGTCAAATCGGCAACAGGTTGGAACTAAACGCCCGTAGACAACTGCCGAGCGGCCGTGCGGCTGCCTCGCTCTCGGCCTTAATACCAGCGCTAATTGACGGAATTCGGCTCGCCGTACAAGCAGCATCTTCCGGATCGGATCCGCTTATTCACAGATTAGCACTGACGGCGCGAGATCTGCTTGAACTGGCTCTGCTGAAGGACCGAGCAGCAGTGGGTATAACCTCTCTGCTTAATGGCCTTAAAGGCTCGCTTCAATCCGGAATGGCCACTGCCGAAACCAAAAAGCACTCTCTCACGGTAACTGCGTTCGTTGTAGAACAGTTGACTGATAAGCGAAGATCAGGATAGAGCGACGCCACGGCCACCTAAGATATCTATAAACAGAAGAGTTGAACTAGGATTACAAAGGAGGCGACCCGAACGGGATCGAAACCTATGACGCACCCAGCAAAGCGGACTATGGATTATTACCAGAAGCTCCTAACCGCAGTATTTGAGTTCATGATAATCGGCGGTATGCGGAGTCCTGCGATTTTGCAAGTAGCCGTAAGGGCGCTGCGGAATGCTGAGGCTGAGAATTCGCTTCTGTCGCCTAGCAAAAACGTCGACTTGGCATTCGCTGGGATGATCCTAGACGCATGGCATCGTAACCGTCGATACGTAGATAGTAGCGCGCAGCCGAGGGCCATTCCGTTGAGGGGCAAGACTCCTAGCGTCGAAGCTCTAATACGAGCCGAGCGTGTGGCCGGTGATCCGGTAGCCTTAGTACGGCGACTTAAATCGCTAAAGTTAATAGTTCGTTGCGGTCGTAGCCGCTATAAGCCAGCTAACCGCTTTGCGGTGGTGGCGGAGCCTAACTCCCTTGTGCAGCAGCACGCAGTTCGGTCATTGTCAACCTTGCTAAAGACTATTAAAGAAAATCTCGCGGCGGCTCAAACTTCTAGAGGGCTTATTGAGCGCACGGCAGAGGTTCCGGATCTGCCAGTAGAACATGTTGAGGAATTTCGTGATTTTGTACGGTCGCAGGGATGGGCTCTATTGAGCACCTTGAATGATTGGCTTGAATCGCGAAGAGCAAGACGAAAGGGAAGCCATACTGGCAAAACTGTAGGAGCTGGGGTCCACGTGTTTGCATATCTTGGCAACCCCACGCGCCGACGTTTTAACGCAAAGCGCTAAGCAGAGGGTCTATTCTCCTCTCTCAAGCCGCGCCGGAGTATTTTCCCTACATTCGATTTTGGCAGCTCGGTTCTAAAGTACACGTGTTTTGGAACTTTGTAGCCAGTGAGCGACTGACGACAATAGTCGATCAGGGCAGCCTCCGTAAGATTCGGGTCTTTGCATACGACGAATAGGGCTACAACCTCGCCTGAGTGCTCGTCCGGCATGGCGATCGCAGCTGCTTCAAGAACGCCGGGATGAGCTGCTGCGACGGCCTCTACTTCGTTGGGATATACGTTGAATCCTGAAACCAGGATCATGTCCTTCTTGCGATCTTCGATGTACACGTGACCACTTTCGCTCATGCGACCGACATCGCCGGTGCGCAGCCAGCCGCCGGGAAGCATGACTTTCGCAGTCTCATCCGGGCGATTCCAGTAACCGCGCATCACTTGCGGGCCTCGCAGGCATATTTCACCAATCTGATTGACGGACAGATCGCTGCCGCTATCGTCCTTGATCGAGATTTCAGTTGAAGGTATAGGCAGGCCAACCGATCCGTTAAATGGTTCTTCCACGCGATTGATGCAGCCAGCGGGGGAGGTTTCTGTGAGGCCCCAAGCCTGGGTAATCACTTTGCCGGTTACCTGCTGCCACCGTTCGGCGACAGAGGCCTGCACCGCCATGCCGCCACCGAGTGTGACTTTTAGTTGGCTGAAATTGACGCCCGCGAATGCAGGCGCGTTGAGCAGCGCATTAAAGAGAGTGTTGACGCCGCTAAAGAAGCTGAATGGATATTTCTTCATTTCTCCAATGACGGCGGGCAAATCGCGCGGATTGACGATGAGGATGTTTCGCCACCCAAGCGACAGGAACAGCAAGCAGTTCGCCGTCAGTGCAAAGATGTGGTACAGGGGCAAAGGGGTGAGGAGCGTCGCAGGCTCGCCAGCGAACACGGGACTGACCCACGCCCGCGCCTGCAGCACATTCGCGACGACGTTGCCGTGCGTGAGCATCGCGGCTTTAGAAACTCCGGTCGTGCCGCCGGTGTATTGAAGAAAGGCGAGGTCATCGGACCGTATATCGACTTCGGCAAGACCAAAGCGCTTGCCGTCGGCCAGAACGGCTCGTAACTTGCGCGACCCTGCAATATGCCATGGGGGCACTTGTTTACGAATCCGACGCACGACGCAGTTGACGATCCACGACTTTGGGAATCGCAGCATATCGCCCACGGCGGTGACGACGACGACGCGGATCTTGGTGCGGGCTATGACTTTCTGCAAAACATGGGCGAAATTCTCGAGGATGACGATCGCCCCTGCGCCCGAGTCTTGCAACTGATGCTCGAGCTCCGGTGGCGTATAGAGGGGGTTGGTATTCACAACGACGAGGCCGGCGCGCAAGGCGGCGAGCATCACGACGGGATATTGGAGAAGATTCGGAAGCATGATGGCGAGCCGGTCGCCTTTCTTCAGGGCGGCCTCCTTTTGCAGCCAAGCTGCGAAATGGCGCGACTGCTCGTCGAGCTCGGCGAAGGTCATCGTGCGCCCCATTTGCACATAGGCGTCGCTATCGGCAAACCTGCGAAAGCTCTGTTCGGCAATTTCTTTGAGGGATTGGAACTCGCCGACATCGATCTCGGCTGGAACTCCGGGTGGATAGGACTTCAGCCAGATCTTGTCCATAAAAATCTCAACGCGCGGGTAATAGAGGAAGTAGCCGCGGCCAGACCGTGTCGAGCAAGAGTGGGGCGGCGTGCGCATTCGGGTGCATGCCGTCCGCCTGCATGAAGGTCGGATTCATAGCGACCGCCTCGAGCAAGAAGGGCACGAGAGGAACGTGATCGCGTTGTGCGAGATCTGTGTACATGTGATAGAAATCGGCGGTGTAGCGCGGCCCGTAGTTGGGCGGCATTCGCATACCGATGAGTAAGATCTGCGCGCGCGCTGCACGCACCATTCCGATCATTTTTTCCAGATTGGCGCGAGTCTCGGATACTGGTAAGCCGCGCAGGCCATCATTCGCACCGAGTTCGAGGATGACGAGGGACGGATTGTGTAGCT
>Ga0182024_10022509_pt1 | contig 11360 bp, 6 predicted proteins | sample P32metaG_FD_120480 | JGI IMG/M metagenome (GOLD analysis project Ga0182024, IMG submission 120480) | Permafrost microbial communities from Stordalen Mire, Sweden - P3-2 metaG (Illumina Assembly) | ecosystem: Environmental > Terrestrial > Soil > Wetlands > Permafrost | place: Sweden: Stordalen... | reverse complement strand
GATGGAACTTCACCCCCACTTTCAGCAGCCGGAGTTCTTCCGCTATTTGATAGAGAACGGAATACAGCCCATCGGATATTCGCCTATTGGATCGCCGGCGCGCCCTGAGCGAGATCGGACGCCGGAGGATACATCGCCGACGGAAGACCCCGCGATTCAAGCAATCGCAGCGAGGCTCGGCATTCATCCTGCCGTGGTGTGCATTAAGTGGGCTGTGCAGCGTGGACAGATCCCGATCCCTTTTTCAACGAACCCAAAAAACATCCTGAGCAATCTGCTTGGGGTAGTCGGCGAGCCGCTCAGCCAGCAGGATATGGACGCAATCGAGAAGCTGGACCGCAACTGCCGCCTCATCAAGGGACAGGTGTTCCTTTGGAAGGACAATCAGCCGTGGGAAGACCTTTGGGACATCGACGGCATCGTTACTCCGGCATAAACAATTTAGTCCGGTAAGGGCGCCTTGCGTCCGTAATGCGAAGCACGTCACCTTCAGGCGGACGAGGAGATAAGACAAAATGTCCAGAATGATGAAAGCGGCGTTCCTCCCGGGAAACAGTACCGTCGAAATCAAGAGTGTGCCTGTCCCGGTGCTTGGCCATGGCGAAGTCCTGATCGAAGTCAAGGCTTCAACCATCTGCGGTTCGGATATCCGCTGCATCTACCATGAACATCTGGGGAAAGGGCCCGAAGGATATCAAGGAGTGATCGCGGGCCACGAACCGTCCGGTTTGATTGTTGAAAACGGCCCGGGCTGTCGGAGATTCAAGAGCGGCGATCGAGTTATCGTGTACCACATCTCCGGTTGCGGCGTGTGCAACGACTGTCGTCGCGGGTACATGATTTCGTGCACGAGTACCGAGTTTCGCCGTGCTTACGGATGGCAGCGCGATGGCGGCATGGCTGAGTACCTGCTTGCTGAAGAAAAAGATTTGATCCTTCTCTCCGATCCGCTCACTTATCTCGATGGCGCGCAGGTCGCCTGCGGATTCGGCACTGTCTACGAAGCTCTCCAAAAAGTCGGGATCAACGGCAATGACGCAGTGCTCATCACTGGCCTCGGCCCGGTGGGCCTCGCGGCTGGAGCGCTCTGCCGCAAGATGGGCGCGGAGAAAATCATCGGCATTGATATCTCCGCAGACCGCCGAGACATCGCGTCGCGTCTGGGGCTTTGCGATTCCGTGCTCACCGCCGGACCCGACAACGTGAATCAAGTGCGTGAACTGACATGCGGGCACGGCGTCGAACGGGCGATTGATTGCTCCGCCAGCGCGGAGGCCCGCGCTACAGCCATTCGAGCGACCCGCAAATGGGGAAAGATGGTCATGGTCGGGGAAGGAGGCACCGTGACGTTCAATCCTTCTCCCGACATCATTCACGACCAGAAGACGATCTACGGCTCATGGGTGACATCGACCTGGCTGATGGAAGAGCTGGTCGAGCGGCTCGTGCGATGGAATCTGCACCCTGAAGAAATCGTCACGCACCGTTTTCCCCTTGAGAAGGCAGACGAGGCGTACCAATTAATGGCCTCGGGGCGGTGTGGCAAGGTTGCGGTTTGCCCGGTTGGGGAGTAGCGCATGCACCTCTCTCCTGTTGCCGACAGTCCTGAACAGCCCCGTTCTCAGAGCTTTATTCCGCGCCAGGGAAAGCTCGCTTTCTTCCTTGTAACCGGGTTGTTCTTTCTCTGGGCGATCCCCAATAATCTGAATGATGTTCTGATCCGGCAGTTCATGAAGTCATTCGAGATCACACGCCTGCAAGCGGGTCTCGTCCAGTCGGCTTTCTATCTCGGATACTTCGTCTTCTCGATTCCCGCGGCTCTTGTCATGCGCCGCTTCGGCTATAAGACAGGTCTGGTCACCGGCTTGATTCTTTATGCTTGCGGTACGTTCCTGTTTTTCCCAGCAGCGTCTGCGCGAAGCTATCCCGTGTTCCTTATGGCGCTCTTTGTCATCGCCAGTGGTCTCGGATTCCTCGAAACTGGCGCGAATCCGCTCATTGCGCAACTGGGAGATCCAGAGAGCTCGGTGAGAAGGCTCAACTTCTCCCAGGCCTTCAATCCGATTGGATCCATTTGCGGGGCGATGATCGGCACGCTGTTCATCTTTTCGGGAGTCGAACCTCATACGCGCGAGATCGCGCAGATGAAAGCCCGGGGCGTCTACGAGGCCTACCTGCAGCACGAAACGTCGCGGGTCCTCGCGCCTTACATGGTGCTCGGCATCCTTGTGCTCATCTGGGCAGTCCTCATCCTCAGGACGCACTTTCCCGCAGTAGCCGATGGGCAATCCTCGTCTGCGGCGACGAGAGATGGCGGGTACATCCGTCTTTTGCGTTATCCGAGCTTTTTGTTTGCGGTGGTCGCCCAATTCTGCTATGTCGGCGCGCAGGTTGGCACCTGGAGCTACTTCATCCAGTACGCGCAGGATTACACGCATGTTTCCGAGAAGACGGCGGGTTACCTTCTCACCGCAACCCTGGCTGCATTCGCTGTCGGACGATTTGCTTCGAGTTACCTGATGAAGCGGATAAACCCGGACAAGATGCTTGGCTTCTTCGCGCTGGCCAACATTCTCTTGCTCATGCTCGGGGTTAGCTGCCCGGGGTGGACTGGAATGATCGCGATCTTGCTTACCAGTTTCTTCATGTCGTTAATGTTCCCCACGATCTTTGCTCTCGGTATCAAGGATCTCGGTTCGCATACCAAAGAGGGCGCTTCGCTCATCGTTATGTCCATCATCGGAGGAGCGGTTTTCACGCCTCTCATGGGAATCGCATTTCAATTCACGAAAAGCATGGCACTCAGCATGTGCATTCCATTGTTGTGTTACGCGGTTGTCGCGACTTACGCCTTTTGGGGATTTAGGTTTGTCGCTTCTCCACAATCTGCCGAACGCCGCAGTGAGGTTCAATGTGATTGAGAAGAATTCTGAGATGACGGGCGCATGGGAATCCAGGCTGGACCGATTGCTTCCGTTGTGGGGTCATCGCAATTGGATCGTCGTTGCCGATGCAGCATACCCTGCGCAGTCGAACCCGGGAATTGAAGCGATCGCGACTGGAGCTGAGCACCTCGAGGTGCTGAAGATAACACTCGACGCGATTGGCAACGGCAAACATGTTAAGGCGAAGATCTACCTGGATGCGGAGTTCAAGCTTGTTTCTGAGCAAGATGCGCCTGGAGTAACAATATATCGTCAAAAGTTGGTTCGTCTTATCGGTGGTCGAGATACCGAAACGATTTGCCATGACGAGATCATTGCGAAACTGGACCAAAGCGGCAAGCTCTTCCGCATTCTCGTTCTCAAATCGAATTTGACCATCCCGTACACGTCGGTCTTCTTGGAGTTGGATTGCAGGTATTGGAATCCGGATGCAGAGGAGCGTTTGAGGCGGTCGATGGAAAGGCCCCGGCTCCGGCGAAATGGAGAGGTAGCGAAGTAACCCGGTAACTTCGAACAACGAATTATGAGGAGCTAGTCTGTTATGTCGATCAATCGGCGTCAATTGCTTCGATTAGTTGGCGGAACCTGTTCCGCAGTCGCTATGTCGAAGATCGCTCGCGTGCGTGCTGCGGAAGGGGATCCATTTCAGCCGACACGTGCTTCGCTGCAGTCCTATGCGGTGCCCGAGTGGTTTCGTGACGCCAAGTTCGGCATATGGTCTCACTGGGGGCCGCAATCGGCAATTGAAGACGGAGACTGGTACGCACGACTCATGTATGTGGAGGGCTCGGAGCAGTACCGGTACCATCTCACCAATTTTGGTCATCCTTCCAAGGTCGGCTACAAGGACGTTGTCGGCATCTGGAAGGCGGACAAGTGGGATCCTGATCATCTAATGAGCCTCTACAAGAAGGCGGGAGCGAAGTACTTCGTCAGCATGGGTGTGCACCACGATAACTTCGATCTCTGGGATTCGAAATACACGCGCTGGAATTCAGTCAACATGGGTCCTAAAAGAGACGTCGTTGGCACATGGCGGAATGCTGCCTTGAAGCAGGGCCTGCGTTTCGGCGTCAGCGAGCACCTTTGGATTAGTTACAAGTGGTTCGCTGTGAGCCATGGAACGGACAAGGTCGGGCCGTTGGCGGGAGTTTCTTACGACGGTGTCGATCCCGCCAATGCCGATCTGTACCACGATGCCGACTGCGCTCGCTATGTCGACAAGCTCGATTGGAATGACGACGGCATTCCGGAGACCTGGAAACGGCATTACCTCGATCGCATGACTGATCTGATCGATAAGTATCAGCCGGACGTCCTCTATACCGATGGGCATCTGCCGTTCGAGGAATACGGAATGCGCATGGTTTCCCACCTCTACAACATAAGCGCTCAACTACACTCGGGAAACACCGAGGCAGTCTACATGAGTAAGGAAAACACAGACTGCGCAATTGGAACCTGCCTGCTCGATCATGAGCGCGGAGTGGCTGACGGGATCGCGGCGAATCCGTGGCAAACGGATACCTGCATTGGACAGTGGCACTACAAGCGCGGTCAAAGATACAAGACGGCCAAGAAGGTGATAGACCTGCTCGTCGACATCGTCAGCAAGAATGGCAACCTGCTTCTGAATTTCCCGCTGCCAAATTCTGGCGAACTTGATTCCAACGAGATGAGGGTGCTTGAAGGGATCACCGCGTGGATGGAAGTGAACAGCGAAGGTATCTACGGCACGCGGCCGTGGAAGACCTATGGCGAGGGCCCGTCGACGCTCCAGAAAGTAGAAGCTGGGAACTTCAACGAAGACAAGCAAAAGGATTTGACCGCAGAGGATATTCGGTTCACCAAGAAGGGCAGTACTATCTATGCCTTCGTGATGGGCAAGCCGGAAATCGCGGTGGTGAATGCGCTGGGTCTATGGAGCCCCCAGAATCCGGGCAAGATTCAAAGAGTTCAGATTCTCGGCCATGAAGGTGATTTGCAGTGGGTACAGGACGACGAATCGCTGCGTGTCAAAGTTCCTCCAACTGTTGCGTCAGAGATTGGTCTTGCCTTGAAGGTCGATTTGATTTGAGGTCAGTTTTGAGCCGTCTATGCGAGATCAATGAGATGGTCACGTGCGGTGTCTTTGCGCCCGCCTTAATGTACTCAGGTCGTGAAGCGTCCGTGAGAGGAGTTTCGACAGATCTTGTCGCGATTGACTATCTCATCGCCAGTTTTTGCTGTGTTTACCACTGGAGTCTTTTCCAGTGACTTCAGGTATTCCCGCACACTGATCGCCGCGTTTTGCAAACTCAGTTTAGCAAAGTGTAAGCGGTTGAGGAATGCGCGATTTTTTGAATGCCTGCCTCCTGAAGCACGGCCCGGATGTTCCGGAATGGGCATTCGGGCCGGTTTGTAGTTCGATATTGTTCGAAAGACGAATCGCTGCGAAGGAGCACGAATATGCAGTGCCGAGCTGATAAGATTTCCCGTCGTCGGTTTTCTCTTGGACTCGCCGCTGCACATCTCGCCGCGGCCTTCGGGATTCGTACCTCCGCCGAGCCGGCGAAGGCTGATGAACCGGTCCATCCCCCAAAGTGGATCGTTGATATGGACGCGCCTCCTTTCGGCTTGACTGAATCTTTTCAACGCAACGTGTTTGCCATGCCGATCGCTCCGTTTAGCTTGGGAGAAGTACAACTACACGACGGCCCGTTGAATCAATCGTTGGAGTGGAATCGCAACTACCTGATGCGCCTCTCGGTGGATCGGCTCCTTCACAACTTTCGAATGAATGCCGGGCTGCCGTCATCAGCACAACCCCTCGGCGGATGGGAGTCGCCCCGCGTGGAACTCCGGGGACACTTTGTCGGACATTATCTGTCGGCATGCGGTTTGATGTATGCGTCGACTGGCGATCTCGAGATCAAGGCAAAGGGTGATCAGATCGTCAGCGTCCTGGCAGCTTGCCAACAAAAGCTTGGATCATCTGGTTATCTCAGTGCATTTCCGGTGGAATTGTTCGATCGCTTGGACGCTTTGACAAATGTGTGGGCGCCTTTCTACACCCTTCACAAAATCATGGCTGGGTTGCTCGATATGCATACTAATGCGAACAATACCGAATCCCTCGGAGTCGTTCTGGGAGTGGCGAGATGGGTCGACACGTGGACGGCCTCTAAAACTCCGGAACATATGCAGGAAATTCTCGACAATGAATTCGGCGGTATGAACGCGGTCCTATATGACCTCGCAAACGCCGCCGGAGACGATCGATGGGCAGTGGTAGGCGACCGCTTTACAAAGACAAAGTTCTTCAACCCACTTGCCCTCAGAAAGGACGAGCTGCGCGGACTGCACGCAAATACGCACATGCCGGAAGTAATCGGCGCAGCAAAGCGCTATGAGATATCTCAGGACCCCCGCTATCGAGACATAGCGGAGTTCTTCTGGGAAACGGTGGTTGAATCGCGAACCTACGCGACTGGAGGTTCCGGCAATAAAGAACACTGGGAGACTTATCCCAACCGCCTTGGAGTGGAATTGGAGGAGGCGAGCGACCATCAGGAATGCTGCTGCGCGTACAACATGATGAAGCTCACTCGGCATCTCTACACGTGGTCCGGACAGCCAAAGTATATCGACTATTACGAGCGGAATCTGTACAACCATCGGCTTGGCACTATCCAGCCGGAAACTGGATTGACTTCGTACTTCCTTTCCATGACGCCAGGCGCGTGGAAGACGGTTGCAACCGAGGACGATAGTTTCTGGTGCTGCAATGGAACTGCTCTCGAGGAGTTCTCCAAATTGAACGACACGATTTACTTTCACGACGACCACGGTGTCTACGTCAATCTCTATGTAAGGTCTGACCTGCATTGGGAGGCGCGGGGCATCCGCCTGAGGCAGACCACCGACTTTCCCCTCGAACCGCGAACGAGCATCATCGTAGACGAGTCGATTGCAGAACCGTGGTTCCTGAATTTGAGAATTCCTTCCTGGACCACCCAGGATGTTGCTATCTCAATCAATGGCGAGCCTGTTGAAGGAATCGCTGCTCCGGGTAGCTACTTCAGCGTCAAACGTGTTTGGAAACGTGGCGACCGCGTGGAGGTTCAGCTGCCGATGCAATTGCGGATTGAAGCGATACCGGACAATCCCTCATGGAAGGCGTTTACTTACGGGCCTCTCGTTCTGGCTGGACAGTTTCCGGCGACCGGACTCAATGACGAGCTTCTACACAAGAACCAGGGACCAAAGGTCGACCAGAGACCAATCAGGGTGCCCCTCATCGCAGGCGACAATGCAGTTCTGCTGGCAAAGATCAAGCCAGAGGCGGTGCCACTTACATTCTCGCTCGACGCTGCCGGACAAACCGTAACCCTGAAGCCGTTGTATCAGAGCTGGGAGCGATTCGCGGTTTACTGGAAGTCCACGTGAACGGTCTTCTGGACTGTGTGGCGCTCAATCTTCCCTATGAACTGACTTATAGTGAGTTGTCCGTTAAAAGGGGGTGGAGGGGAATCATGAAAAATCGTGCCCGTTCTTCGGCGATGTGGGTAAGCGTTTTCCTGGTCGCACAGCTTTCAGCGCAGGTGCAGACAATCGTGCCTCCCGTGGTAGCCGACGCCAAACCCGATACCGTGGAGCACATCAAGATTCACGGCGAATCGCTCGAAGGCAATCTCGAGGGAGACGCTGTGGACCGCGATGTATTCGTCTTCCTGCCGCCGAGCTACAGCAAAGACAAGCATCGCCGCTACCCGGTGGTCTATGCCCTGCATGGCTACTCGATCGGCGCTGAGCAGTGGACGCACGAAATCCACGTACCGCAAACGATCGAAGGTGCCTTCGCGCAGGGCGCGAAAGAGATGATCGTCGTCCTGCCCGATTCGAAGACGATGCACAACGGCTCCATGTACTCGAGTTCGGTCACGACCGGCGATTTCGAGAAGTTCATCTCGCATGACGTGGTTACCTACGTCGACGCGCATTACCGGACGCTCCCCAATCGCGAGAGCCGTGGATTGGTGGGCCATTCAATGGGCGGCTACGGTGCATCGCGCATCGGCATGAAGCACTCCGATGTATTCGGGAGCCTCTACATCATGAGCCCCTGCTGCATGTCCGCGCGGCCTGCCGGCGCCGTCAACCCAGAACTGGAGAAGAAGCTCGAGTCGGTGAAGACGGCAGAGGATTCCGCCAAGCTGGCGTTCTTGGAGCGCGCCCAGCTTGCCACTGCGGCGGCGTGGTCGCCCGATCCGAAAAATCCCTCGTTGTACCTTGACCTGCCGTTCAAGGATGGCGGGGTGCAGCCTGATGTCCTGGCCAAGTGGGCGGCCAATGCTCCGCTGGCTTTCATCGATCAGTACATTGGAAATCTGCGCCAATATCGCGCGATCGCAATTGATGTAGGAGACCAGGACGGGCTGCGCACAGATACAGCCAAGCTGCACGAAGTGTTCGACAACTATGGAATCGCAAACACGTTCGAGATCTATCCGGGCACGCACACCAGCGCAGTGGCGGATCGCTTTCAGAATCACGCGATGCCATTTTTCGACAAGAATCTGTGCTTCTCGGCGGGTTGCCGGTAGTCCGGCAGCGGCGAAGTGAACAGCATGGCGGCGGTCGATGCGAGTGACACAACCTTGCCGGTTCACGTCCGTAGAAACTCCACTCCGAGCCCGCTTGAAACCAGCAACCGAAGAGAAAGGTTTTCACGATGCGCAGGCTGATTGCTCTTGACTCGGTCCCTTCGCTGCTCACGATCGCGGTTTGGGTGGCTCCTGTCGGCCTCTTGTTCTCAGCCTTCGCAGGCGCAGCCGCGCAGATGCCCGGACAGAACACTCCCGGGCCGGGCGCGATTGCAGCCGAACAAACGCATCAGGGTCTTCACGCCACTGTCGGCGCAGAGGTTGTCGATGTCACGGTGTGCGCTGATTCCGTGATCCACGTCGTGACGACGCCGGAAGCCGCAACCACCCCGCCCGGGCCACAGCCGTGGATGCTCGACACGCAGCAGTCGTGCGCAGGTGCGCTGTTTACGTTCGCACGGACCCCGGACGCGGTCCACATCCAGACTGCGCTTCTTGATGTCGAGTTCAGCTTGCGGCGGGGCTATCTCTCCTTCCATACCGTCGCTGGTGACCGGCTCCTGAACGAAGGCCCGAGCATTCCGCGCACCTATGAGCCGGTCGAGCTGAATGGCGACCGCACCTTCCGCGTGAAAGACCGTTTCAGCCCAACCGTCAACGAAGCGTTTTACGGTCTCGGTCAGCACCAGAGCGGTCTCTTCAACTACCGAGGCGCCACCGTCGAGCTTGCGCAGAACAATACCGACGTCGCGATCCCCTTCCTGGTTTCCAACAAGGGCTACGCGCTGCTTTGGAACACAGCGGCTCTGACCTACGTCGACAATCGCTTCCCGCTAGAGTTGACGCTCACCTCGATCGCCGGCAAGTCCATCGACTACTACTTCCTCTACGGTCCGGAGATCGACAGCATCATTCACGAGTACCGCTCCATGACCGGGCACGCGCCGATGCTGCCCAAGTGGGCCTATGGCTTCTTCCAGTCCAAGGACCGCTACGTCTCGCTCGATGAGATTCTAGAGATCGCGCGCCGCTACCGGCAGGAGCATATCCCGCTCGACGCCATGGTGCAGGACTGGTTCTGGTGGAAGACTGAGGGGGATCCGGAGTTCAACGCAAACTATCACGACGTAGCGAAGGATCTCGCGTCGCTACATGAGCAAAACGTGCACGCGATGATCTCCGTCTGGGGACTGCTCGACCCCGCGTCCGAAACTTACAAGGAGTTGGAAGCCAGGCACCAGCTCGTCCCCGAGGCGCACGTTTACGATGCCACCAGCCCCGAGGCCCGCGCGGTTTATTGGAAGCGCCTGCCAGGTGCGCTGCTGGCGCAGGGATGGGACGCCTTCTGGCTCGACAGCGCCGAGCCGGAGGAGTATTGGCCGCACATGGGCGACGCCATTCTCAGTAACAAGCGTCTCGCCATTGGCAACGGCGCCGAGTATACCAACGTCTTTCCACTGGTGCACACGGTCGGCGTGCAGGAGCAATGGAAGGCTGCGACCGACCGCAAGCGCGTCTTCCTGCTCACACGATCGGCATTTCTCGGACAGCAGCGCGTGGGTGCGACCGTGTGGTCCGGCGATGTGTACGGAACCTACTGGGGTCTCTCGCACCAGGTGCCCGCCGGCTTGAACTTCGCACTCAGCGGCTACCCCTACTGGACCACAGACATCGGTGGATACTGGCCGCCGCATGATGGCTCGCTCGACGAGCCCACCTATCGCGAACTCTACACCCGCTGGTTCGAGTTTGGCGCCTTCTGCCCCATCTTCCGCACCCACGGTCACCGTCCGCACAATGAGGTCTGGACCTATCCCAGCATCGAGGCGACGCTGATCCTCTATGACAAGCTGCGCTATCGTTTGATGCCATATATCTATTCCCTCGCGTGGAAGGTCCACAGCGAGGACTACACGATCCAGCGTCCGCTGGTGATGGACTGGCGCACCGACGCGAAGACCTGGAACCTTGGCGACGAGTTCATGTTCGGTCCTGCGCTTCTCGTCAGTCCCGTGCTCAAAGCCGAGGCCACGCGGCGGACTGTCTATCTGCCGGCCGCTGCGGCCTGGTATGACTTCTGGACCGGCGCGCAAGTCCGGGGCAGCCAGGAGATCGAAGCCGAGGCGCCGTTGGACCGCATGCCTCTGTTTGTGCGCGCGGGCTCCATCCTCCCCATGGGTCCGGAGATCGAGTACGCGACGCAGAACCCCGAGGGCCCCATCGAGCTGCGCGTCTATCGTGGCGCCGACGGCACATTCGATCTCTACGAAGATGCCGGCGACAGCTACGACTACGAGAAAGGCCAGCACGCTGTGATTCCCATCCGCTGGAATGAGAGCGAGGGCGTTTTGACGCTGGGCGAGCGCGAGGGGGCATTTCCAGGGATGGTCCAGCAGCGTATGTTCCGCATCGTGGCCGTCGGCAGCGGACACGGCGCTGGCCCCGCGGTCACGGCTGCGGCTGACAAACAGGTCTTGTACACCGGCACACAGGTCCAGATCAACCTCCGCTAACGAGCAACTTTTGAAGAGAACGACAAAACTACGGGCTTGAGGGAGAGAGCGACAGATGAAGATAAAGACCGCACAAGGTGCATTGCTTGCTGCTGCATTGTGTTTCACCTGCGTGGCAGCGCAAGGTCAAAGCACGGAGACGCAAGCTCCCTCGCCGATTGTTGTGACCATTGATGCGCAGCAGACGGCGCCGGCGGTTTCGAAGTACGAGTTCGGCATGTTCATCGAGCACATCGGCTCGCTCATCTATCGCAGCCTGTGGTCGGAGATGCTCGACGACCGCAAGTTCTACTTCCCGATCAATTCGAAACCGGACG
>Ga0182024_10022508_pt1 | contig 11360 bp, 14 predicted proteins | sample P32metaG_FD_120480 | JGI IMG/M metagenome (GOLD analysis project Ga0182024, IMG submission 120480) | Permafrost microbial communities from Stordalen Mire, Sweden - P3-2 metaG (Illumina Assembly) | ecosystem: Environmental > Terrestrial > Soil > Wetlands > Permafrost | place: Sweden: Stordalen... | reverse complement strand
TCTCGGCGAATTGCACGTCGGTCATCAGGCCGGAGCGCCGCCACAAACGCGCGAACAAAAATACCGTCATCATTCCGGAGGGCAAGAAAGCCCACCAGATCCAGTTTCCGGAAATTCCCTGGGTGTAAACCAGCCCCGCGACCAGCAACGGAGTGTCCGCGGCGAAGGTGGTTGCCACCATCGATGTGCCCGCCAGCCACCAGGAGACCGTGCGTCCGGAGACGAAATAATCTTCGGAGCTTCTACCAGCGGAGCGGCGGAAATAGAGTCCCAACAGCAGAGTAATCAGGAGGTAAGCAATAATCGCGGACCAATCCAATAAAGTGAATGTCATGGCGGGGCGGATTTATGGCACACTTCGCCCGGCCGAGGCAATGGGAAAGCGCGGCCAGCATATAACGAAGCATTCCTGTGGCAGAGTTCGCCGGCCGCGATATGGCAAATCTGAGAGTGAGATACTGAGGGAAAGATTGGCGCAACTTTGTTGCTGCACTGAGCACGCATATCTCGAAAAATTGGATGGAAAGATCACCGAAGCGTCTTGAAGAGTAGAGTCTTCCGAATGGAGCCAAGTCGAACACCAGATTCTTAAGGCTGTCGAGGGGTTGGAGCAACGTAGACCGCAGCGCAAGATTCAGAAACCATGAGGTAACTGAGGTCTCTCAAGACAGGCGTTCGATTCAGTGCACCTGCTCACCAGGCCGGTGCGTCTCATAGGAAATAGCGCGTCCGGCAGAATTCGAACCCCGACCCACTGCTTAGAAGCCTTCCGAACCATACATCGGGCATGGCGGCCCTGGCTCGCCTCACACCAACACATGGTGTTCAACAACGGCGCTCTTGGGATGGTGAAACTCGAAATGGAAACCGCGGGACTTCCCGACTATCAAACGGACCTGAAGAACCAAAACTTCGCAAAGCTCGCGGAAGCCATCGGCATGATGGGCGTGAGGATTGAGAACGCCGCCGATGTGTCCTCGGGGCTGAAGAAGGCGCTACAGCATTCGGGTCCCGCGCTCATTGACGTGGTGACCGATCCCAATGCGCTTTCCTTGGCCTCCCACGTTGCACCCGAGATGGTCGCTGGCTTCGCGCTGACTTTCGGAAAGCTAATCCTCTCCGGCCATATCGACGAAGTGGTGAGCACGATTGAGGGCAATATTCGCCATGCCGGCGAGGCGTTGGACACACTGTAAACCGATATTCGATATATGCGAATTCGGCTTTTCCAACCGAATCGTCATCGGGTGATTGCCGGGTGTGAACGCGCGTAGCGACGTCGTCGCGAATCTTGACGAGGGTCAATTCGTCACAACACCCGGCACGCTCGCCGCTTGGTTTTTCTGCCCGACATAATAAATTAATCTTCGCTCGCTCAAGACCCGGACAGCTCTGTGAAGTCCCCCGATGATTTCAAATCCTCGGGCGTGGACCCCGGACAGCGTCAACTGAATGGCCTGCAAGCGACGTTCAGCAAAGCAGAATTGATTCTCGCATGGACGCAGATCAGCGCCCTGAGCTGTCACGGGGATGACTTGCATCCTGATAAAGCACGAGCAGAGCAAGACCGCGGGGTGAGTCGCAAGACGATCCTGCTTGCGGAAAAACTCGGGATACCCGTTGTTGGATTGGTCTTGCCGTCTGCTCGCGTGTGATAGGTTTCATGGCGGGCGGTGATCCGCGCCGGCTCAAAAAAGCTCTGCTCGTGATCCTTGCTTCTGCTGTACTCATGTTGGTCTTGGCTTTGGCCATCCAGCACGTGCTGCGCTAAGGCAGTGATGGGCTCGGAGGGAAAATGAATCCGGAAGTCCTTGCGCGTTAAACCGTCAACGCTTTCATGTACTCTGCGTCAATCTTCAGCGCTTCCATCGGTGGCATGTCGTACTGCTCCTGCTCGATAAAGGCATGCTTGATGTCCGCCTTTTTTGCCGCCAGGAAAATTGGACGGTAGTCGATGGTTCCCCGGCCCAACTCGGCGGAACGCGGCGGCTCCGTATCGGAACCCGGCGCGGCGCTTAGCTTGAAGTCCTTCACATGTAGCATGGAAATGCGCTTGGGGTAGCGTTCCAAATAGTCCACGGGATTTTTGCCGCCTACAATCACCCACCCACAATCCATTTCCATCGTTACTTTGGTGGAATCCGTCAGGCGCATCAGCTCGTCGTAAATTACCACGCCATTGACCGCGCGAAACTCCGCCGTATGGTTGTGGTATCCAAATTTGATTCCGGCCGCATTCACGCGCTCTCCCATCCGATTGAATTGCTCCGCGTTCCAGCGCCAGTCGTCGAGCGTCATAGCTTCTCTGGCGACCTTCGCATCCGCGGATTTCGCAGGTGATCCTTCCGGAAGTCCGGGCGACGCGCAGATGATGTACTCGAGGCCAAGCGCTTTTCCGAACAAAATGACGTCGTCGAGGTGTGGCGCCAGGTCTGTGTATGAATAGTGGGCGCTCACGCAACGCAGCCCTGCTTGCTCCATGGCGTGCTTCACGTCGCTCGCGCTGCGGCCAAAAAATCCCGCAGCCTCAACCTCAAGGTAACCGATCGCGCTCAGCTGACGGAGCGTTCCTTCATAATCCTTTGGCAACAAATCCCTCACGGAGTAGAGTTGCAATCCAAGTGGCAAACCCAACGGATTCGCCATCAGCCAGGGTGCATCGGTGCACGCGGCGGCGAAAGCGACCGATGCCGACGCAGTCTTTAGAAAATTCCTTCTTGAGGTTCCTCGCATCGTCACAGCCCCCGTTCCGAAGTGATGGTCATCTCAATAACTCGAGCGAACCGCGCTTACCCGTGAATCGTCTTCGCATCCCTGTCCCATGTTGCAATCTTTTTATTGAAGTACGCGTAGTTTGCCAGATGGCAGCCAATCGCCGTGTGATTGCCAAACACTTCATTCTCAACAGTGGCTTTGCGCGTCCGTACCGCATTGAAAAAATTCGCCTGGTGCGCCGAAACGTCGCTGTATCCGACCGGCGCCGTAAAAATCTCGGACTGGACCGTCGTTTGATACTCGAGCGGCGCGGGCTGCGGATTTTCAATCGCCCACTTCGCGAGGTACGCGTTACGAAGTCGCGCCGGCCAGCCCTTGGTCGAATATGTCTCGGGCTTGGGAGTAATATCTTGTGGCGTAAATGTCAGCGTTTGATTCAGAATTTCCATCGTCCCCTTCGTGCCTTGGAATTTGATCGGTTCGCCGCTTTGAATGCTGTTGTTCAGATTGCAGTACAGCGACACGCGGAAGTTCGGATAGTCATAAACCGTCTCAATCACGTCAGGGAAGTCGCGCCCGTCCTTCCAGCGAAACAGTCCGCCGGTCGATTGCGCGCGTTGCGGAACTTCATCGATTCCCGCGATAAAATGAATCCCCGAAAGCAAATGCACGAACAAATCCCCCGCCAAGCCCTCGCCATAATCGGCGAAACAGCGCCAGCGGAAAAAACGTGCCGCGTCAAACGGGCGCTGTGGCGCCCCCACCAGGAAAGCATCCCAATCAATGGTCTGCTCGCTCGCATCCGGTGGGATCGGATACACCCAAGCGCCGCTGGGCGAATTCCGGTTTGACGACCCCTCGATCAGGAAAACCTCGCCGAGCGCCCCCGACGAGTAGAGCTCGCGCGCCTTTTCGTACACGATGGAGCTGACACGTTGGCTGCCGACTTGCATAATGCGATTTCCTTTTCGCACTGCATCCACCATCGCGAATCCGTCCTCCACGTTGTGGGACATCGGTTTTTCGCAGTAAACGTCTTTTCCAGCCGCGCAAGCATCCACCACCACTCTGCGATGCTGATGGTCGGGTACCGCCACGATCACCGCATCCACGTCCTTGCGATCGAGGATCTCTTTATAACTGCGCGTTGCCGGGACCTGCTTCCGCACGGCTTCTTGCGCTGCCTCGTGTCGGCTGTCGTAAAGGTCACACACCGCTACGCATTCCACGCCGGGCACCGCGAGCGACGCATCGAGAAGCTCGCATCCGCGCGTGCCTGTGCCGATGGATGCGAATCGGACGCGATCGCTCGGTGCTACCGCGCGGCCCGCACCCCAGAGCGCTGCCGGCTCCAGCAGGTTGATCTTGGAACTCGCTCCGGCAGCCACGGAGCCCGCACTGATCCGCATGAAAGTCCTGCGAGTTAGAGGGTTCATTCGTTGTCCTCTCTTGCACCCATAGTCTCCACTCAACCGACTGCATTGTCGGCCGCGATAGACGCGATGTCGAGATTTTTCTGCAGAGGTGCTGTCTGTCGATTCAGCGGCTAAAAATGCTATTGCGCCCGAACGACAGGCTCAATACCAAGTCCAAATCGAACGCTTGCAGAAGCGACTGAAAGGTGTGGCATCCCAATCTCGCCGAACGAACTTAGTTCGGGCGTTACCGCCAAGTCAGCGCCAGGTTCTCGTTGAAGTATTCGCGGCGATTTATCAAGGTGAGGCTAACCTGCAGCAAGCGCAGGCTCTCGTCGAAACGATCGCAAAGGAAATTGCGAGATCGGCTGCAGGCCAGGGATGGAAACGTTCTCGATATTGTCCGAAGGGGTGAAGCTCTTCGCTTCGGACAATGGACAGACTTCTTCTTGGAAAACTACTCGAAGCCCCCATCCGAGAACTCAAAACCCACGCGGCCAATCTGCGGGCGACGAAGCATCTCAGGGCTGCTTTCGAAACTCGCAGGTTGATCGACATAACCGCTGACGATATTGAATAGTTTCTTCGGGAACGTCTTCGCCAGCGCATTCGAACAAAAACCAACCACGGCCATCACGAAAGAGGTCCTGTGAAGCCAGCTACCGTACACCAAGAACTCAGGGTACTTCGACGCATGCTTAATGTTGCCGTTCGGAAGAAGCTCCTTCCCTCGAATCCATGTTCGAGCGTCGAATTTTCCGTTGTCATCAAGCGCCTGTTCAAACCGCATTACGTGACGTGGTCTGAACAGGAGCGAATTGAGCGGCATAGTCCTCAGTTCTTGCGCAACGTTGTTCGCATCCTTACGGAGACCGGTTTGCGGATCAATAAGGAACTTCTGTCCATGAAGGAGGAGCAGCTGGACATCGCCAACGCCACTGTATGGATTCCGGATTCGAAGACGGAGAACGGCGTGGCAGAAGTCCCGCTCACTCCGATCGCCGTGAATGCATTCCAGAACCAACTCTCGCTTGCCGGACCAAGTGACTGGCTCTTTCCTGGCACCAGAACGACGGGCCGACGCTACAAATCCGTTAAAGGGATTTGGCGCGCGGCGCTCCGCAAAGCGGGGATTTCGTTTAGGATTTACGATCTCCGCTCGACGTACGCGACACGTCTCCGTGCCGGCGGTGTTGCGGATGAATGAGTCGTCCAATTGTTGCGACAAGGGAACTCCGACGTATTCAAAAAATACTCGCATATGAAGTTGGCGATGAAACGCGAAGCCCTTGAGCCGCTCAACCCCCGAGCCAACGACATGAGTGTTGGCGAGGCGCCAGCAGCCCCTGTTTACGGGGGTTTTGGTACAGTTCTGGTACAGTGATGATGGAAAAGCGAAGGAATGGATTTCGGCGCACGCAGAAATGCTTTAGAATAAAGGTTACTCCTACTGTGGGCGTGTAGCTCAGCTGGGAGAGCACCTGCTTTGCAAGCAGGGGGTCACCGGTTCGATCCCGGTCACGTCCACCAACTTTTTCTCTGCTTGCGAAACACTTACCAGAATCATCGTTACTCCAACCCCTTACTTCTGACCCGACTGTGCACGAACTGTGCACGAATGGGGTTATTGCACCGTGACCGTGCGCAATGGAGCCGCCAGCAGAGCGTCAGCGGCCGTAGGTGCTACCTCATTGGCTCGACCGTTGAACTTTTCCTGGGCTTCGCGCTTCGTCTGTAACCTCCCCTGCGAATACTTCTTGAAGACTTGCGCGTCGCTCTGGCGAAGCATTTGGGTTACCCACTCATCGGCTACGCCGCCGGCACTCAGCCTCGTGGCATAAGTCGAACGAAGATCGTAAATCCGGAAGTAGGGAATCCTTGCCCGTTGAAGAGTCTTTCGCCAAACAGTTTTGACCGTCGTTTGGTGCCTGTCCGGAATCCGATCACTGGGAAACAGAAATGGCCCCTCACCTGAATTCGGCATCTGGCTCTTGAATGCCTCAATGGCGATCGCGGTGAGAGGGACTTCGGCGATACCGTTCGAAGTTTTCGAATCCGGTATCTAGGCCACAGCATTTTGCAGATCAACCTGGTCCTTCGTCATCGAAGTGAGTTCCTTGTAGATCCGCAACCCGGTCTCCGTGACGATGCGAATTACGTTCCGCAAATACTGCGGAGCGTGGGATTCGATTCGTTGCTGCTCGGACCACGTGACATATTGAGGCCTGAACAATCCCTTCACGGCAACCGGGAACTCAACACCCAAGAATGGATTCGCCGTTAGGAGCTTTTTTCGCACCGCCACGTTCGTCATGCGCCGGAGAACTCAAAATTCCTAATGTTGCGCCCTCCGATGTGCACAACGGCCGGCGCGCGGAAATATTGAGGCAGAGGGAGAAGCAAAAAAGGGAGACACTATGCGAACGGTTTCGGTACAATCTCGGCCGGAAAACCAATCGGACAATCGGTGAACCCGAAGCGCGAAACCGTTGCGTGTCAGACAGCTTCAATCACTCTCAAAGGTGCTAAAGACGAACGCATGGAGTACACACGACGCAGGGTGCTCGCGGGCTTAGGACTGGCGGCACTTGAGGCGGTGATGCCCCCGCTGGTCAAGAAAGCTGGAGCGTTTTCACCGATGGCACCGCTGGCGGCGGAAATGGGCACAGGCTCCTGCCCATTCAGGCTGGCGGTGATCAATGACGAGATCACGCAGGACTTCGAGAAGGCATGTCAGATCGTGTCTCGCGATTTCGGGCTGCAGTGGATTGAACTGCGCACGGCGTGGAACAAGAACATCACTGAACTCAACGCGAAGGAGTTGGAGGATGCGCGGAAGCTCCTCGGGGAACACAAACTGCAAGTGACGGATATCGCGAGCCCGTTGTTCAAGACCGACTGGCCTGGGGCTCCCCGGTCGACTCAGGGCGAAAGCCGCGACCAGTTCCATGCGGACTTCGATGCAAGCGCACAGGATAAGCTGCTGGACCGGTGTATTTCGCTCGCGAAATTTTTCGATACCGACAGGATTCGGTGTTTCGACTTCTGGCGACTGGATGATCAAAGGCCGTATCGGGAAGCGATCAATGCCAAGCTGCAGCAGGCCGCGGAACGCTGCGCCAAAGACAACATCATCTTGCTGCTCGAAAACGAGATGTCCTGCAACACGGCAACGGGCGAAGAGGCGGCTGCCGTGCTGAAGGCGATTCCTGACAAAAACTTCATGTTGAACTGGGACCCGGGCAATGCCGCAGCTATCGGAAGCACGCCTTATCCGACCGGCTATCAGTTGCTGCCCAAAAATCGGATTGGACACTGCCACTGCAAGGACGTGGTGCGCAAGCCAGACCACAAATACGATTGGGCTCCCGTAGGCGGTGGCATTGTGGATTGGGTTGGGCAACTTCAGGCTTTGCAGCGCGACGGCTACCACAACGCAGTGAGCCTCGAAACTCACTGGCGCGGCGCAGGCACGCTCGAAGCATCCACCCGTATCAGCATGGACGGATTCCGGAAGACGCTGACGAAGGCTGGAATCTCCTGCTGATCACAAGCTAACCTGTCAGCTGGCGGCGGAGTGTCAAGGGCCGCCCAATAAAAGGGAAATTATGGCCACACGACGCGAGTTTCTGGATGCACTTGCGGTGAGCGCGGCGACGCTGGCCGTGGGAACTACGGCAAAGAGCTATAGCCGAATCCTGGGTTCGAATGATCGTCTCAATTTTGCCATTATCGGCCTTAACGGACGCGCCTACGCTCATCTCTCGGCGCTCAAGGTGAACCGGAGCGCTGCCCGCATCTCGCATGTCTGCGATGTGGACAGCAAGATTCTTAGAAAATTCGCCGACAGTGTGCAGCAGGAGATGGGTGAGGCCCCTGCGACAGACAAAGACTTTCGCATGATCCTCGAGCAGAAGGATGTGGACGCCATCACCATTGCCACCCCAGACCATTGGCATGCACCTATGGCCATCGCCGGACTGCAAGCGGGCAAGCACGTCTATGTGGAAAAGCCTTGCAGCCACAATGCGGCTGAGGGAGAGATGCTGGTGCGGGCGCAACAGAAGTATCGAAAGCTCGTGCAGATGGGCACACAGCAGCGGTCGTCACCACACACCATTGAGATCGTCGAAAAGATCCACGAAGGCATCATAGGCAGGCCGTACTTCGCGAAGGCCTGGTACAGCAACGTGAGGAAGTCTATTGGCACGGGAAAAGACGCGCCCGTGCCGCCGCAGCTCGATTGGGACTTGTGGCAGGGCCCGGCGCCACGCCGTCCGTATCGTGACAATGTGCAGCCGTATAACTGGCACTGGTTCAGACTCTACGGCACAGGCGAAACACTCAATAATGGCACGCACGAGGTTGATGTCTGCCGCTGGGCGCTGGGCGTTGACTATCCGGACCGGATCAGCTCGATAGGCGGCAGATACCAGTTCAAAGACGACTGGCAATTTTATGACACGCTGGTGACAAGCTTCACGTACGAAGACAAGATGATCTCGTGGGAGGGCAAGAGTTGCCAGGGAATGAAGTATTACGGCCGTGATCGTGGTTCGACAATCATGGGAACGACCGGCACGGTACTCCTCGATCGCGATGGCTACGAGATATACGACCTCGAAGGCAAGAAGACGAGCGAGTTCAGGGCTGGCGGCACAACCTCATCTTCCGACCTCGTCGGTCGCGATTCCATGACGGACGCTCACTTCGCCAACTTCATCGCGGGAATCCGCAATGGCGAAAAACTCAACGCTCCTGTCTCTGTTGGCAATATCTCCGTTACGATGCTGCAGCTTTCCAACATCGCGTGGGAACTGAGCCGGGAGCTGCGCCTCGACACGAAAGACGGCCGGATCCAGGGCGACCCGGAGGCGATGAAGATGTGGGGGCGCGAATATGAGAATGGCTGGGCGCCGCGTGTCTAGCGTGCGCCGGTGGCGTCCGGGCGAATATCAGATCGAGAAGAGCGCAGAGTATCAGCCATTCATGAAGGCATTCTCAGCAGAGAGCGAATGACTAGCCCTGTATGAAAAATAGATTCTCCCGTCGCGATTTCATTCGCTCCGGAGCCCTCGCTACGGCAGCGTTCGCTGCTTCGAGTGACGTCTTCGCACTGGCTCAGGAACGCCCGACAGCTGTCGAAGCATCACCGGTTCGTTTGGGCCTGGCTAGCTACACGTTCCGCAACTTCAGTCGTGCGCAGCTGATCGGCTTCATGAAGCAGCTCAACGTGTTCGCGCTGAATGCGAAGGATGTCCAAGATCATCTCCCGATAGATCCGCAAGAAGAGGCAACTGCGCTGGCGGACTATGCTGCGGCGGGTATCAGACTTCACGCTGCTGGAGCCATCTATTTCGCGAAAGATGAAGACGCGGACATCCGGTCTAAGTTCGAATACTGCAAGCGTGCCGGTATTGCGGTGATTGTAGCAGGCGACCCCGCACCGGAGACCCTGCCGCGACTTGAGAAGTTCGTCAAGGAGTTCGACATCCGCATCGCGATTCACAATCACGGGCCGGAAGATCGGTTTTGGCGTTCGCCGCTCGACGTGTTGAAAGCGGTCAAGGGTCTGGATTCGCGCATCGGGTGCTGCATTGACGTCGGGCATGCGGCTCGTGCAGGGACTGACGTGGTTCAGGCGATCCACGAAGCAGGCCCGAGGCTGTTTAACTTGCACATGAAGGATCTCACTGACTTCCAAAGCAAGGAAAGCCAGGTAGCGGTAGGAGATGGCATCATGCCGGTGCGCGCGATGTTCGAAGCACTCATCGCAATGCGGTACCAGGGCTTCGTTGATCTGGAGTACGAGGTCCATCCCGACGATCCCATGCCGGGCGTTATCAGCAGCTTCGCTTATATGCGAGGCATTTTGGCGGGCCTGGCGTAGTGGACAGAATATTTTCGAGGTGAGTCAGTGATGATCCTCAAACCAAGGCCTGAGATCGGGGATAATCTTGACTGATGATTCTTCTGGTAATGGGTGTAACCGGGTCAGGAAAGACGACCGTGGGAAAGCTTCTCGCCCAAAGATTGGGCTGGCTATTTCTGGATGCCGACGATTTTCACCCGCCCCAGAATATTGAAAAGATGAAGCACGGGGTTTCGCTCACCGACAAAGACCGCGAGCCGTGGCTGGCTGCGATCCATGCGGAACTCCTGAAGTGTGCCGCGAAAAATCAGGATGCGGTGCTGGCCTGCTCCGCCCTGAAGCAGAGTTACCGCGAAAGGCTCGCCTCGGGAGTGGACCTGCGGATCTGTTACCTGAAGGGAACGTATAGTGAAATCGAATCACGCCTCGATAGCCGCAGCGGACATTTCGCCGGTGGAGCGATTTTGGCAGGGCAATTTTCGGACCTCGAAGAGCCACGCGATGCGTTATCCCTGCGAGTCAGCGACACGCCAGAGGAAATCGTCCAAGACGCGTTGCGGAAACTGAAGCTCGGCTAGCGTCGGGAACGATGGACGTGCGCGTCTCGCGATCGCTTCTAAGGACTAAGCAAGAAAAACACACTTGTGCGCGTGCAAGGAAGCATCGCGGAACCAGCATTGATTGGTGAAAAGGATTGGCGAGCGGAATTCGCCATGGTGGTTGACCGAGTGGCGTATAAATCCGCACCCTCGCCTGCGGCGAGGATGCGGCACCCTTAGAATCAAAGGCGTCGGTTCCGGTGGCGTCGAAGAATCGGCCACCCGCCACCCGGAAATTCTTGGCGGGTTCGTTTGGGTGGTGTGGAGGGGTGCGCCACCCGCCCGGATTGGCTTGGGAGTCGATTGTTGCTGGCGAGTGTAGCGAGACCGAGCGCCAACAGAAACGGAAAGCACTGCTGGAGTACTGTGGGCAGGACACGCTGGGGCTGGTGAGGCTTCTGGAACTCCTTGGTAGTGTAAGAACCTAACAATCAGAGGATCGTGACACGTGGCTGCGGTAGTGCCCATCCGACCGCAGCGGGCACGGCTGTTGGGCGCGGTTACTGCTCCATCCAGCTATAACCCCGAACTTCAAAGCCAGCGGTTTTAAGTTTTGAAAGCGTGGAATGTAGGTGGGCAAGACCCACGATGAACAACCCGACGTTGAACGGCTCCATGGATTCTTTGATGCGGTCAACCATGTAGCGCTCTCTAAGCTCGTGCACGTCCAAAGGCCCGTACTCTTGCAGCATCGGCTTCTTGGGGTCATGCGTTGGAGGGTCGGTGTTTAGGCCATACGCATAAGTCTCAAAGCGCTTC
>Ga0182024_10022507_pt1 | contig 11360 bp, 10 predicted proteins | sample P32metaG_FD_120480 | JGI IMG/M metagenome (GOLD analysis project Ga0182024, IMG submission 120480) | Permafrost microbial communities from Stordalen Mire, Sweden - P3-2 metaG (Illumina Assembly) | ecosystem: Environmental > Terrestrial > Soil > Wetlands > Permafrost | place: Sweden: Stordalen... | reverse complement strand
TTGGCGAACGGACTCCACCAGGTGTAGTGCCCGTTACCCTGCTTGAAGAGGCGTAACGTATCGACGAAGCCTGCGTCGAGAATGTTCTGAAAACCCTTTCGCTCCTCGTCCGTAAAGCCCTTCTTGCCACGGTTTGATTTGGGATGAGCGAGATCGAGCTCGGTGTGAGCGACATTGAGGTCGCCGCAAAAAATCACCGGCTTTACTTTTCCGAGCTGACTGCAGTAAGCAAGGAACGCAGGATCCCAGTGGCCGAAGCGTAGCGCCAGGCGGCTCAAGTCGTCCTTCGTGTTCGGTGTGTACACGGTCACGACATAGAAGTTCTTGAATTCTGCCGTAATGACGCGGCCTTCTTCACTGCTGTCGCGCCGCAGTTCGTCCGCGAATTTGAAGCGCTTAGCAAAATCCTCCGGGAATCCTTTAACAACAGAAATCGGCGTTTCTTTCGAGAAAATAGCCGTGCCGGAGTAGCCTTTCTTGACTGCGGAATTCCAATGCTCGTGATAGCCGGGCAGGTCGATCTCGATCTGGCCGCGCTCCGCCTTGGTCTCCTGGAGACACAGAATGTCCGGCTGGTGTTCCTCGAGAAACGGATTGAATCGATCTTTTCTCAACACGGCGCGAATGCCGTTGACGTTCCAGGAATAGATCTTCATTCGAATTGCCCACGAACCAAAAGATTGCCAGAGACCGCGCAACGTGTGCACGTACGAGACGGCGCACTTTAATGTATTCAGCCTGATGAGAACCAGAGGCGGGCGGGCGTGCATAAACCACTATCCCATTGATTTTATTAAATAACCACGCAGCGAGTTAGTACATCATTCCCCCTGCGGATGCTCCGCGGCGCTATGCTTGTCACACGGTAGGTTGGACTGCGCGCAGGTTCCCCCGCCGTCGCGTCATCGGTTTTGGAGCACTTCTCGTGACAGACATTCCTTACCGTTCCGTCCTCATAGTTGGCGCCGGCAGTGGTATCAGTGCCTCGCTCGCGCGTGCGCTGTCTGCAGAGGGTCTCAGGGTTGGACTTGCAGCGCGCAATGTAAAAAAACTCGCGTCGCTCGCTTCAGAAGCGAAAGCGCAGACCTTTGCAGTGGATGCCTCCGATCCCGCCGCCGTCGCGAACATGTTCGAGGACGCGGATGTGAAACTCGGAGAAATCGACATTGTGGTTTACAACGCGAGTACGCGCACACGGGGCCCTATCGCGGAACTCAATCCCGAAGACGTCAGGCAGGCGCTGGAAGTCTCCGCATTTGGCGCCTTTCTGGTCGTTCAGCAGGCCGCACGCCGCATGACGCCCCGCGGCCAAGGCGCGATTCTGCTCACGGGGGCCTCCGCCAGCGTGAAGGGCTTTGCGCTTTCCGGCGCCTTCGCGATGGGCAAGTTTGCCCTGCGCGGTCTTGCGCAGAGCGCAGCCCGCGAATTGGGACCCAAGGGCATCCACGTGGCCCATTTCGTGATTGATGGCGGAGTACGCAGCGCCACCCGACCGGATTCAGACGATCGTATGCTCGACCCGGATGGGATTGCGCAGACCTATGTCGACATTCTGCGCCAGCCGCGCAATGCCTGGTCATTTGAGGTAGAGCTGCGACCTTGGGTGGAATCGTTCTAAGACGGGCGATCTAGTTTTATCGAATAGGACGCGCAATCCGCGCGCCTGCAGAGCCTCGTTGCCGCGGGCTTGGCATGGACGGGTCCCATGGCAACGTCCTTGCGACGCCGGCACTTCATAGCTGAACTACGGTACGCTAGCCGGGGTCCTTGCTAGGCGCATGCCATATCCGTGTGGATGCCGTCACTCATTGCATTTGGCACGCGACGGAATTATCTATGGCGCCACGATTTGTTCGAGCCTTCGCAATTGCACTCCTAATTGCCACGTGCACTGTCCGTGCATATGCGGACGAAAAACCCCTTTGGGAGGCCGGACTAGGCATCGGTGCCATCGCATTTCCCGATTATCGAGGGTCCGACCAGACCCGCTTCTACCCCGTTCCAGTTCCCTACTTTGTATATCGCGGCGACTTCCTCAAAGCTGACCGCAACGGCCTGCGCGGTGAGTTTTTCAATCGCGACTGGGTTGAGCTAAATGTCAGTGTGAACGCCACAGTGCCGGTCGAGAGCAATGACGATCACGCCCGCCGCGGCATGCCGAATCTGCGACCAACAATAGAGGCCGGACCATCGCTCGATTTTCATTTATGGCACTCAAGCGACCAGCATTTTAAGCTTGGTGCCGTGCTCCCGATACGCGTGCCCGTCACGATAGAAAGTTCACCGCGGGTTATCGGTTGGAATTTTTCTCCGCGCTTGAACCTCGATATACAGGACGTTGCCGGTCACGCCGGCTGGAATTTTGGCATCGGTGCGGGGCCATTGTTCGCAGCAGCCAAGTACAATCAGTATTTTTATTCCGTCAATCCACTTTACGCCACTGCCGATCGGCCTGCTTACACCGCGAAAGGCGGTTACGCCGGCACGGAGTTCATAACCGCCTTGTCGAAGCGCTTTCCCAAATACTGGGTCGGCGCGTACATTCGCTACGATACTCTGCAGGGTGCTGCATTCGACGATAGCCCGCTCGTCAAACAGAAATACTACATCGCAGGAGGTGTCGGTATTGCCTGGATGATTGGTGAGTCGGCGCGCAAAGTGGAAGCAGAGGATTGACGGGGTTCGCTGAGTAGGCAGCCGGAGAGTTCAAGCTAGGGCGACAAGTAGGAGCCAAGGTCACCGCGGAGTCGATTCGCAGAGCGCCGACTCATTTAACCCTCAACGAATGCCTTGAGCCTCATCAGCGCGTCGTCCCATTGCCGTTCAATGAGCTGCAGCGATCGCCGCGCTTCTTCGAGCTGCGCGCGCTCACACTCCCACAGCCGCTCGCGCCCCGCCTTGACGTCGCGCACCAGACCCGCATCCGCAAGTACCCGCAAATGCTTCGCGACCGCCTGCCGGGTGATGTTCGTTCCGGAAGTCACTTCCGCAATCGACATAGCGCCGCCGGCGCACAATACACCCACAATTTGCAGCCGAGTTGCATCCCCGAGAGCCGCGAAAATCGGAACGGCATTCTGCAGTGCCGCAGAGTCCCGCAGCGACACTTTTTTCGAAGCTGCGCTATGGCGCATTGAAATGTCTTGTAATGTTGTCCATCTGTCCGTCCCAGCCTCCACTGTTAAGGCGGAAAGCTTCCGCACGGCGCGCAGTCGGAACCTGGTCAAAGCCCGACTCACTGATGCTCAGAAGCGTGCCGTTCTGTGTCTCTTGAAGTTCGAATACCACCAACGTCGTCGGCTCGGTCGAGTAGTCGACCGCAGGATCAACCGCGGCCGGGTGCCAGCGCCATGATAACAAGGTCTCCGGCTCCATGCGTTCGATCGAGACGTCGAAAATCACACGTTCGTAGCCAGGGTAAGTCACGTGACCCTGCACGCGCTCACCGGCTCTAAAGGATTTTCCTTGCAGTGCAACACCAAACCAGTTACCGAATTCCTCGGCGTTCGACAACGCACGCCAGATATGTGCACGTGGAGCCTTGAGCAGGATCTTTCTCCCGATTCGGTCCGTCGGTGGGCACATATGCAACTCCTTAGCTGCATATTACACCTGCTCGGGCCTGATGCAACTTGTACGTTGCATCAATGCCGGCTTTGTCCCTGCGGGACCAAGCCGTGCAGATTCAGGCCAACGAACTCGAGGGGTTGCGCGCGATTAATCGGCTTCCAATTGAGCGCGGATCCAGTCCTGAAACTGCAGCACCACGTACTCCTCGGGCATGAGTACGCCTTGCCGGTGAGGCGCAGCATGCAGCCCCCGTTGGTTGAGCTCGCAGATTTGTGCGTCCTCCGTCATGACGCGGTTGGCGAAATCGACTGCATTGCTCATATCAAAATTCGGATCGGCGAGCGTCTGCGGGGCGAAGAGATATTCCACACACATTTCCGTCTGCTCAGGCCCCAAGGGCCGCAGGCGCACGATGCGCACGTAATCCGGGTGACCGACGAAAAACACCGACGGCAGGCTCGTTACGTAGACATGCGCGGCTTGCCGGTCCTCTGCAGTCAGGCCCGGCAGAGGCGGAGCTATGCCCTGCCCGTTCATCGACCACGTCGTCGCACCGGCGCGTAGCCCGCCTTTGAACTTCGGATCGTTGCTACCGGCGTGGTGCATCCATTGCGGATCGTCTCGTTCTTCCAAGAGGCCACGGCCGAAGATGGGCACGAGTTGCACAAGCTGCAGGTGCACTCCGGGACAATGCAAGCATTCGTTATAGTTCTCCCAGAAGATCTTCCAGTTGCATTGCATGGTCTTGACGAGCGTATGGCCGAGCCGTAGATCGGCCAGAGACCAATTTTTAAGGCGATCGAGCGGCTGATCGAAGTTCTGCTGCAGCGGCGGCGGATTCTCACTAAGCGCGATGAACACGCACCCGTTCCACTCCTGCACGGAAATTTTATAGAGCGAATAATCGCCGACATCAAACCCGTGAGCATGAACTTTGGATGATGTGCGCAACAGTTCGCCATGGAGGTCGTACGCCCACGCATGATAAGGGCAGATAATGGCGGAGGATCGCAGCTGACCCTCCTCCTGGCACAACGCGGCTCCCCGATGGCGACAGGTATTGTAAAAGCCTTGCAGTTGTCCCGCGTCGTCGCGCACGAGCAAAATACGCTGATCGGCGATCTCAAAAGTGCGGAACGATCGCGGTGCCGGCAATCCCTCAGACCGCCCGACGTAAATCCAATTGCGAAACCAGATACGGCGCAACTCGCGCTCATAGTGCGCACGATCGAAATAATAGTGCGCCGGTAGAGCCTGCCGCTGTTCGGTTAATCCGTTGTAGCCGGCTGCACTTTGCTCCGGCGCATTCTTAACCTCCATCGCCCTCTCCTCAATCGCTCTGTGCAGACGACTTAACCTGGCGGGCCCCACTCGCCTATTGATCTCGTAGATCGTCACCTGGGGGTTATAAGCAATAATCGCATTCGCGCTAGTGCTCCGCAACGGCGCAACAAGGACACATTCGTGGCTATCAGTGCGCGCAAGAATCGCGCTGGCTGTGTCACGTGAGCTTTAGATCAGAGCGCGCTGCGTGCTGCGATATCCAGGGCTTGCTGAAACCCCGCCGCCTGTGCGCCGAAGCCGATGCGAAAATGTGCGGCGGCCTCGAAACAATCGCCCGGCGCCACAAGTACGCCCGCGCGGGCGAGCGCCTCGCACATCGGTCGCGCATCACGGCCATCCAGGCGCCAGGGAAAGGCGACGGTTCCACCGCAGGGGCGCACCCAACCGAACCTTTCGTGCTGCTTCTGCATGAACTCATCGAGCAGCGCTAGATTCGTCCGCGTGACTTCCTGCAAACGCGCGAGTAGCGCCTGCCGGTGAGCGAGCGCATGCACAGCGATGGCTTCCGTAATCGGGGATCCTGAGACGGTGAAGTAACTGCGCAGGTTAATGAGCCGCTCGCGGCGGAGGGCTTCGCGATCAATCAGCCATCCGATGCGCAAGCCGCTCAATGACAGCGCCTTGGAGAAATCGCTCACTACGATTGTGTTGGCAACGCTCGCAACCGACGGCATCGGAGACCCGAAATACAGCGGGTGATACACCTCATCCACAACCAATGGAATGCCGCGCTCGGCGAGCAACCCGGAAAGTCGCGCCACTTCCTCGGGCGGCATGACGCTGCCGGTTGGATTATGCGGCGAGTTGACGACGACTAGACGCGTTTTGTCATTGACCGCGGTCAGTACGAGATCTGCTGTTTGTGCGAATTGCTGCGTGCGATCGAGCTCATAGGTCGTGACTTCCAAGCCCCAGGCACGCGCCATCGTCGCGAAAGCCGGGAAACCCGGATTTGGCAGAGCGATCGAAGCGCCAGGTTCGGCCGTCAGACAGTAAAGCACGGAGAGCGCCTCCGAGGCGCCCGTCGTCACGACCACCCAGTCTGGCGAGACGTCATGCAAGAGTCCGATGGCCTGCCGCAGTTCTTTGGTGCCCTCGGGCGGAACGTATGAAACCTTGAGCTCCTCAAGTGCCGCAGTGAGCCCCTTGACGTCAAGCGCTACGAGTTCCGCGAACGTCCAGGCGGGACCCGTGCTTGATGCCAGGTTGTAACGGATCGGCGGTGAGGCGAACTCATGCGTCGCCAGCCATTGATCCAATAGAAAAGGTGGAAGATGCATATCAGCGACCCCGGAGGCCACTCATCAACTGTCTTAAGTTCGAAGCCCTAAGTTGCGAACAGCTGCGCAATGTTCTTGAAGGCTTTAAATTCAAGCGCGTTCCCCGACGGGTCCAGGAAAAAAAGTGTTGCTTGCTCGCCGGGTTGGCCCGCGAACCGAATGTATGGCTCAACGACAAATTTTACTCCGTGTGTCTTGAGTCTTTGCGCCAGCACAGTCCAGTCGTCCATAGCAAGGACCACGCCGCAGTGCGGCACCGGTACGCTGTGGGCATCGACCGAATTGTGGTGTGCTGAGATCTGGCCCTGCGGCCCGAGAGACGGATTCAGATGACACACCAGCTGATGGCCATAGAGATCGAAATCCGCCCATTGCGGCGCATGGCGCCCTTCGGCGCACCCTAAGACGGCCGTGTAGAAATGTCGCGCCTCCTGGATATCGCGCACCTGCAAAGCCACATGAAACGGCGTCAGAGGCATATGCGTATCTCCGCAGGCACTGCTGGTGGCTTAGTCACGTGATAGGTCCTCGCTTGGCATAGCCGGGGTTCTTAGTAACTTTGCGCCTCAACGGCCCCCACCCGGATGCCCTTCGTATCGGAACAAATCATATAACCGGGTATTCATTAAACTCTGTCTTGAAAAGCGGATGCAACACTACTGGAAGAACCGTCTTTAGGAATCTTGAGGAATAGGCAGTAAGTCGACAGCAGAGCGGACAATTTGGACGCGGGCCCGCTCGTTTCGACCGATTTGCTACGGCTGGGAGGAACGTCATCGCTTACTAATTCTTGGTGCGCCAGCGTACAGACGTAGGAGGTCGGCCCACCAAGAATTCCGGACAGCGAGTCGGCCGCGGCGCATGTGCGCCACGGTAGGCTGCCAACCCCCTCTTCCGAGTGGAAGGTCATCCCTGCGTCGCGCGTTAAGTCGCGCGTTAAAAAGTGGTTATTCGGCCGATTGCAGATGTGTTATCGCAAGTAACAAAGAGGCACGCCATGGTCAAGTCTGTCGCTGTCAGATGTTTCGCCGCCCTGCTGCTCGTAGGCGTCGCTGCGGGAGCCCTCGCACAGGAAGATCCCGTCGCCGTGCAGCAAAAGCTGTTAGACGCCCTGGGCCGCGGTGATGTCGGCGCTGCGCTCGCGCTGTTTACTGACGATTCGGTGATCGATGCGGAAAGTGGCCTTTGCGCCAAGGCGCCGTGTGTAGGCAAGGCCGCAATCCAGAAGGATCTCGAGCGGTTCGTAGCGGACAAAAGTCGTCGCGTTACTCCGATCAACACCTATGCGTCGGGCGACGTTCTCGTGACGCGCTTTGAAGCACGCAGCGCCACTATTCAGAGAGCTGGAGTCGAACGCATCATTCTCTGGGGAATTCGAGAAATGCGCGGGGGGAAGATCGCCTCTACCCGCTGCTGTCTGCCGGAGCGCACGGACCCGCAGACGGCCCGCTTTCTCGAATGGGATTACGCACATCCTTCGACCCAATAAGCCGGCCACAGGCTGTGGCTACGGTTCGGGATTGCGGATTAGTTGCTGGCAAGCGCGTTTCAACTGAATGGGAATTTCTCGCAGCGCAAGTTTGAACCGATATTTCATTCTGTTCGTGCATCCTCGCAGTCTGACGATTGAGGTGCACGATTCGCCAAAGGAGACGAGTCATGCTTAGGTGGGCTGTTGCGCTCTTGGTCGTAAGTGGCGTGCTGAGTGGATGCGTAGGGTTTGTTGGATATGGAGGTGGCGGAGGTGGCCGCTACTATCATCATCACGACTGGCGTTAACTGAGGATTCTGAAACGCGCCTCGGCTCACGCGGCGCTTTTCCTGAAGCCCCAGGTAAGCAGTAAGTACTGGCATTTCTGCTTCGTCTGAGCAGCTGACGCGCGTCTATTGGACTGCCACGGCTTCGATCTAGAACTGAAGGCTCAGCGTCACGAGACGAAGCGCGACGACCATCCAGGCCATACCCACCGACGCGAACGCGAGGATGACGGCGCCGATTCTGGCCCACCACCCGCGCGCGCGATCTGTCCAGACCTGCCACAAGTTGAGCAAGCCGATGGCGCCGCCGATAAACGTCAGCACGCCGATAAGCTGCAGCAGCCGCAGCCAGGTATTGATCGGATCGTTGAGCATCGAGATGTCTTTCTCGATGAGACTCAAGAGCACGGCCCAGCCGGCCGCCAAAAGCACATCCGCCAGGGCAACAAGCCGCAGGAGCTTATAAAGACGCCGCGAACGGCCGACCAGCGTGAACGGCTGATGATAGTGACGGCGCACCAACGCAGAGACGGGCCACATGATCAGAGTGATGAGCATCACGCCAAGCGAGCCTTCCAGCACGACGAGGTTCCACGGCGCATAGGCTCCCGTTGCGGGCTGAAAGACTTCAAACGGAGCCCAGTCGATGCCGAACGTCTGTACTTTGCCGTTCTTGACGACCGCCGCCACGCGCTCGACCCCATTCTCGCGCTGCCATACGAAGGGCGAAATTTCGTGCCAGCGATCCAAAGCGCCGCCCGGTGCCTTAAGTTCGCTCACGCTGATCAGGCCTTTGCCAAGCGCTTGAATCTTGGTTTCATCGAATAGAGTCGCGAGGCGCAGCCAGCTCGTCTCGTTGCGACGGCTCGCAATGTATGTCCCGGCCACGAGCCTGGCGTCGGACTCGGCGCTCGGCAAGTTCGCCTTTTCAGGACCCGGGCCAGCAAAATACCGATCCGCAAACTGGCGAAAAAGCTGACTGCGCACCATGTGAGCTTTGCCTTCGACACCGAGGCTGTTGAACGACACGAATAACCCCGTGGCATCGTTCAGAAAGAGATGCAGGTCCGAATGAAACGTCTCGGTGTCACCGGCATGGCCCGCGATTTCATGGCCATTGCGGTCTTCGCGGTAGAAGCCGAGTGCCATCCCTTGCAGCGGCGGCACGCCCGCAAAAGCGCTCGCGTGCATTTCGCGGGCAGTTTCCGCCTTGAGGATGCGCGCCTCACCAAGCTGTCCATTGTTGAGGTGGGCAATCATGAACTGGGCGATGTCCGCGCCGCTGATCGACACGCTGCCCGCGGGCGCCGGAATGATCAGCTCAAAGGGGGAGTCGGGACCAGAGGCAACGTGGTAGCTCTTTGACATCTGCGGTGCCAGCGCCGGCGGCAGCGGCTGATCGAAAGTGGCGTTCCTCATACCGAGGGGCTCAAAGATGTGGCGGGCGATGTAGGCATCGAAGGCCTCACCCGAGACGCGCTCAACGATGTAGCCGGCCACGGTTGCGCCGTAATTGGAGTAGGCCGGAATCTCACCGGGCGCAAAGATACGGGTCGGGACCCATTTTTTCAGGTAATCGCCGATCGGGGTCAGATCCTTGGCGTTGCGAACAAATAGATACTTGGCATGCTCCTCAAAGCCTGCGGTATGAGTCATGAGGTTGCGCAGCGTTACCGGCTTTCCCTCGCGCGCCGGTATCATGAAGTCGAGGTATCGGTTGACGTCCTCATCCAGGTTCAGCTTGCCCGCCTCAACCTGCTGCATTACCGCCGTCCAGGTGAAAAGCTTGGAAACGGAGCCAATGCGGAACAAGGTCGCGGCCGGATTAACCGGGGCTTGGGTTGCGACGTCGGAGACTCCAAATCCGCGCTGCGTCAGCACGTGGCCGTCCTTTACCACCACGACCACTGCACCGGCGATGTCGGCGGTCGGTAACGCGTACCTGATAAATCCATCCAACCACGCATTCACATCCGACGCGTTCAACGCGTGACTGGCGCTCGTTGGTAGTTCTTCCGGCGCAGCGCTCATCGTCTCGCGCTCAGATGCGATCGGCTTGGTGGGATTAATGTCTTGCGCATGGCCCACGACGGCGCCACCAATCGCAATCACGATCCCCGTCAGACACACGATGAATTTCATAGCGAGATAACCCTTAGCTTCTTTTCCCAAGACCGCCTCGAATTCACCCACCCGGCACCGCGACGCTTTGGGGTCAGACCGCCACTCTTCGCGTAATTAGTGCAGGCGGGCTCAGCGCTGGTCTAAAGCAACCTAATTGGCTTGTTAAGAGAAATAATGGCTCTATTGGAGAATCCGTGTCAAGCCAGAGGCGACGAAGCGAGCAAGTACCGAGCCGGGGTGGGGCGCACAGAAGCGTTGTAGTTAGGCCCCTGGCCTAGAGCGAAGAGTCGCCGTTCGTGTCGTTCTTTTCCAGCAGGCTGATGAGCTCAGTCGCAAGGTTCGGATCTTCGCTGGAGCACACACCCAGTACGAGCGCGCTCTCGCAATCCTTTGCGACGTAGGCATGACCCATGGTGCTGTCCAGATAGATTCCCTGCCCGGCCGTCAGCGTCACAGGCGTATAAAACTGAAGGTAGACCTCGATGCTCCCTTCGAGGACGTACACAAACTCTTCCCCCTGATGCCTGACCAGATTCCCGAATTCATCGAGAGTATGTGCACGGATTCGGGTCAGAATCGGCACCATGCGCTTTTCGCGTAGATCGGCGCACAGGTATTCATACTCGTAATTCGGCGTCGCAACATTCACCGAATTTCCGGATCCCGTGACGCTGCGGCGTGCCGTCACCACGGGGAGCTGGGGATGAGCCGTGGTTTCGTGGGCCAGGAACTCGGCCATCGTCAGCCCCAGCCGGGAAGTGAATTGCTGAAGCTTGTCGTAGGTGAGCGAGAGTTTGTCTTGTTCGACTTTGGCGAGCGTCGACAACGGAATGCCGACGCTTTCGCTCATCTTTCGCAGGGTCCAGCCCTTCTGCTGACGAAGGTTTCGGACCAGGTGACCCAGGGTGTTCTTGCGGCTCATCGACTCAACGCCGGAAAATTCCCGATTGGCGAAGTGCGTCATTCCCCCGCGCACCTGCGGCGCGATAGTGACGCATCTCGTTGTCTACATCAAGAAAACTGAATTCTCCAATTGGGCCACAAACGGGCGGGCTTTTAAACCCGGGATTCGCGGTCGGTCCTGGGTCTTTCAACCGTGCCGACGTCATTCACTCGTTTTGACAGGCCTGAATAGAAGATCCTGGTAGTCGTAACTGAAGTCCGCGAGCGGCGACACCGGCTTCATGGTTATACGGTCAATCTTACCGTCAGCATTCAGGTTGAACGTCACGTAGGCGGGTTCGATGGTCTGGTCGTCAAAGCGCGTGACGAACGTGTCGTATT
>Ga0182024_10022505_pt1 | contig 11361 bp, 7 predicted proteins | sample P32metaG_FD_120480 | JGI IMG/M metagenome (GOLD analysis project Ga0182024, IMG submission 120480) | Permafrost microbial communities from Stordalen Mire, Sweden - P3-2 metaG (Illumina Assembly) | ecosystem: Environmental > Terrestrial > Soil > Wetlands > Permafrost | place: Sweden: Stordalen... | reverse complement strand
GTGCGGGGCACGCCATCGCCGGAAGTTCTCAATAACCAGCAGCGTGCTAAGTACGCGTGATGTGTTGTTTCATCATCGTCTCGCCGGCGTTTTTGCAAAGTGTGGATATAAGAAAAATAGACCCGACTAGGTCGAGGCGCCACAACATCATACGCGCTGGACGTAGCGCGCTTCCGAGGTATCCACTCTGACTTTGTCGCCCGTGTTGACGAACGGCGGCACCTGGATCGTAAGTCCTGTCTCGAGCTTTGCCGCTTTCATCACCGCGCTGGCAGTGGCTTTCTGCACGGTAGGCTCAGTATCGACGACCGTGAGGTCCATCGTGTCCGGCAGCACGACGCCGATTGCCTTGCTTTCGTAGAATTCCAATTTCACCGTGGTGTTTGGAATCAGGTAGTACACAGCTTCGCCAAGCACATCCGCTCCGAGATGAAACTGCTCGTAGGATTCCGTGTTCATGAAGTGGTAGCCGTCGTTGTCCGAGTACAAATACTCATGCTCGATCTCATCGAAGATGGCGCGCTCGATGTCCACTTCCGCGCGGAACCTGTAGTCGATGATCGAGCCGGTGCGCAGGTTGCGCATCTTCGTGGCCATTGCGGCGCGCTTGTTTCCCGGTGTGCGGTGCTCAACGCTGTGCACCGTGTAGAGTTCGCCCTCGTGACGGATGGTCATTCCGGGGCGCAGTTGTGTTGCTCGCATTCTGTTTGCTCCTGATGCCTACGGGGTCGTGCGGCAGGCGGTTCCAGTCGGCTGCGATTTCGATTCGTGCAGTCTGGGCGGGCTCCCGATGCCAAATCAAAGTGCGCCGCCCACCGGAACAAGATTATAAACGCCGCGCGCTCAGGCGGTCAATGTAAGCGGGGAGGGATTGGTCCGCACAGGGCAAACCGCCGGCAGGACGAATATTCAGATCTCCGCTCAAACTGCCGGGTCGCCATGTATTTCCACTTCTCTCATATCCACGCCGAGCGCTTCCGGCAACGGCAGCCTGCCTGACCAGTTCGCCCATCCCCAGAAGATCGCCGTAGACGAACTGAGCAAGCCCGCCACGGTGCCGATTGCTCGGGGACTGAAGTGCACGGACGCGATTCCCGCTCCCATCATCGAAAGCATCATCATCGTCCAGGTAAGCGTTTCGATCGTCGAAAAGACGCGCCCTCGATATTGGTCCGAAACAGCCTTGAGGATGTACGAATAGTTCAGGATCGAATTCACCGCCATCGCGCCGCGCGACACGAAAATAAACAGCAGCGCTACCTCGAACCGTTGCGCCCGGCTGAACAGAACGTACGCCCCGCCGTGAACGACATAATCGATAAAGACCGCCAGCTTGTAATTCTCAAAGGACAGCTTCCTGCCCAGCCAGTTCGCAAACGCGCCGCCGACAAGAAGGCCCAGCCCGGCGCATCCCCAAATCGTGCCAATGCCGGCGGCGCCGCGATTGAACACCACTTCGCCAAACAGCGTAAAAAGAATCTGCGCCGCGCCGCCGCCCGTGGCCCATCCCACCGCCAGCAGCGCAATCGCCAGAACGAGCGGAACCGAACGCATGTAGCGCAGTCCCTCCTGATATTCGTGCCACGGGCGTATTACTTCCGCTTCGGTCAAGTCTTTGTGTTCGGCGCGGAATTGTTTTCCCGGCGGCGGCCTCAGATTCCAAATAGCCCACGCCGAAAACAGGAATGAAAGCGCGTTGAATGCAAATGCCCATTCGTAGCCGATGCCGACGACGGTCGCGCCAAGAAATGTCCCGATCGTCAGGTTGGACCATTGCGTCGTTTGCGTCAGCGAGTTCGCGGTGTGAAGTTCCTCTTCATTCGCTATTGTTGGCAGAATCGCCGAGCGCCCGGCGGTGAAAAACGGCGAGGCAATCATTAGCAGCGCGCTGAACGTGTACAACAGCCACACCTCGTGTTCACGGTAGGCGAGGATAAAACCCAGCGCCACAAAGGCCCGCACGAGATCGCTCGCAATCATGATTCGCTTGCGGTCGAACCGGTCGAGCAGCACGCCCGCGAGCGGCCCCATGGTAATCGCCGGAATGGCGCGGGACAGCATGATGCCCATGACGACCAATCCCGAATGCGTCAGCGACATGGCCAGCGCGAACACGGCGATATTATTAAAATTGTCGCCGATTTCGCTCACGACCTGCCCCATCCACATGCAGCGATAGTTCCGGTTCCGGCGAAGAAGTTCGACAAATTCGCGCATTAGTCCGTGTGATTCTCGCCGCAATTCCAATCGCCCGGCGAGAGTTCAATTAATAGGTGAGTTGCATGTGCTTGCATGCCTGAAAGTCTGACATATTTTCCATCGCCACACACCCTGTTGTCCGGCGGATTGTGACTGGCAACAACTGGCGCGAATCACCCTCGGGGTGGAGTACAATCCCTCCCATATCGAAATTTAGGGAAGGAGGAAAAATGGCGGAACCGACATACGAGGAACTCAAGGCGCGCTTGGAGGAACTGGAAAAGAAGGGCGCGCGGCGCACCGGCGAACTGGACTTCAAGGTCGGCGAGAAGGGCGGCGTGAGTGTCTACGGCCTGGGCCGATTTCCCGTCACATTGTATTACGAGCAGTGGAACCGGCTTCTGGAGGCCGCGCCAAAATTGCGCGAGTTCCTCGAAGAAAATAAGAGCAGGCTAAAACTGAAAGAGAAATGATCCCGGTAGGACGGGCTTCAGCCTGTCTGGTTTTGGTTTTTTAGCGCCTTCACAGAAGCGACAGGCTGAAGCCTGTCCTACTTTGTCGCCATGATTTTTTCAATTTCATCCGGCGAGCGTGGCAGGCGGGCGGTGAGCTGTTTGTAGCCGGTGGCCGTGATGAGCACGTCGTCCTCGATACGGACGCCCAGATTTTCCTCGGGAATGTAAATCCCCGGCTCGATGGTGATGACCATGCCTGGCTCGAGCGGCCGCGACGGCCCGCTCGGATCGTGCACATCGAGCCCTACGTGGTGGCTAAGGCCGTGAATGTAGTAACGGCCGAGCGAGCGGCCCTCCTTGTCTTTCCCGTGCGAATCGATGTAATCCATCGCAATTTTCTGGAGGCTCGTGGACGCCGGGCCGCCGAGCGTCATGCCGGGTTTGAGCGCCTCCATCGCCGCATTCTGCGCGCCCAGAACGATTTCGTAAATTTCGCGCTGGCGTGGCGTGAATTTTCCGTTGGCCGGAATCGTGCGCGTGATGTCGGAGGCGTAGCCGGAATACTGTCCGGCGACGTCGAGCAGCACGATGTCGCCATCCTCGATCCTGCCGTCCAGCTTGTTGTAATGAAGCACTGTCGAGTTGAAGCCTGTCCCGACAATCGGTGAATACGCCTCGGTTTCGCAGCCTGCGTACGCGTGAATCTCGACCATCCGGGCCGCCACCTGATATTCAGACAGGCCCGGCCGCATCATTTTCATCGCCGCAAGGTGCGCGTCGATCGAGGGTTCGATGGCCTTCTGAATCAGCGCCAGCTCGCCCGGCGATTTGACCGCGCGCAGCGTCCCGACGGCGGAGGAAACGTCCTTGAGCGCGGCCTGCGGCACGGCGTCCTTCACCCATTTCGACCAGTTCGCGGCGTGAGGGTAGCCCTCGTCGTGCGGGCCCGGCAATTCGGTGTAGATCTCAGGATAATTTTTTGCCAGCGCCGTAAGCGCGTCGTGCAGCTTTGAAAATGTCTCGACGCGGGCGAACCCCGTCTTTTCCCGGATGCCCGGATCGTCCGGGCCAATGCGCGGGCCGTTCCAGCGCTCCTCGGCCAGATCGCGCGGCGGAAGATATAGGATCTCGCGCGGCCCGGTCCAGCCTTTCTCGCCCGCGGACTCGGGCACAAGCAGCAGCGCTGCGCCTTCTTCATTGTGTCCCGTGAGGTAGTAAAAATTTTCTTCCTGCATGAAAACGTAGGATGGATTCGCTTCCTCGTGGCCCGTGTAGCCGAACAGCACGACAGGAGCATTGACCGCCGAAACCAGCTTCGTGCGTCGCTCAGCGAACACGCTCAGCGGCTCGCGCTCCCAGGCCTTCAGCATTGGCGCGAGAAACACCGCGAGCAGCAGGACAAACACACCCAGCAGGATCGAGCTGCGTCTCTTCATACGGTCACCTCAAGCGAACTTTCCAGCAAAAACATACCACGATACTACTCTGACGCGTTTGAACCTTAAATTGCTTGCCTGTGTATTCCCTTTTGGGCACCGAGCAATGCAATCAGTGCGAGGACTTCCGGATAGCACGAGACGACATAACGAGGCTCCGGGGCCTCCACGGTGGTCAGAAACGCCGTTCGAACAAAAAAGTAGGCGAGGATAAGGGCAATTCCCCAGAGATTTGGTCCGAAGCCGGGGGGCGGACTTGTTGCGGTGGTCCCGCCTCTTGCGCGCCAGGCGACCCAGACTCCGGCAGCCGCCAGCGCAAGATAGATGTAACCCAACACGGCAAATCCACCGGTCACCAGAACATCGGCGTGGGAATCTTCCCATTGTTCGCGGACGGGCCAGAATTTTCCGTCGATGGGCAGAAGCTCTGTGCGCGGCGTGAACCAGATCGTAAGAGCGCGTTGAAATGGTACAAGAACATACGTGCGCAAAGGATGGCGCCTCGTTCTCTCGCGGGCTATTTCGGCGAATTGGCCGTCCAGTTCGGGAGTAATTTCGAGGTCGGAGCTGCTGTCGTATTCCGCGAACAAGTCCGCGATGCGCGCTTTTTCTCCGGGCGAATCAAAGGCGGTGGCGGGCAGTTCGTCGACAATCAGCGGCTGATCTGCTTCTCCGATTTTCCAGACGGTAAGATACACGTCCCGGTAGCGCTCCAGCCATGTCGCCGTCCAGGCGTAGAAACCAACGGGAGCGTACTCGCCGGGAAGATTGGCGTAACGCGGCGCGATAAATTGCACCTTCCTGAGCGTGACGAGATTCCGCGCGGCCCACGGCAGAAGAGGAAGCAAGAACGCTCCAGCCATTGCCGCCGTCAAAACACTCGTCTTTCGAACGCCCAAGGCCTGCGAACCCCGCAGCGCGTACACTAGAACGGCAACTCCCAGAAGCAATGGCATTTCGGGGCGCACCAGGGTTGCCACACCGGTAAGAAAAGCCCCCAGCAAGGCACATGCAAGAGGCGCCAGATGCTCCTGTTCATCGCGGAGATTCAGCTGCTTGGGCTTCTCCCTGAGGCCCAGAACGAAACAGCAGAGGGCTGCCGTGGCGAGAAACGTCACCAGAACTTCGGTCAGGACGACGGCCGAGTAATTTGCCATAAAAGGGCACGTGGCAGCCAGCCAAAGGGCTATAATCCATACGCGCTGGCGCGAGCCGGCGGGTGCTAACCACGCAGCCAGAGCAGCCGTCAAAATACAGGTGAGGACATCGAGAACGGCCTGAGACAACAGAATGGCCCGTATCGAGCGTCCAAGTAGTATAACCAGTCCGGACAGGAAGGCCGGGTAGCCCGGCGTTCGGAGGTCCGTCGGAAAGATTTGGCCATTCAGTACGAACCCATAGACATGATGGTCGGCCCAGATGCGGGCTAGTTGAAGATACATTTCGCTGTCGTCGGACGAGCCTGGAAACCAGAAAACGAACAGCAGCCGCAAGCCCAGGGCCGCCAGTATGGCCAGGAACGCGTGGACGCAAAGAGCCGTGACGCTTTCGCGCCGTGCGGGTATGATCGGCTCTTCCCGACCGTGCGGTTGTGTGGCAGGTTGATGGTTCATCGACGCCGTTCCGAGGGACGGCTCGCTTGAGATAAATGCATGAAGCCGCGCAAGCCCATATTCTACGACGCGCAGCGCCGCCGGTGGCGGCGCACCAGCCGCATTCTGGAAATCAGCGGCGCGCTTTTTACTTTGCTGGCCATCACGTTTCTAATCAATGTCCTGGTCAGTCCGCGATTGCCGGAGCCCCTGCTGCCCACGAACCGTACGGCACTGCATCCCGTCCGTGAAAAAACTCGAACCAAGATCACTCTGAAGCGAACTGGGCGGCTACGCCGCGTCGAATCGCTCGGCCAGATGCCCGCGACGTACGATCCCGTGCGGGCCGCATTTTACGTGAGCTGGGACCCCACGTCTCTCGCCGCGCTTCAGCAGCATTTCCGCGACATCGACCTGCTCATCCCAGAGCGCCTGCACTCGATCACCGCGACCGGCCGCCTGGATGTGGAGGCCGATCCGAAACTCGCGGCGTGGGAGCAAACGCTGCAGCAGCAAACTCCCCCGATCAAAATTCCCACGATGCCGCTGCTGAACAATTCCGACGGCACCAACTGGCTCACCGACGAAATGACCGCCATGCTCAAGAGCCCCGCGGCGCGGGGAAATCTGGCGCAGCAATCGGTCCAATATCTCACACAAAACCACTTCGCCGGGCTGGTTGTCGATTTTGAGGAAATTCCGGACAAAAGCCAGAAGGATTTCAGCCAGTTCATGTCCGAGCTTGCCGCGGATCTGCACAAGTCAAACCTGAAACTCATGGTCTGCCTGCCCGCGGCGGACTGGATCTACGACTACGCCGGCATTGGAAAATCCGCCGACGCTGTGATCCTAATGAACTACGACCAGCACTGGCGCACCTCGGGGCCGGGCCCCATCGCCGCGCAGGATTGGTTCGTGAAAAACATCGATGCGATTACGAAGCTCGTGCCGCCCGGAAAGCTGGTGATGGGAATCGCCAGCTACGCCTACGATTGGCCGAGCAAGGCGGCAATGAAGGCGCATGAACAGGCGAAGGTCGAGAGCTTCCAGGAATCCATCGTCACGGCGACCGAATCCGAAGCCCAAGTACAATTCGACTCGGATTCCCTCAACCCCTACTACTCCTATTCGGACGAGCATAACTTCATCCACCGAGTCTGGATGCTCGACGGCGTGACCGCGTACAACGAACTGCGCGCCGCGGAACGCGTCGGAGTGCAGGGCACGGCGATCTGGAGGCTCGGCTCGGAAGATCCCTCCGTCTGGTCGATTTGGGATACCGCGCGACCCGATGATGCCGACCGCGCGAAACTGGAGGATATGCCTCCCGGATACGACCTGGTTCTCGAAGGGGACGGCGATATCTGGAGATTCGCGGACACCCCGCAAAAAGGCAAGCGCTCGATCCGCTTTGATGCTGCGACCGGAAATATTGTCGAGGACAATTACCAGGCGCTTCCCTCTTCCTATCGCATCTTCCAGATGGGCGCCGCGCCTTACAAGGTCGCGCTGAGTTTTGATGACGGGCCGGACACGACGTTCACTCCGAAAATCTTGGACGTTTTAAAAGCGAAAAATGCGCCGGCCACTTTCTTTGTGATCGGGAGCAGCGCCAACGATGCGCTGGGGATCATCCGGCGCGAATATGCCGAAGGTCACGAGATCGGCAACCACACGTATACGCATCCCCGCTGGAATGAAATTTCGCGCACGCAGATTGACGTCGAGCTGAACGTGACCGAGCGTCTCCTGAACAGCACGCTCGGCGTGAAGACGCTTCTGTTCCGCCCGCCATATGGCATCGACCACCAGCCTGAAACGGCGGATGAGGTCGCTGAACTGCCGATCGCGCAATCCATGGGCTACTTGATCGTGGGCGCGCGAATCGATCCGCACGATTGGGGCGAGCCCGGCGGAATTCCGCCCGCGCCCGCGTCGGTGATTGTGCAGCGCGTGCTCGAGCAAGCGCGCTCGAACGGCGGCAACATTGTGCTGTTGCATGACGGCGGCGGGGATCGCACGCAGACCGTGCTGGCGTTGCCGCAAATTATCGATGGATTGCGCGCCGCTGGTTTCCAGATTGTCCCGGTCTCGGAGCTTGTGGGGCAGACGCGCGCGCAGCTGATGCCGCCGCTCACGTTCCGCGAACGGCTGGTGGCCCACGCCGATGGACTGATCTTCACGCTGTACGAGTGGTCGCGTCTGAGCGTAGCATTTATTTTTGTTCTGGGAATTGGACTGGTAAGCTGCCGCGCGATCATCGTCGGATTGCTCGCGATCATCGAGAAGTTCCGGCCTTCGCCTCCCGACCAGCCCGATTTTCAGCCGATCGTGAGCGTGCTCATCCCCGCGTACAACGAGGAAGACGTCATCGTCTACACGGTCAATTCCGTGCTGGAGTCTGACTATTCCCGGCTGGAAGTAATTGTCGTGGACGACGGGTCAACCGATGGCACGGGCGAATTACTCGACGCGCAATTCGGACGAAATCCCGCGGTGCGCATCATGCACCAGCCTAACAGCGGAAAGCCGGCTGCGCTTTCGCATGCCCTCGCGGAAGCTTCGAGCAGCATTATCGTGACCATCGACGCCGACACCGCGATCGAGCCCGACGCCATCAGCAAGCTTGTCCGGCATTTTGTTAACCCGAGAGTCGGCGCTGTCGCCGGAAATGTAAAAGTAGGCAACCGGATCAGCTGGCTCACGCGCTGGCAGGCGCTTGAATACGTCACCAGCCAAAACCTCGAGAAGCGCGCGTTCGACTTGCTCAATTGCATTCCCGTTGTCCCCGGAGCGCTGAGCGCATGGCGTGCGGAAGCGATCAACGATTCGGGCGGCTTCAGCGCGGACACCGTGGCGGAAGATACTGACCTGACGATTACCATCCGGCGCTCGGGCTGGAAGATTGACTACGAGGAAGAAGCGATTGGCTGGACGAACGCTCCCGAAACGGCGTCCACGCTGATCCGCCAGCGATTCCGCTGGACGTTTGGAACCTTGCAGGCGTTCTGGAAGCACCGCGATACTCTGGGCCGCACGAAATATGGCACGCTCGGATGGATCGCGCTGCCCAACATGTTTTTGTTTCAACTTCTCTTGCCCCTGTTCTCTCCGGTGATCGATCTGCTGTTTCTCGGCTCGCTGGCCTTGTATGGAGCCTCCCTGCTGCACTTCACGCATCTGCCTACGTTCTATACGGGCGCGGATGTGGAACGCTCGCTTGTCTTCTTCATCGGATTCATGCTGATTGATTTCCTTACCTGCATTGTCGCATTCACTCTCGAACGCCATGAAGACTGGTCCCTGCTGTGGCCGCTGCTGCTGCAACGTTTCTACTACCGCCAGATGATGTACTACGTGCTGTTCCGCTCGGTAATGGGCGCCGTACAGGGCAAGTCGGTCGGCTGGCGCGGCGTCGAGCCCGAAGTTCCCGTGACTCCAGTCGCGCAAGTAAAGGCCTGATCTCGCCGCAATCTTTCCCTCTCACACGGCTTTGAATGCTGTATTAGGCGCAGGCACATGCGGAAGCACGCTCCGCGAACCGCGCTTCCACGAATAATGCGTTCCTCTATCTGGATAGTCCTATCCGGTGAAAAGGCCTGAGTCGCCCCCGGCCTGTTTTTTTGTCCACCAATCTCCGGATTTGTATGATACTCACCATAATTAGCGTGCTCCCCCGCCAACCGCTTTTGGCGCGGTGAGAGGCGATCAGTAAATGGAGGAACTTGAAAATGCGAACGATGCTGAGGGCCCGTCAGCTTGTGTTCCTTGCCTTGCTCTTCGCCCTACCCGCCGCATCGCGCGCGCAGGTTGGCGTCGGTGTTTCGATTACCGTGGCGCCTCCGGCGCTGCCAGTGTATGAGCAACCGCCCTGCCCCACCGAAGGATATCTTTGGACGCCCGGCTACTGGGGCTACGCCGCCGGAGACTACTTCTGGACTCCTGGCATGTGGCTTGCGCCTCCCCATCCAGGCCTGCTTTGGACGCCCGGCTACTGGGGATTCGGGGGCGGGTTTTACCGCTGGCATTTGGGCTACTGGGGACCGCACGTCGGATTTTACGGTGGAATTAATTACGGGTTCGGGTATGGCGGTGTCGGATTCTGGGGCGGGCGCTGGGAGGGCGAGCACTTCCTTTACAACACAGCAGCGTGGCACGTGGGAGTCGGCTTCCACGGCGTTTACGAGGATCGCAGCTTTGTCCAAGCCGGGGCAATCAACCGCGCCAGCTTCAATGGCGAGGGCGGCATCCGCGCCTTTCCGAACGCTGGGGAACGCGCCGCGATGCACGAGGAGCATGTCGCGCGAACGCAAGAGCAGATCTCGCATCAAAATTACGCCCGGGTCGATAAGAGCAATTATGCGGCGGTTAACCATGGGACGCCGGCTCATCCGGAGGGGATGGGTGTGAACGCGCGCCAGGATCGCCAGCAGAATCGCATCAATCAGGGAGTTCATTCCGGGCAGCTCACGGGCCGTGAAACATCAAACATCGAGCACAACGAGACCGCGATCCACAACGAAGCGCGCGCCGATCGCCAGGCCAATGGCGGCCATCTGACCGGCGCGGAGCACAACCAGATCGAGCATCAGCAGAATCGGGAGAGCCGCCAGATTTATCGCGACAAGCACAACGCCAAAACCGATGCGCACCCGGCAGGTGGAGCAAAGGGCGAGGGGAAGAAATAGCCGCGGGCATTTCGTCAGACGCAGTGGCGCGCTTATTCTGACGTCACTGCCTTCAGATAACGGTAATAGAAATCCACTCCTTTGTAGAAAGACTCGACGCCCAGCCTCTCATCGCGGCCGTGGGCGCGAATGTCGTCGCGGTCAATGGCGATTCCTCCAATTTGGTAGGTGGGGATGCCCACACCCATGGTGAAGACGCCGTCGGAGGCGCCGGTGGCCATGTCGGGAATGACCGGCGTGCCGGGCCACATCTCGGATGTGATTTTCTCCAGTGGCGCAAATACATCGCGGCGCAGCGGGGGAGGCGCGAAGCTCTTCCGGTCGGGAGCGCGATCGGAAATCTCGCCGTCGCCGTCTACGTAACGCACGGTTATCCCGGGATCAGCAAGTATTTTGATTAGTTCCTGCCGGATTTCTTCCGCGGAATGTCCAGGTTCAATGCGGCAATTCACGATGGCTTCGGCGCGCTGAGGCAAGGCGTTGTTGGCGTGGCCGGCGTTGAGGCGCGTGGCAACGCAGGTGGTGTGGAGGGTGGAGTTGTCGATTGCATCGCGCGAAAGCCGCGCCACGGCGTCCATATCGGGCGGATTTTTCAGCATAGCTCTCATGTCGGCCGCGCGCTCCGGCGTTTCCACCTGCGCCATGCGCTCGTAGTAAGCGCGCGTGACTTCGTTGAGCTCAAACGGAAATTGATAGCGCTCGAGGCGCGCCAGCCCGTTCGCGAGGGAGTAAATGGCATTGTCGGGCCGGGGCAACGAGCCGTGGCCACCGGGATTGGTTGTCGAGAGCTGAAAATCCGCGTAGAGCTTCTCGGTGGCATCCACCGTCATCATCACCGGCTTGCCGTGGTCGCCAAGGATGCCACCGCCATCGTGGTTGAAAACCATTTCGGCGTCTATGAGGTCGCGATGGTTCTTGAGTAGCCAGTCGACGCCGTTCGACTTGCCGCCTTCTTCATCGGCCGTAAGCGCCAGAATGATGTCACGGTCGG
>Ga0182024_10022504_pt1 | contig 11361 bp, 10 predicted proteins | sample P32metaG_FD_120480 | JGI IMG/M metagenome (GOLD analysis project Ga0182024, IMG submission 120480) | Permafrost microbial communities from Stordalen Mire, Sweden - P3-2 metaG (Illumina Assembly) | ecosystem: Environmental > Terrestrial > Soil > Wetlands > Permafrost | place: Sweden: Stordalen... | reverse complement strand
TTGGTCCTGGCCGCCCCGCTGCCCGCGGGGGTAACCCGGCAGCTGATCTGCGTGAACGACTGCTCCAAAGACGGCACCGCCGCCAAGCTCGATCAGTTGACCCAGCTTCATCCCGATTTCGAAATTCACGTCTATCACAAGGCAGTCAACGAAGGCAAAGGCGCGGCGCTGCGCGACGGATTTAAACACGCGACAGGTGAAATCGTTCTGGTGCAGGACGCCGATTTGGAATACGATCCACACGACTACCCCCGCCTGCTGCAGCCGATTCTCGATGAGAAGGCGGATGTGGTCTACGGCTCCCGGTTCATCGGAGAGCCCCATCGCGTGCTGTATTACTGGCACACCCTTGGAAACAAGTTTCTGACGTCGTTCAGCAACATGTTTACCAACTTGAACCTGACCGATATGGAGGTCTGTTACAAGGTCTTCCGCAAGTCAGTGCTGGATCGGATCGATCTTAAGTGTAATCGTTTTGGCTTCGAGCCGGAGGTAACCGCCAAAATCGCTAAAATGCGGCCGCGGCTGCGGATATTTGAGGTTGGCGTGGCGTATTACGGACGCAGCTACGAGGAAGGAAAAAAGATTACCTGGAAAGACGGGGTCAAAGCGATCCTGACGATCCTCCGCTTTCGGTTCAGCAACTGATACGACGATGCGAGTATCCATCATGCGAACGATTCTCCTGCTGGCGCTGGCGACAATTGCCGGCTGCTCGCAGGCGCCGACCAACGCCCAGGTCGATCCGCTGGGCCACGCCAGAAGCTCGCATCTGATCCCGCGCCATTTTGAACCGGACTGGACTTATGACCTGGCGGTGCGGACCGAGGGAATCGTCAAGCCGCGTGTGCAGTACCCGAGCACCGCGCGTTTCGATAACCTGCCGCATACCGAGTCGTATTACGATCCGGTTATCGACCGGACGCAGTTAAATATATATGGCAATGTCGAGTCCATGGGCAGCGCCGGACAGGATGTGTTCCAAGGCTACTATGTGACCTGGGAGCTGTCCGGCGATGTGAAAACGGCCCAGCAGGTGCGCGACGGCCAGTGGGCCCTGGTCGATGTGGAAGTTCTTGATGCCCAGTTCTGACCCCTCGCCGCTGGAAAATAGATTATGCGAATTCTCATCTCCGGCGCCGCCGGCTTTCTTGGCTCCTACCTGAGCGACCTTCTGCTAGGTCAGGTGCACGAGATCATCGGCGTGGATAACTTCTGCACAGGCAAACCGGAAAATGTTGAGCACCTTCGCGGTAACTCAAAGTTCAAGCTGATCGAAGCCGACGTCATCCAGCCGCTAAAGATCGACGGGGCGATTGATCGCATTTACCACATGGCCTCGCCCGCCAGCCCGATCGGGTATGTGAAGCAGCAGATAGATACGTTAAAGGTCAATAGTCAGGGGACCTGGAGCCTGCTGGAGCTTACTCAAGCCAAAGGCGCCCGCTTTTTGATGGCCAGCACCAGTGAATGTTACGGCGATCCAGCGGTCAATCCGCAGCCCGAGGATTATTGGGGCAACGTCAATCCCATTGGCTTGCGCAGCATGTACGATGAGGCCAAACGCTTCAGCGAGGCCTGCACGATGGCCTACCACCGCGAGCGGGGCGTCGACACCCGTATCGTGCGAATATTTAACACCTATGGCCCGCGCATGGACCCCTATGACGGCAGAGCGGTCATCAGCTTCATCCGCCAGGCGCTGGCGAACGAGCCGATCACCGTTTTCGGCGAGGGCAAGCAGACGCGGAGCCTCTGTTACGTGACCGACTTGGTGCGCGGGATTAATCTCACCATGGAAAGCGACTTCCACGAGCCGATCAATCTCGGCAATCCAGATGAGGTCACGATCCTGCAGATTGCCAAGGACGTGCTCGAACTGATCCCACAAAGCAAGAGCCAGATCACATTTCATCCCATGCCACCGGACGATCCGCGAATCCGTTGCCCGGACATCAGCCGCGCACGGAAAATCCTGGGCTGGTCTCCGGCGATTCCACGCCGCGAAGGGATGAAGCGGATGATCGAATTCTATCGCCATCGGCTCGCAAACCAGGATGCCGCCACCAGCGGTGGCCAAGCCAGGTAAAGTTCTGTACTGATAACACGAAAACCTTACCCCCTCTCCTGGTACTCCGGGAGAGGGTCGGGGTGAGGGTTACTTTCGAAACTCGCGCAATGATTCTCGCCTCCCTTCTCCCGGTGTACCGCGAGCGGGGAACTGTGCTACGATTCTGTGCGGGTATGATCGTGTTTCCGTGCCACCTCTGTCGGACGTCGCTGTCGGCGGAGCGATCGCAAGCCGGGCAGTTAATGCGCTGTCCCGTCTGCCGCACGGCCGTGCGCGTTCCGGTCCCCACCAACGAGCCAGCCGCCGTTGGCGCAGTTACCACCGCGCCCTCGCCAAGCGTTGGGATGCTTCATCAACGAACGGCCACGTCGCGATTTGCCGGCAAGCGCTTCCCGTTTACCTGCGGCTACTGCTCGAGCCACCTGGAGGCAACCGAATCCATGGCCGCCCAGGAAGGCCAGTGCCCTACCTGCGGCAACCAGATCACTATTCCCATCCTCGATCGCTATGGCCGACTGATCGACCCCAAGACGCGACAGATCATCAAACAAGATCCCCACCCCGTCCATGCCTACGCTGCCGCCGGCGAACGCGCTCCTCGCATCATTCGCGCCCAAAGCGGCAAGCAATTCATAGTCTGCCCGCGTTGCTCAGCGGCCAACAGCATTAACGCCAACAGTTGCGCCAGTTGCGGCATGCCTTTCACCATGGAAGGCACCGTTCTGGAACCCGCCGGCGTCAATAATGGATTCTGCGTTGCATCGCTGGTGCTGGGCATCCTGGGCGTGTTCACATTTTTCATGGTCGTTGTGCCGCTTTTGGCAATCACCTTCGGGATCATCGGCTGGAATCAGACTTCGCGGCCCGAAGGCGGCGGCGCGGGATCGAGCAAAGGGATGGCCATTGCCGGAGCCATCCTGGGCGCCGTCGGCCTGCTCATCGCCCTGAGATTTTACCGATTCATCTGATGCGATCATTTCCGATCGCGCTTATCCGCTGATTTTCGGCACCACCAGTGGTTTTCCGGCCTCGCTCTCATATCGCGCGATGGCGATACCGTAGACCGGCTCCAGAACTTGCGGCCGCAGGACGGCATCGGCGCTTCCCTCGGCAGCGATTGCTCCGTCGCTCAAGAGCATCAGCCGGTCCGCGAACGCGGCCGCGATGTTTAGCTCGTGTGACGCCATGAGTACCGCCAGGTTTTCCCGTCGCGCCAGTTCCGCAAGCAATCGGCACAGCTCAACCTGGTGCGCCAGATCCAGAAACGTGCTGGGCTCGTCGAGCAGCAGGGCTTTGGGCTGCTGGGCCAGGCATCGGCCGATGAAAACCCGTTGCCGCTGCCCGCCGGAGAGTTGCTCCATCTTGCGCCCCAGAAACGGGTTTAAGCCCAGTGTTTGGACAACGCGAGCGACCGCCGCCTCGTCCGCCGATGATTCCAATCCGAACGCACCCCAGTACGGCGCCCTCCCGAGGCGCAGAACATCCAGCACGGTCTGGCCCGGCTCATGCGTGGGGGCCTGTGGCAAATAGGCGACGAACCTGGCCAGATCGCGTTTGCGCCATTGTTTAATCGACCGCCCATCCCAGGTGATGTCGCCCGCCGCGGTCAGTTGCCCCAGCAGCGTCCTGATTAGCGTGCTCTTGCCGCTGCCGTTAGGGCCCGCCAGGGCAAGGATTTCGCCCGTTTTCAACCAAAGCGAGACATCACGCAGGGCAACCTGGTCGCCATAGGAATACGAAAGGTTCGATGCATTCAATAACGGCATGGGACCGATAATCGCCTTCGCTTCGCCCACCGCAGGGCGATGGACGTTAGAGCGGATGAATCGCCGCCAGCGTAGCTCCGATATAGAAATGGTGCCACCGATAATCGATGCGATCCAGTAGGCCGGGCTGGATTGACCGCACTCCAGGGGATCGCATGCCTACAACGGATTGCCCGCCAGCTCCCACGGTGGAGATTTGCTCAGATGGGATGAGCGTCACGCTTAAGGCAGACGTTTGTGCGGAAGAGGGGATCACGCCTGCACAGCTCATCGCCAAGCTGTGCGAGTTGGGCGTCGCCCTTCCTGATCCATATCTGATTGAAAGATTAGCCGGCGAGGATGGACGAATTCGGCCCACCCAGGACCTCGTGCTACTCCAAGCCACGTCACCGGAGCCGGAACAGCCGGCGAAGCTGCAGCTACTCGTCCAACCTCCCGATCCCGATGTCAGGAGCAGCTATTATGAGCGAACCGCCTACCTGACCACCCACATCGGACAGGTCATCGCAAAAATTGTTTCCGCGGTGCCGGGGCGGGACGGCGTTGACGTCCTGGGAAAACCGATCCCATATCCGAAAGCGCCTGCCCAGATTTTCAATTTCGGCCAAAACGTCAAACTCGACGATGATGGATTCACCGTGCGCGCCACGTCGGTGGGTCGAATTTGCCACGAGGCCGAAAACTTGTGGGTGGAAACTATCGCCGAGATTCCCGGCGACGTGGATTTTTCCTGTGGAAACATTGACGTGGCCGGTGACGTCCACGTCCGCGGAAGCGTGCTGGATCTGTTTAAGGTGAAGGGTTCCAACATCCATGTCGGTGGCGCGATCGAAGGCGCCGAGATAACCGCCGTCCATGATTTGCACGTCGGCGGTGGGATCGTGGGCAAGGACAAGGGGCATTGCACGGCCGGCGGCGACATCACCTGCAAATACATCACCAACGCCACCCTCATCGCCGGCGGCAATATCTCCAGCCACGGCGAAATCGCCCACGCCCGGATCATTTGCGGTGGGCGATTGACCGTGGAGCGCGGCCCGCTGGCATCCGGACACATGACCGCAAACGGCGGAGTCTCCTGCCGGTCGCTTGGCTCGCCGACCGGCGGCAGAGTCCTGGTCGAGGTGGGATTCGACGACAATTTCCGCTCGACCGCCAAGGCACACATCCAGGAAATCCTCGCCCAAAAGAAAACTGCCGCCGCCAACGGCGCCAAAAAATCCCCCGATGACTTACTTGGGCGCCTGCGCGAGGAATACCTGGCCAGCCGTCAAAAGAGCAATTCCGAAATATTGGTACAGGAAATTCTTCACGCAGGCGTGACGATGCGATTCATGGGCGTCGAGGCGACGACCGAATCGGCATGGAAAGGCCCGCTCCGCCTGGCTGCGCGCCAGCACCAAGACGAATGGGAACTGGTCCTGACCGATACCAGAAGCAACAGCACTCAAATCCTGCCATCACGACCCTGGCATGATGCGGCCTTCGACGCTTTTTTAAAGTTGATAGCGGGCTGATCAGACACCAACTTATTATTACCTGGACCTAGGTTCTACGCCGCGCAGCAAACAACAGCCAGAGGAAAAATGGACCGCCCAGCAAGCCCGTCAGCACCCCCACCTGCAACTGTGTGCCGAATCGATTCTCCGCGGCCAGATATCTTGACGCGGCATCGGCAACCATGAGAAGGATCGCTCCCAGCGCTGTCGCCGCAGGCAGCAGCCGGCGCTGATCGGTTCCCACCAGCAGCCTACCCAGATGCGGACAAACCAGCCCCACGAATCCGATCGGCCCGCTGATCGCCACTGCCGCCGCGGTCACCACCGATGCACAGCAAAGTGCAATCCAGCGCAACCGATGAATGTGCACGCCCAGGGCTTGGGCCTCTCCATCATCCAGTCCCGCAACGTTCAGTTGACCACTGATGCTGATTAGAACTACCCAGCCCGCTCCAACCAGCAGAAGCGCTCCGAGGCGTTGCGCGTGTGTGATGTCTTGAATTCCGCCCACTAAAAACGTGAGCGGCCCGCCGCTGCCCGGCAGGTCGCGCGCCATCGCATTGACCAGAAGAAAAATCGATCCGTTGACCGAGTTGACGATCACGCCGACCAGCAGAACCGTTACCGGCTCCAACCTCCCGCGTCGTCCGCCCAGCGCCAATACAATCGAGACCGCGATCAGCGCGCCGGCAAAGGCGAAAGCTTGTTGGCTGGCCGCTGCGAAAATTCCCAGCCCCCCCAGTGCCGCTGCAATAGCGGGCAATCGCCACAAATAAGCGGCCAGCGACGCTCCGCTGCTGACGCCAAGAAGGTACGGATCGGCCAACGGATTGCGCAGCACCGCCTGATACGCCACCCCCGCCGCCGCCAGCGCCGCACCGACCAGCGCCGAGTCCATCACGGACTCCAGCCGAAACTTCCTCTGCAATTCATCCGGCCATCCTACGCCTGTCGATCCAACCATCGAACACAACAGGCCCGCCGCGACGGCGGCCGCCGCACAGATGCAAATTGTCCTAAGCAGTCGTGCGCCGCTCCAGCGATTCATGGGCGTGTTCCGGATGGCGTGAAGGCTTGGATCTCCGGATGCAGAATCTCGGCAAACTTCTGGGCAAGTTCCCCGACACGTAATCCCGGCTGCTGGCCATACCAATCCGTCACGATGGCCACGCGATGATTCTTCACTGCCGGCAAATCCGACAGCGAGTTCCAGAACCCAACTGCCCGCGCCACAACCTGGGGCGTTTTATCCCCATCGGGAATCAGGTCAATCACAGCGTCCGGCGCCATTTGCGACAACAGTTCCCGATCCACCGTCGGATATCGCTTGGCGGTCCCCGCCGCCGCGTTGCGGCCGCCGGAGATATTTAAAAGCTCATCCAGGAACTCACCGGGTCCCGCCAGATCGAGCCCGCTCTGGCCCATCGCAATCACCGTGGGCACCAGCGGCCGAGCCGCGACACTCGCTCTGACCCCTTCCAATTGCTTGCGCAGCCGCGCCGTCGCCGCGCGCCCCTTCTGGCCTTCGCCCACCGCATCAGCCAGCATCTGCGTTTGGCTGAAAATATCCTCCAGCGAATCGAGCTTGAGGTTTATAATCCGGATCCCCAGATCCGCACATCGTTGCTCCAGGCCCGATGGGATGCGATCCGCGGCGTATTGCACCACCAGGATTTGCGGCCTGAGTGTCGCCAGCCGTTCCCAATCGATGCTCTGGTAATCGCCGATCTTCGGCTTGCCGATCGTTCCTTCGCGGTCATGATCAAAATTGCTGACGCCGACCAGATGATCGCCTGCGCCCATGCCGATCAGAAGATCGGTGCCCGCCGGCGTGATTGATGCGACGCGCGGCTCTGCGGCGGCGACGGCCGCAATGGGGGCATTTCTTCGGCCGGCGATCACTGCCGCCACCAGCGCCGCCGCCGCTAACGCCGTCAATCCGAGAATTCGTGGTTGACCCATTGCGCGCGGATGGTAAAGTTGGCATAAATCGCTGTCAAACCGAGCCAACCGACCGGGTTTGTGCAGTCGATTCCGACCGCCCACTCACGGCATGGAGGCTCTCATGAGCGAAACCGAAACGTTTCTCAATCGCATCACCCGTCTCTTCAAAAAACCTGCAAAGCCCAATGGCAATGGTGATTCACCCGAGCATGGCGTCACCGTTGAAACCCATCCTGCGGTGATCAGGCCGTGGGGGCGCAATCAGGCCGCCATCACCCAACTGCAGCAGGGATTTAGCTCTCTTACCGACTTGATGACTTCGATCCGCCAACACATGGACTCGCAGGGCCGCCGACAAGACGAGCTACTGGCTCATCTGTCCGCCCTGCCACGCGTGCTTGAGACGATCCCCGAAAGCAACCGGCTGCAGGGCGAGACGCTTAAGGCGATCCACGAACAGCTTCTTCACCAGGCACGCCAACAGGAAACCCTGGGGGAAATCCTGGAAAAGCTTAGCGAATCCGGCGGCGATCAGAAGGAATTACTCGAAGGAATCCGCGAGCGCGTTGAAACGCTCAACTATCAGGACAAAGCGATGGCCGATAGTCTCAACACCGTCGGCAGCGCCCTGGAATCAGTCAGCCGCAACTCCACCGCCAGCACCGAGGTCCTGGGACATCTGAGCGAAAACCTGCGCACGCGCGACGGTGAATTGGAACGAATCCTGCACCGGCAGGGCACACGATTCACGACGCTGTTGGTGATCGCGATATGTCTGTCGATTGCGGCGCTAGCGTCAGTGGGGTTGTTCGGATATCTGATCATGCACGGCGGGATCAAATAGCTTCGATGGCCGCCGAAATCGCATCGATCACATCGCGAGCCAGCACGCTCCGTCGGCCCAGTTTCTTCCCGGCGAGCTCGCCCGCCTTTCCGTGCAGAAACGTTGCCGCGCATGCCGCTTCGAATCGTTCCATTCCCTGTCCAATCAGCGAGGCCAGAATCCCGCTCAGCACATCGCCGGCCCCGGCCTTGGAAAGCGAGCTATCCCCCGTTTTGTTGACATATACCCGCTTCCCGTCCGTGACCACCGTACGATGACCCTTTAGCACCATGACCTGCCTGAATCGTCTGGCCGCGGTCACGGCTAATCGAATTCGGCCGGCTTCATCCGATGGGACATCGTCGCGGTTCAAAAGTTTCGCAAGCCGTTTCATTTCGCCCGGATGCGGGGTGAGCACGGCGTTAGCTTTGAAGCTGCGAGGCCAGGATTTCAGCGAGGCCAGGTAATTGAGCGCATCGGCATCGACGACCATATACTTGTCCAGGCGAAACAGCCGATCCAGATTTTTGGCGACCGGCGAGGATTGCCCCAATCCGGGCCCGGCGACAATCACATCCGCTTTTTGGGCCGCATCGAGCAGCCCCTCGCCGCCCTGGCCCAGCGAAAGCCCGATCAATTCCGGCGCCGCTGATATGGCGGTCGCCAGCACCGCGCCGGGCAGCGCGATCTGTACCAAGCCGCTGCCTGTTCGCAGTGCTGCGGTGCCCGCCAGGACAGGCGCGCCGATCATCTGCGCACTGCCGCCGAAGACCAGCACTCGGCCGAACATGCCCTTGTGCCCGTCAACCGGGCGCGCCGGCAGGGCGGGGGGCCGCTCAATGCGACGCATCGAGGAATTGGCTGTGTGGGATCGCATCCAGATCTAGCTCGCTCGTACGCCCCGCCGCCAGCAGCACGTGCGCCAGCCCCGCGGTCATGGCGGCGTTGTCGGTGCAGTATTGCATCGACGGAAAGAATACCGGAAGAGCAAAATCCTCCATTGCCCGTCGCAGACCCCGGTTGGCCGATACTCCTCCCCCCACGATGACGCTTGACGCATTGCATTTCCTCACGGCACGACGCAGCTTCTCGAGCAGAACGTCCACGCAAGCCGCCTGAAACGACGCCGCCACGTCGCGAACCTCCAATGCGCTCAGCGTTCGAGCGTTCCGCTGCTTACCCTGATACCCGCGCACATGGTATAGCACGGACGTCTTCAATCCGCTGAACGAAAAATCGAGGGATTCCCGATCCAAAAGACTCCGCGGAAACGCAATGGCCCGTGCATCCCCTTCTTCAGACAGGCGATCGATGATCGGGCCGCCGGGATATCCCAGGCCCAGGATCGCCGCCACCTTGTCGTAAGCCTCGCCCACCGCGTCGTCGATAGTCGAGCCAATCAGTTCGATTTCAAGGAAATCCCGCACATGATACAGCGCGGTGTGGCCGCCGCTGCAAACCAGGCCAACCGCGGGCATGGGAATATTTGCCGAGCCGTCCAGGCATACACTGTACAAATGCGCGTGAACGTGGTCGACGCCGATTAGCGGCTTGCCTAGCGCCCAGGCCATCGTCTTGGCCGCCGTCGTGCCGATCAGCAGCGATCCGATCAGACCCGGCCGGTGTGCCACCGCCACCGCATTGACATCCGCCAACCCTATCCCCGCCCCATCGAGCGCCTCGCGCACGACGGGCAAAATATTTTCGATGTGCGCCCGGCTGGCGATCTCCGGCACCACCCCCCGGTAGCGGGCATGAAGATCGACCTGGCTGGCGACAACATTGCTGCGCACTTTCGTGCCATCAACAACGGCTGCGCCGGTTTCGTCGCAGGTGGATTCGATACCCAGAATCGGCACGTCGCATCTCCATCCAATTATTGGGCGCTGGGCGACGTCGAGGGGATGGTGGTCAGCGGTTTATTCTTATCCAACTCGATCAGCCCGATCATCGTATTGAGCGCCTGCGTTAATTGCGGATCGACCGGCTCGGTTGTTGGCTGCGTTGAAGGCCGGGTCATGGGTCGGCGGATTGTCTCTTCCTGCAGGAACTGGTCCTTGATCGCCTCTTCCGTTTTCTCGTCGGCCGGCACGATGATCTGTGGCTCCACGCCCCAATCGGTGGCGTCCTTCTTGCGATGCACCAGCCGGCCGCTGGGAAGATAATAGTACGCCACGGTGAGCTTTAATTCGCCGCCTTCATCCAGCGGAATTCGCTCCTGCACCGAGCCTTTCCCATAAGTCCGCTGGCCGACCACCAGCGCACGATGGTTATCCTTAAGACTGCCCGAAACGATTTCCGCGGCGCTGGCAGAGTAATCGTTGACCAGCACGATCATCGGAAAATCCGGCAGCGTTCCCTCGCCGGTGGCGCGCTCGATTTTTTTGGGTCGATTGCGTCCTTCGGTCCAGACGATCACGCCCGATTTGACGAAGAGGTTCACCACCTTGATCGCCTGATCGAGTTGCCCCCCCGGATTGAAACGCAGATCCAGGATCATTCCTTGCATTCCCGTGTCGATCAGTCCGCCATGTCCGTCGCCGCCGGTCATCACATTTTTCAATTCGTCGAACGTATTCGTGAGCGAGTTTTCCTCGAACTGTGTAAGGCGGATGTAGCCGATTCTGGGACTGTCGCAGACAAAATAGTTCCACGAGTCATCCGCGTGCCGCCCGCAGCCTTCGACCGTCGCGACGGCGATTTCCTGCCGGGTCATGGTGAATTCAAGCTCCTTGCCGTCGCGCTCGACGGTCAGCTTCACTTGGCTGCCGACCGGTCCGCTGACTTTCTTCACCACTTCGTCCAACGTGAGCCCGGCGATCGATTCACCGTTGACTTTGGTCAGCACATCTCCCGCGTCGATGCCGGCGCGGGCAGCTGGGCTATTGGGGATCGGCGTAGCGACGACCGCCTTCTTATCCTTGGATGACAGTGAAATTCCCACCCCAGGAAACGTCCCGCCCAGCATCCGGTCAAAAATTTCCTCGTCCGCCGGCGGAATATACTGCGTGAACTGATCTAACCCGCTTAACATCCCTTTGATGGAATTCTGCTTCAACGAAGCTGGGTCAACCGGTTCGACGTAATTGTTGACCACCTGACGGTTCACCTCGACCAGCGTGCGCACCCACGAATAATCATCGTCGCGCTGCGCCAGCGACCCGGGCAGCTGAAACGCGAGCAACGCCAGAAGCACAATGCTGACCAGCCACGCCAAACGCTCACGACTCATGGCACGCTCCACAAAAAGATTTCGCC
>Ga0182024_10022503_pt1 | contig 11362 bp, 7 predicted proteins | sample P32metaG_FD_120480 | JGI IMG/M metagenome (GOLD analysis project Ga0182024, IMG submission 120480) | Permafrost microbial communities from Stordalen Mire, Sweden - P3-2 metaG (Illumina Assembly) | ecosystem: Environmental > Terrestrial > Soil > Wetlands > Permafrost | place: Sweden: Stordalen... | reverse complement strand
GCAAACGAAGCGCTTCGGGGTGGTATTCTAGGACTTCGTGCGCCGAATTATTGCTATTCTCGCCCTTGTACTACCGGCCACGGCCGCCACTCCACCCTCACTCCTCGACATCCTCAGTGAGGAGCTCCAGCGCAACTTCGCGGCGCTCAAGGAGAAGGGCGACCCGCCTCCTTACTTCATGGCTTACACGGTGACCGAGGAGGAGTCGCAGGGCGTTGCGGCCAGCTTTGGCACCGTCAATGGGCAGAGCCGGAATCATGCGCGGTATCTCGACATCACGATTCGGGTTGGCAGCCCAAAACTGGATAATTACCACGTGGTTGAAGGCCAAAGGGCTCGTTTCACTCCAGGCGCGATTCTGCCGCTTGACGACGTTCCGGACGCCATTCGCCGCCGCGTTTGGCTGGAAACCGACCGGACATACCGGCTGGCCGCTCGACGGCTCATCGAGATCAAATCCAATGAGCAGGTCAAGGTGAAGCAGGCCGACGATTCGGCGGACTTTTCGAGCGAAGCCCCAGAAAAATACGAAGAACCAGCGCCGCAGCCGCTGCGCATTCTGGATCAAGAGTGGATTAATCGCGTTCGCAAATGGTCCGGTGACGTGGGCAACCATCCGGGAGTTCTCAATTCCGGCGCGGACCTGTCGGTGGAGAGAACAACGAATTATTTTGTCAGCACGGAGGGCGCGCGACTGGCGCACACCCGTACGCTAGTCAATGTCACGTTCAGCGCCCGAGGCAAGGCCGAAGACGGCATGGACCTGGCGACTTTTCAAGATTTTCAGGCGAGCGACCTGACGCGTCTTCCCCAGCCGGAAGCAATCGGCGCCGCTGCCAATCGTGCCGGTATTGATCTGGCGAAGCTGCTGCAGGCCCCCACGGTGGAGCCGTTCATCGGTCCAGCGATTTTATCCGGACGAGCGGCGGGTGTCTTCTTTCATGAGATCTTCGGGCACCGGATCGAAGGTCATCGGCAGAAGGACGAAGCCGAGGGTCAGACCTTCACGAAAGCGGTCGGCGGCCCGGTGCTGCCGGATTTCCTGTCGATCGTCTTCGATCCGACGCGCAAGAGCTTGGGCGCTACCGATCTAAATGGCTACTACAGCTACGATGACGAAGGCGTGAAGGCCCGGCCGGTGACGGTAGTGGAGAACGGCGTTTTAAAAACCTTTCTGATGTCGCGTTCGCCGATCCAGGATATCGAGCATTCCAACGGTCACGGCCGCCGCCAACCTGGTCTCGAGGTCGTGTCGCGGCAATCGAATTTGATTGTCGAATCGAAAAAGCAGGTGTCGGACCAGGCTTTGCGGCAAATGCTGATCGCCGAGATCAAGCGGCAGAATAAGCCCTATGGTCTCTATTTCGAGCAAGTGACGGGCGGCTACACGACCACGCAGCGCCGCGGATTACAAGCCTTCACGGTGATTCCGCTGATCGTTTATCGCGTGTATCCCGATGGCCGTCCCGACGAACTGGTGCGCGGAGTGGATATCGTCGGTACGCCGCTCTCGAGCTTTGCGAAAATTTTGGCCACCTCCGATAAGCTGGATGTGTTCAACGGCTATTGCGGGGCGGAGTCAGGGCAAGTACCGGTATCGGCTAGTTCGCCCGCGCTGCTGGTCTCTGAAATTGAGATCCAGAAGAAAGATCACGCACAGGACCGGCCGCCGTTGCTGGGCAGGCCCACCGAGTCAGGAGGAAGCCGTTGAATTCGATCAGGCTGCCTCGTGCAGCGCTCTGTGTGCTGGTTGGTTTCGCAGCCGTAGCGCTGGCTCAGGATGCTGATCCGCTGCTGCGCGCGATGAAGGACGAGCTGGAGCGCTCCAAGCAGCTCCACATCGCGAATCTAGAGACGCCCTACTACATCGAATACCGCGTGGAAGACACGGTCAATCATTCGGTGGCGGCGAGTCTGGGAGCACTCATCGAAAGTAACGAGAGCGCTTACAGGATTCCGAGCGTGAAGGTGCGGGTTGGGACCTACACCTTCGATAACACCGACCACGTCTATTCGGATGCTTACAGCGGAGGGCGCTACGATGCTGGGAACCTTTCGCTTGAAAATGACTATATTGGCTTCCGGCACGTGCTGTGGTTGGCCACGGACCGGGCCTATAAAACCGCCGCTGAGGCCATTGCGCGCAAGCGATCTTCTCTGAAAAATGTCAGCCTGCCGGAGCAGTTCCCCGATTTCTCCAAAGTTCCGCCGGTGGTCGCGGTTTTGCCGGTGCAGAGAAAGCCGTTTTCGCCGACCATCTGGCGCAGCCGGATCGTGAAGCTTTCCGGAACGTTTTCCAGTTTTCCGCAGGTGCTTTCGTCCGGCGTGGAGATGCATGTCTCGCAGTCGACCAATTATGTGTTGAACTCGGAAGGCGCCACGCTGAGGACTCCGGAAGACATGGCGTATATTCGTGTATCGGCGTTTGGTCTCGCGCCGGACGGCACCGAAGTCCGCGACGCCGAGGTGATCCAGGCTTTCGATCCGGATGGCCTTCCCGCCGAGGATGAGCTGCGGCGTAAAATCGCCCAGGTTGGCGAACATGTCACGGCGCTCTCGCAGGCTCCTGCTGGCGAGTCCTACGATGGTCCAGTACTGTTCGAAGCCGCTGCCGCCGCGCAACTGTTCGGCCAGGTGCTGGGCGACAACCTGAAGGTGACTCGAAAGCCGATCGCGGATCCGGGACGCAACGCTCCGCACGTGGCAAGCGAATTCGAAAATCGGCTCGGATCGCACGTGTTCCCCGACTGGATCGACGTGGTGGACGATTCCACTCAGACCGAGCTCCACGGCCACACGCTGTTCGGCCATTATCTATACGATATGGAGGGCGTGGCTCCTCAACCGGTCACTCTGATCGACAAGGGAACGCTCAAGACATTCCTGTTAACGCGCACGCCGGTGTTCAAGGATTATCAGGGTTCCAACGGCCACGCGCGCATGACCGGCTCATACGGCACCCGGTCGCCCGGGTTCGGCAATTTATTCATTCGCGCGTCCCAGACCACGCCCGCCGCCGATATGAAGAAGAAGCTCATCGATTTGTGCCGCGAGCGGAATAAACCTTACGGCATCTTGATTCGCAAAATGGATTTTCCGTCCTCGGCGTCTATCGCGGAGCTAAGGCGCATGGCTACTTTGTCGGCGCAATCCGGTGGAAACTCGCGGCTAACCACCCTTCCATTGCTGGTCTATCGTGTTTATCCGGACGGCCGAGAAGAGCTGGTGCGAAGCCTTCGGTTCCGTGACCTTTCGACGCGCTCTTTCAAAGACATCCTGGCGGCATCCGATGAAAACTACGTTTTCGATTTCATCGATTCCAATGCACCCTTCGCGCTCATGGGAGCGGGATCCTTCATTGTGAGCGCATCGGTCATCGCGCCTGCAGTTCTGTTTGACGAACTTGAACTCGAACCCATCCAGGAAGAAGTCGCCAAGCCGCCGATTGTTCCTCCTCCGCCGCTCACTGGCGAATCGGGCAACTCTCCGCGCGCCACTCCTAACTCTTAGTCATGGGTTTGCTCGGCCGCGCGATTTTCCGCGAAGTTGCGAACAGCGCGCTGTTCGGCACCGTGCTTTTCACGTTTGTTATATTTTTGCAGCGCGTCGGTCGGCTATTCGAGATTCTGGTACGTAGTTCTGCTCCTCCGCAGACCGTCGCGCATCTGTTTGCTCTGGCGATCCCGTTCACGCTCAGCTTTACGGTGCCGGCGGGCGTACTGGTAGGAGTGCTCATCGCGCTCAGCCGCATGTCCAGCGACGGTGAGATTACCGCCATGCGGGCGTCAGGCGTTCCCAGCCGCAAGGTGATTTTCCCGGTGTTGTTGTTCGCGGTTCTGGCCATGCTGGTGACCGCCACCGCTTCTCTCTGGCTTACGCCCTACTCCACCTGGAAAACGTACAAGATCTTGAACCAGTTAGTGGCGGCTGAACTTACCGCCGAGGTGCAGCCGCGCGTTTTCGAAGAGCAGTTTCCCAATCGGATCCTCTATATTGGCGACGTTATACCGGGCGCGCTCACCCGCTGGCGCAATGTGTTCATCGCCGATATCACGCCTCCCGAAGAACAGAAAAAGGAGGATCACGACCGCGGGGAAGGGCCGTTCATCACCGTGGCATCCGATGCCATCGCCGTCCCCGATGTGGCGCGCAACGCCATCCAGCTTTCGCTCCAGAATGGCGCCAGTTATGAGGTGGGTAAGGACGTTCAGGAGTACTACACGACGGCCGCGCCCAAGGGCGATCAGATCCTGGAAGCCACTAAACCAAACGAAGTTCACGCTCGAGGTTACACCGAGCTCGACACCATGCCGCTTTATCGGCTGGCGTATCGCCGGCCTGATCTGGATCGCGACTGCGTTATTCAGGCCCGTATTGAGCTGCATCAACGTCTCGCGCTTCCCCCCGCGTGCTTCCTGCTGGCCTTGATTGGCATTCCCTTGGGAATTTCGTCGCGCAAGGGTGGTAAATCCAGCGCGTTCGTCGTGACGGTCGCTCTTGCGTTCGCTTATTACATGGGCTTAATCGCAGCCAACGGACTCGCCAAGCAGGAGAAGCTTCCGGTCGGCTTGGCCATGTGGATTCCAAACGCGATCTTCGCGGTGGTCGGGATCATTCTGCTCCTGCGGTTGGAACGTCCTGGGGACCGGGATCTAGTCCGCTGGTTCACCGACAGGATCGCTTCCGCTATGGCGCGGCTACGAGCAGGCTTCTCATCGAGCACGGGGCAGGCGAGGCCGGCGCGGGGCGTATGGCGCCCCTTCTTCATGCCGCAGGTGGTCGACGGATATGTTCTCCAAAGCTTCGTCTTCTATTTCGTGCTGCTGCTGACCAGCTTCGTCCTGATGACCCACGTCTACACGTTTTTCGAACTGCTGAGCGATATCGTGAAGAACCATATCACTATGTTTCGCGTCTTCACGTACCTGTTCTTCCTCACGCCGCAACTCATCTACGACTCGGCGCCGATCAGCGTGTTAGTGGCCGTTCTGATTACTTTCGGAGTGCTCACCAAGCACAACGAGATCACCGCCTTTAAGGCCAGCGGCGTTAGCCTGTATCGACTCTCCATTCCGGTTCTATTTATCGCGCTCTTTTTGAGTGGCGCGCTGTTCGCCTTCGATCATTACTACGTTCCCGACGCCAATCGGAAACAAGACGCAATTCGGAAAGAGATCAAGGGCCGGCCGGTGCAGACGTATCTTCACCCGGAGCGGCAATGGATCTTCGATCCAGGTTCCAAAGATGACCCGCGCGTTTTTTACTACAAATATTTGGACCCGGCTCAGATGTTGATGTTGGGCCCTCAGGTTTATGAACTGGATCCGGCCGGTTTCCGCATACGGAAGCATATCGCAGCCGAAAAGGCGCGCTGGGAGCCCGCGCTCGGCACCTGGATTTTTGAGAACGGCTGGAGCCGCGATTTCACCGGGCGCCGCGAGAAGTTCGACAACTTCACAGGCCAGGCCGCCACTTTCAAGGAAATTGACGAGCGTCCGGACTACTTCTTGCAGGAAGTTCTTCAAGACGAGCAGATGAACTTCCAGCAGCTGTCCGCCTATATCCGCGATTTGCAGCGTAGCGGAATCGATACCATTACGCTACAGGTGCGCTTCTACCGCAAATTCGCGCTGCCGTTATTTGCGCTGGTAATGGCATTGATCTCGGTGCCGTTCGCATTCCTGGCGGGGAACCGCGGCGCGATGGCGGGAGTGGGTGTCAGTTTCACGATCGCGATCGCCTATTGGTCGCTCGGCAAGCTGTTCGAACAGCTGGGCGACGTGAATTTGCTCCCCGCGGCATTGGCGGCCTGGTCGCCCGACGCGCTGTTCGCGGTCGCGGGAATGTACTTCTTCGCGCGGATGCGGACGTAGGCGCGAAGCTTTATCGGTTCGCCGATACCGTCTTTGCGGACGTGTTCATCCAAACTGTCTTGATATTGGTAAACTCGCGGATCCCGTGGACGCTCAACTCGCGCCCGTGCCCCGAATACTTCACACCGCCGAAGGGAACACGCGGATCGGAAGCCACCATCTGGTTTATGAACACCATCCCGGCTTCGATTTCGTTGACGAACCGCTCCTGTTCGGCCGGATCCTTGGTCCAGGCGCTGGAGCCGAGTCCAAAGCGCGTGTCATTGGCGATGCGGATGGCCTCATCGATGTTCTTGACGCGAAACAGGGACGCGACTGGACCAAACAGCTCTTCGGAATACGCCGGCGAATTCTTCGGGATGTTCGCTAGAACTGTTGGCGGATAATAGCAACCCACGCCACCGGTCGGCTTGCCGCCGGTCAACACTTTCGCACCCGCTTTGACGGTAGCGTCCACGTCTTTCTGTAGCGACTCCACAGCCTCGGCATTCGCCAAGGGGCCAAGCTGGGTGGCCGCATCCATAGGATCGCCTACCTTCAAGGCCTCCATCTTTTTTACGAAAGCCTGCTCGAACTGATCGGCAATCTGTTCGGCCACAATGAAGCGTTTGGCCGATATGCAGGACTGGCCGTTGTTCACGATCCTCGCCTTGACGGCCGTGGCGACAGCCTCATCCAGGTCCGCGCTCGGCATGACGATGAACGGATCGCTGCCACCCAGTTCGAGCACAACTTTCTTCACCCGTTTGGCGGCCGCCATGCCCACTTGAATGCCGGCGCCTTCGCTTCCCGTCAGCGTCGCGGCAGCTACGCGCGGATCGTTGAGGACGTTTTCCACCTTCGCGCTTCCGATTAGGAGCGTCTGGAAAGCGCCTTCGGGGAAACCGGCCCGCTTGAGAATCTCTTCGATCTTCAACGCGCATTGCGGCACGTTGGAGGCGTGCTTCAGCAGCCCGACGTTGCCCGCCATCAAGCTCGGCGCGATGAACCGGAATACTTGCCAGAATGGAAAATTCCAGGGCATCACCGCCAGGATCACTCCCAATGGCTGATACCGGATGTAGCTGCGCGTCGCGCTGGTCTCGATGACTTGGTCGGCCAGAAATTGCTCGGCATTCTCGGCATAGTAACGGCAGCCCCACGCACATTTGACAGCCTCATCCATGGCGGATTGAAGCGTTTTCCCCATTTCGGCGGTCATCAAGCGGCCGAAACTCTCCTTCTCGCTCTCCAGAATTTCGGCCGCGCGGGTCATCATCTTGGCGCGTTCGGCGAAGCTCAGGCGGCTGAACTTGGGAAAAGTTTCCGCGGCGAGCCGAATCTTGGATTCGATCTGAGAATCGGAAAGAGGTTCAAATGTTTTAAGGAGTTGTCCCGTAGCCGGGTTGATGCTCGTGATGGCCATGATCTAACTTTAGCAACCCGCGCCGAGTTGACGCATGGACGGAGCCAATGAGGCTTTTAGTGCTGAGCTTCGCTTCGAGCGCTCCAGATCGCACGCGGAGCATTTGCCGCGCCGCCGTTCCCCGCGCCTGCCGCCGTGGCGTCGAAGAGCTTGATATTGGGCTGCCCGTCGGAGTCGATGGTAAAGGACGCAGCCACTGCGCCCGCCTCGTTTACCAGAAACACCGGAAGCCGCAGGCTCTCGGCCGAGCGGATAACAGCCGCGGGCGACGATTGGGCATGCACGGCCGCCGGCCGAAACTGGTGAGACAACATGCCACCGGCGAATCCAGCGGCAACCGCGAGAGCTAGATTGAGTTTGGCGTTCATCCAGATAATCATACCCGCACGGGGGCGCGGACCATCCCAAACCTACGTCCCATGCGTACTAGAACGCTCCGGCCGTCTCCTGGAACACCAGCCTAAGACTGTTCGTTCGGACCCGGCGGCGACATAGGGTGTTGAAAATGTTTGATAGGTTTGATATCCATGGTAATGGTCTTTACTTTGGGAGGTTGTCGCCATGGCTACCACAGTCTGGAAGGGGCATCTCACTTTCGGCCTTGTTTCGTTTCCCGTCAAGCTGTACACCGCCGCGCGCAGCGAGGGCATCAGCTTCAATCAGCTTCACAAGTCGGACAACTCGCGCATCAAGCAGGTGATTTACTGCCAGGCGGAAGACAAGCCCGTCCCGCGTAGCGAGCTCGTCAAGGGCTACGAGTACGAAAAGGATCGCTACGTCGTGATCGAGGACGAGGACATCAAGAAAATGGCGCCCTCGACCGCCAAGGTTATGGAGATCCTGGAATTCGTCAGGCGTGACGAGGTAGACCCGATCTACTTCGAAAGCTCGTTCTACATGGCGCCCGACGAAGCCGGCCAAAAACCGTACGCCCTGTTATTCGACACGCTGAAGCGCACCGGTTACGTCGGCGTGGCCAAAATCGCGATGCACAATCGGGAGCACATTGTGATCTTCCGGCCGGGCGCGCACGGCCTGCTCATGCACACCATGTACTTCGCCAACGAAGTCCGCAAAGTGGAGGAATTCCGTACTGACACCGGCCTGGTGAAAGAGCAAGAGCTGAAATTGGCCGAGATGCTGGTGGAATCCTTAGCCGCCCCGTTTGAGCCGGAAAAATACCACGATAGCTATCTGGACAATCTACAGAAGCTTATCGACGCCAAGATCAAGGGGCAGGAAGTGGTGACGCCGCCCAGTGCCGAGCCATCCAAGGTGATCGACATCATGGAAGCGCTGAAGAAGAGCCTTGCAGCCGCCCGCAAACCGCCCGTCTCGGCCGAGGCTTTGGAAGATGCCGAGCCGAAGCAAAAGGCTGCGGGTGGAAAGAAACGATCCCGCGGTTAGCCCGCTGCGGTCGCCTGCTCCGGAAACGCCTTTAGCAACTCTTCGGCATACAAAGCGCCCGCGGGCGTGTCTTCGTGCTTGAAGAACACATAAACGTCGCGGCCCTGATTGAGCAGTTCGCCCGCACGCGCCGAGATCTCCTTGCGGTCTTCGGCCGAGTACTCGGGCATGCGCAGCCTGGAGTAAACGAAATTCGCGGTGATCACTTGCGGCACCACCAGCTTCTCCGATTCGGCCAGGCACAGCGACGCGCCATACTTCTCCAATAGCTGATAGACCGGCGCCGTGAGCCACGAATCATGGCGAAATTCGAACGCATAGCGCATATCGCGCGGCAGCGTCCCGAGGAATTCAGACAGCAGGGCTTCATCGCACTTCATTGCGGGCGGTAATTGGAACAGCACCGGCCCCAGTCGACGCGCGGTTCGCAGCGGATCGATTGCGCGAAAGAAGACGTCGGTGAACTCCGACGGCTTCAGACGCTGGATGTGTGTAATTCGCATGTGCGCCTTAAGGCAAAAAACGAACCCAGCGCGAGTCTGGCTCACCCAGTTTTCGAGCGTCGTGGGCGCTGGCAACCGCCGGAACGTGTAATTGATCTCCACTGCATTCAATCGCTCACAATAGTAAGAAAGAAAGTTTTTCGAGGCCAGCTTCGCGGGGTAAAAGTCTGGCTTCCAGCTTGCATACGCGAACCCGGAAGTTCCCGAATAGAGATGTGCCATGGCCGAATCGAACGCGGCGGCTACCGCATCCCATACAATAGTGCAAACAGCAGTGATTCCGCAAAGTTCGCCCAAAAAAACTTCGTCGGTCCGGTTGCGCGAACTGTGGCCCGATATCCGCGAAATGCTGCGGCCGCGCCGGCGCTTGCTCGCCTGGGGCTTCGTTCTGATGGTGATCAGCCGCGTTTGCAGCTTGGTCTTGCCCACTTCGACCAAGTACCTGATCGACAACGTAATCGGCAAAAAGCAGCTCAATCTGCTTGGGCCGCTGGTGCTGGCAGTCGTCACCGCCACCATTATCCAAGGCGTTACTTCATTCGCCAATACGCAACTGATTTCCAAGGCCGCGCAACGGCTGATTGCCGAAATGCGGCGCAAGGTTCAAGCGCACATCGGCCGGCTTCCGGTTTCGTTTTACGACGCGAACAAGACCGGAACGCTGGTGTCGAGGATCATGACCGACGTGGACGGTATTCGGAACCTGCTGGGCACAGGGTTGATCGAATTTGCGGGCGGCCTGCTGACGGCCGTGCTGGTCCTGGGTTTTCTGCTGCGCATCAGCGCATTGCTCACCGGCATCGCGCTGGTCATCATCCTGGTGTTCGCAACGGCGCTGCGGAAAGCCTTTGGGACCATCCGGCCGATTTTCCGCGAGCGCAGTAAGATCAATGCCGAAGTAACCGGACGTCTGACCGAATCGCTGGGCGGCGTGCGCGTGGTCAAGGGGTATCACGCCGAAGCGCGCGAAGAAGCGGTGTTCGGGAACGGGGTCCAGCGGCTGTTAGACAATGTGCTGAAGAGCCTGACTGCGACTTCCAGTATGAGCCTCGCCGCTACGGTGCTCATGGGCATAGTGGGCGCCGTCATCATGTACGTCGGAGCCCGCCAAATCACCGCCGTGCCTCAGCGCATGACGCTGGGCGACTTCATGACCTTCTCGGCTCTGTTGGCATTCTTGATCGCGCCCATGTTCCAGATTGTCGGCATCGGAACGCAACTCACTGAAGCGCTGGCGGGCCTGGAACGGACGCGCGAAATACTGCATGAACGCCCGGAAGATCAGGATCCGCGCCGCGCCGCTTCGCTTGGCCCGATCGTCGGCCAAGTCGTCTTCGAGCATGTCAACTTCTCTTACGACGCCGGAAAACCGGTGCTGCACGACGTTTCCTTTCGCGCGGAACCTGGCACGGTAACCGCGCTGGTGGGGCCATCCGGCTCCGGGAAATCGACCATCATCGGTTTGGTCGCGGCATTCCACGTTCCGGAATCCGGAACTATATTCGTCGATGGCATGGACCTGTCAACCGTGCGCCTGGATTCCTACCGCACCCAGCTCGGCGTGGTCCTTCAGGATACGTTTCTGTTCGACGGAACGATCCGCGAGAATGTGGCCTTCGCGCGGCCGGATGCCACCGAAGCACAAATCCTGGAGGCCTGCCGCATTGCGCGCGTGGATGAGTTCGCCGAAACGTTCGCAACCGGATACGAAACCATAGTGGGCGAACGGGGCGTGAAGCTATCGGGCGGCCAACGACAGCGCGTTTCCATCGCGCGCGCGATCCTGGCCGATCCACGCATTTTGATCCTGGATGAAGCCACCTCCAGCCTGGACTCCGAGTCTGAAGCCATGATTCAAGAAGGATTGAGATATCTGATGCAAGGCCGAACCACGTTCGTCATCGCGCATCGGCTGTCCACCATCCGGCGCGCCGATCAGATCTTAGTGATCGAAGCGGGTCACGTCGTAGAGCGCGGCAGCCACGAAGCCTTGTACGCCGCGAGCGGCCGTTATTTCGACCTGTATACCAAGCAGCATGGCATCGAGGCGAATCTTTTTCTCGCGCCAGGGGAAGGCCAACAACCAGCGGCGGACGGCGAAGCTGAATCCGCCGGCGCACGCCCAGCACCCGAGCAGAATCTTCTCTCGAACGCCGTGCGCCTGTTGCGCGGTT
>Ga0182024_10022502_pt1 | contig 11362 bp, 9 predicted proteins | sample P32metaG_FD_120480 | JGI IMG/M metagenome (GOLD analysis project Ga0182024, IMG submission 120480) | Permafrost microbial communities from Stordalen Mire, Sweden - P3-2 metaG (Illumina Assembly) | ecosystem: Environmental > Terrestrial > Soil > Wetlands > Permafrost | place: Sweden: Stordalen... | reverse complement strand
CGGCATCGGTGACCTCGGTCCCGCGGCGTATCAGTTCGTCGATTGGCTCGCGGCTGCACGCCAGGGGCTGTGGCAGGTTTTGCCGCTTGGTCCGCTGGGCTACGGAAATTCGCCTTACTCTTCCATCTCCGCGTTTGCCGGCAACCCTCTGCTGATCAGCCTGGAACGTCTTGCCAGCCGTGGCTGGATCAATCAGGGAAAAATCTCTCGCATTGCAGCGGAAGCCGGTCCGGTTTCGTATGAGCGAATTTTCGCCGCCAAGATGCCATTACTTTTTGAAGCCGGGCGTGGCTTTATCGCCTCCGCAGCGGCCGGCGCGCGCCAACGCTTTGAGCGCTTCTGTTCGGAAAATGCCTGGTGGCTGGAAGATTTTGTTTTGTTCGATGCGCTGCGCGCCAAACATAAATTAGCAAGCTGGAATGAATGGTCGGCGGAATTGGCGCGCCGTGAGGGTGGCGCTTTGGAGCGGGCGCGTAAGGAATTGGCGGACGACCTGAAGATCCGCAGTGCGCTGCAGTTCGCCTTCTACGAGCAATGGGGCGCCTTGCGCCGGTATTGCTCCGAGCGCAAGATTCGCGTGGTGGGCGACGTCGCCATTTTTGTTAACTACGATAGCGCCGACGTGTGGATTCACCGCGATCTTTTTCGGCTGAATGAGAATCTCGAGTCCGAAGTGGTTTCTGGCGTGCCTCCTGATTTTTTTAGCAAAACAGGCCAGCGCTGGGGCAATCCTCTTTATCGCTGGGACGTGATGAAGGAACGGGGGTATCGCTGGTGGATTCAGCGCCTGCGCTGGGCAACGCAGAACTCAGATTACATCCGGCTCGATCACTTCCGCGGCTTTGATCAGTTCTGGGAGATTCCGGCAAGCGATCCAACCGCGATCAACGGCCGCTGGGTGGATGGTCCGCGAGATGACCTATTTCACAAGCTACGCGAGGCTCTGGGCGGGTTGCCCTTTTTTGCGGAAGATCTCGGCTACATCACGCCGGAAGTGCATGCCTTGCGCGAGCGTCTGCAAATTCCGGGGATGGCGGTGCTGCAGTTTGGTTTTGGCGATGAGGGCGCGCACATGTATTTGCCGCATCGCGCCGCCGGCAAAGTTATTTATACTGGAACGCACGACAACGACACGACGGCAGGCTGGTTCCAATCCGGCGCGTCCGATCATGAACGGCGTAATGCCGAGTGTTATCTTGGCCGCTGCGAAGATGGAATTCATTGGGCATTTATCCGCGCGGCGCTGAATTCAGTCGCAGATCTTGCACTCATTCCTTTGCAAGATGTGCTCGGTTTGGGAAGTGAGGCTCGCATGAACACTCCCAGTCTGGATGGCGGAAACTGGAAATGGCGATTTACGCCTGGACGACTTACTCCGGAATTAACCGCAAAACTTGCTCACCTTGTTGAAGTGACGGATCGGTTCCCCCAGCCATTTCCGATCCCGCCTGGTGAAGACTTCTCGGCCTAAGCGGCAGCTTAAACTCGAGTCCTGAACAATCGGTTGTGAATTAACTGTTACAACGCTCGCTCAGCTTTGCGCCGTGCCCCGGATCGTGTATAGAAGTTACGGAGAGTTTTTCTTTGGCGAGCGAACCCATTATCGATGCGCGTGCGATCGAGAAGTCTTATCCGCAGCCGGATGGGACGCGCATTCAGGTCGTTGGACTGACCGACTTTGCCATCGAGCCGGGAAAAATTGTCGCCCTGCTGGGCGCTTCAGGCTGCGGCAAGTCGACTCTGCTGCGGATTTTAAGCGGTCTGGCCCAGCCCTCATCCGGAGCGCTTTTCTGGCATGGCAAGCCACTGAACGGTCAAGCTCCGAACGTCGCGATCGTTTTCCAGAGCTTCGCCCTGTTTCCCTGGCTTACGGTTCTGGAAAATGTGGAAGCTCCGCTGGAAGCGCGCGGTACCGCCGCAATCGAGCGCCGCAAGCGGGCGTTGCGCATGCTGGATACGGTGGGACTCGACGGTTTCGAAACGGCGTATCCCAAGGAACTTTCTGGCGGCATGAAGCAGCGCGTCGGCTTCGCGCGCGCTCTCGTAGTCGAACCAGAAGTGCTCTTCATGGACGAACCATTTTCCGCACTCGATGTGCTCACGGCGGAGAATCTGCGCGGCGAATTGCTGGAGCTGTGGCTGAACAAAAAAATGCCCACCAGCGCCATTTTCATCGTGACCCACAACATTGAAGAAGCGGTCATGCTGGCGGATCGCATCGTGGTTTTGGGCAGAAATCCGGCCCGCATCCGCTCGGATTTTAATGTGAAGCTGGCGCATCCCCGCGATCGCAAGTCGGGACGTTTTGTGGAGTTGGTCGATTACATTTACAAGATCATGACCGAACCGGATGTGGAACATGCTCCGCCCGATCCGGAAAGTACCGGAGAAATTGTGGTGCCGGCGGGAGGCTTGAAACGGCCGCAGGCGCCGGTGAGAACCACGAAGTACCAAATCCTTCCACACGCCCGCGTGGGCGGAATAGCCGGCCTGCTTGAACTGTTGCACGATCGCGGCGGACGCGAAGATCTTTTTCGCCTCAGTGAAGAACTAGTGATGGACGTGGAGGATTTACTGCCGATTCTCGAGGCGTGCGTGCTGCTGGGCTTCGCCTGGTTGAAGGAAGGGGACGTTCAACTCTCTCCGCAGGGCGCGGAATTTGCCGATGCCGATATTCAGACGCGGAAGGTTTTGTTCCGCCAAGCCGCATTGCAGCACGTTACGATTCTGAAGCAGATTGAAAGTATTCTGAAGCGCAAGTCGGATCATTCGATTGCCGACGAGTTTTTTCATGACATTCTTGATGAACATTTCTCTGAAGAAGAAGTGCTGCGCCAGTTGGATACGGCTACGAACTGGGGCCGGTACGCGGAGATTTTCGATTACGACCGCGAAAGTGGGAAATTGACCCTGACCGAAGCGGCGCCGAACGAAGCCGCAGAACACGCTGTTAAGACCCAGAATCCAGCTCCCACACCAAAAGTCTGACCAAAGTTCCCAGGGAAAGACGTAGAAGCGCTGCATGAAAAAAAACATCAGCCTGCGGGGATTCTCGGCGTATCGCTTGTGGTCGCAACTGCCGAGCATTGAAGCCTCGCACCTGCCTGACGTGATCATGTTCGCGGCGGCCATCGCCTTGTTTTATGGAGTGGCCATGGTCGGGCGCCACTGGTTCGGCCCCTTCACCCCTTCGGTAGAAATTTCGCGCAGTCCGTGGGTGTTGCCAGCCTATGCAGGCTATTCGCTCCTGCGTATCGCCATTGCCTACGGATTGAGCCTGGGTTTCGCGCTGGCTTACGGCTATGTGGCTGCGTACAACCAGAGGGCTGAGCGCTTCATGATTCCGTTGTTGGACGTTCTGCAATCCATCCCCGTGCTCGCTTTTCTTCCTCCCGTAATGCTCGCCATGGTCGCGCTTTTTCCCGGGCGGCAACTGGGCGTGGAGTTTGGCGCGATCCTGCTCATCTTCACCGGACAAGTCTGGAATATGGCGTTCAGTTTTTACGCCTCGTTGAAAAGCATTCCCAAGGAAATGCGGGAGACGGCGACGATCTACCGCTTCAGCCGGTGGCAGCGCTTCACGCAGATGGAACTACCATTCTCGGCCATCGGGCTGGTGTGGAATTCCATGATGTCGGTAGCCGGCGGATGGTTCGCGCTGATGGTGTGCGAAATGTTTGTATTGGGCCCGCGCGATTTTCGCTTGCCAGGATTAGGTTCCTATCTGCAAACGGCCGCCAGCGCCGGCGACACAGCTTCGATCATCTGGGGCGTTGCCACGATGGTTGCGCTGATCGTACTGCTCGATCAGGTGGTATGGAGGCCGGTGATTGCCTGGGCGGAGAAATTTAAAGTTGAGCAGGTGGAGAGCACAGATGCCCCGCGTTCGTGGGTGCTTAATTTCTTGCACCATTCCACAGGCCTTTCCAGAATCAGGCAGATGACTTTGCGACCGTTGAGCGAACGCCTGCTGCTACATTTCGCGCGGAAGCATTCGGAAGAACGTCCACAAGAACCCGTGAGCCCCTGGCGAGAATGGCTGCTGCGCGCGCTGGCTTTGCTGGCGCTAATTGGAATTGGTTACGCAGTGGTGCGCGTTGCGATCATTCTCACCGGCCTGCAGGCAGCCGAACTTCATCAGACCGCATTAGGACTGGGAGCGACTTTCCTGCGCGTGAATCTGGCTTTATTACTTGCCGCGCTGTGGACGATTCCAGCAGGAGTGGCGATCGGCTTCAATCCTCGCCTCGCTCGCATCGCGCAACCACTGGCACAGATTGCCGCCTCGGTTCCGGCTACCGCGCTGCTGCCGGTAATTCTACTTGTACTGATCCGCATCGGCGGCGGGCTGGGAATCGCATCGATTGTCGTCCTCTTGCTCGGGACGCAATGGTATGTGCTGTTCAATGTGATCGCCGGAGCTATGGCTATTCCAACTGATCTGAGGGAATGTTGTTCCGTCTTCCAGGTTCGAGGCATCGCGCGCTGGAAGAGGCTGATCCTCCCGGGAATTTTTCCTTACCTCGTAACCGGAATGGTGACTGCCTCTGGCGGGGCTTGGAATGCCACTATCGTCGCTGAATATTTTCACTTTAAGGGACACATCTATACCACTACCGGCCTTGGCGCCACCATAAGCCAAGCCACGGATGCTGGCGATTTCAAGATGCTCATTGCTGCGACGATCATGATGGCTGGGACTGTAGCGACGATTAACCGGCTGGTCTGGAGAAAACTGTTTGTGCTGGCGGAAACGCGCTTCCGACTGGAAACTTAATATCCCGGACGGGCGCTGACACACTACTGCGCACGCTCTAATTTGGTGACTTTGTTCGGCAGAATGCAGGATCGCGTGGAATCTTTGAGCGCAGCTTCCAACTGCATCCCAAGAGTTTTCAGCTCTTGAGCATTCATCACCTGTTGCATGCGCTCGAAGAGCTGACGCTCTTCTTTGCGAATATGGGCGGAAAGTTGTTGTCCAAGCGCCGACAAGGTTTGCGCCGACATACAGCGCGCCTCCGCTTGACGAAACAACACGCGCAGCGAGCCGTGCTCCACAATCAATTCTTCCACCAGCGGGACTAACTCGGAAAATCTTTCAGCAGCCGGGAAAACTACACCTTCCTCCGCAGCAAAATGAATTTCGATCTCTTGCTCGAAGAGTTGTCCGATCTCAACCTGCCAGGCCTGCAAATCGTTCGCCGGGATGGGCGGCGCGCGATCGATGCGCACGCACAGGGCTAGCGCCCGCTGATGCTGGTGGGAAAGCGGAATCAGACTCTTGTCGCGCAGCATGATTTATCCAGGCGTAATATATCAAGGCGTTGGGCGGAACCAAGATATCGTCACACCAATGGTACCGGTTCCATAGTCTCGGTGACGACCGGCCGTAGTGTCAGCCAGTCGGTGCGAACTCGCTCCCACTCCTGAATCAACATGCCGTTGGCTTCGAAAAAGCTGCGAATGCGGGAACGTTCCCATCCAACGATTTCTTCGAGAATCGGTGCCAGCACCGCCAGGGCGCTGGTGCTGAGCACGGTTCGCTTCGCGATTTGCGAAACATGCGGGGATTCCGAGACCGCAATGGTCAGACCGTCGCGCGCATTCAGCTGGAGCATAACGTGAATATCGGAGCTGCCATCCCCCGAATAGATTACGTGGTCAGGACCAGTGACGTGCTGGGCCAACAGCTGGTTCAGCACCGCAACCTTGCCGTAGCCTGCAGTTGCGCGAATGATAGTGTCGATCTCGCCGGAAGCCTTATAGTGGAACTGCGTGCCGAAGATATGATCCTGCGGGACGATACCTTCGAGCGCCGAATAGATCACCTCGACTGGCGCGGCCGATAAAACATAGAAATCAAAAAAGTGGCCATCGACGCCGGTTTCAAGAATCTGGTAAAGCAACTTGATGTCGCCCTTGAGGCGAATGCGCTTGCCGACCTCGTGAAGATGCTCCTTCCGAACTTTAGCCTTAAACTCGGGATCATGCAGCAGAAGATAGGCGAGCTCCGCACCCTGCTGCACCAGGTTGATCTTCGCCATGCCTTTGGCTTTGCGTTCGAAATCCGCGGTGGGGATGCCGACCAGCTCCGCCAGCACGTAGCCGGAATCATTAAAAGTGAGCGTCTGATCGAAGTCGCTCGCAAAGATGTAGCGTTTCAAGGGCTTGTCTGCCATATGATCCTTAGATTCGCGGTGAGATCAGAGGGCCCATTTAAAGAATCGATAGGAATTATAAGCTGCTCTGGTTAAGTCGTTGTTAACAAATGGGGCGTCAGACTGTCGCGGCGAGCTTGAGCGCGCGACGCCGCGCAAACTTTACTAAATTCGCCGACACGTCCAGAATAGAAGTTCCGCTCGGACACACAGAGTGTGCGGGACGGGCAGCGTTATAGCCGATTGAAAACATAAACTACAGGAGCCCTCATGCTTGCATCCGGTGAACTGATTCGTTCGATGAATTACGTGGAAGACATTACAACTACTCTGCGCCGCATCTGCATTGCGATTCCTGCCATGAACGTCGAAGAGCGCAAGCGTCTGGCGGACAGTTTGCGTGCCGCGGGCAGCGCTTTGAACGATGCGATCAAGGATCTGGAAAAAGAAAAGGTAATGGCGCAGTAGTGACTCAGGTAAAGACCATCGCGGTGATCGGCGCCGGAATCATGGGCCGGGGCATTGCGCATGCCGCCGCCATCGGCGGCTATCGTACGATTCTGGAAGACTTGTTGCCGGGAGCGCTGCGGCGGGCGGAAAGTGAAATCCGGGCTAATCTTGACAAGGCCGTAGAGTTAGGAAAAGCGTCGTCAGCCGACGCAGATGCCGCTTTCCGACGCGTCGAATACGCCGGCTCGGTTGAAGAAGCTGCCCGCGAAGCCGATCTGGTGATTGAAGCCGTACCGGAAGAGATGGAGTCGAAGATCGAGATTTTCACTCTGCTCGACAAAATCTGCCGTCCGGAGACGATGCTGGCGTCGAACACTTCTTCTCTCAGCATCACGGAAATAGCCAGCGTGACCTATCGCGCGAAGAAATGCGTGGGCATGCACTTCTTCAATCCCGTACACAAAATGAAATTGCTGGAGGTGGTGCGAGCACTCGAAACCGATGATGACACGCTGGCGAGCGTGGTCGACGCCGGTAAACGCATGGGCAAGGAAGTCGTGGTGATCAGGGAAGCGCCAGGTTTCATCACCAGCCGTATCAACGCCATGATCGGGAATGAGGCGTTTTTTATGCTGCAAGAGGGCGTTGCCTCAGCCGCGGATATCGATAAGGCGCTGAAGCTGGGATTGAATCATCCTATGGGACCGTTCGAACTGGTCGATTTAGTGGGCCTCGACACCCGCCTGAATATTCTTGAGTATCTACACAAGTCGCTGGGAGAGAAATATCGTCCGGCGCCGCTGCTGGTGCAGTATGTGAAGGCGGGACGATTAGGACGCAAATCAGGGCGCGGAGTTTACGAGTATCCCGAAGTCTCTGCTGCTGACGAGAAAACCACAGCATCCATGCCTGATAAGTCCACAACGCTCGCTGGCGTCAAGCCCTAGAAAGTTCGTTCAGCGCGCGATTATCCTGCGGGTAAAACTCAAACCGGATAAAGATTCGATTGCTTCTTGCTCTACTCCCTTGCCCGCGACCAGCACGTGAAAGCTTTCGCCCATGCCTGCGGGCGTGACCAGATGCTTGAGTTGCAATACGACTTTCGCTCTCTCCTGCGGCAAGCGGCATTCTTCAAAAGCGTCGGCAAACTGGTTGATTTCGCCAATGCCCATCAAAAATTGTGATTGAGTGACGAGCTTGTGCGCTTGCATGCCATGCTTTTCGGCGGCAGCGGCGAGCGCCGTGAAGTTGACGTCGGCCGTGATGTCCTGTTCGCCGGGGGCTTCATATGGATTCGCGCTGACCGAGTGCTGGCGCAGAGCCTTCACCGTGCCGCGATGGCGTCCGGCGAGCTGTTCCTCGCGCGTGTAACCGTAATCGATCGCAATGATGAATCCGCGCTCGATATCCGCAGCCAGGCGATCCATGCATTGTTGCGCGACCAGCGACACTTCGATGCGTTCGTCAGGTTCGGGATTGACCGAATAATGGTCTAGAAATTCCAGTTCCTCGGGCGAAGACGGTACCCAGGTCTCAATAAAGTGACCGTCGCAAGTGTCGATGCGCAGGGAACCCTTCGTGCTCATGATTTCGAAGGGCATGGCATCGAAGAACTCGTTAGCGAAGAGGATCGTTGCCCTGGCGCGTGATGGTTGTGTTTTTGGAGGATAAAGAGGCGTCAGTTCGGCTTTCCCCGAATCGAGGTGACGTTTTAGAGTCTCTCTGATCCGTTCACGCAAAGCTTTTGAGCTCTCCACCAGCACGTAGCGAAGCGCACCAAAGAAATCGGGAAACCTCTTTTCCGACCAACCCAGAACATCCTGAGCGAACAAGCCCCGGCCAGGCCCGAGTTCGATCAGTTCGATGTTGTTCGGCGAGCCCAACCTGCGCCACACCTCCTCGAACTGCCGCGCCAGAAGGCGACCGAAAACAGCGTGTACGTCACTTGACGTGTAGAAATCGCCGGCTTTGCCGAACTGCTCAGCGTTTCGCGAATAATAACCAAGGTCGGGATCGTACAAGCAAACTTCCATGTAGCGGGAGAAGGGAATTGGACCCCGCACGCGGATCTCCTCTTCGATCTTCCGGCGCAAGGAATTCACAATTCCCTCTGTCGCCGTTCCAGCCGGTCCTGCGGAGTTCGGATGAACATTTCGACGAAGTAATCGTGCAGAGCGTCGTAAAGCTGGCGCTGGAAGCTCCATTCGAACTGCGGATGGTCGAGGTCGCGGGGGTGCAGTTCAAAGTAGTAGGTGTGCACAGGAACCGATGAGTCCTTGAACTGAATGATGATTTCCACACCCTCGCCTTTGGAGCGAGCAGAAAAATTCAGCAGCGGGTGTTCGTACAGAGTGAGTTGAGCGAGCACGCGGTCGAGGCGAGTGCTGGTAGTTTCGGGCACAGGAGGATTGTAAAGCAGGCGGTCAGCCCGACTGGTGATCGATTGAGAGGGAGCGTAACCCGCCCAAGAGAATCCATAGGCCTTCGGTTGTTCTGAGCTGCGAGGGATCCTTCGATTGTGTTGTTGCTTCGCTTGCCGAAGCAACAACTTCGCTCAGGATGATAATTTGTTAAAAATTTACTCGTAGCGCAGCGCTTCAATCGGATTCAGCCTCGCCGCTTTGATGGCCGGCAACATACCGCTAACGATGCCGACGAAGCTGAGAATTACCGTTGACCAGATCAGCGTTGCGGAATTGATATACAGATGAATGTCGCCTTCGCTGGCGTCTTCGATGAAGGCGCTCCACAGGGTTAGAGAACCTACGCTCCAGGAAACGAGATAAGCGAGCACCACCCCCAACAGTCCGCCCAGCGCAGTGATCACGAGAGCTTCGGCCAGGAACTGAAAGAGAATATGCCAGCGCCGCGCACCGAGAGCCTTCTCCACGCCAATCTCGCGGGTGCGCTGGGTCACAGAAACCAACATGATGTTCATCAGGCCGACTCCGCCGATGCCGAGCGTCAGCAGCCCGATAAAGCCCAGCAGAACCTTGATTCCAACCGTAATCACGTTGAGGTCCGCCAGATCTTTGACGGCATCGAAAACAAAGATCGCGCGATCGTCTTTGGGGCTGAAGTTATGATGAAATGCCATGGAATTGCGCACGGCCTGCACCATCTTGATGTGGTCGCCTTCGTAATCCATCATGATGCCGTCGAGATAATAGCTATTCTTCAGATCGCTCATGGCGCTATAGGGGACATACACCAGGGAGTTCATGTCCTCGTCGCCGTTGGAAATCGTGTGCCGCAGCACAGCGACGACTTTGTAGGAGATGCCGTCGATGCGAATGCTTTCGCCCAGCGCATTCTGCCCCGAGAAAAGTTTCTTTTTCACGGTGGAACCTATCACCGCGACGCGGGTATGTGTGAAATCCTCGCGCTCGCCGAAGAATGAGCCTTCCCCCACATCAAGCGCACGAATTGTTTCGTAGCTGGAATAGATACCGTGAACGCCGTAGGTTGCGCTGCGAGTGCCAAAAGCTACAAGACTTTGCTTATCCACTTCAGGAGAAATACGCGTCAGCATGGGACACTCGGCGCGGAGATAATCGAGATCGTCGCGAGTGAGGCGAATTTGCACCCCCGCCTTGGTGCCACCGGCCTGAACCGAAGTATGTCCGGGAAAAATGGCGACTAGATTTCCTCCGAAAGTGCGGAAGGCGATCATCAATGCGTTTTCAAAACCGGCGCCATAGGCGAGCAGCAAGACTACTGTGGCAATCCCCCATGCCATGCCCAGCATAGTGAGGACAGAGCGCCGCCGATTATGTCGCAACGCGTTGAACGCCTGCTTGCCTAGGTCGCCAAACATAATTGCTCCCAGCCTACTACTCCCAGACTACTTATTCCTGCCGCAATGCTTCCACCGGAGGAAGGAGCGCTGCTTTACGCGCAGGATAAAGGCCGGCAACGATGCCCGCCAGCGAGAGCGAAAGGATCGCAACCACTGCGGAAGCGGGAACGATGCGCGGCGTATCGAATCCTTCCGGCGCGGGCAACTGCGCCAACAGCGTCACGAAAGCTGTACAGATCGCCAATCCGATGCCGCCGCTGAACGCGGTAAGGAATGCTCCCTCGACAAAAAACTGCGTCATGATGTTGCGATGCGTAGCGCCCAGGGCTTTGCGCAGGCCGATCTCCCGCGTGCGCTCCGTCACCGAAACCAGCATGATGTTGATCACTCCAATTGCGCCAAGGCCAAGCGTAACCACTCCCACGACGCCCAGGAACCAATCCATTGCATCAAAAATCTTGGCCACCCGGATGGCGCCGTCGATCGTGTCCCAGTCCATGAATGCGTCATCGATCTTCGGATCAAAGCCATGCCGACGGCCGATAATGGCGTGAACCTCGTCCTTGGCTTCGACGTGCAGATCCTTCCTGATGGGCCGGTAATTAATGAACGAAATCGCGTTCTCCGAGTTTTGCGCCTTCAGCGGAAAAAGCATCCGCATGGTGTCGAAGGGCACAAAGACGCGGTGATTGGTTCCGTTTTCTCCTTCTTTACCGATCTTCGGAATAACGCCGATCACCTTGAAATCCATGTCGTTGAGCAAAATGGTGCTGCCCACGGCTGGCTGCCCAGGAAACATATTCTTCAGCAGTTCCCATCCCACCACAGCAACGCGCCGATGCTGAGTGTTGTCCTCGTCATTGAACCATCGTCCCGGCTCGATGGGAGTGTTGCGGATCTGACTATATTCCGGAGCCACCCCGAAGACCTGCCCGCTGGTGGATCCATAGTCGCT
>Ga0182024_10022501_pt1 | contig 11362 bp, 8 predicted proteins | sample P32metaG_FD_120480 | JGI IMG/M metagenome (GOLD analysis project Ga0182024, IMG submission 120480) | Permafrost microbial communities from Stordalen Mire, Sweden - P3-2 metaG (Illumina Assembly) | ecosystem: Environmental > Terrestrial > Soil > Wetlands > Permafrost | place: Sweden: Stordalen... | reverse complement strand
TTCTTGTTTTCTATTTCCGGGTGCAGCTCTCGGGCCAGCGTCTTGGAGGATTCGCGGGCGGCGATGCGGATTGCGCGATGGGTTTCGAGGTCCACGAAGGTAGCGGCCATCTTGCCCCAGTCCCGGAATTTGAGTGCCCGTTTACCCAGCCGGCAACCGGTGACGACGCCGATGGCATCGGTAGCGCATCGATCAATTTCGACGAAGGTGACCAGGCGCTTCCGATCCCGTCCCCGCGGCTCCTCAATGCCCAGGCGCGCGCATCCCAGCATAGCCAACCGCACCCCCAGCACCTGCCCCGCGCAGAGGTGTCCATGGGCAATCCTGGCTTCTTCGAGCAATTCGTCAAAACTGGACATACATCCATCGTATGCCAAGGCCTCTTAGAAGTTCTCCGGACCCCACGAAAACGGGTGCCCCACATCCCCGATTTCCTGTGAAGCTAAGTTGGTTCCGCGCGCCTCATGCGCCTTTCCTTAAAGAAAGGCGCACACGTGGTCCTGTCCAGTGCAGCGTGCAGGAAATTCGGGGCATGTCGCTCGTTTTTCGCGAGATGTGGGATCCAACAAATCTTAACGGCAGGCCTCCTGGGGTTCGAAAGCTGCCAGTTGAGAGCGGTCCTCCACTAGTTGGCGGGACCCGCCGGCGCCGACTCCTCATTCCCGTCCCCATCTTCCACCAGCACCGCAGACAATCCGACCAGATCGTAGCTGACCGCCGTCGCCCCCGACGGTTGGAACGTCACACGCAGCGGTTCGCGCTGCCACACAGCCGCGGCGCACGCTGGCGCCTGATTCTCCCCTGGGGACCAAGGCAACAATTTCTTGGCCAACACCGGCTTGCGAGCCGCGATTTGGGCCACCACGGCATACAACTGCTTGCCGCTGGCGGTCAGGCCACAATACGCGGCATAGTCCCTGAACCATATAACATTCGACACTGCGGGATCATAATCCGGCATATGCAGAGCGGTGACGCTGCCTTTCACGCGATCGATCATTAGCCACGGTCCACGTTGCCATATCCAATGCTCGGCCTTATCCCCTGGGAGTGCATCGTTGAGGCGCAGGGCCCGGCGGACAACGAAGCTGCGATCGGTGATGGCGTGTGATTCTCCCGTGGTCCATTCCCGTACCTTGTCATCAACCAGCAGGGGACGAACGCGCAACTGCTTTTCGCTCGGCAGTGCGCCGGCCGGGTCGCCAATGACGGAGTAAGGAACATTCTTTCCCGTGCCCAGGAAGACAGCGTGAACCTTGGTCGCGGCGAGGGACGGCGATACCGCGATCAGCCAAAGCAATATGCAAACTGCGAAGGCGTTGCGCATGGGGCACAGCTTAGGAGCGAGAGCGGGGAAATACAAGTTAACAAACGCTTATATTTGCCCTGCGTTATCCTCGACTCTGGAGCAAAATGGTCGAAAAGGCGTCAACTCAGAACCCTGGCACGGGAAGATTCATTGCTTTTTATCTTCCCCAGTTTTATCCCACTCCCTACAACGACGCCTGGTGGGGTAAAGGCTTCACCGAGTGGACAAACGTAGTTAAGGGCCGGCCACGCTTTCGCGGCCACTATCAACCTCATCTGCCCGCTGATCTGGGCTTCTACGATCTGCGCTTGTCAGAGACGCGGGAGGCTCAGGCAGAGCTGGCGAAGCAATTCGGTGTCTACGGATTCTGCTACTACCACTATTGGTTTTCCGGCAAACGGATACTGGAACGTCCGCTCGATGAAGTCCTGGCTTCTGGTAAACCTGATTTTCCTTTCTGCATCTGTTGGGCGAATGAGACCTGGAAAAAGTCCTGGATTGGCCGCAACACCGTGACTTTGCTGGAGCAGACCTTCTCCTTCGAGGACGACCTCGCCCACATTCGCCACCTCCTTCCAGTGCTGGCAGACGGCCGTTACATCCGTATCGAGGGTAGGCCGTTGCTTCTTGTGTATCGGGTCGAGTTGCTGCCGGAGCCCCGAAAGACCGCGGAAATCTGGAGGAACGAAGCCATCAAGGCTGGTTTAGGCGACCTCTTCCTGGTCAACGTGCAAAGTACCTATCTCCCCCAGGGAACAAGCCCGGACACCGTGGGCTTTGACGCGGCGGTGCGCTTTGAGCCCAGGGCACAACCCGCGGCCCCCGCGATCGTTCGTGCCTGGCGAACCGTCAAGTCGCCCATTCACAACGATCGCTTCACCCATTACGAGCAGCTCTATCGCCACTGGAGAGATGCTCCGCAGCCCCTCTATCGTCACTTCGAATGCGTAACCCCTATGTGGGACAACACCGCTCGCCGGCCAAGAAGAGCCGGAATCGTTTACGGTTCTACTCCGGAATTGTATGAGCGCTGGCTGGCCGACGCGGTCGAGCGTTCGACTCCCGACCGCAACCATCATCGATGGGTTTTTATCAACGCCTGGAACGAATGGGGTGAGGGATGTCACCTTGAGCCCTGCCAAAAATGGGGCACGGCTTATCTTGAAGCTACTCAGCGCGTGTATCAGCAGACCGCTGCAAAGTGACCACGAAGCTATCTTCTTCAATGATTCTGAAACCGGCATCTGTCAGTGCACGCAGCAGCGACTGATTCTTGTCCTCACCGATCAGGCGGGCATGCGTTTCCATGATGATGGTGTCGGCCTTTTTGAGCACTTCGATTTCCTGGCAGACCAGGTTGTATTCTTTTCCCTCAATGTCACACACCAGGGAAAACTTCCCAAACCCATGCTCTGTCACCAGCCTGCCCAGCTGAACTGCTTCAACGGTGACTGCCTGCTCCGTTCCATACAATTGCGTGCCGTCCGACTCAATGGAATTAGAAGCCAGATCCACTGTAGGACAAAATGTGACTGCATCGACGCCATAGGCGATGGCGCGGTTCACGATCTCAAATGCGCAGTGATTCGACTCCTTGTTCAACTGCAACTGGGGAATGGCGAGCGGATTTGCCTCCACCACCACGTGAGCCGTGGGGTCGTCGAGAAGTTTGTTGGTGATGCAAGCCACCACTCCCAAAGCTCCACCCAACTCGATGACCGGTAGATCCCGCCGTAGGTGCCTTTTGACCGCGCGGCGCTCGGGCAATTCATACCGGCCGTCCAGAAGGAAGAGTTTGGTGAGCGAGTCAGGGATAGTCTGCAGGCTGAAGTTGCACCCGTCCAACTCTGCACTCTTCTTATGAGCCATCGCCTTTAACCGCAACCGGAGCCACAGGCTATTGTGGATCTCTCGGATAACAGCCTGAGGTCCTTCGGTTTCGAGCAGGTGCTTGGTCTTGGCAAGTCTTCGTGTCAGCATTTCACAATCCCTTTTGAGTGTACCGGCTGGAGTCGGGGTCGTTGAAAAACAGCGCTTGCCGCGCCGTCTCTTTCCAAATGCGCTTATCCTGCAAATCGGCCCGCAGGCGCCGGATCGATCGCAATAGCCATAACCGATAGAGCAGCCGGTCGGTGAAGCTACCCGTACGTTGGACGAAGAGCGACTGGGCCTGGAGAACGTTGCGAAAGCGCCAAATCGGACGTGCATTCAAATCGCTTTCCGCCAGTTCATGTTGCAGCACCGCGTGCAGCACATACACTCGGCGGCCGCTGGCCCAAAGAGCATGGAAAATGGCGTGGTCCAGATAGTCCAACCAGAATTCTCCGGGAAAACCGCCTATGGATCGCAGCCAGGGGACACTCAAGGTCGACCCGGAATTGTAAGCACTCACGCGGCCGTTCTGAACACCGGCAGCTTGGCCTAACGTCTGCACATAATTTCGGAATTGATGCCGGATGAAATCGAGGAAGTGTTCCGCCGGTGAGAGAATCATTCCCCGCACCATCAGCTTGGGGACAATGGCCGCCACCTTGTCCTCCGTTCGCAAAGCATGAGCGCAGGCAATCAACTCGGCGAGAAATTCACTGGTGAGGGTTGTGTCCTGATCCAGCAGCAGCAGCCATTCATAGCCCGTATCCTCAGCTCGTGAGAGGGCATAGTTGTAAGCTGCGGCCAAACCTCCGTTCGACGGATCATGCACATAGAGAAGGGGAAAGTCCTCTGCTATCTCGTGCCTTTCGGCGGAGTTGTCATAGACAACCAGCGAGAAGTGGCTAGCCATCGCAGGATCGCCGTTAAGAATTGCTCGCAAGGAAGATAGGGCGTTGCTTCCGCCTGGCGATTGTTGATAAAGAGCGGCAACCGCTAAGATCCGGCATCCTGAGTTCGCGAGTGGAATAGCCGACATGGGAAGCAGGAACCTGGATAGCCCTTGCCAAAAACACACCAGCCATCAGGGCGTATTGGGACTAGTCCCGCAAGGACGGCTGAAAATAGCCCAGCACGCAGTGCTGGGTAGACGTTGCCAGCAAGACCAGTCCCGCAGGGACGACTGAAAAATCCAAGGACGTCATAATCTGTGTGAGGACTAGCGAAACCAGGAATCGCCGATTCGAAAAGCCTCGAGCAGCACTCAGTCAGGTTTGCTGTACCCGCCAGTATAACAGCCGCGATGCTGCGCTCATGAGCTCTTGCCGATCCTCCGCTGTTAAGCCAACTCGCCACGCAATGGCCAAAGTGAGGACTGCCGATATCGCCAGCAATGCAGGATTTGCCGGGAGCATGTTGAGTCTCTTCCAAAAAGGGAAGAGGAGAATGGAAGGCGTGAGGCACAAAAGTGGACGCAGCAGCGCCCGTAATACGAAATGCGACCGTCGTATGAGGATGGTTGACTGGGTGAAATGCATGCTTATGGAAATGTGCATTCCCAGGCTGACAAAAGCTCCTACGAGCGTACCCAGAGCCACGCCAATCGCCCCGATTCGTTGCACCAACACCACGCTCACAATCACATTCACCACGGCTTCCGTGATGGCAGCGATGGTGGCCAGGTGCTGTCTTCCAGTGGCCACCACCACCAGGGCGTACGGATAGGTCAGCTGCCGGATAACATTGCCCAGCACCAGGACCTCCAGGTACAAGGCGCTGCGGGACGCATAATTGTGCCCCACCCAGAGCGAGAGCAGCGGGTAAGCTCCAAACACCAGCGGCAATCCCATCAGGCAAAGCAGCAGGGTGCAATAGCGCGTCGCCCGGGAAAGAAGACCACCAATGCGGTTCGGCGTGGAGCCGGCCTGAAGGGAGGACACTGCGGGCAGCAGGGGGCCGAAAATACTGCCGATGATCGTGATCATAAAATTGGTCACGCTGCTCGCGATGGCGTAAAAGCCGGTGTGCTTGTAGTCGTAGTGTCCGACGATGAGGATATCCAGCCCGCTGACCATCAGCCCTGCGACCATCCAGAGGGAGAGCACGCCGGCGTATCTCACCAGGCGCACCGCGGTCGCGCGATGAAAAAATGCGAGCGAGAAATCGACCCGCGCCTTCACGTACTTTCTCCAGCCGAGAAATTGCATCACGGCCGTGACTACGTTGAAGGCGGCCATCACCAGGGCCAGTTCCACCAGGGTGCCGTGCACCAGCAAAAGCACGACTAGCGTTGCTGCGGAGAGAACCCGGCTCAGCACGGCTAAGATAGTAGGGAACCAATATTCCTGCAAGCCCGTGAAGGCAGCCATAAAGGCCCCAAAGGGCAGGGTAAACGCAACCGATAATCCGACTGCTAAAAGACCCTCGCGCACACTGCTCACCAGGTCGCGAGGCATTTGGTGAAACAGTTGCGGCACACGCCAGGTCAGGAACGCGATGACCACCGCCCCCACCAACGCGGTCATAGCAAGAAGGGCGAAGGACGTGCTCAATACCCGGGTGCTCGTTTCGCGGTCGCCGAGCGCATGGTGCTCTGCAACGAACTTGCCTACCCCCGTCTGCAAGCCGAGATCAAGCAAATTGACATATGCGCTCATTTGCATGATCAAGACCCACGCGCTGTACTCAGCCGTAGACATGCGATGCACAAGAAAAGGAGGCACCACTAACGAGACCAGCAGCGACAGGATCAGGCGCAACAGGTTGGAAGCTGAGCCCTGCAGTATTTTGCGCTTATGCGACATTTACCACTTTCACAGTTACTGTTGTTCAACCGCTCGCGGACCCAGTCCAGCCTGCTTTTTGAGGCCGGCGTCCGAGGCAAACTTCAAAATGAGAATACAGAACAAATTCGATGAATGGATTAGGGCATACAGCCTTAGTGATCAGATCGACTGCGCTGGTTAAAAACTTCAGCAAGCGCGGGCTTCGAGCCACGGCCTGGATAAGAGCGTACCGCCGCCACCGGGGTGGGACGTCTTTGCTCCGGCCACAGCTGATAGAAGAGCCGAAGGGCCTGCTTGGGCGTGACGGTGCTGGTTGTGCTCACCCCTTAACACCGGCCTCTCACCAAGGAGTCAAACAGTTCTTGAGAACTGCCCGCTGTGGTAGGCATAATGAGCGCACAACAATTTGCTACCGATCTTGCCCAGTGGATGCAGTCCGGAAACTGCGCCTTCGCCCGGCTTCAGGGCAGGCTTCAGCAGTCAAATCATGGCTCACATGCGCCTATTGATGGGAACTATGCTCGCGATGGGACTTGGATTCGGCGTGGCCGGTTGCGGCTTCAGCCTGGCTCCTCTGCCGGCAGGCTCGATCGCCGGAAGAGCCGGGATCTATGATTATTCTCCATCCGTCATCCAGTCCGGCAATCTGCAGCAATCCTGGTGGTGTGGCGGGGCCTACAATCCGCCTGGAACCACGTACTTCTCCGACACCATCCAGTATCAGTCGATTAATATGTCGACGGGCGTGCATGATGGCCCGATGACCGTGCTGGGCGAAACCCCGGGCGCATGGGATTCCGTTTTCACCTGCAATCCAAAGGTCGTTCGGGGCTTTTTCGCCGATCCGCTGAATACTGGCGAGAGCTTTACCTATGCTATGTATTACGTCGGTCTCGGCTCCGATCCAGGAAGCAACAACTACATGGGCGTTGCCTTCTCCAACGACGGGATGTCCTGGAAGAAATTCCCTTACCCGGTCATCTCCCCGGAAACATCAAAGGGCTACGGAGTGGGCCAGCCGGCGGCCTACAACAGCGATCATCAGGGAGCGATCCTGCTCTTCTACGAGGACGACAGCTTGTATCCCCGCCATGTGGAAGCGAAGTCCAGCGATGGAGTGCACTTTGTCACCGTGGGCACACTCACCACCAACGGCCTCGATGGCAGCAACCAGACCTGGGGTGACATCGCCTATGATGCCGCCAACGGTTATTGGTACGCCGGCTTTAATACCCCTACCCGCGATCCGTCGACCACAGGCGGGGTGCTGGAGCGGGGCTCCTGGGGCATCGAGCTATTCCGGATCTGCGATGCGTCCCTTTTAACCGGAGCCAGCCCCTGGGAACTGCTGGCAATTTTCGATACCAACCTCACTGGGTACGAGGCAAATTTCCTCCCTGGGTTAGTGCGTGACATGTATGGCAATTTGATCTCCGGTCCCGCAATCCAGATGTACACCTCGATATCCAATCCTCCACCGCCCTGGAATGCGTCTCCCGAGGCCGCGGGAAATTCGGGGGCCAGCGCAAACTGGAACATTTCTTCGGTTACCTGGACACCTGGCCATCCATTAACCGCGCTCAATCGATATTTCAACCAGACCGTGCACGAGGTTACGACGGGATGGGTCGATCCCAAGGGCAGCTTTTCTCTCGAATCTACGCTGGGACATCTTTACCAAAGCCCGCAGCAGGGCGCGACCGTTCCGTTTTATGGCTGCAAGAATGGCTCCATGGATTATTTTGTGTCCCTCGACGCTCTCTGCGAAGGCGCTCGCATCCTGGGCACGAATGGCTACGGCTACTCGCGGCCAGTCGCGGGCCTTAACCTGGCCGCTCTATATCGCTGCAGTTCTGGCCATGATCATTTCGTGAGCAAAGATCCCAAGTGCGAAGGCCAGTCGACCCAGGAGCTTCTTGGCTATGTCCTCCCCTAGCCAGTTCTCTCAGGACAAGATCTCCGTCGCTCTTTGCACCTATAACGGCGAACAATTTCTAAGCCGCCAACTAGCGAGTATTCAGCAGCAAACCAGGACGCCAGATGAGTTGGTTGTCTGCGACGATTGCTCCACGGATCGCACCATCGAGATCCTGCACGATTTTGCGGCATCGGCTGCGTTCCCGGTGAGAATTACGCGCAACGAACATAACCTCGGCTTCGTTGCCAATTTCGAGCGCGCCATTCAGCTTTGCCAGGGTGATCTGATTGCTTTGTGCGACCAGGATGACATCTGGTATCCCATCCGTCTTGAGCGCTCCCTGCAGGAATTCACGGCCCATCCCGAAGTGGGATTCGTCTTTTCCGACGCCGACATTATCGACCAGCAGGATCAGTTCACCGGCATGCGGCTGTGGACCACCTTTGGCTTTGTGGGCAAACGAAAAGAGCGATTGTCGAGGGGAGATTACACGGTCCTGGCCAAAAATCGGTTTGTGACCGGAGCGACCGTCATGTTTCGCAGCCGCTTACGCGCCAACTGTCTGCCTGTCGGCTCCGGGTGGCTTCATGACGAATGGCTCGTTGCCACTGCGGCCGCTATCGCGGAGGTGAGGCCGATCGACTCACCGCTGATTCGCTACCGCCAACATTCTTCGCAGCAAATAGGTCTAAGTCCGCCTCCGAGCTTTCAGGAAAGGAATCGAAGGCACTGGAGCGAGCTTGCCAGGCAGATAGGGCTTCTTGAAGAAATCTGCAGCAGACTGTCTCAGCAATCTTTGACCCAAAGAGGCGAGGCACTCTATTCCTGCTACCAGGCTCATTTGCGATTTGCCCGTTTCCGCTACGCGCTCCCGGAGCGGCGGCTTCGACGGCTGAGCGCGATGCTCCAGGAGTACCCGGCCTACTCCGCCCTAGGGTCGGGTGTATTGAGCATGGCAACCGATCTTGTACTAAGCAGGTAGCGGCGCAAAATCGCGCTCGTTTCCTGACCACGGTGCACCCGTTCATCGTGGTCAGGATGCGAATTCCGCCAAGTTCCTTCACGAAGCTGATTTGGACAAGCCTCGCGGAAATCTAATTGATCACCGCGATCTTAGCCCGCTTTCCCACCCGGACCGCAATCCTGGCAGGCCGCTCCTCTACCTTGATGACCTTGCTCGTTGAGGTGACGCCATCGATCCCCACGCCCGCCGTTACCTGCCTGTCCGCATCGGTGCGAGAACCCTTGAGGCCGAGTTCGACCAGCAGCCTGGCAACATCGATGTCAACGGCTAGAGCACCATCACGCACCGCCCGGTCCAGGAACGCGGCATCCGCTCTCACAACTCGCCTGAGATCGACCACAGCTTCTTCCGCCACCCCCTCCACATTCCGTTGCTGGAACTGCATGGCCCAGTCCTCATCGGCTTTGCGGGCGTCCGCCTCCGAATGAAACCCGGCCACGATGGTCCGCGCCAGCCGCTTTTTAGCTTCCATGGGGTGCAGGGCGCCGCTGGCAACATCCTGTCGCATCTTCTCAATCTCGCTCTGTCGCAGGTCGGTCAGGAAAACCCAGTACCGCCACATGAGCTCATCAGAGATGGACATCAGCTTGCCGTACATCTCCCCGGCAGGCTCATGGATGCCGATCGCGTTGCCCAGCGACTTCGACATCTTCTGCACGCCATCCAGCCCTTCGATAATCGGGGTCATGAAGACAATCTGTGACGGCTGGTTATAGTGCCGTTGCAGTTCCCGCCCAATCAGCAGGTTGAACTTCTGGTCCGTGCCGCCGAGTTCCACATCCGCTCGCAGAGCCACGGAGTCGTAGCCTTGCGAAAGCGGATACAGCATCTCATGCAGAGAAATCGGCTGTTCGTTGTTGAACCGGCGATGGAATTCCTCCCGCTCCAACATCTGCGAGACCGTGAACCGTGAAGCCAGGCGGATGATCCCTTCAAATCCAAGCGTTGATAGCCATTCCGAGTTGAAGCGAACCTCGGTTTTTCCCCGGTCGAGTATTTTGAAAACCTGATCGGTATAAGTTTTCGCATTCTGGGTGATTTCTTCGCTGGTAAGCGGCTTACGCGTGACCGAGCGCCCGGTAGGATCACCGATCAGCGAGGTGAAATCGCCAATGAGGAAAATGACCTGGTGTCCAAGATCCTGGAAGTGTTTGAGCTTACGCATCAGCACCGTGTGGCCCAGGTGCAAATCGGGCGCGGTGGGGTCAAATCCCGCCTTGACGCGAAGAGGCTCGCCGTTTTTTCGGGAAAGCTCTAGACGCTCTTGCAAGTCCGAGACCCGGATGATTTCAGCCGCGCCTTTCTGCAGGTAGTCAAGCTGTTCATCCACCGGCGCGAAGTCAAGTTTAGCCATGTCTTCAGCAGTATAAGGTTTCATGCAAAATGGGAGGAGCCATGTCAGAGCACTGGGACATCACGCGGCTGCGAGCGGAGACTGCCGGCTGCGAACAATCGATCTTCTTCAACAACGCGGGCGCGAGCCTGCAGCCGCGCCCCGTGGTGGCTCGAGTCATCGAGCATCTTCGGCTGGAAGAACAGATCGGGGGCTACGAGGCGGCCGGTCGTGTGGAGGGCGAACTCGAGCGATTGTACGGCAGCGTGGCCCGCCTGTTGCATTGCGCTCCGCAAGAGATCGCGCTCCAGGAAAACGCCACCCGGGCCTGGGAAATGGCCTTTTACGCGCTGCGTTTTGCCCCTGGCGATCGCATCGTGACCGCGGCCAACGAATACGCCAGCAACTACATTGCATTTTTGCAGGTGGCGCAGCGTACCGGAGCCGAAATTTGCGTCGTGGAAAGCGACCAGGCCGGCGAAGTGGATCTGGAGGCCTTACGCAGGCTGCTCGACCATCGGGTGAAGTTGATCGCCCTCACCCACGTGCCCACCAATGGCGGCCTGGTACAGCCGGCAGCCCAGGTCGGCGAGCAGGCCCGGCGAGCAGGCATTCCATTCCTGCTCGATGCCACCCAGTCGGCCGGGCAGATGAACCTCGACGTCGGTGCCCTGGGCTGCGATATGCTCTGCGCCACCGGCCGTAAATACCTCAGGGGCCCGCGCGGCACCGGCTTTCTCTATGTGCGCAGTGCGATGCTCGAGCAGATGGAACCGCCTTTGCTGGACTTGCATGCAGCCACCTGGGTTGAGCAACGTAAATTTGAAGTCCGCAGCGACGCCAGGAAATTCGAAACCTGGGAATCGTCTGCGGCCACGCGGCTGGGGTTAGGGGTCGCCATCGAATACGCGTTGGCCTTGGGTCTGGAGAGAATCGAGCACCACGTTCAGGCTTTGGCCGCCCTGCTGCGGGAGCAGCTAGCCGATGTGGCTGGGGTGAAGGTCCAGGACCTGGGCCGCGTACGCTGCGGTATTGTGACCTTTACCTGCCAGGGCCGCGCGGCTGGAGAAGTGATGCAGTGGCTGCGGGCAAACGGCATCTCGGTGTGGGTATCTGTGCGCTC
>Ga0182024_10022499_pt1 | contig 11362 bp, 11 predicted proteins | sample P32metaG_FD_120480 | JGI IMG/M metagenome (GOLD analysis project Ga0182024, IMG submission 120480) | Permafrost microbial communities from Stordalen Mire, Sweden - P3-2 metaG (Illumina Assembly) | ecosystem: Environmental > Terrestrial > Soil > Wetlands > Permafrost | place: Sweden: Stordalen... | reverse complement strand
GCGCACGCGCCTGCCCTGAAGCATGAAAGCCCCGCTCCTAATCAGGAGCAGGCCTACCAGCAGGACCAGCGCGGAGCCGTACAACACAGTGGCGCGAAGGATACGGCCTGAACGGCGTTCCAGTCAACACACGGAGTTGTGACAGTCGCGCACCGTATGCTTCCGCGCATGCCCGAGCAAGCAACGAGCCGATTGAGCTCCGTGATGTTGCATGGTCCTGATCGCGCGCCCGCGCGAGCGATGCTGCGCGCCATCGGGTTCAGCCGCGAGGACCTCGAGAAGCCGATCATCGGTGTCGGTCACTCATGGATCGAGACCATGCCGTGCAACTGGAATCACCGCGCTCTCGCCGAAAAAGTTAAGGAAGGGGTTCGCGCTGCGGGTGGCACGCCGATGGAGTTCAACACCATCGCGGTGAGTGACGGCGTCACCATGGGAACCCAGGGCATGAAGGCGTCGCTCGTGTCTCGCGAGGTGATTGCCGACTCCATCGAGCTGGTCACCAGAGGGCACAGCTTCGACGGCCTCGTGCTCATCGTCGGCTGCGACAAGACCATTCCGGCTGCGGCCATGGCGCTGTGCCGCCTCGACATCCCGGGCCTGGTCCTGTACGGCGGCACCATCCAGCCCGGGCATCTCCGCGGCCGCGACCTCACCGTCCAGGACGTCTTCGAGGCCGTGGGCGCGTACAACGCCGGACGCATCGACGCCGACGAGCTTCGTGCCGTTGAGGAGCACGCGTGTCCGGGCGCCGGTGCGTGCGGTGGTCAGTACACGGCGAACACCATGAGCGCCGCTGTCGAGTTCCTCGGGCTCTCGCCCCCCGGCGCCAACGGTGTGCCCGCGACGCACCCGGACAAACCCGCCGTGGCGGAGGCGGCCGGACGCCTCGCGGTGCGGCTTGTCGAGGAGGGGACCACATCGCGGTCGATCGCCACTCGCGACGCATTCGAGAACGCGGTCGCATCGTTCTCGGCGACCGGTGGGTCAACCAACGCCGTGCTCCACCTGCTCGGCATCGCCGCCGAGGCCGGCGTCGCGCTGGACATCGACGACTTCGACGCCATCTGCGCGCGGACTCCGATCCTCGCCGACCTCAGGCCCGGAGGGCGATTCGTCGCGACCGACCTCTTCGCGGCCGGCGGGCTCGCCGTTCTGATGCAGCGGATGCTCGAGCTCGACCTCCTGCACGGCGACGCAAAGACGGTCGACGGGCGGACCATCGCCGAGGTCGCGGCCGCCGCCAGCGAGACGCCGGGCCAGCAGGTGATCCGCACCGCTGACGCACCGTTGCGGGCGCATGGCGGGATCGGTGTGCTGCGCGGCAACCTCGCCGTCGAGGGCTGCGTGGTCAAGCTGGCGGGCAACGATCGTGACTCGCATCGCGGACCGGCCCGCGTCTTCGATTCGGAAGAGGCGGCGTTCGCTGCGGTCCGCAAGGGCGCGGTCCAGGCGGGCGACGTGGTGGTCATCCGCTACGAGGGACCGGTGGGCGGACCTGGCATGCGCGAGATGCTCGGCGTGACGGGTGCCATTGTCGGCGCCGGCCTCGGCGATTCCGTGGCACTGATCACCGACGGCCGCTTCTCCGGAGCGACGCACGGATTCATGGTCGCGCATATCGCACCCGAGGCGGCGCTGGGCGGCGCGCTCGCAGTGGTGCACGACGGCGATATTGTCAACATTGACGTGAAATCGCGGCGCATCGACGTCGAGCTGGATGATGCGGAGATCGCAGCGCGTCTGGCGGCGTGGTCGCGGCCGGCGTCTGCTTATGCGACGGGCGTCTTCGCCAAGTACGCGGCCACGGTGTCGTCCGCGAGCCTGGGAGCCGTTACGGGGCGCTGACCCCGATCTTGCCGACCGCCCCGCGGAGTCCGCGGCAGCCGACGCAACCGATGCAGCCGACACAGTCCGAACATGCGGCGCACGCGATGCAGCGCACACAGCGGATGCTGGCGACCATCAGCACGCAGCGTCGTATGCCGGCGCTGAAGAGCGTGGCGACACTGCCACTCACAGCGATGCTGCCCGCCGTCAGGCTGCTCCCGGCCACCGCCACGCTCAGCGTTGTGGCGGCGCTGCCGGCGACTGCCGCCGAAGCGCTGGTCAACGCCGAGCCGGCAACCGCGGATGAATCGGTTGTCACCGCGGATCCGGCGACTGCCGCCGAGCGGCGTGTGGCGACGCTTCCTGCGACCGCCGCACTGTCGACGGTGAGGACGCTTCCGGCGACGGCGACACTCGAGCGCGTCTTGAGCGAGCCGGCAACGTTGTCCCACTGGTCATCGCCTGCCGCGAGCTCTCGGCGCATCGCAAGGACCCGAGCTGCTGCTGCGGCAGCGACGACGGCGAACCCCACAGCGATCGCCACGCGCTTCGGTCGAATGTCATGCATCGGGCCAGTTTAGTTGCCCGGCGCGCTCAGAGCTACGGGTGCCGCCGGAGCAACGAGGTCGATCAGCGCACCGCAGCCGACCAGCAGGAGTCCGAAGAAGAAGACGGCGATGCCTGCCCCGCCCTGACCGGTGCTGATTCCCGGATCAGCGAGGCGGTGAGGAGCCCGAGGATGGCGACCGTACCGATGACGCCGCCAGGTAGACACCCGGAGCCTGGCCCGCGTCACACGTCCGAGTCGCCCAGCGCTGGCTCGCGCTTTGGACGAGAATCCGACGCGACCACGACAAATCCCGAGCTACTGACTCCCCAGGCGCTCGTAGACCTTGCGGTAGTCGCCCGTCTGCTCGGCAGGAATATTGATCAGCCGGTTGTTCGCGTCGACACGCACATACCCGGACGGCCACCCGTTCCCGCCGCGCTCGTAGAAGGCGTACACCCGCGTGACCTTCATATGCCAGAAGTTGACGCCAGCCTGTTGGAGTTCCTCCGCGATCTGCTCCCCATCCGGGGCGTCGATGTGCACGCCGTACACGGACAGGTCGTCCTCCCAGATCTGCAGCTTGATGTCCGCGTCCTGGTACTGGCGGATCCACTCCGTGCTCAACCCCGAGAACAGCTCCTCCTGGGTCGCGGTCTTGAGGCGTGCGTCCGCCTCCTGGTAGTGCTCGAGCAAGCCCATGCGGAACATCCCGTACTCGTCAGGGTCGTTGCGGAGCAATTGCTCGGAGCGGTCCTTGACCGTCTGGACGAAGAGCTCCTTTTCCTGGGTCAATTCCGATTCGGCGGCGGCGATCGCCTTCACATGGCTCGTGTAGAAGTCGCGGAGGTTGACCGAGGTCAGCGCAGCCTTGGCGCGGTCTCCCTCCTTGATGATCGCCTTGAAGGCATCGATGACCAGGTCGGCCTTGGTCGCCTTGGCGAATTCGCCGAGAACCTTCTCCTCGAACATGTCGAAGACTGCCTCGGCAAAGTGCGGCGCCGCCGCGGCGCGCGTCGAGCTCGTCAGCACCTTGTCGAAGGACGTCAGGGCCATGAACCAGAACGACAGGATCTGGAGCTCGAACTCGAAGATGGCCGCCGCGATTTTTTCGTCGTCCAGGTCGGTTTCCTGAGCCGCTCGTAGGGGAGCCGTCGCCGGTTGCGCCGGCGTAGCAGCTGGGCTCTGTCCCTGTCGTTTTGCGAGGTGCTGCGCGTGCGCCTCGTGATGGTGCGCGCTCGGCTGCGTCTTGGGACCGCCGTGCTGCAGATGCTGGACGTGAACCGGAGTCGGCGGGTTGCTGCTCATTGCGCCACCTCCGAGCCGTCGTAGGTCGCGCCGGACGCATCGGTGGTGGTCGTTGCGCCGGACGCGTCGGTCGTGGTCGTCGCGCCGGAAGTGTCGCTGGTGGTCGTCGTGCCGGACGTATCGGTGATCGTCGTCGTGCCGTCGGTGCTCCTGCTTGTGGTGTTTCCGCCGGAATCCGTGTATGTGATCGTTCCGGTGGCGTCGGTCGTCGTGTAGGTGCCGTCGACGCCGCCCTGGGTCTGCGTGCCGTCGACGGCGGTGTAGGTGTAGCTGCCGTCGTCGCTCCAGCCGGTCACGCCGCCGTCTGGGTCCGTGTGCGTGGTCGTGCCGCCGGCGTCAGTGTGGGTGATGCCACCGTCGGTTCCGTATGTCATTGCCGAGCCGTCTTGACTCGACACCGTCGTCGAGCCATCGGGGTTGACGCTCGAGAACGTGCCGTCACCGTTGTCGGTGATGCCGTCGCCGGCGTCCGTGGCGCTTGCGCTTGGGGTCGCACCGCTGTCGTCCACTGCTTGCCATTGGGTCCCGTCCCACCACCACTGTCCGTCCTCGGAGCGCGCGGCATCCTGGGGAACGACGCTCATGTTCCTGTTCCTCCTACTCCATGGACCGACGTTTCAGTACCGGCCCATCGCCAACTCGGCAGGGGGAATTCTAGCTACTCCGCGGCACCCGTGAAGTGGCAAACGGCCCCTTCTGTTGGGCGAGAATCTCGCAGGCGATGACGACGAATCCGACGTCCTTGAGCGGATCGCAATCCGCACCCTCGCAGCCGACCCGTCGCGCGGTGCTCGTCGCAGAGGACTGATTGCTCGCCGCCTGGGTGGCGCTGGCGACGCCGGTGCTGTTTCGCGCCCAGGCGGCTCCGGACCCTTCGATTTCGGCGCGCCCTTTCCGGGGGTCATCCGTCTCGCCGCCGTGCTTGGCGCTGCTGACCTGGCTCCTGCGCTATGCGCTCTTCGTCGCCGGCGTCATCTTCGGTCGTGCCTGGCCTCGCTTCTTCGGCGTGTAGCTAGAGCAGGTTCGAGCCCGCGCCGACCTCGACCTCGACCGGCGTCGCGCCGCCGAGATCACTCGCCACGGCGGTCCCACCCGGTTCGTCGGCTGCGGGAATCCCACGTGCCTTGGTGCGCAGCGGGACCTCCTTGATGAGCAGCGTGAGGAAGAAGGCGACCACCAGGATCGGGACGGCGGTGAGAAACACCACGTGCAGGGACTCCGACACCGCGTTGATGAGACCCGTGTGTATCGCCGCGGGAAGGTGGGCGAGCTGCGCGGGATTCCCCTCGAGCGACGCCGGATTGATCCCCGAGTGAAGCGCGCTCGCCGGCAGGTTCTTGCGGAGGTTGGACGCCAGCTGGTTGCTGAAGATCGCACCGAAGATCGCAACCCCGAACGAAGCGCCCATCGAGCGCAGGAACGTGGCCGAGCTGGTGCCAACCCCCAGGTCGCGCTGTTCCACCGCGTTCTGGACGGCAATGACTAGAACCTGCATGACGCAGCCGAGGCCGAGCCCGAGGACGACCATGTAGATCGAGAGGAAGAAGCGCGGCGTCTGCGGGTCGATGGTTGAGAGCAGGAACACGCCGATTGCGGCCAGCGCTGTGCCGATGATGGGAAAGATCTTGTACCGCCCGACTCTGCTGATCACCTGTCCGCTGGTGATCGATGCGGTGAGCAGCCCAGCCATCAAGGGCAGGATGTTCAACCCCGAGCTCGTGGCGCTCGCGCCGTCCACCAGTTGCAGGAACACCGGCAGGAAGGTGATCGCGCCGAACATCGCGAATCCGATCACGAAGCCGACACCGCTCGCGACGTTGAACACCTGGATGCGGAACAGACGGAATGGCAGGATCGGCTCGGCAACCCGCCGCTCCACCACGATGAAGGCCGCGAGCATCACCACGCCGATGAGTCCGAGCCCGATGATCGGCAGCGACGCCCATGCGTACTGGGTGCCACCCCACGTGGTCATCAGGATGAGCGCCGACGCGCCGGCCGCCAGGAAGAAGGCGCCCAGCCAGTCGATGCTGTGGGAGATGCGCCGGGTCGACGTCTTCAACACGGTCGCGGTGACGAACAGCGCCACCGCCGCGATCGGGACGTTGATGTAGAAGATCCAGCGCCAGGACGCGTCGTCGGTGAGGAAGCCGCCGATCAACGGCCCGGCGACGCTGGCCAGCGCGAAGACGCCGCCCATCCATCCCTGGTACTTGCCTCGCTCGCGGGGCGGAACGACGTCACCGATGATCGCCTGGGCACCGACCATGAGCCCGCCGGCGCCGACCCCCTGGATGGCCCGGAAGCCGATGAGCTCGAGCATGTTCTGCGAGAGCCCGGCGAGCATCGAGCCGACGATGAAGATGACGATCGCCGCCTGGAACAGGAACTTGCGCCCGTAGAGGTCGCCGAGCTTCCCGTAGAGCGGGGTGGAGACCGTCGACGCGAGCAGGTACGACGTGACCACCCAGGAGAGCTGGTTGAGGCCGCCGAGGTCGCCGACGATGGTGGGCAGCGAGGTCGCGACGATCGTCTGATCGAGAGCCGCAAGGAGCATGCCCAGCATGAGGGCGCCGAGCACTGCATAGATCTGGCGTTGCGTCATGCGGTAGCCCTCCGTAGATGCTCTCCGACATCATCAGGCACCGTCGCGGCGATGCGCTCCGTCAAGTCGACGTACATGTGCAGCTCGTCATCATTCAGCGCGGCGCATACCTGGGCCGATGCTCGGCGCATGCCTGCCTTGAAACGCGTGGCGAGATCCTTTGCGTGCTCGGTCGGGACAACGTGTTGCACCCTCCGGTCGCGCGCGTCACGAACGCGGGTCACCAGCCCCTGCCGTTCCAGCCGGTCGATGAGTTGCGTGGCGCCACTCAGGCCGATGCCCTGCGCCTCGGCGACCTCGCGCATGCTCATCCCATCACCGAGGAGCAGCCGCCGAACCACTTCCATCTGGTGGACCGTCGTCCCGCCCCACTCGGCAAACTCCGCCTGCATCGTCGGCGAGGCCGCGTCCAGGAAGCGGCGACGCAGCTCCGACTGGGCGAGCATCAGACGCTCGAGGAGGAGAGAGCGGTCCTTCATGCCACGGATAATACATCACGTGAAGCATATTGTCGCGCCATCAGCGCCCCACCTTGCCCGCCGCCGATGATGCGGTGGTTATGGACCGGCGTGCGCCTCACGCCGCTGCAATCCGATCGCGTATAAGTCAAGGGTTGGATCAGGCGGCTTTGCAAGAGCATCGAAGAGCCGGTGCGGGAGGCAGCGAATCATGGGGAGCCCAATCGTCCACTTCGAGCTCATCGGCAAGGACGCCGCGCAGCTCAAGGAGTTCTACACGCAACTGTTCGACTGGCAGATCGGTGACCTGATGCCCGACATGGGCAACTACGGGCTCATCGACGGAACCTCGAGCGGGCTGGCCGGCGGCATTGGACAGTCCGACGACGGCAAGCCGCGCACCTCGGTGTATGCGCAAGTGCCCGATCCTCAGGCGACGCTCGACAAGGCTGTTGCCATGGGGGCAACCGTGGTGATGCCGCCGACGGAGATCCTGCCCGGCACCACGCTCGCGATGTTCTCGGATCCCGCCGGCAACATCTTCGGGTTGACGAAAGGCTGAATTCCGCGGGACGGTGACTGGGCGCGTCGCGTCGTCAGAGCGCGGCGCGCCCACCATCGCGTCAAGATGGGCCGCGCCGTGATCCAGCACCCATCCGCCAGCTTCGCCTTCACCGCTCGCTGCCGCATCGACAACCGGCCGGGCATGCTCGGCCAGCTCACCTCAGCGATCGGGAGTCTCGGCGGCGATATCCGTGCGCTCGACATCGTTCGCGTCGAGGGCAGTGGGATCGTCCGCGACATCACCGTGCTCGCCGCCGACGCCGACCACGCGCAGAAGCTCATCGAGCGCATGTCGAGCGTCCCCGGCGTCGAGGTGCTCGAGTACTCGGACCGCACGTTCCTCGCGCATCTCGGCGGCAAGATCGAGGTCACCCCGCGTCACGCCATCCGCACCCGCGACGACCTGTCGATGGTCTACACGCCCGGGGTTGCCCGCATCTGCATGGCGATTGCGGAAGACCCACGCCGGGTGCGCAACCTGACCATCAAGCGCAACGCGGTGGCGATCGTCACCGACGGGAGCGCAGTCCTCGGTCTCGGCAACATCGGACCCGAGGCCGCGATCCCGGTCATGGAAGGCAAGTCCATGCTCTTCAAGGAGTTCGGTAGCGTCGACGCCTTTCCGATCTGCCTGGCAACCCAGGACGTTGACGAGATCGTGGAGACGGTGGTGAACATCGCACCGATCTTCGGGGGCATCAACCTCGAGGACATCGCGGCGCCACGCTGCTTCGAGATCGAGCGCCGCCTGACCGAGCGGCTCGACATCCCAGTGTTCCACGACGACCAGCACGGCACCGCGATCGTGGTCACCGCAGCGCTGCTCAACGCGCTCAAGATCGTCGGCAAGCGTCTCGGAGACGTGTGCGTGGTGTGCCTCGGTGTCGGCGCCGCGGGCACGGCCGTCACCCGGCTGCTCCTCGCGGCCGGCGTGGGAACGGTGATCGGCGTCGATCGCGAGGGGATCATCAGCGAAGGCGGCACCGGCCTCAGCCCGACGCAGGCCAAATACGCGGCCGCCACCAACCGCCTGCGGCTCACCGGCGGACTTCGCGAGGCGATCAGCGGCGCGGACGTCTTCATCGGCACGAGCGTCGGCGGGGCGCTGGACGCGGACCTGGTTCGCCTGATGGCCCCGGATCCGATCGTCTTCGCCCTGGCCAACCCGGAGCCCGAGGTCCAGCCCGAGGCGATCGAGGGTGTGGCGGCTGTCATCGCCACGGGAAGAAGCGACTACCCCAACCAGATCAACAACGTCCTCTGCTTTCCAGGCTTCTTTCGAGGTCTGCTCGACAGCGGCGCGGCGCAGATCACCGACGGGATGAAGCTCGCCGCAGCGCACGCGATCGCCGGGGTCGTCGGTGACGACCTCCAGGCCGAATACATCATCCCGTCCGTGTTCAACCGGGATGTGGCCCCCGCGGTCGCGACCGCGGTGAGCGCCGAGGCACGGGCCAGCGGGCTCGCACGTGAGTTCTCGGATCTCATCGATCCGCTCCACGTTGATCAGTCGAACCGCGAACTCGCTACCTGATTGACCCGGGGTTATCCACACCCCGATGCGGGCCTCGTCTCTGATTGGAACGGCACGTTCAGCACTTATCCACATCCCTCTGGGGAAAAGTCCGCACGTCCTAGGTGAAGTTCGCGGGGACATATGAGACACACTCGGGTGCGGATGAGGCCGGCTTCACGGTGAGACGGTGATTGAACTGGTGCCCTGGTCAGACGCCGACCTGTGGGTCGTCGACCGGTTCCTCTCGGACCCGGGGATGATGCAGCACCTGGGCGGGGCTCAGAGCCGCGAGCAGATCCTCGACGCGCATTCCAGATACCTCGAGACCGGCACGTCGGGATCGGGTGGGATGTTCACGATCCGGTCCACTCCCGACTCGCCGGTCGTCGGCAACATCGGCTACTGGGACAAATCGTGGCGAGATGACCTCGTCTACGAGACTGGCTGGATGATCTTCCCCGAGTATCAGGGCCGGGGGTTGGCGACAGAGGCCCTTGCGGCGCTGGTCGAGCGCGTCCGGCGCGAGCACTCGCGTCGATTCCTGCACGCCTTTCCCGAGGTTGGGAACGTCGCGTCCAATGCGCTCTGCCGGAGGTCGGGGTTCGCCAACCTCGGCGCCCGCGACTTCGAGTATCCGCCTCGAAACCACTTGCAATGCAACGATTGGCGCCTCGACCTGTGGGCGGCGCCGGGGTCCCTTCCAGGCTGACCTCGAGAGTGGTGATGCGACACTGGGCGTCATGGACATCGACAGTCAGGTCGAACGGATTCGCGCCGACGGTGAGGCGCTGGCGCAGGCAGCAGTGTCGGGGCCGCTGGATGCACTCGTGCCCGGCTGCCCGGGCTGGGATGTCGAGATGCTTGTCCGCCACATCGGTGAGGTGCATCGCTGGGCGGCCACGATCGTGCGCGAGCGCCTTCCCGAACGCCTGCAACGGGATTTCGCAGGCCCGGCGGGACGCGACGAACTGCTGGCGTGGTACGGCGAGGGCTGCGGGGCGCTGATCGAGACATTGCAGGCTGCTTCTCCCGACGACACGTTCTGGTTCTGGGGACCGGCACCCAATGCGCTCGCGTTCTGGGCGCGCCGCCAGGCCAACGAGACGGCGGTGCACCGGTGCGATGCCGAGTCGGCGCGTGGCCCGATCACGCCCCTGGCGACCGGCGACGCCGTGGATGCGATCGACGAGTTGTTCGGCCTCGCGGTGCGGCGAGCGCACGCTCCGGATGGTGCCGGGCGCATCCTCCGGCTGATCGCCACCGATGCCGGCACGAGCTGGAACGTGATCATGGGCGACCGGGTGGAGGTCATCAGCGACCGGGGCCGGGGGCACTGCGAGCTGCAGGGTACGGCGTCGGACCTCTACCTCTGGTCGATGAACCGGCGCGGTACCCAAGGCATTGCGGTTTCCGGTGATGCCAGCCTCCTGCAAGTTTGGGCCGACAATGTCAGATTCTGAGGAGCGGGCCGCGTAGCCTCAGGAGCCGGGAGTGCCGGGCTATCCGCTCTGCACCGTGCGCTCGGCGACCGCCTGGATCTCCTCGAGCCCGTACAGGAAATGCGCGCGCCGCACCTCGTCGAGGGAGGCCTCGTCGACACTGTTCCGCGGCGCGGGTGCGACCGCGGGATCCTGGCTCGTCGGCCGCGCCGTGAGACGAGCGTCGGCATCATCGATGCCGCCGCCGACAGGGATATAGCCGAGCTCCTGCCGCTCCGCCGCCTGCATCATCCATCGCGCCACGGCAGCGCTGATCGGCGACAGCACTTCCTGGTCGAGCCAGAGCATGTCGGCTTGCGTCGGCGTGCTCAGGTCACGATTGAACGGCGGCGGGACGACGTTGACGTCGTGCCCGTTCACCGTGATGTGGATCTCCGTCGGCCGCGCCTCGTCGGAGCTGATCGAGACACGGATGGTCACGCTGGTCGCGGAGAGCGTCTTCCACTGCTTCTCCCAGACCCGGCTGTGTGTCTGCGGATTGAAGCGCCGGCGCACGGGCTCGGCGACGAGCATCTCGCCGTTGAGCGCGCAGAACACGTTGAGCGTCGCAATCACCTCGTCGGCAGCTGCCGAGGAGATCCACTGCAGCACGGGCACGGTGCGGCTGTCGACGTCGGGATGCGACGCAGCACCGAATTCCCATTCGAGCGCCTGCATCGCGTGCGCGTGCAACGCGCAGTAGATCTTGCCGTCGACGACACTCCGATCGGCCGGGCACCAGGCCGTCTTGCAGCGCCGACCGCGGCGGTCGAGATAGCTGCAGGGCATGCCTGCAAGCGACGAGCAGCGGAGCGCGGAGCAGGCCTGATTCCCGGCAACGGTTTCCGGGTTCCGCATGGTCTCGTCGTGACCGTGGGCGGGTGGGTGCTCGGCCGTCCCGGATCGCCACCTGAGCATTTTCTTGACCTGCGTGGATCGAGCGGCAGTGCTCGGTGTCGACTCATGCTATGCGTGTAAGGCGGTCGCATATGGCAAGCCTGTTACGACCCCGATCTGCTCGCGTCAGCCTGCAGGATCCGATTCGCGAACCGATCG
>Ga0182024_10022498_pt1 | contig 11362 bp, 11 predicted proteins | sample P32metaG_FD_120480 | JGI IMG/M metagenome (GOLD analysis project Ga0182024, IMG submission 120480) | Permafrost microbial communities from Stordalen Mire, Sweden - P3-2 metaG (Illumina Assembly) | ecosystem: Environmental > Terrestrial > Soil > Wetlands > Permafrost | place: Sweden: Stordalen... | reverse complement strand
TAGACGACGAGATCGCGTCCGGACTCGCTGACGAGCTCCCAGTAGCGGCGGCGCAACGGCTGCTCGGTCCACCAGCGGTCCTCGACCAGCCAGGACTCGCGCACATGCGCGACGGTGTGTCCGTCAACCGCCAGCGGCTGCCCGCCGGGGGCGGCTCGCACCCGCGCGGTGCGAGCGGTGGCGAGGCGGCGTGGTCCGCTCACGACTCGAAGGGAGTGAGCATCACCCGTCGCTCGGGGACACGCGAGTCCAGCTCGAGGCAATAGACGCGTAGTGCGGCGTCGGCTCCGGCGGCGCTGCGCATCTGGTGGATCGCCTCGCGAAGTCGCGCGCGGCGCTGCTCGCCGGCCTGATCGAGCAGCGCACGCTGCTCGCCGGTCGGCGGGCCGAAATGCTCGGCGGCCAGGGTGAGCAGGCTCGCCGGGGAGGGCAGCGCCGCCAGACGCGGGGCGAGCACAAGGCGCATCCGCTGTGGCTCGGCGAGGGCCTCACGAAAGGTGACGCCGCTGCGCCAGCTGCCGCCGTCGATCAGACGCGCCGCGAGCGTCGCCGCACGCAGCGTGCGCCCGCGACGCTCCGGTCTCGCGAGCAGGCGGTCGATCAGCACCACGAGCGCGCGCTCGAGGGCCTGCCCGCCGGCGGCCTCCGGAAGCTCTAGCGACTCCTCGAGCGCTGTCTCGATCCGGCGCGGGCGGGGTGGATCGTCCTCGCCGCAAGCGAGCCGGTGCGCCTCGCCGCCCGCCGCGCCGAAGCGGTCGGCGAGCGAGGCGCGCGGAAGTGCCGCGAGCTCGCCGAGCGTCGCTATCCCGAGCCGCTCGAGGGTTTCCACCAGCGGCGCGGTGCGCTCGCGCGAACGCAGCAGCGCGACCGGCAGCGGTGCCAGGTGCGCGCGTGCCCCGTCGTGGACGATCAGCGTGCGCCGGGGGCGGGTTGCGAGTGCGCCTGCCAGGGCGCAGAAGCGGGTCGCTGCGGCGGCCAGGCGGGCGGGACGGTCGAGCGCGCGCCGTGCCGCTGCGAGCACGAGTGCATCGCTGCCACCATGCAGGCCTCGCAGTCCCTCTAGTGAGAAGCAGGCAAGGCCTGGACGCTGAGGCTCGACGCCGGCTCCGATTCCCTCCAGCGTGCGCAGCGTGCGCTCCCAGGCGGCGGCGACGGCGATCGGGTCAGCGCTGAGCAGCTCCAGCTGCGGGCAGCGCGCGAGCGCTTCGCCGAGCGCCATTCCGCTGCGCACGCCGAAGGCCTGGGCGGCGCCGGAGACCTCGCCGATCGGCCCGGGGCCGCCATCGGGGGCGATCGCAACCGCACGGCCGGCGAGCACCTCGAGCCCTCCGGCGGCGACTGCGAGCTCGAAGCGAGGGATCAGGATGCACGCCACCATATACGAACGTATGTTCGCATAGGGAGGGGGTGGATGCAAGCGCGGCCCGCCAGGCGCGGGCGCGAATCTCAGGCGATCGGCCGCGGCTGGCTGCTACTGCTCGTAACGCTCCACCGTATCGGCGGGGCGGATCCTCGCCTCGTCGGGGTCGAGCCCGAACTCCTCCTGCGCACGCCGCTGGCGCAACAGATCCCAGTAGCGGTCGAGTTGGACGCGGATCTGCTCCAGGCGAGCGCGCTCGTCGACCGTGTGGCCGCCCTCCTGCTCCGCCGCGGCGTGTAGCCGCTGCTCCTCGGCGACGAGCGCCTCGATGTGATCCTGCACGTCGCTATCGTCCATCGTGCCTCCTGGGGGTCTCATCGGGCTCAACCATCCACGGGCGCTCACGCTGGCGCGCCAGGCAGTCTCGCAGCGCCGCGTGCCGCTGTCGAGTCCGCCCGCTCACCGCCGCGCGATGGCATCGCCGGGTGGCGCTCGAAACACTGCTCCACCCCTCAGCGCGGTGACTGCACTCCGAGCAGCGGATCGAGGCTGCGACCGCGCTAGGAAAGTGCCGAGCCGGCCTGCGCGACCCTCCTGGTGGGCGGCGAGAGCGCACAGGAATCGATCGCACCCAGCCGGCTTGCCGGTGGTAGCGTTGCCCGTGGATCGTTCAGATGCCAACTCCAGGAGGGGTCGCGATGACTGAGACGCTCAAGGGAGCTTGCTTGTGCGGCGGTGTGGAGTACGAGGTCCAAGATCCGGAGTCGCTCGGGTACTGTCACTGCACTCGCTGCCAGCGGTGGACGGGCTCGAGCCTGGCAGGGGTGGTCGTGGCCAAGGAGAACTTCAAGGTCACCAAGGGCGAGGACTTGGTCAAGCGCTACGAGAGCGAGTTCGCTCCCCGCAACTTCTGCAGCAACTGCGGATCCAGCCTCTATGACGACCTCGGCGAGAAGTACTTCGTGGCCGCAGGGTTGATGCGCGACCTCGAGCTCGATCCGAGCTTTCACCTCCAGGTCGCGTACAAGGCCAGCTGGCACGAGATCGGCGACGACGCTCCGCAGTTCGCCGAGAATCCCCCGGCCTGACGCGAGGGTCCTGGTCCCCATCGTCGCGGCGGTAGGAGAAGCCGTGGCAGCACGCTAGCTCCGCGCAACTCAATCGACGCGGTGCCCTCGCGGAGTTCTCTACCGACGCGTATTCGGCTTTCGACGCGGCTGTTGCACGGCATCTCCAAGCCCGACCAGTAGCCCGACCTCCTCGTTGATGGCGGCGCTGTTGCTCTGCGCGATCTACGTCCATCATCAGCCCAAGACGGCCGCGGCGGACACCCTGACAAGGATCGTCGAAGCGGCGTCCGGGACGGCCGCGGCTGAAAGCGTGTCCCGAACCGTGTGTCGAACCCGCCGAATTCGACCGCAACTGAGCGACACCAACTGCAACTCAGCGCCCCAAAAGCGCTCTGTTGCCCCGATATCCGCCAAATCCGTAACACTGTTTGGTGTCATGTGCCACGAACGTGGGGAGTGGGGGGGCGGCTGATGGCGGAACCGCCGGAAGAGCCTCCCGAGGGGCCGCCTGAAGAGCCGCCGGAAGAGCCGCCCGAGGGGCCGCCGGAAGAGCCGCCCGAGGGGCCGCCGGACGGGCTGCCGGAAGAGGAGCCGTGGGATCGGCTCTCGGAGCAGCAGTGGGACGAGTCGCCGGACGAGCGCTGGGGCGACCCGGAGCTGCGCTCACCCGCGGAACTCGCGCAACGACGCGCGGAGGAGCGGGCAGCGCGCCGCCGTGTCGGCCGGCAACGTCTGCTCGTCCTGCTCGCCGGGGTGATCGCGCTGGTCGTGATCATCGTGCTCGTCACCGGCTCGGGCGGTGGCTCGCCCACGGCGTCGAACACCGTGCCCGCGGTGACGCAGGCCGCGGGGACAGGCTCGGGGCCGGGCCACCTGGGCGCCGGGAGCGACGCCGCGGCGGTGCCCACGAACATCCTGATCGCCGACCGCAACAACAACCGCCTGGTCGTCGTCTCACCGCTCGGCCGAGTCGTCTGGTCATCGGCCGAGCTGTCGCCGAGCGACGCCTACTTCAGCTCGAGCGGTCGCTCGATCGTCGTGACCCAGCATCTCAACGCGGTGGTCCTGCTCCGCGGCGTCGATAGCGGCCGGATCGACTACAGCTACGGGCACGCCAATGCCCCGGGCTCCGGGGACGACCGCCTACGCGACCCGCAGACCGGCCACCTGACGGTCACCGGACAGATCGTGATCGCCGACCTCGGGAACTGCCGCATCCTGTTCGTCAGGAAGCCGTCGCACGTTCCGGTCAGCCATCTCGGCCACGGCTCGTGCGTGCACGGGCCGCCGACGAGCTTCGCCGAGCCGGACGCCGCGTTTCCCACGAGCGACGGCGGGCTCGTCGTCACCGAGCGCAACCCTGGCTGGATCGACGTCCTGAGCAAGACCGGAACGCTGACCTCCCAGACCCGCCTCGCGACCTTCAGCCAGCCCTACGACGCCAACGAGTTCGCCCCCGGCAAGCTGATCGTCACCGACCGCACGCATCCGGGGACGGTCGAGGAGCTCAGCGCCGCCACGGGTAGCGCAACCGCCGGCAAGGTGATCTGGAGCTACTCGCCGAAATCGGGCCCCGGCGAGCTCAACGATCCGACGCTGGCGATCGTGCTCGCCGGCGGCGACGTGCTCGTCGCCGACTCGCTCAACGACCGCGTGATCGTGATCGACCCCAAGACCGACAAGATCGTCTGGCAATACGGGCACACCGCCACGCCCGGCTCCGCGGCGGGCTACCTCCATACGCCTGAAAGCGTCGATCTGCTGCCCTAGGCGTGCGCCGGCGGGAGTCTGGGGTGGTCGGGGTTCGCCTCGGCGAACCTGCTAGAAACGGGACTCCGCCAACGGTCGACGTGCTCATCGAGCGCAAGCGAGGAACTCAATGAAAGTGATCGGCGCAGGCCTGCCCCGCACCGCAACGACGACCCAGCTGGTCGCGCTCGAGCAGCTCGGGTTCGCGCCCTGCTACCACATGCGCGACCTGATGGGGAATCAGGACGCACAGCTGCCGCTGTGGGAGCGGGTGGTCGAAGGGGACCCCGACTGGGAGGCGATCTTCAAGGACGCCCGGTCGACCTGCGATTTTCCGGCGTCACGCTACTACCGCGAGCTCCTGGACATCTATCCGGACGCGAAGGTGCTGCTCAGCGTGCGCTCCGCCGAGGGCTGGGTCACGAGCATGCGCGAGACGATCTGGCCAATGTACTTCGGCGACTCCGTGATGTACCACGTCTGCCAGGCCCGCAGGCGCGTCGACCCCAACTGGGATCGCTTCATGGCGCTGATGATTCACATGACCTGGGACGAGCAGACCGGCGCGCTGGGAGGCGATCACGCCTCCGATGCGGGGCTCAGCGCGATCATGGACCGCTGGAACGACCAGGTCAAGGCGAGTGTCCCGGCCGATCGGCTGCTCGTCTGGGAGCCGGCGCAAGGTTGGGAGCCGCTGTGCGAGTTCCTCGAGGTCTCGGTGCCGGAGGGACCGGTACCCCGTGTCAACGACACCGCCGCGTTTCATGAGGGCATCCTCGGTGGCGGCCTCGCCGCGGTCAACGCGTGGTGGGCTCAGCGCGAGCGGCCGGCCGGCGGGCTGCACGGCGCGCCGGTGTCTGGCGCGCCAGTGGCATGACGTGCTTGTGAGCGGCGTGCGCCGCGCCGCCGGCATCCTCGTGCTGCTTGCGGCGTTCGCCCCGAGCGCCTGGGCGGCACCGAACCCGGCGGGCAACATCCGGCTCGGCCCGCTGCCGCAGAGCTGCGAGCGGGCACCCACCGGCGCGGCGTGCGAAACCGCCGCGGTCAGGGCGCTGGACGCCGCCCGCGCCAGGCTGGGACTCGGCCCCTACCTGCTGCCCGCGGACTTCGCCGGTCTCGCGCCGGCGCGTCAGTGGCTGATTCTCGCGAACCTCGACCGGATCGCCTACTCGCTGCGGCCGATCGGCGGGCTGAGCGTGGTGCTCGACTCGATCGCCCGGCGCGGTGCGACGAGGCGCGAGGATCCCGACCCCGAGCCGTTGCTGACGAGCCTGCACGGCCAGTCACAGATCGGGTTCGCCTCGAACTGGGCCGGCGGCCAGCCCAACGCGCTGGTGGCCTACTACGGCTGGATGTACGACGACGGGTACGGCAGCGGCAACCTCGACTGCCGCACGCCGTCGGCGCCCGGCTGCTGGGGACACCGCCAGGACATCCTCTCGTTCGCGCAGGGCGCGAGGCTGACGATGGGCGCGGCCGGCCTCCGCGGCGCGGCGAGCTATGCGCTGACGATCGTCGAGACCTCGACCGCCGTGTGGCCCTACTCCTACAGCTGGGCCACCGCGATGGCCGATGGCGCCGGCGTCAGGCGGGCTCGCGGGCGGCGCGGCCCGGCGGATCTGCGTGCACGTGGCTCCTGAGCGTCCGCGGGCGCTCGGCGGCCGTCGATCGGGGAGGATCGACGCCTGATGCCGACGTTCGCGGCGCCGACCGCGCGGATCTACTACGAGCAGGCTGGCGAGGGTGTGCCGCTGCTGAACATCGGCGGGACCGGTGGGGACCTGCGGCGCCCGCCGAGCCCGTTCGAGTGGCCCGGGGCCCGGCGCTTCGAGCAGGTCGCCTACGACCACCGCGGCCTCGGCCGCTCGCGCGCCGCCGATCCGCAGGCTCAGCCGACGATGGCCGATTTCGCCGACGACGCGTTGGCGCTCGTCGATCATCTGGGGTGGCAGCGCTTCTCGCTGATCGGCATCTCCTTCGGCGGCATGGTCGCGCAGGAGGTCGCGATCCGCGCGGGAGATCGCCTGCGGCGGCTGGTCCTCGCCTGTAGCTCGAGCGGCGGTGCGGGCGGCGCCTCCGCGCCGCTGCATGAGATCTTCGCGCTGGCGCCGCCGCTGCGCGCCGAGCGACTGATCGAGCTGCTCGACACGCGAACGCGCGACGACGCTGCGTTGCGCGCCGAGCTGAGCGCCGTGTTCGCGCAATTGACCGCGGAGCCGCCCGACGCCCGCCTGCAGCTGGCGACGGCCCGCCAGCTGGAGGCGCGCCGCCGGCACGACACGTGGGCGCGCCTGGACGCGATCCGCGCGCCGACGCTCGTCGCGGCCGGTCGCTACGACGACTTGGCGCCGGTGGAGAACTCGCGCGCGCTCGCCGGCGCGATTGCCGGCGCCCGGCTCGAGATCTTTGACGGCGGGCACGCGTTCCTGCTGCAGGATCCCGCGGCGTGGCGCGTCGCGGGCAACTTCCTGTTCGCCGAGGACTGAGTCAACCCGCCGGCTCGGCTCCCAGAACTTCGCGCAGCGCGCTCACGCCGTCCCAGACCTCGACGAAGCGTGTCGTCAGCGGCGAGAGCCCGAGACGCACGACGTCGGGCTCGCGGTAGTCGACGAGCACACCGCGATCGGCGAGGTGTCCGCACAGCGCCGCGGCGTCGCGGTGGGCGAGCGCGACATGCGCGCCGCGGATCCTCGCGTCTCGCGGCGAGGCCACGGTCACGCCGTGTTCGGCGAGCCAGCGGTCGGCGAGCGCGATCGCCAGCTCGGTCAGCGCGATGCCCTTCGCGCGGATCAGCTCGAGTCCGGCGCGCGTGACCACCTCGATCCCCGGGGCGAGCGCGCTCAGCGCGAGGATCGGCGGCGTTCCCGAGAGGAATGCGCGGATCCCGGCGGCCGGTTCGTAGCCCGGGTCCATGCGAAACGGGTCGCGGCGCCCGAGCCAGCCCCAGACCGGCTGGCGCAATGGTCCCTGGAGGTCGGAGCGCACATAGATGAACGCCGGCGCTCCCGGTCCGCCGAACAGGTACTTGTAGGTGCAGCCGACCGCGAGATCCGCGCCGGCGGCATCGAGCTCGACCGGCACCGAGCCGACGCTGTGCGAGAGATCCCAGATCGTCAGGGCGCCGGCGTCGTGAGCGAGCTGCGTGATCGCCGGCATGTCGAGGATCGCCGCGGAGCGGTAGTCGACGTGGGTGAAGGTCACCAGCGCCGTCTTCTCGCCGAGCAGGGGTGCGACCTCCTCGGGGCTCGGGCCCAGCGTTCGGTCGGCCGGCTCGAGCCAGCGGACGTGCAACCCGCGTGCCGCGGCCAGGCTCTCGAGGACGTAGCGGTCGGTCGGGAAGTTCCCGCGGTCGGTCACGATCTCAAGACGTCCCGGACGGGCGTCGAGCGCGGCCGATGCGGCCTTGTAGAAGCACACGGTCGTCGAGTCGGCGACGGCGACCTGTCCCGGGCCGGCGCCGAGCAGCGCGCCGATCTGATCGCCGAGCATCAGCGGCACGTCCATCCAGCCCTCGCTCCAGGAGCGAATCAGACGCTCGCCCCAACCCTCGCCGACGACGCGCGCGAGCGCGCCGGCAACGGCCTGCAGCGGTCGTCCGAGCGAGTTGCCGTCCATGTAGACGACGCCGTCGTCGGGGATCAGGAACTCGGCGCGAAACTCCGCGAGCGGGTCCGCGCGGTCGCGCCCGGCGGCTGCCTCGCGGCTGTCGATCGAAGGTGGCATGCCCATGGGCGGCGCTGGCGCTTGCAGCCTATTCGCCCCATGCCGCTGCGGTCGCCGCCGGATCCGTTGCGATACTCGCGCCGCCATGTCTTCCCGCCGGCCTGGGGCGCCCGCGCTCGCGCAGCTCGCAGCGCGGTCTGATCGTCTGGGCGCTGGCGTCCGGCGCGCTCGCGTTCTTCCCGGACGATCCCGTCGGCACGCCGACCCACGGCCTCGGCAAGGTGCATCTCGTCCTGGCGTTCATCGCATTCGCCGCTGTCATCGTCGGGACGATCGCCGGATCGCGCGCGGCTCGCACGCAGCCGTTGCTGGGCTCGCGCGCGAGCGTGCTGGCGGCGCTGGCCCACGCCGCGCTCGTTCCGGTTCTGCTGCTCGGCCATGCCCATCTGCGCCCGAATTCGCTCGGTGGCCTGTACGAGAAGCTGTTCCTGGCGATCGAGCTGGCGTGGCTGTTCGTGCTGTCGTGGCCGATCGCCGGCCAGCGGCCACCCCGGCGCGTGCCCGCTGTCGCTGCCGACTAGCGCGGCTCCGCGGTTTGGCTACCGATAACGTGCCGTCGATGGGCGTGCAGGGTAGCTCGGCCGTCGAGCCCCTGACGGCGCCGCAGCCGGCTCCGGGCTTGAAGCGATGGCAGCAGATCTGCCTGCTCGGCGCGCTGTCGATGTTCGCGCCGCTCTCGACTGACATGTATCTGCCGGCGCTGCCGTCGATGGCCCACGATCTCTCGGCGTCGCCGGCGGCGGTGGCGCTGACGCTGACCGCGAGCCTGGCCGGCCTGGGTGCCGGTCAGCTCGTCGCCGGCCCGCTGAGCGACGCGCTCGGCCGCCGCCGCCCGGTGCTGGTCGGGCTGCTGGTGTACACCGCGTCGTCGGTCCTGTGCGCGCTGGCCCCCGACGTATGGACGCTCTGCGCGCTGCGACTGCTGCAGGGCGCCGCTGGCGCCGCCGGCATCGTCATCGCGCGCGCCGTCGTCCGCGACCTCTATTCGGGCATCGAGGCCGCGCGGTTCTTCGCCCGGCTGATGATCGTGGTCGGGCTGGCGCCGATCCTTGCGCCGATCATCGGCGGGCAGCTGCTGCACGTCACCAACTGGCGCGGGGTTTTCCTGGTGCTCGCGGGCATCGGGGCGGTGCTCACGGTCTTCAGCTGGCGTGCACTGGCCGAAACGCTGCCGCCGAGCGCTCGCCAGCGCGGCGGTCTGGCGACCATGCTCAGCGTGCTGGGGGTGCTGCTGCGCGACCGCCGGTTCATGGGCTTGACGCTGTGCTTCGGCCTGTTCTTCGGCGCCGTCTTCTCCTACATCGCGGGGTCACCGTTCGTCCTCGAGGACATCTTCGGCCTCTCGCCGCAGCTGTTCGGCGTTCTGTTCGCCAGCAACGCGGTCGGTCTGGTCACCGCGAGCCAGATCGGCGGGCGGCTGGTCGGGCGCTACGGCGCGCAGAGACTGCTCACGATCGGCGTCGCCACCGGCAGCGCGAGCGGCGTGGGCTTCCTGGTGACGGTTCTCGGCCACGGCGGACTGGCGCCGGTTCTGCTCTGCTTCTTCTTCCTGCTGATGAGCTTCGGACTCGTGGCCCCGAACGTCACCGCGCTGGCGCTCGCGCCGTTTCCACATGTCGCCGGCAGCGCCTCGGCGCTGATGGGTCTGATGCAGTTCGGCATCGGTGCCGCGGTGGCACCGCTGGTTGGCGTCGCCGGGTCGCGCACGGCGGTCCCCACGGCGACCGTGATCGCCACGATGGTGCTCGCCGCTGCGCTCGTGCTGTGGGCTTCGACCTCCGGCGAGCGGGCGCGCACGGCCGGCGTCGAGGCGAACGCTCGCTGAGCCGGCGGCCGGGCCGTCAGATCGCGTTGGCGCAGATCCGTTCCGCGGGGTCGAGACACCACGCCGTCATCGACGGCCACGGGCCGTAGCCGTCGGCCTCGCTGAGGTGACCGCCCCCGGGGATCAGGTCGAACTCGAGCTCGCGCGCGTTCGCGAACAGCGCCCGGGCTCCCTCCGGGCAGTAGGGGTCCTGATCGCTGCAGACGAGGCGGACACCGGAGCGAGCCGCGGCGGCCAGCGCTCCGGGGCTGACCGCCGGTGGCAGGAAGGACTCGACGGCCGGCCAGAGGATGCCCGGGCTGGGCGGCGCCACCAGCAGGACCCGATCGACCTGCTGGGCAGGCGTTGCGCAGACGCAGTGATGGAGCCAGAGCAGGCAGCCGAGCGAATGGCAGACGACCACCCGCTCGCCGCCGCCGAGCGCCGCAAGCTCGCTTGCCAGCGTCTCGAGCCAACGCTCGACGCGCGGCTCGTCCGCATCCGGCAGCTGCGGGTAGGACACACGCTCGCCCTGGCCGCGGAGGTGCTCGGCGAGCTGGTACAGCCAATGGCCGGGCGGCTTGTGGTGCTCGACGCCGTGCAACAGCAGGAACTGCCTCGAGGAGCGTTCCATCGAAGCTCAGCGGCCGGTAAGCCGATCGCGCGCGATTGCGACCGCCGTCGCGGCCGGCCGCGCCCGAGTCCGCGTGCGCCGGACGCTGAACGTGAAGCGAGACACGGGCGGATGCTAGCGTCGCGCCCCGCACCGCTGCGCTGCGCGCAGCTCGGCCGCGCGCGCGCGGCCCGATCGGCGAGCGATCCGTATCCTGCTCGGCGGGGTTCGCGCAACCGGTGGTCTCGACGGCCTCGCGCCAGCTTCCGCAACCATGGCCAGCCGCGCTGATATCGAGTTCACCTACACGTCGATCGACCGGATCTTCCGGCTCAGCCTGGGCGAGCTCGCCGACTTCAGCGGCGCCAAGTACGACGGCGACTTCTCGCTGACGCTCGAGCAGGCGCAGCGCCGCAAGCACGACTACGTCGCGGAGCAGATCGGGATCGGACCCGGACGGCGGCTGCTCGACCTCGGCTGCGGCTGGGGGGCGCTGCTGAACTTCGCTCGCGGGCGCGGCGCAGACGGGGTCGGCGTGGCGCTGTCCTCGGCGCAGGTGGCCGCCTGCCGCAAGCACGACCTCGACGTGCACCTGCAGGACGCGCGAGCGGTCGACACGGATACCTATGGGCCCTTCGATGCGGTCGCGAGCCTCGGCGCCTTCGAGCACTTCTGCTCGCCCGAGGAGTACCGGGCCGGGCGGCAGGAGGAGATCTACCAGCAGCTGTTCGCGAACGCCGCGAGCGTGCTGCCCCGCAGCGGCCGGTTCTATCTCCAGACGATGGTCTTCGGCCGCAACATGATCCCGCTGGAGGAGGTCGGCGTTGACGCCCCGCGCGACTCGGACGCCTGGATCCTCTACCTGCTCGGCTGCCAGTTCCCCGGCTCGTGGCTGCCGTCGGGGCGCGAGCAGATCGCTCGCTGTGCCGAGCCGCACTTTCGCCTGGTGGAAAGCTCGAGCGGCCGTCTCGACTACATCGAGACGATCACGCAGTGGGGGAAGCGGACCGGCGCGCCGAGCCTGCGCAAGAACCTGCTCAAGC
>Ga0182024_10022497_pt1 | contig 11363 bp, 6 predicted proteins | sample P32metaG_FD_120480 | JGI IMG/M metagenome (GOLD analysis project Ga0182024, IMG submission 120480) | Permafrost microbial communities from Stordalen Mire, Sweden - P3-2 metaG (Illumina Assembly) | ecosystem: Environmental > Terrestrial > Soil > Wetlands > Permafrost | place: Sweden: Stordalen... | reverse complement strand
GGCCTATCTCGCCGCGGCCGGTCATGAGATTTACCTCGGCGGGCCCAAGGGTAAGAACGAATTCAAGTACCGCGGCTGCCGTAGAATCTATCTTGATGGAGCGGCTGAAGCCGCCTCCTTCGCTGTGGAAATGGGCATCGATTGCGTCGTTGCCGAGACGCCGCCGTTCTTTTCCGTCGTGCGTTGGCTCGGCCATCAGCCGAAGACGTTGTTTGTGGATTATGGCGAACCGCCAACGGATTTGTTTCCGGATTCGCAAGCGCGTAGAACTGTGCTCAATGAAAAGGAATTGTGTTTCGCAATGGCGTCCAGAGTCTTCGCCATTTCAAAATCGGTTCGCGCGGAGGGTACCGAGGAGCGCGCCGAAATCATCCCGCTGGCGAATTCCCATTTGGCGACGTGGAACGACGATTTCCGCGAACGGCGGAATGACATGCGATGTCTGCTCGATTGGACCAACAAGGCCGTGGTTCTCAATGTGTGCCGCTTTTCCGTCGGCGAACGGCATTACAAGGGGCTCGAAAAATATGCCGACATCATGAAGGAGTTCTGGTTTGCGAAGCCGAAGCTCGCCAAGGACACCGTGTTCGTCGTCTGCGGCAAAGGCTCCAAGTCGGACGTCGAGGAAATGACAAAAGCGGGCTTTACGGTTTTCGACAACGTCACCGACGCGGAGATGACCGACCTTTACGCCGCAGCCGACGTCTATGCGAATTTCTCGCGGTGGGAGGGATATAATCTGGGCATCGGTCAGGCCCTGGCGATGGGTCTGCCGGTCATCGCGTCAGATATTTCCGCCCATCGCGCCTTCCCGATATTCACCTCCAACGATACCCTGCCGATCATTGAGCAGTTGTCGGATTACGTGGCTGCGGTTGTCGATGCGCGGTTCGACCCCAAGCGAGAGCCGATTGTGTCGGATTGGAAGGTTCCGCTGGCTAAGCTGGAACGGGAGATTGTCGATCTCTGCCGCGATGGAGAAGAGTGTTTCGGGCTGTCTAAATGGACATCATGACTGCCGTCGCCATTGGCGATGTCGAGAAACAACGCCGTCCGAAGCGGGGCACCGATGCGGACGGTCTACGACCGGTATGGCGCAGATTGGACGCCGCCCTGCAAAGTTCCCATGTCGCTCAGGACCTGTACAATCGCACAAGTCTCTTTCATATTTCCCGCGCCTACTAATGAAGGGGGTCAACCTTGCCGCTGAACGGATCATTGGACTTTTGCTCGCCGACCTTGATCGGCGGCTGGGCTTGGGACAGCAGCCAGCCAGCCAATCGCGTCGACATCGAGGTCGTTGCGAATGGGGAGGTGGTGGGTCGAACGACGGCCAATTCGTGGCGCTATGATCTAAAAGCCAGAGGCATCGGCGACGGATGCCATGCGTACTGGTTTTCCAGTCCAACTCCCCTCGATGGGGCTTTCATCGAAGCGAGAGTTGCTGAATCGACACACTCATTGACGCGAAATCAGGAAGCGATACCGCTGCCGGATGGCGATCTGTTATCTCTGGTCGTAGGCGGGCGAGATGGCAGGGAGTTCCTGGAAACCGGAGCCTACGATCTGAACACCATCAGAAACTTGCTCGCAGAAGCGGGACTGTCCTGGCAGGCGAGAAAAGAACCCAAGGTACTCGATTGGGGTTGTGGTTGCGGCCGCATAGCGCGGCACTGGCAAGGCTATGCTGGCCAACTGGAATTATTTGGAACCGATATCGACGATAGACTGATCGATTGGTGCAACAAAAACCTGAAGTTCGGAAGTTTTGCCGTATCCGGGCTCAGACCGCCGTTGGCATTTCCCGATGCGCATTTCGACGCGGTGTACGCAATCTCAGTCCTTACGCATCTGCTGTTCGATACGCATTATTTATGGATGGCGGAGATTTGGCGTATCCTGAAACCGGATGGCATCGCGGTTCTCACCGCACATGGTCCGTCGGTGTTTCCGACCAGCGTCAATCACATAAAGAGCGCCGGCTCAGGCCGCACCGGGCTGACGCTGGTGGACGAAGAAATGTTCTTCGAAATTGAACAGGTGGAGGGCTCAGGCCTGACGGCCAATGTAGAGACTTATGGGATGTTTGAAAGGATTTTCAGCCCATTTCGAATTTTGAAGCATACGCCGCGATCGGGCCTTATGGGAATACAGGACGTTTATGTAGTGGCCAAGAGATCGCAAGGCCCGCTGAGTTTGACGCCCTCTCTCGCCGACTGTGAGATGCGGGGAACGGAATTCGAGGCAAGCTTCGAAATAAATCTGAGCGGTCAGCGTCGTCTTACTCTGCTCGCGGGTGCTCCGGGGCTGGTATGGCCGGCAACGGTTCAGTTGGCCGTTGATTTACCCGATCGATCCATTCCTCCTGCGAAAAGCAAGGTTGTTCCATTGCCCGAACGGGTATCTTGGAGCCGGCTCCAAGGCGCCTACGCTGGGATTGCGATCAATGACATTCCGGCGTGGCAGGGAACCGCCGTCCTTCGCTGCTCCGTAAATGCGAGCAAGCCCATGGAGGCGGTAAAACTGCAGTTGCGGAACTGTGCTCTGTTCTAGCTGGGCCTGGTTCAATTCGGACTATGCCCATGGCCGGGGTGGATACTGGCGCATGATCGGCCCGGGCCAACCGTTGCTCGCCACCGAGGTATCGTGTAGACTCGTTACACGTGGCACGGCATAGTAGCCACCGCACACACATCGTTGAAATCTTGGCCCACCACATAGTCGGCCATGTTGGTCAGGGGAGCCCTAGAGCCCATGCCTTATATCGGCTTTCTCGATACAAACGATGGTTGGACCGCCTTGGGTTGGGCGTTCGACAGCGAGCGGCCGGATGAGCCTGTCGAGGTCGAATTCATGCTCGGCAACGAGCACGTCGCGACGCTCAAAGCAGATGAGTTCCGGGCTGACTTACAGCAGGGCGGACTAGGCGACGGGCGGCACGCTTTCAGGTTTCGGTTTCCCCTGGAGGCGAACGGGGCGGCTCTGACGGCGCGAATCAAGAGCACCGGGTTCGTCCTCAGCGGCAGTCCGATGCGGCGACAACAGCGCGAGTCGATTGCGCAGGTAGCCGGTGATATTGTCAACCAGTGCAACCTGCGCTGCCCGTTTTGTATCGTTGATTACACGAACGTCAAAAAACTGAGTCTCATGACGCGCGAGACGTTTAGCCGTGCGCTCGAACTCCTGCCGATGACGAAGCCGGGCGGTAATTTCTGGCTGTCGTGCCTGCACGAGCCGACCATGCATCCGCAATTTATCGATTTCATCGAAGCGGTGCCTGATGCCTATCGCGACCGGATCAGTTTCACGACAAACCTTTCCAGGCGACTTTCCGACCAATTTCTGGAACGGCTGGCAAATTCCGGCATCTACAGCATCCGGGTGTCGTTCGACTCCAAACAGCCCGACGTTTTCGCTGAGTTGCGCAAGAAGGGAAAATATCAGGTTTTTGAACACAACCTGAAGCGGCTGTCGGCCGCGCTACAGGCGAGCCGGCGGCGGCCGCTGCTTCACTTCATCACCATGGCGTTAAAAGACAACTACCGCGACGTCGCGGACGTCATCCGTTTTGGCCGTGAGCTCGGCGGCGACAGCCATGAGGTGCGGTACATCTATTACGAGCCGCACTTGGCGAGCTGGGGTAAAGACCATATCCTCGATGCAACCGAGTGGGAGGAGCTGGAGCGATCGCTGGCGCCGCTGGCATCACCGAACTTGGCAATTTGCGGTCCGGCCGGCGCGACGCGCGAGCGATTCGAAGAGGAGCAAGGGCTCTCCGATTACGTGCCGCGCCCAAATCACTACGGCGGCTCAGAGGATCCTTCGGCGCTGCTCGTGCCGGAGCCTGTCGCGATCGGGCCGTTTCTGCCCGATGAAGGTCTGCGACTACAGTTGCGCTGGGACGGGGTGATGGTTGAAGAGAAGGTTCCGGAGCACGTGTTCCGCGTGAACATCAATAAGCTCGAGAAACCCGCACGGTATTTCGAGTCGCTCCGGCATGCCGCCGGCCGCAACACCGTGGTGGTTCGAGAAGCACAGCTGGAGTCCGCGACCCAATAGGTCGCCTAATTTATCCGAGCGTTGCAGAGATCGGCGGCTACGGATTTTTCAGGCAATTTACCATCGTCGAATCTTTCGATTGTAATCCTGCCTATTCTTGGGGCGATGGCCTTCTATTGCATGCGATGATTCGCCGATATCAGCCCAAACGCATTATCAAATCGAGAGCGGATGGTCGTCCGCGCAGGCCTTGAGCTCGTTAGCCGCCGCCGTCTCCGACCAAGCCGATGCGCTTGGGCTGATAGCCGCGCCAGAACCTCACCACGCGCGACTGTAGCGACCATGGCCACGGTGTCTACGTTCGGCGGATGCGCGCCGCCGACCGAAGGTGGATTGTCGGTGCGGCTGGTTCGGGGACACGCCGCGTCCGCGTCCGGGTTGATAAGGTGGCTATTCGCCCTTCCCAGGCCCTTAGCTGTCCGGTTCTAGCAGCTCTTGCTCTACCTCTGAATGAAGCGCTCCCCAATCAATCCCAGATGCGGGTTACGTGGCTTCTAGATTAGAAATAGTTTGATTGGAGCCGCAACAACGAGTAATAAGCGCGAGCAGGCGCCGGCAGCGGGTTCCGCGTTTTGCCGGGTCGCACCTGCGGGACTTGGAGCGGGTCCTGCTCCAGAGGCTCCCTTAGCCCCAATCAATCATCATACGCCATGGCCCATCGCAAAGCGTTGATCACCGGAATTACCGGACAGGATGGATCCTATCTGGCGGAGTTTCTGTTGGAGAAGGGCTACGAGGTGCACGGGCTCGTTCGTCGCGTTGCACTGGAGGATCCGGAGTACCGGCTGCATCGTATTGTCGGAATTCGCAGCCAACTTACGCTGCACGCTGGATCGCTGGAAAGTCTGCCCAGTTTGATTCGTATCGTCAGCGTGGTGCAACCAGATGAATGTTATCATCTGGCGGCACAGAGCTTTGTAGGTTACTCGTTTGAAGATGAGTTTTCGACCTTTCACACCAACATCGACGGGACGCATTACATACTTTCCGCCCTACGCCAGAGTGCGCCAAAATGCCGATTCTATTTTGCCGGATCGAGCGAAATGTTTGGCAGGGTTGAGGAGGTCCCGCAAACCGAGCGCACGCGATTTCATCCTCGCTCTGCGTACGGCATCAGCAAAGTGACGGGTTTCGAGTTGACCCGCAATTACCGCGAGGCATACGGGTTGCATGCGTCATCGGGCATGTTGTTCAACCATGAATCACCTCGGCGGGGGCGTGAGTTTGTGACTCGCAAAATTACCACAGCAGTCGCGGCTATAGCTGCGGGTAGGCAGCGGGAGTTGCGACTAGGCAACTTAGAGGCACGTCGTGATTGGGGCTATGCGCGGGACTATGTCGAAGCCATGTGGCTGATGGTCACTCGGGACCAGCCCGACGACTTCGTCATCGCCACCGGAATGATGCATTCGGTTCGCGAATTCGCCGAAATGGCGTTTGCCATGGTCGGGCTAAACTACCAGGATCACGTGGTGCTGGACCCGGAGCTGCACCGGCCGGCTGAAGTCGACCAGCTGTTGGGCAATCCGGAAAAGGCGACGAAGCTTCTGGGCTGGCGCGCCAAGACGCCTTTCGAGTCCCTGGTGCAGATGATGGTCGAGGCCGATCTACGCGCCGCCGGAGTTGCGCTGCCCGCGAAGGCCTGACAGACGTCGGTACGGGTAACCGCTAGATAGCACGGGTCCGATCATCTCTAGGATGATGCCAGGCAAAAGTAGGGTAAGAGTCCGTTTTAATTGATATCACCGCCGAAATCGGCCGCATGTCGCGTCAACGTTGGCGCTATCAGCAGGGTCTCGCTACGAGCCGAACGGCTATCTATAATCGGCATGACGACATTATCTTATCTTGCGATATGGGGCGCTATTTTTATCCACGGCCCTGGCGCTATCGTGTCTCTATAAGGATATTCGCGATAGCAAAAAGATACGAGTGGAGGTTTGTTTGTCGGAATACACAGAGCAAAATTGTAATGAAAAACTGCGAAATGCAATTTGAATTCAAATGAGCTAGACTGCCAGTCTTCCTGACGCCCGCGATCTGATTCCCTTCCAACAGGCGGTAGTTTGCGCGCTCGGTGCGGCCAATCGCTTTAGCAGTTGACGCGACGCCCCACCGGGACTCCGGCGGCGTCGTTGGATTGCCTGGATTCCGACATGCCCAAACGTCCCGAGAGCGCAAGCCACTTCATTCTGTTTTCGGGGTTTCTCGGGAAGTGCGTGGTCGCGCTTTTTTCGCAGTTAGAGACAGCATGCCAACTCGTGGACGGCAGGTAATTTGACGTGTATAATGTTGCAATCCACCCTGAGCGGGAGGCCTGTCGGGTCATCCTACGCTGTTTTATTTTGGTTAAAGGGAGGTCCAAAATGATGCGACGCAGCCTTCTTGCCGTCACCATGCTTGCCGCGATCGGTGTGAGCGTTGTTTTCGCCAGCCAAGCGCGCGCGCAGGCCCTAAACCCCGTTTGGTGGGGTGCCGACCCGACCGGAACAAACGACAGTGCAGCAGCAATTAATAAAGCCGTTGCGGCAGCAACCCTTTCGGCGCCTCTTTCGACATCGCCTGGCAAAGAAATTCATATCTCATTCCCACCGGGGGTATTTAAGATCAACTCCCAGATCATTGTGACCCTTACAGCGAGTCTGGGTGGCATCCGCATTGATGGTGCCGGCCCTTTGCTCACTACGCTTTATTTTCCGAACGCAACCTCAGGGCTTGATATCGACCTCGGGACCGACCCGGCAGCTTCTGCCCATGTTCGCGATCTCAGTATGGTTACCGGCCAAATGGGAACGTCGAACGGCTTGGCGCTGCAAAGCGAAACGTCGGCCGGACCCGCTTATGTCAACGGCCTAAGCGACATAACGAATGTGGATTTCTTCGGTTATACCGGCTACGGCCAAGGGGATTTTTGGCTCAACGCTATCGTGCTGCTTGGTATGAGTAACGTTAGCCTGCAGAACATCAACATTTATGGAGGCGGCGCAGACTGCACCAAGATGCTCTCACCTCCTTGCGGGATCGGCATTTACGTTCAGAAAAACAACAGCACGCTTGCGAACGTGATTAACGTTTCATCGAGTGATTTCTATTATCTAACCAACGGTATCGATGGCGTCGGCGACGTGGAATCTCTTACGGTGCAGCAGTCATCCTTCCTCGGGAACTCAATTGGTATCCTAGCATCCGGTTCGCCGGGTGCCCTTCAATGGAATATCGGCCCGAGTAACAATTTTACGGACGTTTTTCAAGACATTAAAATAACTAACGAGGTCAACGACCTTACCGTCAACAACAATTTACTTCTGATAACGATCAACGGCGAGATTGGAATTGATATTGCGGCAACGGCCAATGGGGGAGCGATCTTGCAGGGAAATTACATCGCCTGCAACCCCGGCACGTCTAGCACGGAGGGCATCTATATCGGCGCGAGCCAAACGTCTCCCTTTACCGCTCCCTCAGTGGTCAACGGCAACGTCATTCAGAGTTGCACTACGGGCATCCTGGCCGACACAAACTCCAATCTAATTAACATCGGCAACAATGGATTTAGCGCCATCACACCGCCGGCAATCATAAACAACGGCATTCACAATGTGATTGCCAACAATCTCGGCTACAATCCGATCGGGGCCACGGCGGCAGCCAACGTCGGTACATCGCCTGCGACTGTCTGTGCCGGTGCATCGCCCGAGACGCATTATCTCAATCAGTCTGCAACAAATACTGCGACGGTTACGGAGGGCTCACAGCCAATCGCAACCCTCGCTAATGCATCGACCTATTATCCGGTCAATCTTGGCCCGAACGAGTGTTACGTCGTCACATGGGCCACTACGCAGCCGACATATACCAAGTACGTGCATTAGCGCGGAGATGCGCTTCGTGTCGCACACGTCTCATGTGGAGTAGCGGGGAGCCGTTGGTATCCCTAAAATTAGGGGGAAAATGCAACATGCGCGAGATGAAGATCGAAGTTCTTGCCGCGTCGCAATGGCATAAAATTAAGTAAAATAAATAAGTTAGTCGGTAACTAGGGAACTAGGATGCGAATCTAGATTAGCGGAGTTACCGGCGGCCCCACGAGTCTCACTAAGGAGGGTGCGCCGCCGGTTTGGCAGGCGGAGCCTTGCTAGTTCACGCCTTGAGCTCGTTTGCCGCCGGCATCGCACCGAACAGGCCGACGCGCTTGGTCTGATAGCCGCGCGCCATGATGCCCTGCCACCACGCGCGATTTTCCAGATACCACCGGACGGTTTTGGCGAGCTTCGCCGCCGTCCTACGTTTCGTGCCTCGCAGGTGTGAGATCTGTCCGCCATCTGATGTCGGGAAGAATGTGACGTTGGTCTATGCGGTCGCGGTGCCGGCGGACCACGTCGATCATTTCTTCCACGACACTGCCCGTCAGCAGATGCGGTTTGAGCCCCATTTGCGACAAGGTGGCGTGCACGGGATTGTAATAATGCTGTTCCGATTCGAGCCGCGGATTGTCGAGATGCTGTATTCTTGCAGCGATGCCAAGTTCGTTTGCGGCGGCCGCCACACCTTCGGCCAGATCCATAATCGAAAACACCTCGACAAACTGGTTGCAAATTCGAAGCTCGCCGTCGCGCGGAGGGTTTTCGATGACCAGCCGCACGCATTGAAGCGTGTCCTTGATGTTAAGAAAGCCGCGACGCTGGTTGCCGGACCCGTATACGGTAAGCGGAATGCCGGCCACGGCCTGCACGACAAACCGGTTGAGGACCGTTCCGAACACCGCGTCGTAGGAGAAGTGCGGCATCAGGGCCGGGTCGAATCGGCACTCGTCCGTTGTCACTCCATAGACCGGCCCCTGCATCAGGTCGGTAACGCGCAGTCCCCAGGCACGCACGTAAAACCACAGTAGGTCGGTATCCATGATCTTGCTGGTGTGATACAGGCTGCCTCCCTGCCGCGGATACAGGAACTTGTCGCGCCGGCCGTGGTGCGAGATTTCGATCCAGCCCTCCTCGATGTCGATGTTCGGAGTGCCGTACTCGCCCATCGTGCCCAATTTGATGATATGGGCGTTCGGGCATATTTCATGGACCGCATGAACGATGTTGAGCGTAGTGCTAAGATTGTTGTGCAAAACCAGAGCCGCGCAATCCCGGTTCGCCATCGAGAAGGGGGCCGAAGGCAATTCGGCGTAATGGATGACGGCGGCCGGTTCAAATGTCTGGAACAGGCTGCGCACGAACTCCCAATTGGTCAGATCACCGACCTGGACTTTGATTCGTTGTTTAGCCTTTATATGCCACGCTGTCGCGCGAGCCGGGAGCTGCGGGATCGGGAAAAGCGGTTCGCTATCAAATTCTAAATTGAGTTTTCGACGAAGATAATTGTCGCAGACGCAAACGTCATAGCCTTTCTCCGAAAGATGCATGGCGCTAGCCCAACCCAGATAGCCATCTCCGCCGAGTACCAGTACCCTCATGCGTGTCGGTTCCTTAAGAGAAAAGTCTGCTCCAGGGGGATCGGGCGGTGAAGCGCCTTATGAAAACGTTTATCACCCTCGCGTTGCGCAGCAAAGCCGAAACTGGGATGCTCACTCACAAGAACTAACTCGCCGCGAATACCGAACCGTGGAAATGGCGCGTTGCAAGTGCAAAGCAGGACAGAGACGCTACGGCTCTCCGAGCGCGTAGGAGGTTCGGACACATATTGCCTAGGTCTGGACCTCTATCACCAAATGGGGCATCAACCGCTTCAATCGAAGAGCCCTCACAGGCACTCTCCGTTAATCCTAGCTTGACTGTCAAACCGAGGTTGGGTTGGTTAGGTGAAAGGTTCACAGGAAAAGCGCGGCGACGCGCCGCGTTCGCGCTTAAGAGTGAAAGAGGCTCTTTCCACGTATTGTTGTGCGATGGGTTCAGCCATGACAGACCGGACGTTGCTTCAGTTTCCTCTCGGATCGGTGCGGTTTGGCGATCTCAGACGCTCGTCGCCCATTGGCGGGAACTTCGGCTATGAACGCGGTACACCTCTCGATCGCTATTACATCGAAGCCTTTCTCGCTCGAAACGCCGACGCCATCCGCGGACGCACACTTGAGCTAGCCAACAACAATTATACCAAGCGTTTTGGCGGTGTCCGAGTGGAGCAAAGTGATGTTCTTAGTCTCGAAGCGACCAATCCGAATGCGACGATCGTCGGCGATCTTGCGCGAATCGACACACTGCCGGAGTCGGCGTTCGACTGCATTATCTTCACCCAGGCCTTACAATACATTTACGATACGGCCGCAGCGGTTGAGACGTTATATCGAGCATTGAAACCAGGTGGAGTTCTGCTGGCGACCGTCCCGAGTTTGACGCCAATGGGCGATCACCCGGGGCGTGACGACATGGAAGATGTTTGGCCGTGGTTTTGGACCTTTACGCCGGTGGGCCTGCGGCGTCTTTTGGCGGATCGGTTCGGACAGAATGCCGTAGCAGTCGAAGCACATGGCAATATCTTTGTCGCGACCGCTTTCCTTTATGGCCTTGCAATGGAAGACCTCGATATTTCTGACCTCAATGTCAATGACCCAAAATACCCGGTCACCGTAGCGGCCCGAGCGGCCAAGCGAAAAGGCATCTAACAGCAGCGCACCCAAATGACACCGCTCATTCTCATGTACCATCGCGTCGCCGACGAGCCCATTGATTATTGGGGTCTTGCCGTGTCTCCGGCCCGCTTCGAGGAGCATCTTCAACTCCTGCGTCGCTTTCGCCGCCCCCTTCCGCTTGCTGAATTCGTTCGCAATCTCATTGCCGGTACGCTTTCGCCCGACGCCGTGGCTTTGACCTTCGACGATGGCTATGTGGACAATCTCACAGCCGGCCTGCCGCGACTTGCGGCCGCCGATGTGCCCGCGACCGTCTTTCTCGCCACCGGCTATCTTGGCCGGGACGAGGCGTTTTGGTGGGACGAACTTGCGCATTTCATTTTGCTCGCAAACACTCCCAGCAGCTTTGAAATCGTGATCCGAGGAGAATCGATGTTCTTCGAGCTCGGTACTGAATCGTCCCCCCGCGAGAATGGCGCCGCGTCTGTCACCTTCTCGAACAGCCGCCGAACGGTATTGGAGGCAATTTATCAACCTCTCCGGCGCCTCGACGAGGACGAACGTAGAGCGCTTATGACCAAGCTTCGGTCGATTTTTACTGGGCACAACGGCCAAGCGCGCTTAGGCAGAGCGATGACCCGTGACGAGGTACGAGCGATTGTGGCCGGCGGTCTCGTCACAGTTGGTGCCCACACTGTCACTCATCCTATATTGCCTGAATTAGGAGCCG
>Ga0182024_10022496_pt1 | contig 11363 bp, 9 predicted proteins | sample P32metaG_FD_120480 | JGI IMG/M metagenome (GOLD analysis project Ga0182024, IMG submission 120480) | Permafrost microbial communities from Stordalen Mire, Sweden - P3-2 metaG (Illumina Assembly) | ecosystem: Environmental > Terrestrial > Soil > Wetlands > Permafrost | place: Sweden: Stordalen... | reverse complement strand
TCAAGTCGCACAAAGATCAAGTCTTTCACAAGCCAAGGCATAGAAAAACAGCCTGCCAGTAAAATATAAAATGTGTCCACGATGTCCGCGCACACCCGTCCACTATGTCCCCAGTCCATACAGGAGGAGGAGAGGGAGAGGAAATGCGCGGGCACTGTAAAGGTGAACCGGTTACACTACACTAGGATCGAATCGATGGTTCGAATCCATCACCTACCACCAACTTGTTTCTGAGACGAAATGCGCGGGGGGAGCAGCCAAAGCGCTGGCGGAATCGGGTGGCGAAATACTGGCTGGCATTGAATCCGAAGCGATAGGCGATGTCGGTGACGGAGGCTTGAGGCCGGGAGCGCAATTCGCGGGCGGCAAAGTCGAGGCGGCATTGGTTCAGGTACTCCATCGGGCCGGCGTTGACAATTTCGCGGCAATACTTGGAAAACGCCGTCACCCCCATGCCGCAATGGGAGGCCATGCGGTCCAAAGTCCACGGTTCGCTGAGATCGACGGCGTTTTTTTGCAAATCGCGCAGGAACATGTCGGTGGTGCGGCGGCGCAGGGTGAGATGTTCGTTTTCGTGGGTTTGTTGCTCGGAAAGGGCGTCCAGAATGCCGATCAACAATTGGTTGAGGTGGACGGCAAGGCGTGAAATGGCGTGGGGCTGATCCCAGTCCCGGACGGAGCGGGCCAATTCGCGAAATGCCTGCAAAATCGCGGAAGTCGAGGTCCAGACGGGATTTTCGTTGCGTCGCAGTTTTCGAGTCAGCTCGGCCAAATCATCCTTGGCCAGCACGACCCATTTGGGCCATTGCCATGGTTGGTGGGGGCGGCGGACGCCCACGTCGAGGATGAGCCAGTGAAGGCGGCCGGGGCCGATGTTCGGAGCGCCCAGTTTGTGCAGTTGCCAAGGGCGCGTGACTGTGAAATTGCCGGCCTGGAGGTGGTAGTTTTTTTCGTCAACGACAAAAGCGCTCGTTCCGGTTTCGAGCAAACTGAACTCGATGCCTTCATTGCGGTGGGAATCGAGTCCCCAATCCTGTTCGCCGCCCGCGCTCCAAAAGCCGATGCTGCTCAAGCCGGGCAAAATATTGCGCGGCACGGTAATGCCGGGATAATGCCCCTTCGTCAGCGCGTGAAATTCGATTTTACCTTCACGGACGGCGCGGGTTTGGGGCTCGCAACTGTCGATGTCATAGCTGAGACGACGATCCTGATAGCGCGGCTGGGAAGTCATGGATGTTCAATATCATTCGCCGAATGATTTTGCAAGACGCAGGAGGGCGAGAGTGGCACCGTTGCGTTATGAACGATCCCAAGGCGCGGCGGGCATGGAAAGCCGTCATTGGCATGACGTGCGTCGCATGTTTGACAGCGGCGGCGGAACCGGCCGCGGCGTCCGACCATCGGCTGGATTGGTGGCGGGAGGCGCGATTTGGGATGTTTATTCATTGGGGCCCGGTGAGTCTCACGGGCAAGGAAATCAGTTGGTCGCGCGCCAATTCCAATCCTTTCTGCCCCAACCACGGAGAGACGCCGGTGGAGGTGTACGATAATCTTTACAAGAAGTTTGATCCAACGAATTTCAACGCGGATGAATGGGCGTCCATCGCGCGCGAGGCGGGAATGAAATACATGGTGTTGACGGCCAAGCACGGGGATGGATTTTTGCTGTGGGATTCCAAGGTGGACGGTTACAACATGGCGGCGACGCCTTTTCATCGCGACATTTGCGCCGAGCTGGCTCCGGCCGCGCGCGCACAAGGACTGCGGATGGGCTGGTATTTTTCGCCAATGGATTGGCGCGATCCGGATTGTCGCTCGCCGCAGTTCAATGATCGGTTCGTGACGAAAATTCAGGCGGAATTGCGGGAGTTGTTATGCAACTACGGCCAGATCGATGAGTTGTGGTTTGATTTGGACGGGCTGCCCACGATGTGGCATCCAGTTGAAACGTACGCGCTGGTGCATTCGCTGCAGCCGCAAATTGTGATCAACAACCGGCTGGAAATGGGAAGTTTTGACCAATGGTCGCATCAACACGTCTTGCGTCCGCACGAAGATTTTTACACGCCCGAACAACGCATTGGAACTTACGACGATCAGAACCCGTGGGAAACCTGCATGACGATTGGCACACAATGGTCTTGGAAACCGGATGACCAAATTAAAACGCCGGCGGAAGTCATGGGCATTCTGGCGCGATGCGTGGGCGGCGATGGAAATCTTTTGTTTGACGTTGGGCCGATGCCGGACGGACGCATTGAGCCGCGTCAAGTCGATGTCTTGAAAGCAGTCGGAGCGTGGCTGTCGAAGAATGGAGAGAGCATTTACGGGACGCGCGGTGGTCCGTGGAAATCGAATCCGGGCATCGCAAGCACGCGGAAGGGCGACGTTATTTATCTTCATTTGTTGAAGGAAGGCGAACCGAGAGTGGAGTTGGCGGGGCTGGCGCGAAAAATTGTCTCGGCATCATTGCTGCAAGGCGGTGAGGCGAAGGTCGAGCAAACGCCCGACACGGTCATGGTGACCGTTCCAGCGAATCTGCGCGATCCATTGGACACGGTGGTCAAGCTGCAATTAGACGGCTCGGCCATGGATTTGCCGGCAGTGAAGATTGGTGGCGATACGCAGGCGACAGCGTCGAATATTTATGAAAATGACGAGAGCAATTACGGGCCGCAGCAAGCGTTTGACAACGATTCGAACAGCCGTTGGGCAACCGATACCGGGACCAAACGGGCGTGGATCGCGGCGCGACTGAGCAAACCACGAAGCGTGGAGGCGGTGCGGATCCAAGAGGCGTTCGCGGGCCGGGTGCAAAAATATGAATTTCAATATCGCGACGGCGCGGGTTGGAAAACGATTTTTGCGGGGACGACGCTCGGGGAAAATTTTGAAAAGCAGTTTCCGACCGTGACGGCCCAGGAATTTCGTTTGAACATTCTGGATGCGACGGACGGGCCGACGATTAAAGAAATTCAACTCGTGAACGCCAGCGCGCCATGACCGGGATTGATTGGACGATTGTAGTGATCTACCTGCTGGGCGTCGTCGGATTGGGCGTCGCCGCAGGGGCTTTGCGCTGGAGATCCGACGCAGGCGGCAGCGGGAGGCGATATTTTCTGGCGGACAACGGACTGACATGGCCGGTGATTGGGCTGGCGATGTTCGCGGCCAACATTTCCACAGTGCATCTGGTGAGCCTGGCGGAGGCAGCGTATAAATTCGGCTTGGTTTTCGGAAATTTCGAGTGGATGGCGGGGTTTACGTTGATTCTGCTCTCGCTATTTTTCGCGCCTCTTTATTTGCGCTCGCGGGTCGCGACTTTGCCGGATTTTTTGGAGCGGCGTTTCAACCGAGGATGCCGCGACGTGCTGTCGGTGGTGTCATTGTTCTCCGCAATTGTGATTCACATGGGGGTGGCGCTCTACACGGCGGCGTGGGTTCTGCGCGGCATTCTGGGCCTGGCGCCCAACGCCACGATTCTTGGGGTGAATGCGTTGACGGTGTTCATTATTGCGCTCGGAGTATTGACAGGCATTTACACCACGGTCGGCGGCCTCCTGGCGGTGGTTTGGACGGAAAGCGTGCAAACGATCCTGCTCCTAACGGGCGCGGTGGTGGTGACGGTGGCTGGCTATGTGAAAATTGGCGGTTGGACGTCGCTCTCGGAGACTTTGAGCGCGAATCCCCATCCCCTGCCGGGGGCAGCCGGGAGGACGGCGGATTTTTTGCACATGGCGCGAGGCGCGCATGACGCCAGCGGACTGCCGTGGTATTCGATTTTGCTTGGCTACCCGGTTTTGGGCATCTGGTATTGGTGCTGCGACCAAACCATTGTGCAACGCACCCTGGCCGCCAAGGATGAGCGAAATGCGCGGCTAGGGCCGTTGTTTTGCGCCTTCCTGAAGATCCTTCCGGTTTTCTTTTTTGTGTTGCCCGGGGTCATCTGTGTTGGACTGGTGCAGCGGCACGCTTTTGGCGGAGACGCGCCAGCGACCGCGGCGGACACTTATACCTTTCTATTGACTCACTTGCTTCCCTCGGGCTTGAAAGGGCTGGTGGCCGCGGCCATGCTGGCGGCGGCGATGCAAACGTGTTCCGCCGCCCTGAACTCGACCGCGACGCTTGTCGCCTACGACCTCTGGAAACGATGGCGTCCGGCGGCCACGGACGGACAGTTGGTGTCGGTCGGCAAGCTGACGACCGTCATTGGAACCGTTCTCGCCATCGCGTGTTCTCCATTGTTTGGCCACTACACGACGATTTTTGAAGGAATCAACAAACTGATTTCATATGTGGCGCCTCCGATTACGGCGGTTTTCCTGCTGGGCGTGTTCTGGAAAAAGGCGTCGGGCAAGGCGGCGTTCATCACGTTGCTGGCAGGGACGGCGCTGGGAGGCATTGTTTTCGCACTCGATTGGAGCGGCCTGTTTCACGGAGATTTTCTTTTATTGGCGTTTGAACTGTTCGTGGTGTGCGTGGCCATCATGGTGACTGCCTCGCATCTGTATCCCGAAACCTTGCGAGCGGAAGCCCGGCTCCTGGTTTGGGAGGATTGGCGCGAGCCGCTTTTCGGATCTCAGGGCGGCCGGTCATTGACGGGCTATCGGGTCTGCGCCGCCACGGCGGTGGCGGTGTTTGTGGGGTTGTATGTGCAATTTCGTTGAGAAAGAAAGACCATGCCAAGAATATTCTTTTTACTCGTGGTGGCCGCCCTGGCCGGCGGTTGCGCGGCGCCGTCCGAGCCGCAGCGCTACGGGTGGGTCACTGGATTGAAGCCGGAAAAGGCGCGCGAATACGAGGATCTTCATGCGCACGCGTGGCCGGGTGTCAATCAGATGATCAAACAGTGCCACGTCCGGGATTTTTCGATCCACGAATGCGAGATCGATGGGAAGCTGTATCTGTTTGCCTACCTTGAATATACCGGGACTGACTTTGACGCCGACATGAAGCGCATGGCTGCCGATCCTGAAACGCAGCGTTGGTGGAAGCTGACCGATCCATGCCAGGCCCCGCTGCCGGATGCCGCCGCGAAGGGAAAAATCTGGTCGGACACAAAGGAGGTTTATTTTTTAAAATGAGCGCGATGTTGCTCCAGGACAAGGTTGTTTTTCTTACCGGCGGTTCGAGCGGCATTGGCTGGGATTGCGCGAAGGCCTATGCCGCGGAAGGGGCCAGCGTGATCATCGTGGCGCGCGATTGCCATGCCGTGGAAAAAACGACGCGCACGCTCGGTTCCGGGCATCACGGCATCGTCTGTGATGTTTCATGCGATGCCGAAGTCAAGTCCGCCGTGGAAGAGACGCTGGAGCAATATGGGCGCATCGATGCTGTGCATAATAATGCGGGCGTTGGCGCACCCAGCAAAACGCTCGAAGAAACCACCAACGAGGAATGGGACACGTTATTCAACACCAATTTGAAGGGCATCCTTTACACGACGCGGTACGCCTTGGAAGCGCTCAAATCCAGCAAGGGATGCGTTCTCAACACCTCGAGCCTGGTGGGCGTCATCGGCCAGGAGATGCACGCCGCCTACACGGCGACCAAAGGCGGCATGAACGCGCTGACGAAATCGATGGCGCTGGACTACGCGAAATTTGGAATTCGCGTCAATGCCGTTTGCCCGGCAGGAGCATGGACGCCGATGCTGCGGGAGTGGTGCGACGAGCAGCCAGATCCAACTGCGACCAAGCAATACCTGGACGAGATTCACGCCCTTGGCTATTGCCCGGAGAGCAGCGCGATAGCGGATGCCTGTGTTTATTTGCTTTCGCAAAAGGCACGCTTTGTCACCGGACACATCATGCACGTGAGCGGGGGCGCGGAACTCGGATACCGGCGTTCGTCCTGACATGATTCGGAAAATATTCATCCGCGACGCGCGTTTTCCCCTGGGCGGCGGTCATGGCAGCGATGCCATCCATCGCGACCCCATTTACTCCTACACCGTCACGGAATTGCATGACGAGTCCGGGCACCTGGGCGTCGGACTCGCGTTCACGCTTGGCGACGGCAATCAACTCGTGTGCGAAGCGGCGCGATATTATGCGCAGCGCCTTGTCGGAAAATCCATTGAAGAAATTATGGCGGACTTTGGCGCCTTGCAACGCGGCATGGCGGACGAACAACAATTTCGCTGGCTTGGCCCGCACAAAGGGATTGTGCAGCTTGCGCTGGCATCGGTGACTAACGCGTGCTGGGACTTGTGGGCCAAGACACGCAGTGTTCCTTTGTGGAAATTGCTTTTGGATCTGACGCCCGAACAGATAGTGGCGACAGTTGATCTTTCCTATCTTGAGGACGAGCTCCCGACTGCGGGCGCTGTGCAAATGCTTCTCGAACATTTTCCTTCGCGAACGTCACGCGAAGGCGTCCTGAAAACCGGTTATCCGGGTTATGACACGTCGGTTGGCTGGTTTAATTACGACGATGAGCAAGTGCGCGAAAATTGCCGTCGCGCGGTGGCGGCGGGATTCACGGCGATGAAATTAAAAGTTGGCTCGCGTGATCCGGAGCGTGATTTGCGCCGCGGGAGAATCGTCAGGGAAACAGCGGGTCAAATTGCCCGCGTGATGGTCGATGCCAACCAACAATGGAGCCTCCCGCAAGCGCTCGATATTTGCCGGAGGCTGCGCGAGATAAACCCTTTTTGGATCGAGGAACCGACGCATCCCGACGACGTGCTCGGCCACAAAACGCTGGCCGCCGCCATTGCGCCGACCAAACTTGCATTGGGCGAGCACGTGCCAAATCGCGTCGTCTTCAAGAATTATCTACAAGCGAGATGCGCGGGCTTTATTCAAGTGGATGCCGTGCGCGTGGCAGGCGTGAGTGAATTCCTGGCGGTCAGTTTGATGTGCCGAAAATTTGGAACGCCGGTCGTGCCGCATGTGGGCGACATGGGCCAGCTTCATCAGCACCTGGTTTTGTTCAACCACATTGCGCTCGCTCACGAAGTCGTTTTTCTGGAGCACATTCCCCATTTGCGGGAGCGCTTCGTCCACCCTTGCCGAGTCGAGGGCGGCGTCTATCACACGCCGCAGGAGCCCGGGGCGAGTTGCGATCTGAAACCCATTTGACACATGACGCCCATTTCCCTGGTTGACACGCACGTGCATTGGTGGAATCCGGCGCTTTTCCGTTACGAATGGCTCGATGGCTTGCCCACGCTCAACCGCGCGTTTCTGCCCGGCGATTATCGAAACGCTTCGTCCGCGGCAGAAGTGGGCAAGATGGTTTTCGTGGAGAGCGGTTGTGAATCAAAACAAAGCCTGGCGGAAGTGGATTGGATTTGCGGTCTGGCGAAGGAGGAGCCGCGGCTAAAGGGCATTGTCGCGCACGCACCTGTGGAAAAAGGCGCGAACGTCCGGCGTGATTTGGACGAGCTGGCGCGCCGTCCGTTGGTCAAGGGCGTCCGACGCTCGCTGCAAGACGAGCGGGATTCAGAAGCGTTTTTGGGTCCGGAGTTTATTGCCGGTGTGAGCCTTCTGGAAACGTTTGGACTTACTTTCGACGTATGCGTTCGTCATGAACAATTGCGCGCGGCCGCCGAGCTGGCGCGGCGGGTTCCGAACGTTACCTTCGTGCTGGACCATCTTGGCAAACCCAATGTTCGCGACAGAATGACCCAGCCGTGGGCTGGCGATCTGAAAGCGTTTGCCGCGCTGCCAAACACAGTTTGTAAAATTTCCGGCCTTGCAACCGAGGGAGACTGGCAGCATTGGAAACCGGCGGCCTTCAAATTTTATTACGAGTGGGCGTTGAAGTGTTTTGGCTTTCATCGCGTTTTGTTCGGCGGCGATTGGCCGGTGGTGACGCTCGCGACAAGTTACCAGCGCTGGTTGGAACTCATCACCGGATTATGCGCTTCCGCGACGGAAGCTGAACGAATCAAATTGTTCCGAATCAATGCGGAAAGGATTTATCGTGTTTAGTTTGCAAAACAAAACAGCGCTTGTCACCGGCGCCGCTTCCGGAATTGGCGCGGCCATCGCCGAAACGTTTGCCCGGACAGGCGCAACGGTCTGGCTGGCGGATCGCAACGAGGCGGACGGGCAGGCGATGGCGGTGCGCGCGGGCGGCAAGTTTCTGGCGCTGGATGTGTCAAGCGAAGTTGCCTGCGCCAAGGCCGCGGAAGCCGCGCCGGATTTCGATGTGCTGGTGAATGTGGCGGGCATTGGCCACGTGGGCACATTGGCCAGCACGACGGCGGCTGACCTGGACCGTCTCTACGAAGTGAACGTGCGTGGCGTCTTCAATTGTTGCAAGGCCTTCGCTATGCCGATGCTGGAGCGCGGCCGCGGCAGCGTCATTAACATGGCGTCCATCGCCGGGGTCATCGCGGTGCGCGATCGACTGGCCTACACCGCCGCCAAGTTTGCCGTCGTCGGCCTGACGAAGGCGATGGCACTCGACCATTCGCATACGGGAGTGCGTTTCAACTGCATCTGTCCGGGCCGCGTGGAAACGGCCTTCGTGCTCTCTCGGCTCAAAGAATATCCGGATCCGGAGAAGGCATATCGCGACATGGCCTCGACGCAATTGACCGGGCGCATGGCCCGGCCGGAGGAAGTCGCCGCTGCGGCGCTGTATCTCGCGTCGGACGAGTCGGCGATGGTCACGGGCAGCGCTCTGATGATTGATGGCGGCTGGAGCGCCGGGAAATAAATTTATGAGAATCATTCGTTATCAGGACAAAAGCGGAGGAATCGGTTTTGCCACCCAAACGTCGCACGGTGTTTATGAAAAACTTTCGGGTGATGTTTATCAGTCGCTCAAGCCAACTGGTGAAACGGCCGAAGTGGCGACGCTTCTCGCGCCGATTGTTCCGACATCGATTATCTGCATCGGCTTAAATTATCGCCAGCACGCGCAGGAAACGGGGGCTAAAATTCCGGAGTATCCGATCGTGTTTTTCAAGGGAAACAACACCTTGCAGCATCCGGGCTGGCCGATTTTGCTGCCGACGCACCTCAAAAGCGACGAGGTCGATTACGAATGCGAACTGGCCGTCGTGATCGGGAGGCCCGCCAAGAACGTAAGCCGCGATCACGCGCTCGATTACGTTTTGGGTTACACCTGCGCCAATGACGTTAGCGCGCGCGACTGGCAACTCAAACGTGGCGGCGGGCAATGGTCTCGCGGCAAAACCTTTGACACCTTCACGCCGCTGGGGCCGGCGCTGGTTACGCCCGACGAGATACCCGATCCCAACGCCCTTCGCATCCGCACGATCCTCAATGGCGCCACGATGCAGGATTCCAATACGAGCGACATGATCTTTGACGTTGCGACGCTGATTGAATTTCTCAGCGGCAGCACGACGATTCTGCCTGGCACGGTGATCTTGACTGGAACGCCGCAAGGCGTCGGCATGGCGCAGAAACCGCCGCGTTGGTTGAAGCCGTCCGACCGCGTCACCATCGAGATCGAAAAGATCGGGTCGCTGGAAAACGTGGTGGCGCTCGAATAAGCGCCACCACGTCCCCCCCCCCCATTCGACTATGGCGATTTCAGCTCGAAGAACTGTTGCGCGCCCGACGCCGGAACGGTGAACGGCGAGGTGGCCGAAGCATTCGGCGTCCACGGGCCGGCGGCATTTGTGGATTGGAGCAATTCGCCCGCTCCCGTCCAGCTTATGGTCACATTGCCGCCACTTTGACCGATGCTCACTGGGCCGGGCGTGACCACACTGCCGGAGATGTCACGCAACTGCAGGGCGGTCATTTGTGTGTCGGCGCCGAAAAGGCCGAGCGAATCGCCGCCCACGGCGTTAAACGTTATGTTGCCGCCGCCGTCCGCCCTGGCTACTCCCATGGCGAACTGGCCAAGGCCGCCGTTGGCTCCCGTCGGTGAGGTGCTGTACTCGAGGACGACGCTTGGATTGCTAAAGGCATCCGAGAGCCGGCCAAAGCGCCCAAAACCGTTATGGCGCGAATCATCAACCCAGAACTGAATGGCGTACGTGTCGCCAGCCACCAACCCTGAGCACGCCAAAGTCCAGGTATCCGCCCCGGCTGACGCGCCAATGCTCCCAGTCAATAAATACTGGTAGTTGGTTGACAAATCGGAGTACGGCGGGTCGGCCTGGCCAAAAGACGTGTACCAGAAAAACGGCGAATTTGGCGAACTGGAGTTCGGCGCGGTCAACGTCACGATGGCGGCGCCGTTGGTCTCAGAAATGGAGGTGGCTGCGGAAGAAAAGTCCTGGCCGTTGGCCAGAACCGCGTCGGACATCAGAAAACTGGCGAATGGGACGCCACCCACTGTGATAGGGCCATTGGCAACTCCAGCAAGGACGCTCGTGCCAGCCGTGGCAACGTCCGAATCACCGACAATGGACGCCGCCGGTCCCCAGGCGACGCCGCTCGCGGGAGGCGCTGGAAGGGCAGCCACCGTGAGATTGGCGACAGCGCTAGTCACCACACCCACAACATTTGAGATGACCAGATGATATTGATACGTTCCAACGCCAAAGGCGGCGCTGTTAACAACCAGCGGAGCCTGTGCGCCACCGGCAACAGCGGAGAAGGCGCCGCCCCCGGTGGATTCAAACCACTGATAGGACAATGGCTCCGTGCCAGTGGGCACAACCCCGAGTGACACGGTCCCGGTTTGGCCCACGTATTCGACCACATTCGCGGGCTGCGGAGCTGTGACAAACGGTTGCGCATTGGCGCCAGGCGAAGCCAGTTGCCGCAGTTGAAACGCGTTTAGTTGGGTATCGTTTCCGCCAATGATGGTGATATTGATGTCGCCATTAACGTCAGCCTTGGTCGCGCCAATCACATAATTGCCGACCCCGCCGGCCAACGGCGTTTCGTATTGCACCGGGCTGGATTCAGACGTGCCATTTGTGCCGCCGTCGGAAAGAATCACGTAGCGATCGCCAATATTCTCAATGCCGCGTGGGTCGTTAACCCAATATTGAAAGAGGTAATTTGTGCCCGGCGATAGACCGGTGATGCTAAGGTCCCAGGTTTGAGCGCCGTCCGACGCGCCATCCGCGCCCGACAACAGCGCCTGGTAGGCTGATGACAACTGTGAAAAGGGCGGCGAACTGCTGGAAAATGCATTATACCAATAGAACGGCTCACTGGAAGTCGAGCTTGGCGCCGTCAACGTGGCCGTAACAGCGCCGGAATTTGCCGTGATTTCCGTTTCACCGCCCTGGTAATAGTCGCCGGGTCCTTGCGGAAGTGAAACGCCGGCGGGCACGAATGGTTGGAAGGTAACACCGTTGATGGTCACGGGTGAATTTGCGACGAGGGCGAGGACGCTGGTTCCATTTGTCGCCACGTCGGAGTCGGTTGCCGCTGCCGCAGGTGGTCCCCAGGAAAAACCTTCGGAAGGCGACT
>Ga0182024_10022495_pt1 | contig 11363 bp, 17 predicted proteins | sample P32metaG_FD_120480 | JGI IMG/M metagenome (GOLD analysis project Ga0182024, IMG submission 120480) | Permafrost microbial communities from Stordalen Mire, Sweden - P3-2 metaG (Illumina Assembly) | ecosystem: Environmental > Terrestrial > Soil > Wetlands > Permafrost | place: Sweden: Stordalen... | reverse complement strand
GCTAGCGCGGCGAGGTTCGCAATGCTGCGGCTGGTGGGCAACTCGTCGTTTTCCTGGGCGTCGTAGGTGGTGCTCAAGTGCGCGTCGGAAGTGTCGGTGACGGGGCTCGATGCGGGGATCACCGTTACTTCAGTGGATTGGCCTTGCACCGCCATGCTTAGATTTTGGGTGACCGTCTGGCTGGCGAAGGCGGTGATCTGCACGAGCACCCGGCTAAAGCCCTTGGCGGTGGCGGCGACTTCGTAGCGGCCGGGCAGCAAGGCGGCGAAGTAATAGATGCCCTCAGCGCCGGTGGTGACATTTTTGGTTTCGTTGGTGTTGAGGCTGTGGAGAGTAACTCTGGCGCCGGCGATTACGCTGCCGCTGGGATCAAAGACAGTTCCTTGCAACGTACCGGTAGTATATTGCGCACGAGCAGCGGGGATTTCAAGCAAAAGCAGAACGAACCCAGCCATACACAGCAGGCAAGCCCAATATTTCACAGCGAACGTGCGTCCCCGTAGACGGATCGCTCGGGAGCCTCGTAGCATTTGAAAAGCAGGAGTTATCGCCACCAACCATCCTCTCTAAAGCAGGAAATCCCTACCGACCAGCTCGCAAAGACTCTTTGAGACTTCAAGAAAGCATCCATCCACGTTTTGGACGATACGGTATTCGTCCGATTTTCCGGGATCCAATGACTTGCCGTGGTGATTTCTCGCACGGAATGACGGCTCTTCCGCTTGCGCTTCGCGCAATATTTTCCGCCAGTTCACTTTAACAGTCCTCAAAGTGGAGAAGTCCCCCGCTTGGCCTGCCGACTACCCTGAACCGACAGGACTACCGAGGTCCGCTGTTTTAAGAGAGAAAGCGCAAAGCGATTTCCCGCCGAATCGTGCGGGAGAGTCCGAAAGCTTCCATCGCATCTCGTCAAGCACCACGCTTTACCAGGACGACTTTGGACCGCATTCCGGTCAGATTCTCCTCCCTGCATCTCGTCGCCAAACACCACGGCCGCCTGAGTAAATGCATTGGAACTCCGTCGCCCAACGGCGTACCAACCACACGGAACGTTCTTCGTGAAAGCCCTCGAGGTCGGTCACGGCTAGCTCTTCGCGCACGCTCCTCCCTCACGCCCAGTAGCGGCACAAATCCCGCCCCTAACCCGATCGCGACCATTTTCTTGACGCTTTCAATCGGCGCGTTCTCGACCTGCAGGCGGAAAGGAACTTTGAATCGCGAGAAACCCTCCACGACCGGCTTGTGCCACGGAGACGGCTGCGACACATCCATCATCAACAACGGTTCCTCGCTGAGGTCCTTGAACTGCGCGCGGCCCCTCCCGGCGAAGGCATGACGAGGACTGGCGATGAGGACCAGCTCGTCATGGGTAATAAACGACGACGCAAACTCGGGATCGTCGGGTCGGAAGGACGTCAGCACCAAATCGAGCCGGCGCGCCTTGAGGTCCCCAACAAACTTTCGGATCTCTCGCACTTCACTGCCATACGCATGCCGGGATACTGCTTCAGAAAGGCGTGTGCCAATTGGGGAAGCAGATGAAGGCTGATACTTTCGTTTGCGCCGATCCGCAAACCGCCAATGCGCAACTTCGAGATATAGCCGGGTTCCGGAACCGCCTCTTTCCGGAGGCTCAGCATTCGTTTTGCGTAGCGGTAGAGCGCTTCCCCTGCCTGGGTGCGGCGGAATTCGTAGCGTTCCGACCGATCAAATAGTGGCGCTTCAAACTCTTCTTCGAGCGCGCGCACCGCAATGCTCACCGCCGGCTGCGTGCGGAAGACGCGCTCGGCCGCCGCGCGGACACTTCCCTCTTCCACTACAGCGACGAACATCCCGAGTTTCATGAATTCCATAGCTCTTTCGCCACTGCCCCGGCGAGGCGGAGCCTCGCAACCGCTCGAGATACTCGGAGGGTCCCCTGGTCACGACCGACTGAGACTGGTCTAGGATCGAGGGCGATACCGCGAGCTCTTTTCTTAGTATCCCCACCAAATGCTCGAGTTGTGCCAGTCTGTTCGCGTTTTGCGGGTACGAAAATGGTGACTCAGCCGAGAACCAGCCAACCTCGGTGATCCTTAAAATATGTAATATGTAGGCCGGGCCCGGATCGCCTTAACTTGTGCATTTGCAATCACTCGGAGGTTGGAAAGGAGATCCAAATCGTGAGATCGGGAAGACTAGCAAAACTGAAACTCACGGGCTCCGGAGGCCCATGAACAGGACACAACCAAGCCAGAAAGCAAACAGAAAGGGAGGCGCGGGCCGCATGTTGTTTTTTGCCCTAGTTGGATTCACAGCCCGCTTCCTGCGATTGGAGCCGCATGACAGTGCGCAGGACACCTCCCGGCTCAGGGACAACGCAACCTTTGTCCAGCGGATCTTAATAATATTTATCACATCTATGCCGTGGCAAATTCACCGCAATCGCGATCTCTAAATCAAGTCACGGCTCTTCGGGGACGATCAAACGGTTGACACGGCTCTTTGGCGGTCCCACGAGACGTTCGGACTCTTCATGCCTTCCTCGGTGCGTAGAATGAACAAGTCATAAACATTATTGAATTTTCTGATGCATCATTCGGTATCTCAGAACACAGTGGATTCCTTCGGTCCAGGTCTTCTCTTTTCCCTATGACTACAACCGGGAAAGACAAACAGATCCGCAGTGTCGGAGTGGACAGAAAGGGAGCAACTCTTTTAATGATTTTTCGTCCCGGACTGTTTCTTGAAGCGAACCCGTTCGATTCATCTCCGCATTTTTGAGCAGCCGTAATGCCTCTCTTCGACTGCATGTTTGTATGGAAGAACGGAACCATCATTCCCTGGATGCAGGCAACTCTGCACGTCTCTTCCCATGTCTCGCACTCAGGTACGGGGGTCGTCGAATCCATCCGCTGCTACGAGACCGCACAAGGCCCGGCGGTGTTTCGTCTCGGCGCGCATCTCGACCGTTGGTTTGCCTCGGCCAGATTCTATAGTATGGAGTGGCGCTACACCCGGCAGGACCTAGCGCAGGCGGTCCTTCGAGTTATCGGCGACAACGAGTTCTGCAATTGTTATATCCGGTTTGCAGTTCCAACTCGCGCTGATTGTTACGCCAAACAAAAACCGAGACGAACAACGGCGCGACAGCGCCTAACAGCGGAAATATCGAAAACGTTACCGAAACCAGCGCGCTGGTCTGTCCCGCCTCGCGCCGAATGCAAAACGCTACCCAAGTCACGGCCGCGAATATCAACAAGGAGCGGACAACGGCACGTCCGCAGGAGAATTTTACCGGGAGCGCGAAACGGCGCGACAGCTCGGTTTGGGTGAGGCCGCGGATTCGTACCCCGTCAAGTCGCAAATCCGAGCCGGCACGCGGATCCGAGGCGTGGGCCTCTTGGTTCTCGTGCTACCGCACTTCGGACAGCTCATGTTTCCAGATTTCATCACAGCAAACTCTTCATAGTATGCGCACGAGACACGAGAAATTGGCCACCCATCCGCCGACGCTTTGCTATTCGCAAAAACGAGGCATGTCCGCGGCCAAACGCCCCCTCGCTATTCGCTTGCTCTCCTAGACCTTCGGCGAGCGCCGCATCCCGACAAGAATGCTGTCTCCGGTCTCCACTAGCACGGCTCGCGCCACCTAAGAGTCCATGGCACGCGCGCGTGGCCCCCGTTTCGACGGGAACGCGGCCCTCGCCGCCGTAGTCCGCGGTTTTGAGATTTTGCCCCCTCCGGCCAAGTGAAGGGGGCAAGACGCCCTCAAAACAGGAGAACCATCATGAATTACGAGCAAGCGAAACAGATTGCAGAAAAGGCCGTCGGGGAATTGGCCGAGAGCCTCGAACGAGGTCACAGTGAACAGCTAAAGCGCTACCTGGCCGCAATGGCTAAGTTTCCGCGCTACAGCCTGTACAACATCCTGCTGATTCTGGCGCAGCGGCCGGAAACCGTTCGCGTCGCTGGCTACCGCACTTGGCAATCTCTCGGCCGCGTGGTAAAACGCGGTGCGAAGGGGATACTCATCTTTGCGCCGCTCGTCCGCCGCGCGGACGCACAAAATGCTTCAGAACAGGAGCACGGCTCGCGGCTCGTGGGCTTCCGCGGCGTACACGTCTTCGCCCAGGAAGACACGGACGGAAAGCCCCTCCCCTCACTGTCGGAGTGCCAAGGCGATCCCTCGGCCCATCGTGACCAGCTGAAAGCATTCGTTACGTCGCGAGGGGTCGAGATCGAATATTCCGCGAGCATGCGGCCGGCGCTTGGACAATGCTCCTCCGACAAGATCGAGCTGCTACCCGATCTATCCGCGGCCGTGGAATTTGCCGTTCTGGCTCACGAAGTGGCTCACCTGCTTTTGCACTTCGGTCCGAATCGTCGCGACCTTACCAAGCAAGTCCGCGAAACAGAGGCCGAAGCGGTTGCCTTCGTCGTGTGCAGCGCCATCGGTTTGGAGGCCATACAGTCCGCCAGTGAATACATTCTTCTCTACTCGGGCGACAAGAAGGTCTTCGCCGATTCGCTGGAAAACATCCAGCGCGTAGGGTCCGAGATCATTGCGGCGATCACCGCTGAAAGCTGAACAGTTCGCCTCGGCATGGGCATCAGCTCGGCAAATGCGGGATTTCATTGCGGAACTGGGAGGTGTGTGGGAGGAGCAGGGGCACGATCTGTCACCCGAGGCACAAGAGGGGCAGCGGATCATCTGGATAAAGCAACAAGCAGATCGCCTTGACCCGATGTCGCCGAGTCCTCCTGCAATTCTCGACCGAAAGGACGAAGTGAGAGGGTGCTGCTAACCAGCCCAGCCGAATACCATCGCCCGCTCCCGTCGCCTCAATGCCTTTTTATCTTCTTTCTTTGCGTGTGGCCGCTCGGCGGCATAGCATATGGCGCACCGTATTCCCGATTGCCGCCTTTCGCCAAAGGAGCACTTCTATGCACATGCACAATCTCAATTTGCTAGCCGTTTTTGTCGCCGCGATTTCCGCGATGCTGGTCGGGTTTGTCTGGTATTCACCGGCACTCTTCGCGAGGCCGTGGATGCGCGAAATGGGCTATGACCCAGACGATAAGGCCAAGGTTCAAGAAATGCAGAAGAGCGCCGGCCCAGCCTATTTTGGCTCCTTTGTTGCCAGCTTGGTGTCTGCCTTTATCCTGGCTTTGTTCTTGCATGAACTTCACGTGCAAAGTCTGGGACTTGGTTTGCTGGTTGGCTCTCACGTGTGGCTCGGATTTGTCGCCACCGTACAACTGTCCAGCGTCCTGTTTATGAAACAGAGCAAGAAGCTCTTCGCTATCAACACCGGCTATCAATTGGTCTGCTACCTCGCCATGGGGGCGATCCTGAGCGTTTGGAGATAAACGTGCCGATCACTCCAGGCGTTGCGGATCTGCGTCCTAAGCTCGACAGCAAACCGATGCCATGTGTTCGGACCACGGATCGTTGATGCCGGGGTTCGGTTGACCCAATAGCACCCTGAGCGGTACGCTTGTTTTTGGCGTGCAGGACGCCACCCGTCCGCGGGCAGGACTGAGTCCACCTGATCTAAATATTTAGCGACTGGCTCTCACGAACCTCCTTTCGCCGGACGCCAGCGGAACCCCAGGCATACACTAAAGGAGGCTCGTCTTGCCCGACCGTCGTCTTCCCGTCCGTCCCAATCTCGGCCAGCTCAAGCATCAGCCTAAGGATCTACTGCGTCAAATTCGAAGCGCTGATCCCGCCCCGATTGAGGAAATCATCTGGCGCGACGATGTAAACGCGGTTCGCGAGCCGGTTTTGAAGCATCCTCAGTTGCTGCACGAACAGGCCTTGATCCGAACGAACAGCAATTGGGGTTCGCCGATGTCCTACGCGGCGAACCTCGGGCGTGATCGAATCATCGAGATGCTCCACGAGCTCGGCGCGGCGGATCATCACCATGCGCTCGGGCGGGCGACGCTCCAGACCAAGGTTCCTACAGCGCGCATGTTGCACGCGACGATGGGTCCTGCGCGCCCGTCCGAAGATGCCCTCAGTGGACTGCTTACACATTCAGCATCTAAGGAACGGCGCTCATGTTCGAACTGGGCGCCAAAGTGCGCGACACGAATGGTAAACGCCTCGCACCAGTCAATGTCCTACTGGAAACTGACAGCCGCAACCCATCGGCCAAGCATCAGCTCCTCGAGATGTACGTCGCGCACAGGCTCGCGCGGCCGAACACGCCGACCAGAGGGCCAAGCCAACGCTGCCCCCGCTTCCGTTCAGGCTTCCAAGATTCTTGACGATACCGTCGGTATTCAGCATTGCGAAAAAGCCGCCGATCCGGGTGAATTGCCCGGTCGTCTGGCCGGAGGCGTTGAGGTCATTGCACGAGGCACTCGGGAGAGACGTAGTCGCGGTGATCGTGTAGGTCGGAATGAAGCAGCGGCTGCGGATCAAAGTAGGTAATCTGAATTCTGAATAGGTTATTGGCAGCGCGGGATAGCCATACCAACAATACAAACGTAAACGTCAGCGCTGATCGCTGCGCTTACAGCCCCTCGATAGTCGTTCAGAACCGCAAGAACTCACGCTACCCCGGCAACCCCAGGCCTCTTGACTTCCTCATCGTTCTCGCTCCATTGCGCGGATCGGGATCTACCGATCCAACAACGAGTTCTCATGAAAACGGCATCAATTGTCGGGATCATTTTGATGATCCTCGGGATCATTGTGCTTGCATACCAGTCATCACCCAGACGACGCATTGTTCAGGCGACCACCGAACAGCATAAGACCAATCCGGTACAGCTAATTCTTGGGGGGCCGGCGCTCGTTGGTGGTATCGCTCTTTTGTTTGCCGGACGATGGGTAGGTTAGCGATAGAAATGCAACAGGGACGACGTGGCGGTGACACGCTTGCGCCAAACTGCCACCGGACGCGTTCAATGACACGATCCATCGTCCTGAAACTGACGATCAGCGGCCATCGACGCCAGAGCGTGGGCGCAAGTCAGGATTTTCTGGTTCAACGGATCGTCAGTCAGGGCGTCGGGTGATATGTAATCCATCGATTTGCGTAAGTCCAGAATCTTGTTGCTCAACTTCTGCATATTGTCGAACTCGTTGGCAAGCAATTTTGCCGCGTCTCGATCAGAATCGGTTGACGCTGCCACAGATGCCAGCGTGAGGCCCGTGGCACCTTGACTGCGATAACCGGACAACCCTTCCTCGGCCAATGGGTATGCATGCCGGACAGCGTGGCTAAGGACGCTTCGCCATTCCCGGATCGCCGCGATTTCTTCGATCTCTGCCCTCAAGAACTCGCCAGAGAATCCTTGATTTACGTACTCGTTTGCCGACGAAGCAGCCGGCGCCGTGCTGGAGCCAGGCAAAGACAAAATGATCTGATTCCCCTTAAAACTGAGCGACCCGCTCGCGACGCGGGCGAGGGCTTCGATTTCGACGTAGGACCGGCCGTTCATCTGGACAACTGGCGCAACTCCGGACCGACCGTTTACGATTAGCGTCAAGTTCTGCTGCGCCGCTTGCGACAGCGCCAATCCCGGCAATGCCAGAAGGACTGCCAACATCAACCATGCGCTGAATGGCCTCGTTCGCATAAGGCTCCTCGTCAACGGAGATTTCAAGATCATGTGTGTGTAAATTGTTATCATTCCACGAAGGACGCGACAAATCAAAAATCTCTTTATCGGGACCGGATCTAGTTGTCGTGCCAAAGTGGCGCATGCGACATGAGAAGCGCCCAGCGTCAGAGAATCTCGTGGCCGGGATTACCCAGCCATCGGCAACAGGAAACTGCCGTTTGCGCGCCTTTGGCAGCGCTGCGTACGAAACGCTCCTGTGATAACCGGCTAGATTCGCAGGAAACCGCCAAGCAACGTAACGGGGAATCTACTCCTATCTACCCGGTGCGCTGTATTCCCATCCGTGGGATTTGTATCTACGATCCCTCCGCACTCTCACTAGGGTTCTCCGAGGGAAATGGGAGTCGGCCTTGCCTTGGTGCAGGCCGTACTGCTTTCGGAAGAGCCCGAAGAGAAGGAGTCAACAGCATATGCCTTTACTTCAAGTCGTAATGGTCCTGATTGTAGTGGGAGTTCTGCTCTGGTTAGTCAACCGCTACATTCCGATGCAGGGAACGATCAAGTCCCTCTTGAACGCCGTCGTGGTCATCGCCACGGTTGTGTGGCTGCTCCAGATTTTCGGACTACTCCACTCTCTCTCCCGAATCCACGTTGGGGCATAAGCAAGCCTGAAGGAATTGCCAACGCGTTGCTCAGCCCAGTAGGCTCCGTGCTCCGAAGGCCGGCATTCTTTTCAGGCGCCCAGCGGAACCGATATCGCGCGTGCTAAGCCGTTCGATGATTTACTGTATACTCCCTACGAAGAACTGCTTTCTCGGCAGAGGTTGGGATTTTCAGGATGGAATTCGTGATCGCTGCCGCAGTTTTTGCGGCGGTTCTCCTTCCGGTGTTGAGCGCGTGCGGTTACGGACGCCGCGGTTTATGGTTCGGGCTTCTCCTGGCCTCCCTACTTCTCACGGCGCTGTTTGCCTCCATGCCAGCCAAAAGTTATGGGAGCACAGCGGAGTATTACGTTACGAACGAGACCGGCCCGTGCGGAACGATCCTGTTTTCGGGTTGCTCGCTCGGTTTTTTGATTGCGGCCATTGTCTTCCGTGAGCGGCAGGGCACGACACACCGATTTTAGGATTTCCAGAACGGAGCAGTGGAGCGAGCCGGAATGGGAGCCGAACTGACAGGGGTCGCTGTCTCACATTGATTCGCCTGGGCTGGCGGTGACCTAAACTGTGGCAGTCTAGAAATCCCGGTTGCAGTGGCATCGGCAACGAGGAAACTCAATCGGTGAGTTCCTCTTTCGGTCCGCAAGTGGCCGCACTTACCGCACCGCTCCAGGGAGCGCAACCGCCGATACCCGGGCCGATATTACACCAGACCGCGCGGCGCCAATCGCGGCGATGTGCAGAGCGAAGCGCTACGAGCAGACCGCGGTGAGATCCAACCTGTAGGCGGTGAAATGAAACGCCAGTGTGTGACTAGCCCTCGGAACGTTTAGCTCGCAGGCGAGCGTCTCGCTCTTGGAGGAGGCTGGCGATTTCTTCGATCAGCTCCGACAACTTTTGAGAATCCTGTTCGTTCGCGGCTTGAACGCATAACACCTGCCACCGCTCTTTGTTTTGCATAGGGTCCTGGACCGGCAATTTGGTGCTGAGCCATAGCACAAACGGTAGGCGATGCCTGTTCACGGTGGGGTTGCGCAGCGACCGGGCGTGCTCCCGGACTGGAACACCCACTGGAATCGCTCGAAGTCGCCACCGCAGGGCAGCCGACGGGCGTCAGGAATTACGTAACCGAGCGCAGCGGGTAAAGAGTCTAAGCTGCAGGCCTGAGTCTAATTCGAGGAGTGTATTTCTCGTCGAGAGCGCTGTTTAGTTGTGCGATCAGAATCCTCAGCTTATCGGAGTCCTGTTCTTTTGAAGCTCGTTCCGCAAACACTTCCCATCTCTGCTTTTCCTGGCTTAGCATGTGTGCCCCCCGTGGAGCACCTGACCTTTTAGCATCAGACCGACGTGATTTCTGTCCCGTTTGGGACATGTCGACTTAGGGACGTAGTCACGTGCGAAAACGACTAAGAGACAAACATTTTAGGAATGCTGAGATCTGGGTCGCGAAGGCATCGGCGGCGAGGGAAAACCGGAGCGGTTACCTCCTCCCGGTTCACGAAGTCTGGCCACCGAGCGGCCCCCTGCTCGTGGGGATTGAACGCCGCCCACGTACCCGTAGTCAATCCGTGGGAGGCTTAATCCTTGCACCGACCGCTATTCCTAGCAGTTTTCCTTCTTTCGGATGGATCGTCCCGCTAGCTGCTTGCCTTCTTAGCCTCCCTTCATCGCTTGGCCGGGCGATAGGAGTCGGCGATTTTGTCGACCTAACGCCACGCCGCGAACGGCTTTTCCGCTGCGCCGGCTCTAGCTTGGCCGCGGACGCGCCCTCGAATCAGGCCTCGACGGGATCCGGCATGGCACGGTGACCGCTGATCTCGTCGATGTGAATGCAATAATAAATGGGGAGGTCTTGGTTGATGCCTCCGCGCGTCTGGGCGGTCGCGAATCCCGTCTGCCACCACAAAGATCTCTTTTCGAGCACTGATCGCGCCTGCTGTCTTGCGCCGGCGAACTCCGCTACCTCCGGGAATTCCTCGTAACGCCCCCGAACGAGAACGCTCGTCCACTCACGATGGTTCTTGACTTCATCGGCCTCGACCGCCACCCGAGGGTTCGAGCGCATCCACTCAATCTTTTTACCCAGCGTGGAGAATCCATATATGCGGTGAGGTTCGTAGGCGAAGTAGATCGGCACAATGTACGGCTGGTTATCACGAGAACAGGCCAATCGCCCAAACCCCAACCGAGTCAGCAATTCGCAACACTCTCCCGAGAGCAACTCGCCGACAAGCATTTACGACCTCCCTTGAGCCGCCGGGTTCTGTCCCAATTCCTGTAGAAAAGTTTAAGGCGGATTCTCCTAAGTAGTCACAGAAGGAGAAAGCCCGGAATCTCTTAAGGGGAGGTTCAGGGCACAGGAGGAATACGCCATGGCGAAGACTAGCACTGCAATGGAAGTGGGCCAAGAGGGTTCGCTGCGGGAGGGGTTGGAGGCGGCGATTCGAGAACGGGTGCGGGAAATCATCGAGATGGTATTGCAGGAGGAAGTGGCGGCGGCGCTGGATGCGCCGCGCAGCGGGCGGGTGGCGGAGCGGGCCGGCTACCGGCACGGATCGAAGCAGCGGAAGTTGACGTTGCGCACGGGGAGGATCGATTTGGATGTGCCGCGGGCGCGGCTGGCCGAAGCCGATGGTGGTGAGCGCGAATGGCAGAGCCAGTTGGTGCCGCGCTACCGGAGGAGCAGCTGGGAAGTGGAGCAAAGCGTGCCCCAACACACCCACGACGCGGTGCGCGAAGAGTATCACCGCATGGTGTACGTCGAGACTCGAGCCGCCGCGGAGAAAGCGCGGGAAGGGTTTTTGGTGAAGTGGAAGAAACTGTGTCCCGGGGTAGCCGCTTCGCTGGAGGAGGCCGGGGAGAACCTGCTGACGTTCTACCAGTTTCCGGAAAGCCAGTGGTTGTCGCTGCGTACCACCAACGCGATCGAGCGGATGCAACTGGAGTTTCGCCGGAGAGTGAAAACCCAAGCCGCACTGCCCAACAAAGGCGTTGGGCGATTGGAGCGCCTACTCATTCTTGGAGTGACTTAATGAAGTTTGTTAGATTCGTAATTCGTAATCTAAACTGACTTTGAAACGAGGAATCTAGCGCCAAAAATAGCGGTCCCCAAATAGGCATCTCAGCTGTTCCATGCGCGGG
>Ga0182024_10022493_pt1 | contig 11363 bp, 7 predicted proteins | sample P32metaG_FD_120480 | JGI IMG/M metagenome (GOLD analysis project Ga0182024, IMG submission 120480) | Permafrost microbial communities from Stordalen Mire, Sweden - P3-2 metaG (Illumina Assembly) | ecosystem: Environmental > Terrestrial > Soil > Wetlands > Permafrost | place: Sweden: Stordalen... | reverse complement strand
CGGCCCCAAGGCGCGCATCAGCCATGACGACGTCAAAGCCTTCGTCAAACGCATGCTGAGCGGCGCTGCCGCGCCCGCTTCAGCTGCGGCGTGGCCCGCGGTGCCGACAATCGACTTCAGCCAGTTCGGCCCGGTCGAATCGAAGCCCCTGTCGCGCATCCAGCGCATCTCCGGCCCGCGTCTGCATGCGAGCTGGGTCAACATCCCGCACGTCACCCAGTTTGAGAGCGCGGACATCACCGACCTTGAGGACGTGCGCACCAAGCTCAAGCAGAAGGCACTGACAGAAGGGATCAGGCTCTCGATCCTCGCTTTCGTCGTGCGCGCCTGCGTGCGTGCGCTGCAAGAGTTTCCCCATTTCAATGCTTCGCTCGATCCTCGCGGCGAGAACTTGATCCTGAAGAAATACGTCAATATTGGATTTGCCGCCGACACGCCAAATGGCCTCGTCGTGCCGGTGCTGCGCGATGTCGAACGCCGCGATGTCTATGAAATCGCCCGGCAGCTTGCGCAGCTTGCAGACAAGGCGCGCGCCGGCAAGCTCACGGCCGCGCAGATGCAGGGAGGCTCTTTCACCATCTCAAGCCTGGGCGGGATCGGTGGCACAGCCTTCACACCCATCATCAATGCGCCGGAAGTCGCCATTCTGGGCCTGTCGCGCAGTTCCATGCAGCCCGTCTACCGCGACGGCGGCTTCGTGCCGCGCACGATGCTGCCGCTGTCGCTCTCCTACGATCATCGGGTGATCGACGGCGCCAGCGCCGCGCGCTTCACCACTTTCCTCGCAGCGCGGCTCGCAGAGCCGCGCGGGCTCGTCGAAGCCGTGCCGTGAGCCGCATCGATCTCGCCGTTCCGGATCTGGGCGGCTTCAAGGACGTCCCCGTAATCGACGTGCTCGTAGCGGCCGGCGACACCATCGAAGTTGATGCGCCACTCATCACCTTGGAGACCGAAAAGGCTTCCATGGACGTTCCCGCGGCCGCGGCCGGCAAGGTGGTTGAGGTGCTCCTCAAGCGCGGGGAGAAAGTCTCAATGGGAACGCTGATCGCGCGCATCGAGGCCGATAATCCGCCGTCCTCCGTCGAAACATCATCCGCAGAGCCGCCTGCAGCGCCGCCGGTGGCGGCGGAGCACGGCGACGTCGTGCGCACGCCCACTCCCCGTGCCGCGGAAGCGGCTGTCAAAGAGGAGCAGGCGGATCGCTCCACGGGACTTTTGGTGCTGGGGGCGGGGCCGGCCGGCTACACCGCGGCCTTTCGGGCAGCAGACCTCGGGTTGCAGGTGACTCTCGTTGAACGCTGGCCGAGCCTGGGAGGCGTGTGTCTCAACGTCGGCTGCATTCCGTCGAAGGCGCTGCTGCACGCCGCCAAGGTCATCGAGGATGCCGATGCGATGAGCGCGCACGGCATATCCTTCGGCGCGCCCGCCATTGATCTGCCGCAGCTGCGCGCCTGGAAAACATCGGTGGTGAAGAAGCTGACGGGCGGCTTGCGCGTGCTTGCCAAGCAACGCAAGGTCGAGATCGTGCAGGGCATCGGGCGTTTTGTCAGTCCGCACGTTGTCGAGGTCATGGGCGCAGGCGCGCCCACGCGCATCCGCTTCGAGCAGTGCATCATCGCCGCCGGGTCCGAGGCGACGCGGCTGCCGGGGCTGCCGGATGACCCGCGCATCATGGACTCGACCGGCGCGCTTGAGCTGCCGGAGTTCGCCGGCAGGCTTCTCATCATCGGCGGCGGCATCATTGGACTTGAGATGGCGTGCGTGTATGCCGCGCTGGGCAGCCGCGTGAGCGTCGTCGAGCTTCTGCCGCAGCTCATGCCCGGCTGCGACGCGGATCTCGTGCGGCCGCTCGAGAAGCGCATTCGCGCGCGCTACGAGCAGATCCTGACCGGTACCAAAGTGGCGCGGATCGAGGCGCTGCCGGAGGGCCTGCGGGTTACATTTGCCGGCGAGAAGGCGCCGGGGCCGCAAATCTTCGACCGTGCGCTCGTAGCCGTAGGACGGGTGCCGAACGGCGCTTTGATTGGCGCCGACGCCGCCGGTGTTGAAGTCTCCGAGCGCGGCTTCATCCCGGTCGATAGGCAGCTGCGCACCAACGTGCCGCACATCTTCGCCGCGGGCGACATCGCGCGTCCTCCGATGCTCGCGCACAAGGCAAGCCACGAGGCGAAGGCGGCCGCAGAAGTGGCGGCGGGCCACAAGAGCTCATTTGATGCCCGCGCGATCCCGTCCGTCGCCTACACGGATCCGGAAATCGCCTGGGCGGGACTGACGGAGATCGAGGCGCAGGAAAAAGGCATCGCCTTCAAGAAAGGCGTCTTCCCGTGGATGGCGAGCGGCCGCTCGCTGTCGCTCGGTCGTGACGAGGGCTTCACGAAACTGCTGTTTGACCCCGAAACGCATCGGGTCTTGGGCGGCGGCATCGTCGGCACGAACGCAGGAGAACTCGTAAGCGAGATTGCGCTTGCAATCGAGATGGGTGCGGATGCATCCGACATCGGCCTGACCATTCATCCGCATCCGACGCTGTCGGAGACCGTTGCCTTTGCGGCAGATGCCTTCGAAGGCACGCTCACGGATCTCTACATTCCAAAGAGGTAAGAGCGAGTCTAGGTCCCATCACCCGTCATCATTTCTTCAATGACCTTGACCGGCGCACTGCCGTAACTTAGGAACTTCTTGTGGAAGAGCTTAAGATCGAAGTGCCCGGCCTCATCCTTCTTCAAGCGCTCGCGAAAATCGTAGATGGCCGAATAGCCGGCAAAATAGCTCGTCAATTGAACGCTCGACAGCGTCGCGCGGCGCCACTTCTCACGCACCTCTTCTTGGGACTGGAAGGCCTCACGGGTCAGAAGCTTCTTGGCGTCGGCCTCGCTCATCCCAAGCACGTGTACCCCGTAGTCGAGGATGGTGTTGCAGACCGAGCGCAGGTTCCATTTGGAATACATGAGCCATTGCTCCGCGGTATCGCCGCCGTAGCCCGACTCGAGCATCATGCGCTCGCCATAGACGGCCCAACCCTCGACCATGGCGCCGTTGCCGAAGAGACTCTTGATCAGACTCGGCGATTTGTTGGAGTAGACGAGTTGCACGTAATGTCCGGGGACGGCTTCATGGATCACCAGGATGGGCAGCATCCAGCGGTTGTATTCGCGCAGTGAGCTCTCGGCGCGCTCGGCGCTCAGATCATCGAGCGGTGTGACATTGAAGTAGGTGCGGGCGTTGGGATCATAGGGACCGGGCGCATCGATGCTGGCGCCGGCGACGCCCTGCTTGTACTTGGGCGTGATCCGCACCTGCAACGGCTTGTCGGCGTCGAGCGTCACCAAGTCGTGGTCGGTGATCCATTTCTCGAGTTCGGGAATCGTTCGTGAGACTTCCTTGAAGAGATCGGTGCGCGCGATGTGTTGTTCGGACATCTTGCCGATCAGCGTGCCAATCTTATCCAGACGATCATCGGGTCGTGGTGCATTAGGGAAATATTTGGGCCAGAGTTCATCCGCCAGGAGATCCATCCGCGTCAGCAGGCGCTCCTTCTCCTGCCGCGCGCGCTCATACAGCGCCTCCGCGGTACTCCCGGATGCGATGTCAAAGGCAAACTTGGGCTCGTAGAGGTCGCGGCCAATGCGGAACGAGCGCGGGGTGCCGCTCGCCAGCGCCTGGTCTTCTGCTTTCAGCCAGGAGACATAGTCAGCGATCGCCACGCGCGCCGCGGCGATGCGCTTGGTCAATAGCGCGCGCTCGCTTGGCGTCAGTTTAGAGCCGGCAATCTGCTGCTCAAGCTCCGCTCCAAAGACTTCCAGCGCGCCGCTGTTCTGCTCGATGGCGAGCTGGGTGTGCTCACGAGTTGGATTTTTCACGCTGCTCTTGGCAGCGGCGTAGTACGCCGGCACGTTGGCAAGACGCGCGAGGACACCCCGCAGGCGTATCTCCAGCGGTGCGTATTCTGTATTGAGCAGCAGGGCGAAGGGTTCGGCAACATTGTATTGGGACGGGTCCCACTGCCAGTCGCGAAGGTCGGTGAGGTACCAGATTTCGCCTGCCAGTTGATTCATGAGCACGGCACGGTCCGTGCGTGTTTCCGGATCGAGCGCGGCCGGCGCAATCTTTTGCAGCTTCTCCAGAGAAGAACGCAGGAAGCGCAGCTCGGCCGCGCGAGCCTTATCGTCCGGGATCATGAGAGCGCCGGCGACCTTGTAGTAGCCGACGCTGATCGCGGTGTCGGAGTGCAGATGCCAATAGTGATCGAAAAAGGCGGCGCCGAATTGACTCTTGAACTCGACACTGGCATCTGAGCGAACGCCGCTGGCCGCCGCGAGCGCTGGAGACGCTGTCGCGAGAGCGCAGAGGGCGCAAAGCGCCGCGATGCCGCGGACGAATACTATGGAATAAGGTTTTGGATTTTTGTTCATGAGCCGCATTAGTCCTGCAAATGCAATTTTTTAACGAGAGCCGCGAAACGCGGGTCCGGGCGCAAAGATCTCACTAGCGGGTCGAATTCGACGATGGTGAGGCCGCCGTCATGCTGCACGTAGGCGCGGTCGAGCCACTGAAACGCCTGGTCCTTGTCGCCCCACGAGGCGTAAACTTCCGCGATCTGGTAGGCACCCTTGGTCCCGTGCTTCGCGATCACTTCGCTCAGGTGCTGCTGCGCCTCTTTCGCGTGCCCCAGGTCATGCTCGGCAAGCGCCGCACCTTGCAGTCGAAACAACTCGACCGTGGCTCGTTGTGACGTGGGCAAGGCACTGGCCGGATCGCCCTGCAACAACATTGCATATGCCACGAATGCTGCGGTATTTGACTGCTCTGGATTGATCTCGAGCGACCGCTGGAACGACTCGCGGGCACCGCCATAGTCGCCGCGGAAAAACTGCATGCCGCCGAGCGCGCGCCAGGAGGCGCTGTTGAGCGGATCGGCCTTCAGCACTTTCACTGCGGCCGCAAGCCCCTCGTCCAGGCGGCCGGTAGGCAACAGCACCGATCTCACATACTTGGAGAGCACATAGGTATTCTCCGGCTCGAGCGCGAGCGCTTGCCGAAAGTCTTCGCGCGCCCCTCGAAAGTCCCATTGGCCCCATGCGCGGATATTTCCCCGGGCGACATAGCCGTCAGCAAGATCCGGTCGCAGAGCAATGGCCTTGTCGGCCGCGGTCAGCGCCTCTTGCCGCTTGGCGGTAAGTTCGGCGACCGCGCTAGTATCTTCCGCCGCCTCATAAGTCGCCTCTGCGAGTCCCGCCCAGGCCGGGGCATAGTTCGGATCCAGATCCACCGCTCTTTTGAATGCCTCGGCCGCACTGCGATCCACGGCCCAGTTGCTGCCCGAGAGTAGATGCCGACCGATCAGATACTGGTTGTAGGCCTCTGGACTCGCGGTCTGGCGCTCCTTTTCCGTGGGCGCCGCGAGGAGTTTGAGCTTGAGCGCCCCTACGACTGCGGTGGCGATCTCATCCTGGACCTTGAAGATGTCGTCGAGCTGGCGGTCGTAGGTCTCCGACCACAGGTGGTAGCCGTTGTCGGCTCGTATGAGCTGTGCCGTCACGCGCAGGTGATTGCCGGACTTGCGTACGCTGCCTTCGAGCACGTGCGCGACCAGGAGCTTCTTCGCGATGGTCGGTATGTCTTCCGACTTACCCTTAAAGTAGAAGGATGAGGTCCGTGCCGGCACATGCAGTTGAGGAATCTTGGTTAAGAGGTCAATGAGTTCCTCGGAGAGCCCGTCGGAGAAGTACTCCTGGTCCTTCTTCTCGCTCATGTCGGTGAACGGCAGCACGGCGATCGAATCATCCGAAATGGCTGCGGCTGCCGCCTCTGGTGTGGCGGATGAGGCCTGCGTTGGTGCTATTTCGGGCGTCGCGCGCTTCGACAGCCAGAACCTGTCGACGAGCACGTAGGCAAGTCCGACACCAAAAATCGCCATCGCCGCGATGAGCATCCGGTTGGAGTGGGGTGAAGCTGGCGTGACGACGGGGCCGAGTGTGGCAGCCTCCGCAGGCGATACGCCCTCCGTGTGCGGTTTGTCTTTCAGCGTCCATCGGTCAGTGTTCGTCTCATTCGATGGTGGCGACACCGCGACCGGTGAGCCAAGAAGATGGCGCGCGGCCTCGTTGAGTCGGGGAAAGACCGCGTCCAGGTCACCGGTTCGGGCGTCGATCCACTGCGACTCGCTGAGGAAGTACTCAAGAGCCGGAGTCAGAGGGGCTGCATCGATCCGCAGCGCCAGAATCGGGCGGCGCTTGGACGAGGCGCGCTCGACTTCCTTGCCGACATGGGAGGAGACGACGGCACTTTCGGAGAGGATGAGTACGATGGCGCCGGCGCCACTGATCGCGCGGACAATCGCGTCGGCATAGAGGGCACCGGGCATGACATCCCGAGGTGCGATCCAACAGCGCACCCCTGCTCGTTCCAGCGCGGCGCACACCGCGTTTGCGACTGCGGTATCGGCCGAGGCATAGCTGATGAACACATGCCCGTCCATCGGCTTCGGCACGCTGGGTGTGCCATTGGTCGATCCGCCGTCCTCGGTCATGTCGCTTTTATCTTGCGAAATGCGACCGATCTTGGTGGATTCAGCTCGCCTTCGCAACCAAATGCGATGGCGGCACGGTGGCCAAGAATGCGTTCACTAAGTTTTACTTCGTCAGGCCCAATCACGACTGAAGGCGACCTCGGCCCTAATTTCTCGGTCCGCGATTGGACCACTCGCCATTGACCCGCCGCCGGAGCCGGCCGCCTCCGCTAACGAGTCGCAGCGGGCGCCGTCTGTGGTGGCACGGTCTCCTTGTGGTCTGAGCTATCTTTCTGCGGCGCAACGGATTTAACAAGCTGAAAAACAGGGCCGCCATTGTAAGTGAACAGCAGCGTGTGCTCTTTGGCTAATACCAGGATTCGATGGGATAGAAAGAAATCACAACCAATGAGCATGCTTGGCGTCGCTTCGAGTGGCTGAGGCAGGCGCGATCCAGGCTTTTCGGTTGTGTCAACCGAGAATAAATCGGCGATGCGCAACTGCACGTTGCGCATCGACTCATCGCCGATCGAAAAGATTGCAAACGTTCCGAGCCAGGTCTCCACCGGTTTGCCGGCGATGCCGGCGACAGCCGCCACCTGGACCGTCCCAGCTTGCCCCGGAACAGTGCCAACACTTTCGGCTGCTTGCCGTGCGATGATTGAAGTATGCGCTCCCGAGTCCAAAATGGCCCTAATACGCTTCCCGTTGACCAGGACAAATGCTTCGATTTTGGCGTGCTCTGGGTTGACTCGCTCCAGTTCGGCCAATGAGTAAGTAGTAGCCCAATACGGTAACTGCTCGGGTTGACAGCCCTCGGTCTGCAGCAAGCGGATCACACCGTGGGCGAGATCGAACTCGGTCGCGAAATGCGAAAAGAAATCATCACCGAGAACCAAATCGCTAGGTGATCTGCGCTCTCCTGCCCTGATACCCACGACGGCGAGATGCATTTGGTCGCCAACAAACGACCCCATCTGAAAGCGCTCGACTGTCGTGCCCAGGACGCGCGCTTCACCTCCGACGCCGAATAATCGAGTCTTCGTTGCTTTTTCTTGTGGAAGACCGAGGCGCGCCGCCGCGTCCTCCCAGAGGGAGGTCATTGCCGCGCCGGTGTCGACCATTACCTTGGCGTTCTGACCGTTGATCTGCGCGTCGATAAATAGGCGGTTTCCTTCGACGCGCACCGGAATTTCGCCAATCTGGGAGATCTTGCAGGCGGAGAATACTGACGGAGCAAATACCAGGCAGAGGGTAGCTACCATGATCCATCGCAGCGATTTCATTTTTTTAGTCCTTGAGCCGCACGATGCGTTGCGATGCTAAGCCTAGCATTGAATTAGGCGCAGGCGGCCGGTTTCCAAAAATCGCGAATGCGTATGGGGCTTGGGCCAGCGGCATTTTGCTTTGCAACATGCGCGCCGCTGCCACTACGCCTAAGAAAACGGCCGTGTCGCTGCAAATGATCAATGTCAACTACGAAGTTCCAACCGCGCACTGTCACTTTAGGACGTTGAGATTCGCCGTCGCGCTCCCGCGGCCGCGCGCCGCGGACCGACCGAAGGCGACGGTGGAGCGGGCGGGGTCTTGTGCGGATACTCGCACAGATCTGCAATGATGCAGCGCGGGCATAAAGGCGTGCGTGCGAGGCAGACGTAACGGCCGTGCAGCAGGAGCCAATGATGAGCGTCCTTAAGATACGCCTGCGGCGTCGTCGCCAGCAGCGCCTCCTCGACGGCGAGCGGCGTTTTGCCCGGCGCAAGGCCGGTCCGATTGGCGACCCTGAAGATATGCGTGTCGACGCCAATCGTTGCCTCGCCGAACACCATGTTGAGAATGATGTTCGCAGTCTTGCGTCCGACTCCCGGAAGCGCCTCGAGTGCCGCGCGTTCGGCGGGAACCTTGCCTGCATGTTGTTCGACCAGCTGACGAGCAAGCCCAATCAAGTTCTTGGCCTTCGTGTTGTACAGGCCGACACTCTTAAGATACGGCCGCACGCCGTCGACTCCGAGCGCCGCGATCGCTTGGGGAGTATGGGCAATCGGAAAGAGCTTGCGCGTCGCGGCATTGACGCTGCGGTCGGTGGTGTGTGCGGAGAGCATCACGGCCATGAGCAGCTCGAACGGCGAGCGGTACAAGAGCTCGGTCGTCGGCCTTGGATTGGCCGCCCGCAGGCGCCGGAAAATGGCTCTACGCCGCGCCGGCTGCATGTTTGGTCGCCGCAATGAGCGCGGCCTGCTCTGTCGCACGGCGCGCGAGCCGCTGGGTGTGCGCCGTGAATCGCGCGCGATTGTAGGCCGGGTCCGGCGCATCGCTCGGATGGCGCAATGCGCTGCGCGGGATCATCACGATGCAATCCACCGGACATGGCGCGACGCACAGCTCGCACCCGGTGCAAAGCTCGGCAACAACGGTATGGGTCAACTGCTTCGCGCCGATGATGGCATCGACCGGGCAGGGGGGGAGGCATTTGACGCAGCCGATACAGCGCGCCTCGTCGATCTGCGCGACGAGCGCGGGGCCCTCGATGCCATTGGACGGATTAAGCGGCAAAGCCTCGCGGCCAAGAGCCCGGGCGAGCAGCGCTATGGTGGCCGCGCCTCCCGGCGGACACTGATTGATATCGGCCTCGGCGCGGGCGATCGCCTGCGCATAGGGACTGCAACCCGCATAGCCGCAACGCGTGCATTGCGTCTGCGGCAGGAGCGCGTCGATTTCCTCTGCGGTCATCGCACCTTCATACCGGGCTCAGCCCCCGCATCCGGCGCGAGCAGAAAAATCCCCGGCTTTTCTCCGGATGCAGCGAGCACCATGCCCTCTGATACGCCGAATTTCATCTTGCGCGCCGCAAGGTTTGCAACCATCACGGTCATGCGTCCGATGAGCGCCGTCGGATTGTAGGCGGATTTGATGCCCGCAAAAACCTGGCGCGTGCCGAGCGCGCCGATGTCGAGCGTGAGCCGCAGGAGCTTGTCGGCGCCTTCGACATACTCCGCGTATGCGATGCGCGCGACGCGCAGATCGATCTTGGCAAAGTCGTCGATCGATATGCTGGCGGGCGCCAGCGTCGCGGTCGGCGCAGGGGGAGCCGCAGGAGCGGGCGGTGGAGTGGCATTAGTCACGGTGGCAGGTTCCTTGTCAGTGTCGAAAAGTGCATCGAGCTGTTTGGCATCGACCCGGGTCATGAGGTGCGTGTAAGGCTTGATATGTCGCGGCAGGGATGCGGCATCGGTCCACTGGAAGGACCGGCCGAGCTCGAAGAATTCCTGCGCCACCCGCGATGTGAGCGCGGGCAGCACGGGGGCGAGCAGCACGCTCAAGACTTTGAAGCCATAGAGTGCCTGGGAGCAAACCTCCTGCAAGTCGGACGACTTTGCCGCATCCTTGGCCAGCACCCAGGGCTGGCGCGCGTCAAACGCCTGATTGATCCCGTCAGCCATCGCCATGATGTCGCGCATGGCCTTGCCGGTGTCGCGCGCGGCGTAGCTCTTGTGTACGAGCTCAGCCGTCGCGCGCGCATGTGCCAGGAGCTCCTCGGTGTTGCCGGCATAGCGCAGCGCGCCATCGAAATGCTGGGTGATGAAATGCGCCGCGCGGCTTGCGATGTTGACGTACTTGCCGACGAGATCGCTATTCACCCGCGCAATGAAGTCTTCGGGATTAAAGTCGAGATCCTCGACATTGCCATTCAGCTTTGCCGCGAAGTAGTAGCGCAGCCATTCCGGGTTCATCCCGATCTCAAGATAGCGCAGCGGACTGATGCCGGTGCCGCGCGACTTCGACATCTTCTCCTCTGAGACCGTCACGAAGCCGTGCACGTAGACGTGGTTCGGGACTTTATAGGGGGAGCCTGCGAACTTGAGCATCGCCGGCCAAAACAGGGTGTGAAAGTAGATGATGTCCTTGCCGATGAAGTGAATCTGCTCCGTGTCGGGCGCCGCGAGGAATTCGCGGAAACTGCGCGGTTCCCCGTTCGCTTCGGCTTTGCCGCTGTCGAAGTAGTTTTTGAGCGATGCCAGGTAGCCGATCGGCGCATCGAGCCACACATAGAAGTATTTGCCGGGAGCATCGGGGATCGGTATTCCGAAGTAGGGCGCATCGCGCGAGATGTCCCAGTCGCCGAGAGCCTTTTCCCCGGCGCCGTCGAGCCACTCCTTGGCCTTGTTTGTCACCTGCGGCTGCAGGCGCCCGGGCGCCTCGAGCCACTGCCGCAGAAACTCGACGCACTGGGGATCGGATAACTTGAAGAAGAAATGATCGGATGTGCGCAGCACCGGCACGGCACCCGTCAAGGTCGAATAGGGATTGATGAGATCCGTCGGCGCATTGACGATGCTGCACACCTCGCAGGCGTCGGCGTACTGACCGTGCGCGTGGCAGTTCGGGCATTCGCCTTTGACATAGCGGTCGGCGAGGAACATGCCTTTGAGGGGATCGTAGAACTGCTCGATGGGCTTTGAGTACACAAGTCCCCGGAGCTTCAGGCGCCGGTAGATGTCCTGCGACAGCTCGACGTTCTCCGGCGAGTCGGTGGAGTGCCAGTTATCGAACTTGATGTGAAAGCCCTCGAGGTACCTCGGCCGCTCGGCGGCGATGCGCGCGATGAGCTCGTGCGGGGAGACGCCTTCGGCTTCAGCCTTCAGCATGATGGGCGCGCCGTGGGCGTCGTCGGCGCCGATGAAGTGCAGCTCGTGGCCCTGCATGCGCTGGAATCGCACCCAGATATCCGCCTGGATGTATTCCATGATGTGCCCGATATGGAACGGCCCATTCGCGTACGGCAGGGCAGTTGTGACAAAAATCTTGCGGGCCATCGCGCTAGTTTAGCGCAGGCCGCGGTTCAGCCCTGATCCTT
>Ga0182024_10022492_pt1 | contig 11363 bp, 4 predicted proteins | sample P32metaG_FD_120480 | JGI IMG/M metagenome (GOLD analysis project Ga0182024, IMG submission 120480) | Permafrost microbial communities from Stordalen Mire, Sweden - P3-2 metaG (Illumina Assembly) | ecosystem: Environmental > Terrestrial > Soil > Wetlands > Permafrost | place: Sweden: Stordalen... | reverse complement strand
CTTCTTCCAGATTGCCGCGGATCCACCACCGGAGCCGCCGCCCGAGCCACCGCCGGAACCGCCACCACTGCCGCCGGTTCCGCCGCCTCCTCCACCTCCACCTGTTCCGCCGTTGCCGCCGCCTCCATTACCACCGGTTCCGCCACCTCCTCCGAATCCACCCGAGCTGAAAAAAGTCCCCGGATTGGTGCCCCCGCCCGTGCTGCCGATAATTGGAACGGTTGAACCGTTCTGTAGCGACAACAACACACCCTGTTGGGTTTGCATACCGCCGACAATAGCCTGAATGGGAACGTCTCCGTCGCCAAGTCCGCTTGGAACGGTTAGGTTGATCTGATAAAGACCAGCGCTTGACAGTCCAACGAATGTCGGCTTGACCAGGACGTTATTGACGTAAAGGCTGAGGGTGTAGTTAATTGGTGCTGCGCCAGTGAAGGCCTGTCCGGCCGGAACGGCGGGGATGGTCGGTCCGAACCCGACGCCGAAAAGTTCAACGGTGTCGCCTGGCTCCGCGGCCACCGTGGGATAGCCACGGGAACTTCCTGTCGGACCGAGGACATCGTAGGAGTCTCTTCCTTTGCCGAAAGCTCCCGAACCGTTCGAGCGGAGAATGATTCCCGACACATGTCCCGTGTCCAGCAGGATGAACGACGGCGCAAACCGGCTCAGAGTCACGATCGAAGTGGTGTTGCTGCCGGTGGCAGTGGTAACGATCACAGATACCCTGCCTGTCGCGGTGTCGTCCGGCGCCTGCAGGTTGATCTGCCCGGGACTGACGAACAGGAGATACGCAGGTTTACCATTGATCTCCACACTTGTACCGCCGAGCGAAGTAGGAAAGTCACCGTTCCAGAAGGCAGTTCCGCTGGCAAGATTGTTCCCGTAAATCGATACCAATTCGCCTGGCTGGATAGTATTTTCCGTGCCGAAAAGAGGCACGACGCCTCCGGGCGAAATGGATGGGCCTTGGGCCTGACTCGAGTGGCCGGCCTTTACGCCGGCGGCATGAGAAAATCTCTCCTCGGAATCCCGCCGAGCCATGGCCAGCCTGACAGCGTTTTTCAAGGGCGTGTTTCTGGAACTCGCGGGATTTTGTATGCCTTCCCGAACATTGGCGACGGGATCCGCGGTGATGTCCCGAATGCCAGTGCCGATAATCGATGCCGAGGCGCTTGTCACCATCGCAAGGGCCGAGCCGGTAACCGCTGCATAGAGCTGCCAGTCTCCGGCACGGCGTTTCAGCGACTCCCTCAGAGATGATGAGCTGAGTGTGGCGAAATGGGCCTCAAGGCGGCGATCCAGGTTGACTTTTGGCGGGGCGCTCATGGGGCTATCTGTGGTTACCCGGAATATCACTCAGGATAGACATGGGAACAGCCGGAGTTCGAGACATCTTTGGTCCCGTTTCCCTGGCTCTGTTTAACATCCCTTTAGAGCATAGAGCTTCCGGAACCCGCTGAGAATACGGTTGCTAAGGTATTTTCGATGTTGTTGCAGTGCCAGTTCAAATCTGGCGCGGTAATCAGGTCGCTCGACAAATGCGCGTATTGGCCAGCGATACTGTATTATTCAGCCCGTCGCGTCGACACTCATTGTCCAAATCTGTTCTATTCAATCACTCGCTTCTACTCGACGCGGCTTTCTGGTGGTCGCTCGCTCGGATACAAAACCACGCAAATTTGAGCAACGAATGAGCTTCTCCCTCGATGCTGATTTCGGAAGTATGTCGTACCCGTGATTTCGTACGATTTCCTGTAGAAGGTAGTCATCAGCGACCTGTGATGCTAGCAAAACACACGGCTTTGCTGATGATTCGTTCAGGCGTCTTAAAGCACAACGCCAGTTGCCGTCGTTCGAATCACGGTCGTATACAACCATCGCACTCGGTTTGGCTTTGATCAGTGCCTCGGCTTCATCGATTGATACGGCGCGCCAGATTCGCCATTCGCATGTGCGTGCAATCTGTTCCAGGCTCAGGTAAAATTCCTCGTCTGCGGTGATGACGATAAATCGAAGGATCAGATCGTCGTCCGCCGCGAGTCGCGATCCCGCTACAGGGTCAGGATTGTCCCGAGGCGTTTTTCCCTTGCGTTCAAAACCCGGAATCCTCATTGGAGTATGGACGTTGCCTTGGCGGAAGAACTTGAGAACGAATCAACACCGCTCGGTTCAATGTAACGAATTCCGCCGATTCGGGAAATACCGCCATCGCTGTATTTCACGTTTCAATCCCCTGGGGGCGCAGTCCTTGACATACCGGAAATCGATCCGCACTGGATGCGGTGGGGGTGCTGGATTGTATTCTGAAATTGATTATTGTGGCCTCGCGTGTGCGCGTCATGATCGCCGACGACCATCCGTTGGTTCGCAGCGGCCTGCGGATTTTGCTTGAACGCGATGGGGAATTTCAGGTCGTCGCTGAGGCAGCCGACGGCCATGAAGCGATCGATCTGGCGGTCCTGCACAAGCCCGACGTGATATTGCTGGATGTCGGGATGCCCAGACTAAGCGGTCCGGACGCCGCCCGCAGCATCTGCCAAAAGATTCCTGCCGCTCGCATCGTGATGCTCAGCATGCACTCCGACGAAGGTTATGTTCTACGGGCGTTAAAAGCGGGAGCGCGAGGATATCTGCTGAAGGCTTCTCCCGAAGCCGACGTGCTCGCAGCGGTTCGAGCCGTTGGGGCGGGAAATGCCTACGTCAGTCCGGGCATTACGAGACTGCTGGTAGAGGAGTACGTTGCAGAGGTTCGCCGGCGCGGGGAAGACAGTTATGATCTGCTCAGCATCCGAGAAAAAGAGATCCTTCATGTGCTGGCTTCTGGGAAGACCAATCGGGAGATCGCGGATCTCTTGTACATTTCAATTTCAACCGTCGAGACGCATCGCAACAACATCTTTCAGAAACTCAACCTGCACAATCTGGCAGAACTGATCCTCTATGCGGTCCGAAAGGGTTTGATTTCCGGAAACACATTGCCAGCGCTGCTTTCCACCGACCTGTGATCGCTTGCCAGGGCCAGTTCGAAGGCAAATATCGTGCCCTGCCTGTTTGTAATCCCAACCTTCCGGCGAGCCGCATCACACGCTCCTGCATGCCCCGAGTGCCTGGACCCGTCTCTTGCGGCCGACTACGGCGCATAAAACCGCAATATACCGCAGTGCGGGGATGCCGATTATTTGAGGTTTGCGTATCTTCAGTCGTGTATGGGTGTCGACTGGCCGCTGTTGATCGTGTTTCTTGGTGTCGTGACCGCCGTGACGTTGTTCCTGCAGTGCTCGCTCGTGGTTTTCAGACGCCTGTCCGGACAAAGAACGCGTCACATTCGGCGTGGCTGGTGGCGTGTCAACTTAACCGGGAACTCGTCCCGGAAGGTGTCGCAGAAGATTTAATTGGAGGAACGTCAAATTGGCAATAAACCAAATAGAATCTGTCTGTTCAACCGGCCGCCCCGGTATTTCGTATTCGTTCAATCGCCTGCGGCCTTGCGGTACATCCCGCCCGGGAGTCGGGAAGGCGGAATCAAATCCGCCGGATTTGATACGAAATCCAGTCGCGACTGTATTCCCTCAACCACCGCGATTTCGTAGAGTAACGACTTATGGTGTCTTCGATCCACTACGCGATGCCTTTTTGGGGAAATGAACGCAGAGGGGGGTGCTTGCCATGCTGCGTTCGGCGAAGTTTCTCGAACACGGGCCGATGAGCCGGGTTCGAGCCACACGCGATGAGCGCAAGTCCCCAAGATCCGGTATGTTAAACGGTAACATGCGTTTGCTCATCCCGTATGCAGGGATCCTTTTCTTGACAGTTGGTGTTAGCTCGTCCTGCAACCGGCGAGAAGTTTCGGCCAAAACCAACGACGATCAGAACGTCGTAACAGTCGGGACCGCCGTTGCGAGCACCCGGCCCGTGGCCGAGCATCTGACGCTCAGTTCCGAACTCGTGCCATACCAGGAAATCGACGTTTATGCCAAGGTGCCCGGCTATGTTAAAGAGCTGAACGTAGACTACGGCTCCCACGTGCGCAAAGGTCAGGTGATGGCCGTGCTCGAAGTTCCCGAGTTGCAGGCCCAACTGGACGAGGATCAGGCCGCCATCGCCGCGCAGACGGATCAGGTCGCGCGTCTTCAAAGCGAAATTGGCCGCGCAAAGGCCCAGCACGACATGTTGCACCTGCAATATGATCGTCTCGCAGGCGTTGCCAAATCGCAAGCCGGCCTTGTTGCCCAACAGGAAGTTGACGACGCCCACGGCAGGGACCTCGCGGCCGAATCACAGGTCGCCGCCGCGCAGGGTGCCTACCAAGCCGCCCAAGGTCAATTGACGGCCGCCAAGGCCAAGCTGAGCCATGATCAGGCGTTTTACGACTATTCGAAAATCACGGCTCAATTCGACGGCGTAGTGACGCAGCGGTACGCAAATCTCGGCGCGCTTATGCAGGCCGGTACCACTTCAACACAGGCGACGCCGCTCGTCCGGCTGTCTGACGAGAATCTCTACAGGCTAGTGATCCCCGTGCCGGAGTCGGACGTGAAATACATCCACCTCGGCGATCCAGTGGAAGTGCGAGTGCCATCGGTCGGCAAAACTGTTCAGGGCACCGTAAAACGCTTCTCGATCGATGTCAACGGAGCGACGCGAACCATGCATACCGAAGTGGAGATCCCGAACCCGAATGGTCAATTGGTCCCTGGGGTCTACGCCGAAGCCGTCTTAACGTTGAGTCACAACGGGGCCGCCATTGTGGTACCTTTGCAGGCCCTTGACCATCAAGGCGACCAGGCGTCCGTGATGGTTGTAGACAAGGGCAATCGCATCGAGGACCGGAAAGTCACGCTCGGCATTCAGATGCCGGACTACGTTGAAATCGCGAGCGGTGTTTCGACGGGCGAGCAGGTCGTCGTGAGTGATCGAAGCGGACTGAAAGCAGGTCAGGTCGTGAAGCCGAAACGGCTCGAATCCGTCTCTTATGAGGGAAGCACGCAACAGTAAAAGGTAACTGCAATTTATGTCGACCTTTTCGATCCGTAATCCCTACTTCATTATCGTTCTCTGTCTTGCGATAACAGTGCTCGGCGTTGTTGCGGCGCTGGGCATGCCGGTCGATCTCTTTCCGACGATCAATCTGCCGCAGGTAGTGGTTGCAACTTTCTATTCGGGGATGCCGCCGCAGGATATCGAAGCCAATATCACGGCGCCGCTGGAGCGGTTCTTTACTTTAGCCAGCGGCATCGATCACATGGAATCGCATTCCATTTTGGGCGTCAGCATGATCCGGGTGTTTTTCCAGCCCAACACCAGCGCCGACGCGGACGTGACCGAGTTATCCAACCTTGCGCTGGCAGATCTGAAACGTCTTCCCCCGGGTACGCTTCCTCCGGTGGTTCTGAAATCCGACGCCTCGAGTTTGCCGGTTTGCCTCGTCGCAGTCAGCGGAATGGGCCTGACTGAAACCCAGCTTCACGACTTCGCCCAGTTCGCCATTCGGAATCAGATTGTGACCGTACCAGGCGTATCGATCCCCGCCACGTTCGGAGGAAAGTACCGGCAGATCATGGTTCGCGTCGACCCTTATAAGCTGATGTCACGCGACCTGAGCGTCATGGACGTTGTAAATGCCGTCAACGACCAGAACCTGATTCTGCCCGCTGGCGACGTAAAAATGGGCCCGTTCGACCAATACCTGTATTCCAACAGTCTGGTCGACAACATGGCGCAGTTAAACGATATTCCGCTGAAAACCGAGGGGGATTCCTGGGTCCGGGTGAGCGATATAGGCAAGGCGGAAGACTCCAACGCCACTCAGTACAATATCGTTCGGGTCGCCGGGCAAAAATCCTCGTACATCCCGATCCTGAAGCAAGGCGGGGATACGAACACGATTCAGGTCGTGGACGGAGTACGCAAGCTGCTTGGACATCTCTACGATATCCCGAAGCAGATGAAAGCCGACCTTCTTTTCGATCAATCGGTATTCGTGAAGGAGGCTATCAACACGGTTCTCGACGAAAGTCTCATCGGTCTGGCGTTGACCAGTCTCATGATTCTGCTGTTCCTGGGGAATTTCCGGGCAACGACGGCCGTTCTTCTTTCCATTCCCGTCTCCATCCTCGCGACATTCGTCATGCTGAAGCTCGGCAACGCCACGATCAATACGATGATCCTGGGTGGGCTGGCGCTGGCACTCTCGCGCGTTATCGATAATTCCGTCATTTCCATCGAGAACATCTATCGCCATCTGGAAATGGGCGAACTGCCGGCCGTGGCAGCTCAGGTTGGGGCGTCGGAAGTTACGCTTGCCGTACTGGCCGGCACTTTGGTTGCTGTCGTCGATTTTTTCCCGGTCACCCTCCTTTTTGGCGTCAGCAAGTTCCTGTTCTCGGCATTGGCGCTCTCGTTCTGCATCTCACTGGTCGTCTCTTTTATTGTTGCGATGACGGTGATTCCTCTGTTCTGCTCACGTTTTCTCAAAGCTGTCCCACTTGGTCATGGCGCGCATGCAGCCGGCGTGACGGAGAGCGGGGCAAAGCTTTCCCTGGGAGCGCGCTTCAATGCGGGATTCAATCGGGGCTTCACCTCACTACTCGATGTGTATGAAAGCTTGGTGCGGCGCGCCACGAATCGCCCGCTTCTCACCGTGGCCGCGCTGATGGGTGTATTCGTGCTCAGCTTCGGGCTCTTTCCCTTTTTGGGAGTTTCGTTTTTCCCGCGCTCCGATGCCGGCCAGTTCACCATCAATCTGAAGGCGCCCACCGGCTCCAGAATCAAACTGACGAACGAATATGTATCGAGAGTCGAGGATCTCATCAGGAAAACGGTCGCCCCGGGAGATTTTCGGACGATTGTGTCCAACATCGGTGTCGTGAACGATTTGTCGTCCCTGTATACCACCAATTCCGGCTCTTATGCGGCCACTATCCAAACGCAGTTGACGGACGGCCACAAGGTCAGCAGCTACGACTACATGAATCGAGTGCAGGAGGCTATTCGGCAGCAGTTCCCCGACCTGCGGACCTTCGTACAGAGCGGTTCGATGGTGGATGCGGTTCTGAACACAGGAATGCCCGCTCCCATCGATGTACAGGTGACGAGTCCCGATCTTCCCGGAGACTTCAAATTCGCGCAGCAGCTGGCGACCCGGATTTCGCATCTGGACAACGTGGGCCAGGTCTACATTCCCCAGGACATGGACTATCCGGCCTTGCGAATGGAAGTGGATCGCGTGCACGCCTCGGAACTCGGCTTGACCCAAAAGGACATTGTCGACAACGTAATCACGGCCCTGGACTCGAACGCTATGATCGCGCCCAATTACTGGTCCGACAAGACTACGGGAAACAACTATTTCCTTACAGTTCAGTATTACGAAAACGGGACACCTTCGATTCAAACGCTGCGCGACATTGGAAGCATTCCTTTGCGGGCGCCGGGTCTGAAGCGGCCCACGACCCTTGATACGGTAGTCAAGCTGGTAAACTTTCAAAGCCCCACGGAAGTAGATCACTATCAGATTCAACGAACGGCCGACGTGTATGTCACGCCGAAATCCGAAGACTTGGGCAAAGTTACAACCGCGATTCAGAATATCGTGAACACGGTTCCGCACGCGGCAAACATGCGTGTGAATCTCCGCGGGATGGTGCTCGGAATGCAACAATCTTTCCGCAGTTTCGCGATCGGGCTCAGCCTGTCGTTTCTTCTGCTCTATCTCATCCTCGTCGCGCAATTCCGCTCATTCATCGACCCATTGCTTATCATGCTTGCCATCCCCATGGGCCTGATCGGCGTGCTTGTAATTCTCTTCCTAACCGGCACGACCTTGAACGTCATGTCTCTGATGGGAGTGCTGATGCTGGTAGGAATCGCCGCCTCGAACAGCATTCTGATCGTTGATTTCGCTCATCGCCTGCGTCGGGACGGCTTAAGCGTCAAGGATGCCGTAATCACGTCTTGCCGTGTTCGCCTGCGGCCCATTCTAATGACGTCACTGGCGACCATAATCGGAATGATTCCCATGGCGCTCAAACTGGGCACGGGCGCCGAACAATATGCTCCAATGGCTCAGGCCATTATCGGCGGCCTGAGCGCCTCCGTGCTTTTCACCATATTCATTGTTCCCGCCGCTTATCTGCTGATATACCGGGGGTCCGAGATAGCGCCGTCCGATGCATAAAGATCAGGGTTTCACGAAGGAGGCACGCGCCGGTTACCGCTGATCCGAAAGACTCCTATGTCCAAATTCTCAATTCGCAACCCCTACTTCATCATTGTCGTTTGCCTGGTGGTCGCGGTACTGGGCACCGTGGCGATCGCAGGCATGCCTGTCGATCTTTTTCCGACGATCAATCTGCCGCAGGTAGTGGTTGCAACTTTCTATTCGGGGATGCCTCCGCAGGATATCGAAGCCAATATCACGGCGCCGCTGGAGCGGTTCTTTACTTTGGCCAGCGGCATCGACCATATGGAATCGCATTCCATTTTGGGCGTCAGCATGATCCGGGTGTTTTTCCAGCCCAACACCAGCGCCGACGCCGACGTGACCGAGTTATCCAACCTTGCGCTGGCGGATCTGAAACGTCTTCCCCCGGGTACGCTTCCGCCGGTGGTGCTGAAATCCGACGCTTCGAGTCTGCCGGTATGCCTGGTAGCCGTCAGCGGAATGGGCCTTAGTGAGACCCAGCTTCACGACTTCGCCCAGTTCGCCATTCGCAATCAGATTGTGACGGTGCCGGGCGTGTCGATTCCCGCCACTTTCGGAGGCAAGTACCGGCAGATAATGGTTCGCGTCGACCCTTATAAGCTCCTGTCACGCGATCTGAGCGTCATGGACGTTGTGCGCGCGGTGAACGACCAGAACCTCATCCTCCCGGCGGGAGACGTGATGTTAGGACCATTCGACTACTATCTCTACTCGAACAGTCTCGTTGACAACATGGCGCAGCTTAACGATATTCCCCTGAAAGCGGTGGGGGACTCGTGGGTCCGGGTGAGCGATGTCGGTAAGGCGGAAGATTCCAACGCCACCCAGTACAATATCGTGCGCGTTGCCGGGCAGAAATCGTCCTATGTTCCGATTCTGAAACAAGGCGGGGACACGAACACGATTCAGGTCGTGGACGGAGTACGCAAGCTGCTTGGACATCTCTACGATATCCCGAAGCAGATGAAAGCCGACCTTCTTTTCGATCAATCGGTCTTCGTGAAAGAGGCCATCAACACTGTTATGCATGAAGGACTCATCGGTCTGGCCCTCACGAGTCTCATGATCCTGCTGTTTTTGGGAAATTTGCGAGCCACCACGGCCGTTCTTCTTTCCATTCCCCTCTCCGTGCTCGCGACATTCGTTTTGCTGAAGCTCGGCGATGCCACGATCAACACCATGATTCTGGGCGGACTGGCGCTGGCGCTCTCGCGCGTTATCGATAATTCCGTCATTTCGATCGAGAACATCTATCGCCATCTCGAAATGGGTGAACTGCCGGCCGTGGCCGCTCAGGCTGGGGCGTCGGAAGTTACGCTCGCTGTCATGGCGGCGACACTGGTCGACATCGTCGACTTTTTCCCGGTGACTTTACTTTACGGTGTCAGCAAGTTCTTGTTTTCGGCATTGGCGCTCTCGTTCTGCATTTCACTGCTCATGTCTTTCTTCGTTGCTATGACGGTGATTCCGCTGTTCTGCTCACGTTTTCTCAAGGCCGTCCCGCATGGTCATGGCGCGCATACGGCCGGCGTGACGGAGAGCGGAGGAAAGCTCTCCCTGGGAGCGCGATTCAATGCGGGATTCAACCGGGGCTTCACCTCGATACTCGATGTGTATGAAAGGCAGGTGCGGCGCGCCACGAGTCGCCCGCTTCTGACCGTGGCCGCACTGATGGGCGTATTCGTGCTCAGCTTCGGGCTCTTCCCCTTTTTGGGGCTCTCGTTTTTCCCGCGCTCCGACGCCGGCCAGTTCACCATCAACCTGAAAGCGCCCACCGGCTCGAGAATCGAGCTGACGAACGAATACGTATCCAGGGTCGAGGATCTGATCAGGAAAACCATCGCCCCGGGCGATTTTCGTACCATCGTGTCCAACATCGGCGTTGTCAACGATCTGTCCTCTCTGTACACCACCAATTCCGGGTCGTATGCGGCCACAATCCAAACACAGTTGACGGACGATCATAAGGGCAGCAGCTACGACTATATGAATCAGGTTCAGGAGGCAATCAGTCAGCAGTTTCCCAATTTGCGGACCTTTGTACAAAGCGGTTCGATGGTGGATGCGGTTCTGAACACCGGCATGCCGGCTCCCATAGATGTGCAGGTCACGAGCCCCGATCTTCCCGGAGACTTCAAGTTCGCGCAGCAGTTGGCAACCCGGATCTCACATCTGGACAACGTGGGTCAGGTCTACATTCCGCAGGACATGGACTATCCGGCTCTGCGAATGGAGGTGGATCGCGTGCATGCCGCTGAACTCGGCCTGACCCAGAAGGACATTGTCGACAACGTAATCACGGCACTGAACTCGAACGCAATGATCGCGCCCAACTACTGGTCCGACAAGACGACGGGGAATAACTATTTCCTCACGGTTCAGTATTACGAGAAAGGGACGGCTGCGATTCATTCGCCGCTCGATTTAAAAAACATTCCTTTGCGGTCGCCGAAACTCAAAGAGCCGACGACTCTGGACACGGTTGTCAAGCTGGTAAATCTCCTCAGCCCGACCGAAGTCGACCATTACCAGATCCAGCGCACGGCGGAAGTTTATGTGACGACGAAGAGCGAAGACCTAGGTAAAGTCACAACCGCGATTCAGAACATTGTGAACTCGGTTCCGCATCCGCCAAATATGCGGGTGAATTTCCGCGGCATGGTACTGGGCATGCAACAATCCTTCCGCAGTTTCGGGATCGGATTCAGCCTGTCGTTTCTTCTGCTTTATCTCATCCTGGTCGCGCAGTTCCGGTCGTTTATAGACCCCATACTGATCATGCTTGCGATCCCCATGGGTTTCGCCGGAGTTCTCGTAATGCTCTTTCTTACCGGCACGACGCTGAACGTGATGTCTCTCATGGGTGTACTGATGCTGATCGGAATCGCGGGCTCAAACAGCATTCTGATCGTCGACTTCGCGCATCGGTTGCGCCAGGACGGATTAAGCGTCAAAGATGCGGTAATCACTTCCTGCCGCGTTCGGCTGCGTCCGATTCTGATGACGTCGCTGGCGACCATCATCGGAATGATCCCGATGGCGATGAAACTTGGCACGGGCGCGGAGCAGTATGCTCCCATGGCCCAAGCCATCATCGGTGGTCTGACCGCTTCGATTCTATTGACCATATTTATCGTTCCAGCCGCATATGTTCTTATCT
>Ga0182024_10022491_pt1 | contig 11363 bp, 11 predicted proteins | sample P32metaG_FD_120480 | JGI IMG/M metagenome (GOLD analysis project Ga0182024, IMG submission 120480) | Permafrost microbial communities from Stordalen Mire, Sweden - P3-2 metaG (Illumina Assembly) | ecosystem: Environmental > Terrestrial > Soil > Wetlands > Permafrost | place: Sweden: Stordalen... | reverse complement strand
TGCTGCCTATGGGGACTTTGACAATGACGGCGATCTCGACCTGGTAATTACCGAAGCCAATGGCCCGGCGCGGCTGCTTCGCAACGACAACGGCAATCAGAACGACATGTTGCGGGTCAAGCTGATTGGGACCCGCTCCAACCGTGATGGGATCGGGGCCAAGCTCACGCTCCAGGTCGATAAGAATCTAAAGCTGTTACGTATGGTAAAGACGGGCTCTGGCTATTTGTCGCAGAGCGAGTTGCCGGTGACGTTTGGGTTGGGCAAACCAGATCCGGGCAGAAGAATGCGGCTTACCATTGTGTGGCCAAGCGGGCACAAAGACACTGTAGAAAATTTAACGCCCAACCAGGCCATCACTGTGCAGGAGGCAAAGGGGATCGTCGCCACTCGTGCGATCGTCTTCCAGAAGGCTCGACCCTAAGCTTTTTTCACGGAAGCGGAGTGGAGGGACCTGCGGTTCGCACTCGGTGAGTCGCTGAAGCCCGTCTTTTCCAACATGGCCATTATTTCCTCGCGGCTGGCTCCCACTTTGGATCGCGCATCCAGCAGATCCTCAGCGTGCACCGGATACCGGTTACGAAGCGCAGGATCGCCGAAGCGTCCCAGATTAAACGGCTCTATCACCCGCAAAACCTCGTGAGTGAATGCCCGAGTGTCCTCATCCCCACGCAACTTATGTGCTCGCTCGAGCAGCACTCGTGTTGCCGGTCCGAACACAGGATGCTGGTCTAAAAGGAATCCCGCGGCCAATTCTAGCTTGCCCAGCCGCTGGGAAGTCTCCGACAAGCTAACAGCCGCAAAGTACAGTAGCGAAACCGCGGTAAAGGCCGCGAAGTTACCCATGGTCGCGTAGAGCGCGCCGATCAGCCGGCTGGCGGTCAGCAACTCACATTCGGTTTGCTCGGCGTATGTTTGCAGTTGCCGGGAGACGTCGCTCGAGCGAAGTATCCGCGCCAACCGTTCTATCCCCAGCAGCGTGAGAGCAAATCCGGTTGACAGCAGCGGATCAACAAAACCGGCCGCTGAGGGTAACATCGCCCATCTCTTGCCTGCGATGGCTCCACTGCGAAAGCTAATCGCCGGCATGTACCGGAACGGTTGGCACGCAACCGCCCGCTCGAATTGCGGTTTCAACCTAGGCACCCTGTCCAGAACCCTCGCCCATGCAGGTTCGCCATCGCTGAGCGCCAACTCCTTCGCCACAGCCTGGGTAGCTGCAACCCCTGCGCTGGTGACTCCATTGTTGAATCGAAGCACCCACACCCAACCGCCCTCAAATACATGGTGAACCGCCGCATCATCGACCGGATACGGTGTTATGCTTTCGCCGCATTCCGTGCCGCTCACCTCGGTGAAGTGGCTATAGAGGCTCTCCGTAGCGGGCATACCTGGCATCGGAGACTCTGCCAGCTGCAAAGCGCGGTACAGCAAACCGCGTGGGCCGGTAGCGTCGATCACAAGCCGGGCGTGGATATGGAATGGCTCCTCGCCTGCGTGGCCAACGATCGTTGCCCCATCCTCCGCGAAATCCAAAGTCTCGATCCGCGCGCGATCGCGGTAATTTACTCCAAGTCGCTGCGCTTCCATGACCAGGAAATGATCCACCTCTGCCCGGTACCAATGAGTGTCGGCGATTTCATTGTGCGGGCTTGCTGCCACCAGCAATTCTCCCCCGCTTTGGTGGAAGAAGCTGAACCCGCGCTTGAGTCCGCAAGCTACCTGTGGATAGGCGCGTTGCCAGCTTCCCCACTTTACCAGCGGTGCCACCCGCGGCAGATCATACGTCTTACACAGCCTCTCCAGCAGAAGATTGCTGAGCGGTGTGGTGGATTCTCCAATCGCCATGCGGGGATGCGTACCCTGCTCGAGCAGGACGACCGAAAGCCCGAGCTGGTGAGCAATCATCGCCATCAGGCTGCCGCCGAACCCGGCGCCGGCGATTACCAGGTCAACTTGCACCACAGCACCGCGAACATGGAATTCTATCCACCATCCTTTGCTGTAGATTCATCTGCAGCAGGCGGCCGGCGCGTTGTGCGTGGCAGTTGGCGCACGACTCACGCAATCCCCACAGGTCAGCGAAGACTCTGCCTGCCTTGAGACCCAAGCCGTACTCCATTGCGGACTCCAAGATATGCAGGGCGGGAGGCGCAAACTGTTCACTCGCTTGGAGCTCTTCCATGGCTCCGTTTCCTGCCCGCGTCGGGATCAGGACTGCAGCGGTGGCGCCATGCTCCATGGCGAATTCCAAAGAGCGCTCGGCCCATTTGAGTGCCTCTGTTGCCGCCATATAAGGAGGCCGTACCAGGATAAATACGCGAAGATCGATCCCGTTGCGGCGCAGGAAGTTTGCCGCCGTCGAGAATTGGTCCAGGGTCATGCGCTTATTCAGCCTGCCCAGAACCTCTGCATGCGCCGTCTCCAAACCCATCGCAACTTCCAGCCTTCCGCTAAGCAGGTCGCGGAAGCGCAGGCAAGCGTCCCCCACCAGCGCCGGATGGTTCTCTACGATCAACCTTTCGAAACCATTGGCGCGCATCGCGATGGCGGAGTAATCTGCGGGAGGAATTGCCCGCTGATCGAAAAAACTGCCGCTGTTATAGAGCTTCAGCTGTTTTGCCGGCGGCAGTTTCAGAAGCGCGTGATCGATCTGAGCCGGGATCGCGCCCACCGGCACCGTCTCAGTGAGCGTATTACGCCACAGGTCGCACATTACGCAGCGAAACGGGCATTCCCGATTAGTAAGGAAAATGGTGGCAACCGGTTCCACCGCTCCCCCGGCGGCACACTCCCCTTCCACAAAATACTCATACGGAAGATAAGCATTGCGTTGCTCACGAGCCGGTCGACGGCTCAGTACCCAGGCATCAACCTCAGCGCTCATGAATAAAGAGACAGAAATTTCTGGCGATACTCCGCCTCGCGAAAGGGAAGCCTGGACTGCAGCGTCTCTTCAGAAACCGCCCCGTGCTGGAAGCGCCGCTTGCAGAACACCGGCATATCAAAGCCGGTCACTGCCTTTACCCCGCGCGCTACGATATCGCCCTTCAGCCGGTACAGCCGTTCCACGTCGTAATCCGTCAGCGCGATGAACGGAATGCCTTCTGCCACCGCGACCACTGCAGGTTGTGTAAACGGGCTGAAGCCGGCGAACCCGAAGTGATGGGCCGGAGCATAGGTTCGGCTGTAAGAGCGGCTAAGTCCTCCGCTATAAGTCAAAGAATGTTTGATCTTGCCGACTCCCCATCCTTCCTGGTACAGCATCGGATTGTTGATGACGCTGCGAATGGTCAGTTCAGGATTTTGCTCGATGGGATAGTCCTTGAGATTCTCGTCCCCGCCGTCGCCGTCGATCAGGTAGCGCCAATCGGGATAGCGTTGGCGAACTCCCCGGCATAACGCCATCGCCATGGTGGCCGATTGCACATCAAGCGCTTTGTAGTCTTCAATCACCCGGATGGTCTCATCCACGTCGAGCGACGACGCATTCGCGCCTACCGGTTCGAGGAAAAATCCCAGGCCCAGAGCATCGAGAAATGCGCGCGCCTGCCCGGCGTCCGGACCATCGTCCACATTGAGCACAAAAGCTTTGAGACGCGAGGGATTCATGCCCAGCTTAAGCATGACGTGGTAGGCGGTAAGGAAGACGCTGCCGCTGTCCACGCCGCCGGAGAAGCACACCCCTATGGGTTCATGGGAAGGCACGCCGGGAAGCCATTGTGCCAGCTCATCGGCCACCGCGCCGATGTATGCCTGCCCGATCTGCTCCAGGTCAGTGCTCAGCACGCCCTGCGAGGGAGTAAAAAAACGCGTGTAGACCGGGTCCGGATCAGGGCAACCGATGAGCTGAAGTTCAACCACGTAGTGAGCGGGAACCATGCGGGTATAGCTGGGGTGGAACTGGGCTTCCAGTCCCTCTGCTTTCAGCCAGTTGTAAATCGTATCGATGCGCGCAGCCACAATGAGCACCGGCCCCTCCTGGCGCTTGGCCAGGAAATAACGCAAGGGGCGGTCAAGCGAGCGCGCCATCTTCACCGTCTTGCCTTCACGGGCAACCAGGGCAAAGGAGCCGGCCACGCGGCCGACTTCCTCCGCCGATCCGTGTAAAACAATTTCTCTGGCTTCCTCGACTGAAAGGCGATAAAGCTGGTTTGCCTGCGGCTCCGTCAGGTCAACTATCCGCTCCACGTACTGCTGCTGCATCGTATCCTCGCCGTTGCTCTCGCTCTCGGTTAAGGATAGCGCAAAGACAACCGCTCCGATGCTTAATATCAGGGCCCGACTTCAGCGGGCACCCGTCCCTGGTGAGGGAACCAAGCCACTCGTCCTATTCCTTTTTGGTTCCGCTAGCGAAGCGGATCGGGGACCTGCGATTCTTTTCCGAGGTGAGACTGCACCACTTGCTGCACTCAGTGTTTGAGCGGCGTGTCCCAGTGATAAACCAACTCGAGAAAAGCAAGCTGGGCGTTCCGCCCCTGCGGATAAACGCTGCCGGGCACGCTCTTTCCCCACACGTACGAATAATACCCGCCTACGTCAAGGTGTGTCGTGGCATGCCAATCTGAACTGATATCGACGACGCTGGTGAAAGAAGTGAATCCCCCGCTGGGGCGTCCCTGGTAGCCAAACACCTTGTTATCGTAAGCCCCGCCCCCTTGGTACCACACGTCTTTGCCTGAAGTGAGCTGCAGCCAGTACAGGTCGCTGCGCAATTCCCACTGCCGCTTCGGGCGATCGATGACCTGCACAAATTCGTCCTCAAGGTTCATCAGATTGAAGAAAGGGAAACGCGCATAGACGCGCGGGGTTGGCAGCAGCTCAAAAAAAGTGCCGTGCTTATTGTCGGAGGGATTGTTGTCTCCGCTGCTTCGAAACCACCCGCCACGAAGCCACGGAGTACTGGCCACGTGAAGAAGCTGGTAGCCTCCCTCAATATCGGCTGCGCCCGCGCGGTGTTCCTGCTCTCCCCACTGACCGTTTTGCAGCGCTCCCCAGCCGACCAAATCGAATTGTCCCGGGCCGGCGGGAATGGCGGTCAAAAAGTCTCCCCCATAGGTGCCAATGCGAATATTTTGGTGATCTTTTTGCCGTACCGCCAGCGGGCGGTTATCCGTCTTCGTAATCCCTGTGCGCCCGTCGTGATAGCCAATTGCAAACACACGCCACAAGAAGCGGTCTTGCCAGTCGGACTTTGTGTATGCGAGATACTGCACATCGACGTTCAATTCCGGATTGCCGTTCATGTTGAAAACGCCCTGGTCGGCGCGTGCAGCCATTGCGGTCACATCCCACGAACCCTGACCGTAGTGAGCATCGATTCCATCGAAACTTCGCTGCGCGTTGGTAAAGCCAAAGTTGCCCAGCAGCCGCTGCGCTACCCGGTTGGGCTGGAGCCACGCCAGAGTCGGATTCTTCGGTTTCGTCTCCAGTCCCTCAAAGAATTCGAAGCGTCCCAGACGGACATTCTTGCCTTCGTCGAAGCTGTAGCGAGCGAATCCCTGCTTGAGAAAGGCGGCCGCGGGATAAGAATTCTCGTTGGCAACATAATAACTGGCGCCCAGGCCCAGCTGGCCCTGGGCGGTCGACGCACTGACCGCGGTATTAGGAGCGTCAAGGATCGTGGCCTGCGTTATCTCTAGTTTCCAGTCCCAGCGTGCCACGGTTTGTGAAAGCCCGAAACGCAACAGAGATTCACCATAACCGTAACTGTTGTCAGGTGGCGCTTTGAACCAATCCCAACCGAGCCCCCGCGCTCGTTCATATACAAAAAAATTTACCGGATGGTGGTCGGGCGTCGATTGCGGCGTCTGGCCAGACAAAGCAACGGCGCTGGATAACAAGACTAAAAAGCAAAGGGAACGACGCAAACCTACCTCCAAAATGGCTGCCCGATGTTCGCGGCAGTTGATTTCTCAACTTTTACAGAGAGGAATTTTTCTTTGAAAGCCTCGGATTTGCACGGCATTTCGTCTACGCAGAATTGCGATGGGGGCGAGCGATCATAGAATTGTGCCCCGCACCGGGCAGTTCATGGATAGAGACAGGAGATTTGTACCTGAACATGGCTGGCGCAAGCATCAACGAACCTACGGAAGACTTCAACCACCGCAGGGTTGGTATTTATCTCCCTCTTTGGGTTGAGGTTTTCTCGATTCCACGTTGGCGGCGAATTAACTTCTTTGGCGTATAGTCATCGTAGTCAACCTCGGGCGCGCACGTGTTTCATATGCCGCCTAAGGTTAGAGTCCCTGAATTCCTGTAAACGTAACTGGGCCTTTCAGCGCATCAAGCGAAGGCCTATCCCCCGTAAACAGCAAGCGTATCGAAAAGATGAGGTAAGCAATATGTCAGATCACGAAGTTGTAGCCAATCAGAAAACAATTCTCGGCCATCAGGCCACCATTCTGGAAAATCAGAAAACGCTGCTCCACAATCAGGCGGCAATTTTAAAGAACCAAGCCGCCTTGGATGAAATTCTCGCCAACCAGAAGACGATTCTGGCCAATCAGAAGACCGTTCTTGCGAATCAGAAGGAAGTCCCCGTGGTTACGCACCGTTAGTTTCCTCTACTCGGAGTAACCATGCAGGACCCTCGGGTCCTGCATGGTCGTCTTGGAGCTTCCATCAAGAGATGCAGTGCGAGGTCAACCTTAAGGTTGAAGACATCCGGGCCAGCTATTGTCTACAGTGCAAAAGGGCCGCTGTTGCAGAGTCACCCGAAAAAAGAGAATCTTTCAGGATGGCCGCGATTGAACGAGAAAAAAGATCGAGGTCGTTGAGCCTCTCAACCAGGCTACGCCCCATCGCGTTTGTCGTGGCGCTGCTTGTTCTCTGGCAAGTCGCCGTCAGCCGCCATCCAGATCAACTCTTGCCCGGCCCCTGGGCTGTAGTCAAAGCCCTCGGCGAGCTTCTTCAACACGGGTTGCTGCTCAAGTATGTCGTTGCATCGCTCTTCCGTGTCACCTGGGGCTTCGCCCTGGCCGCGGTTCTTGCCATTCCGCTTGGGCTCGCCCTTGGCTGGTACCGGCGCGGCGAAATGGCCATTTACCCCCTGGTTCAGATCTTCCGTCCCATCTCACCCCTGGCCTGGATCCCGCTCGCCATTCTCTGGTTTGGAGTAGGCGATTTTGCCGCCATTTTCCTAATCTTTGTGGGCTGTTTCTTTCCCTTGCTGCTGACAGCGATGAGCGCGGTGCGAAATATTCCTGCCGTGTATATCAACGTAGGCCGCAATTTCGGTATGAGCACGCGCGAATTCGTTTACCGTGTCTTGTACCCCGCCGTCGTGCCGCAGTTGATCGTCGGCTCGCGCATCACCATGGGCATCGCCTGGCTGGTGGTGGTGGCGGCCGAGATGATCGCGGTGAACTCGGGCTTGGGCTTCCTTATTATCGACGCGCGCAACGCCGGCAACCGCTATGACCTGGTGATCGCCAGCATGGTCGTCATCGGCACCATAGGCCTGCTTTTGGATTTGGGAATGCGATCCCTGGAACGAGTGGAATCGTTCCGCTGGAGTTATTCGGAGGAATAAGCTTGGCCACAGAAACTCTCAACCCACCATCGGGTCTGCGATCGAAGCTACGCATGGAACACGTCAGCATGGTGTTCGACCGCGACGGCAAGAGTATGCCTGTTCTCGACGATATTAATCTGGATGTCTCCGACGGAGAATTCCTTGCGCTCGTCGGGCCTTCAGGATGCGGCAAGTCGACCTTGCTGAATTTGACTGGCGGCTTTCTTTCTCCGACCCATGGATCGATCACCATCGACGGCCAGGCCGTCCACGGACCAGATCCTCGCCGGATCCTTGTTTTCCAGGAACGCGGCGTGTTTCCCTGGCTTACGGTGGAAGGGAATATTGGCTTCGGATTATCGAAGCTGTCGCGCGCGGAACGCGAGGAACGTATCGCCCACTATGTTCAAATGGTGCGCCTGCAGGGCTTCGAGCGCACCTATCCTTCGGATCTATCCGGGGGCATGAAGCAGCGGCTGCAGGTAGCTCGCGCCCTGGCGGTCAATCCTGACATCCTCTATCTCGATGAGCCTTTCGGCGCCCTGGATTCGGTGACGCGGCTCATCATGCGTGGCGAATTGCTCCGCATCTGGCAGACCGAACGGCGAACGATTATTTTCGTGACCCACGATATCGACGAAGCAGTGCAGCTCGCGGACCGCGTCGTCGTATTGAGCTCGCGGCCGGCAAAGATTGAAGCCATTCTGACCATCGACATTGCGCATCCGCGAAATATTAGTTCCCGCCGTTACCTGGAACTTCGTGACGAACTCTTAAGTAAAATCGGCCTGGCGTACACGGTATGAATTCACTTGCCAAACCGGGTGGATGGGAAAAGTTCTTTTGGCCATTGCTCGCGGCCGGGCTGCTTCTGGCGGTGTGGTATTACTCCGTCGTCTGGACCGCAACCAAAGTTTTTCCCTCGCCGCTGAGCGTGGAAAAGGGTTTGGCTGGGCTGCTGCACAAACATGTGCTGTGGGCCGACATTGGTGATTCGCTGCGCCGCGTTGCCCTTGGATTCGGCACCGCGGCAGTCGTAGGAATCCCTCTTGGCTTGACCATGGGCTGGTATCCGGCAGTAAACCAGGTGCTGAATCCAGTGCTTCAATTCCTTCGCCCCATCAGTCCCATCGCGTGGATTCCAGTGGCGATCGTCTTTTTCGGCGTTGGCGATCGGCCAGCCGTCTTTTTGATCTTTCTGAGCGCCTTCTTCCCGATATTGGTTGCATGCGCCAGCGGCGTTTCGAATGTGCCGGCCATCTTCCGGCGCGCCGGCCGTAATTTCGGTCTATCGTCTGCGCAAATCCTTACCAGGGTAGTTTTTCCCGCTGCTGTTCCGCAGATTCTGATCGGCCTGCGAATCGCCCTGGGAGTCGCCTGGCTGGTCGTCGTCGCCGCGGAAATGATTGCCGTCGATTCCGGACTTGGCTATCTGGTCATCGATTCGCGCAACTCGGGCAAACGCTATGACCTGGTGGTTGCAGCCATGCTGGTGATCGGCCTTATCGGCTTGGTGCTCGACTTAGGCTTCCGCTGGCTGGAAAAGATTCGCTCCGTTCGATGGGGGTTCCCTCATGAGTCTTAAGGGCAAGATCGCGTTGGGTATTTTCGGATGGCTGCTGCTGATTACCGGACTGCATGCCTGGCTGAACGTGAATTGGGCGGCTGTACTGAATGACTATCGACCGCTCGAGAAACGAAAAATCACGGTTGCCTATCTCCCTGTCACCTGCCAGCTCACTTGCCCGGTGACGGACTACATTTCAAAGTACTCTTTGTCGGGCGAAATGTTTCTGCCCAAAATGTTTCAGGGCTTTCCCGAGATTAAAGAAGCGCTGATCTCCAATCGGGTACAGGCCGCCTTCATCGTTGCGCCTTTGGCCATTGCTCTCGTTGCCCAGGGAGTTCCTATCAAGGTTGTCTACCTGGGTCACCGTTATGGCAGCGCGGTTGTCGTCCGCAAAGACGGCCCCATCAAGACCTTTGCCGACATGCGCGGCCGCACCATCGCCATTCCTAGCCGTTTTTCCGACGAGCGCCTGCTGCTCTTTCGCGCGATGAAGGTCTTTGGCATCAAGCCGGGCGAAATCAAGATGGTGGAGATGGCGCCTCCCGATGTTTCCAGCGCCCTCGCGGCCCATGCCATCGATGCCTTTGTCATGGGGGAGCCCTTTCCCTCGCAAGCGGAAATGGGCGGTTTTGGACGTGTTCTTTTTCAGGCCCGCGAATATTGGCCGGACTACATGTCGTGCATTCTGGTCGTGCGCCAGGACCTTATCGATAAGCGTCCCGAAGTCGTCCAGACCCTGGTGGATGGTATTGCCCGTTCGGGCCTCTGGCTGGACACCAGCAAGCCCCACCGGGAGGACGCCGCGGATTTTGTGGGCCGTTTCTACTACAACCAAAAACCTGCCTTGCTGCGCTGGGCGTTGACCAAGCCGATGGACCGGGTCACCTACAGCCCCCTTGCCCCGCGCAAGCCAGACTTCGATATGGTGCGTGATCTGATGATAGAAACGGGTGTCTTGAACAAGAAGATCGAATTCAGCGAATACACCGACACTCGCTTCTCTGACCAAGCCAGTATCCAGACACCCTGGAGATACGAACCCGGCACAGCAACCGCCCGGTAAGGAGACAACAAATGTTTCGCAGAAGGTTTCTTCATTTAGTGACGCTGGCGAGTGTGGGCGGCCTCGCTCCCCTTGAATCCATGGCGGCTGCAGAGAGCAGGACCCTAACTTACTTCGTCAGGGGATTCAGCTGCATCACGTGTGCCACCGGCCTTGACACCATGCTGAGCCAACAAAAGGGCATCGCCTTCAGCAAATCGACCTATCCCGAGGGCAAGGTAACGGTCCGCTTCGATCCCAGCCAGATAACCGAGCAAGCCATCCTCTCCTTCATCGCCGATCTGGGCTTTGCCGTCGTGGGCGAACACAAAAGCTAGACGAGGAACGAATATGTATTCGCAACTATCTGCCATTCTTGCCGCATCGCTCGATCTTCAGCAGCCACCGGTAGCCATTTCATTCACCGACTCTGTTCCTGCCGGCGTGCAAGCGCACACCGGCCGTGTTCCTGCAGGCTGCAGATTCTGGGAAGAGGGCGCGACCAGTATATTTGCGACTTCCGCCGCCGACCACAGCCTGTGTGCCGTTGGTGTTTATACCCACAATCTTCAACCCTCGCCTGCTCAGCAGGCTGACCTGATGGATGCTCTCAAGGTATTCGGCGAGCTGGAGTATGTGAGACCAGAAGACCTGGCGCAGATTCCCGTGCTGGGGTCGCAGCCCGCATACGTCGTCTACGGGCCTTTGGCAGCTTCTCCATTGCCGCCGGACGTAGTGCTCCTGTTCGTAAATGCCAATCAAACACTCATCCTCTCGGAAGCGACGCAGCAGGTGGAAAACCAGAATGCGCCAGCCATGGGCCGGCCGGCCTGTGCCGTCGTTCCCCAGGTCATGAACACCGGCCGGGCGGCCTTAAGTCTGGGCTGCTGTGGGGCCCGGGCCTATCTGGATGTACTCACCGACGATGTGGCCGTCTTTGCCATACCCGGAGCCAGACTCGAGGCATATGCCAAGCGGATCGAGGCCCTGTCCAAGGCCAATGCGGTTCTTTCCAGGTTCCATCAACTTCGCCGCCGCGACGTCGCCGCCGGAGCCACCCCCACGATCAAAGACTCCCTGGCTGCCTTAGCGCCCTAATGTCATAGCGGAATTCCTATCTCGTCCGACACGCACTCCTGCGGGGCTTTTCTCCCGGAACCAATCGAGGCCCTCGCATGCCTCGGACCTGAGGTCGAATCAACATAAGATTGAATTCTGATCCGCTGGAGTCC
>Ga0182024_10022490_pt1 | contig 11364 bp, 11 predicted proteins | sample P32metaG_FD_120480 | JGI IMG/M metagenome (GOLD analysis project Ga0182024, IMG submission 120480) | Permafrost microbial communities from Stordalen Mire, Sweden - P3-2 metaG (Illumina Assembly) | ecosystem: Environmental > Terrestrial > Soil > Wetlands > Permafrost | place: Sweden: Stordalen... | reverse complement strand
GGCGAGCGCGGCGAAACGCGGCCAGGCCGGCGCGAATTGCCAGTCGAGCAGCACGCCGGGCAGGCGCCACAGCGGCCTCTTCTGCCGCGGCAGCGGGCTCAGGCGCTTGAGAACGCGCTCGACCGCCGCGTCGTCGGGCGGCGCCGCCTGTGTCTGGCGCTTGAGCGCGGTCTCGAGAAATTCCGGCAATTGCCCTTTGGTCATTTTAGTCGTCCTCATCGATCACGCTGTCGAGCGCGCGGCGCAGGTTCTGCTTGCCGCGCACCAATAAGGTCTCCACCGCCGACACCGAAGTGTCGAGAATTTCCGCCACCTGCGCGTTGCTCATGCCGTCACCGTAAGTGAGCACGATGGCGGCGCGCTGGCGTGCGGGCAGTTCCGCGATCGCGCCCCCGACCAGCCGTTCGCGCTCGTCGCGCTCGGCTTTTTCGCCCGCGCCAGGCGCCGGGTCGACGATTTCGCCGGCGGTTTCCAGCGCGACCCAGGGTGTGCGCCGTTTGCGGTCGAGACAGAGATTGACCACCACGCGCGCGAGCCAGGTGCGGAACAGCGCCAAAGGCTGCCAGCGCGGGGCAAAGGTCCAGACCCGCAGCATGGCTTCCTGCGCCACGTCCTCGGCATCGGCCGCGTTGCCCAGAATGCGGCGGGCGAGCCCGAGCATGGCCGGCAGATGGCGGCGGCTGAGCGCACGGAACGCCCGTTCGTCGCCGCGCGCGATCCGGGCCATGAGCGCTTCGTCGCTGTCATCCATCGCAGGGAGGCGACCGCCATCGGGGATTTCCGTCCATTGTAGACCTTGGCCTGTCCATTAAACGTGCGGGGGTGCGGAATCCTGTGGGGAACGGACTGCGGGCAAAGCGGCGAATAATGTGCCCGCGCGCCGGTCTAACCTATTGAATTATCGCTGTTTAGCAACCCAGGAACGGCCGTCTGCGCGCGCGCCCTTCCGCCCCCCGGAAAACCGTGTCAATTTGCGCCCAACCGGCGCGATCCGCCGTCCAAGCGCGTGATCCCGAAAATCGGAAACCGGTTTTCCGAGCGAGATCATGCATCACAAAAAAGGGGAGGCATGAGCATGGACAAGGCACTCTACGACAAGGGCATGGCGATGCGCCGCAAGGTGCTAGGCGACGAATATGTCGACCGGGCGATTGCCAATACCGACGATTTCAATCGCAAATTCCAGGACCTGCTCAACGAATTTGCCTGGGGCGCGGTCTGGACCGACGAGGACCTCAAACCGCGCGACCGCAGCCTGCTCAATCTCGGCATGATCGCCTGCCTTGGCCGGATGCACGAATTCGAGGCGCATTTCCGCGGCGCGCTGCGCAACGGGCTGACGCCGAAGGAACTCGGCGCCATCTTGCGGCAGGTCGCGGTCTATTGCGGTTTCCCGGCCGCGGTCGATTGCCACCGCGTGGCCAAACAGGTATTGGCGGGGGAGGCCAAGAAAACATGACGAAAACCTGAGCCGTCATGGCAGAATCACGTTATTGAGATAGCCGTATTCTTGTCTTGAATGTGCCTTCATCCCGAGGCAATTAGACTGCGGGACGGCTGGGGATTCCAGGTCCCCCGTTTCATGGTGAACGATGATCCGACGCTTTGGACTATTTCTGATGACGCTGCCGGTCGCGGCAGCCTTTTTCGCCGCGCCCGCGCTTGCGCAATATTATCCGTCGCCGCCGCCGGGATATTACCGGGACGTCCCGCCGCCGGGCACCTATTACGACGACCGCCGCTCGCCGCCCGCATTCTGGAACGACGACGATGAGGACGACCGGCCGGCGCCGCGGCGCTATCGCTCGCCGCAGATGACCCAGGGCCAGCCGGGCGCGCCCAGCCGCATCCTGCCGTATCCGGAAGAAGCCCAAGCAACCCCGCCGCCGCCGGCATTCGCTCCGCCCGACGCGCGTGCGCTGGCCGCCCACGATCCCGATGCGGTTCGCCCGCCTGGCGCGATCGCCGTAGCGCCTGCTGGAGCACCGCCGCAGGCGGCGCCTGCAACGCCGGCGCCGGCCGGGACCGCCGCGCTGCCGCCGGAGGATCAGCCCGAGCAAGGCCAGCCCCAGGAGCTGCCGGACAATCTGAAGCGGCAACTGGTCGACTACGTCACCAAGGAGCCGGCCGGCACCATTATTGTCGATACCGCGCACACCTATCTCTATCTAGTGCTCGGCGGTGGCAAGGCGCTGCGCTACGGCGTACGCGTCGGCCGCGACGGTTTTACCTGGACCGGCACCGAGCGCATTTCCAAGATGAAGGAATGGCCGGACTGGTTCCCGCCGCCGGAGATGATCGAGCGCCAGCCTTATCTGCCGCGTCAGATGGCGGGCGGACCGGGCAATCCGCTCGGCGCGCGCGCCATGTATCTCGGCAACACGCTCTACCGCATTCACGGCACCAACCAGCCGTCGACCATCGGCCACTATGTTTCGTCGGGCTGCGTCGGCATGCTCAATGGGGACGTCGAGGATCTCTTTAGCCGCGTGCAGGTCGGCACCCGCGTCGTCGTTCTGCCCGGAAAGGCGCCGGAGACGGTTGCCGCGACCGGCGCCGGTAGCGCGCCGCCGCCCGCCAACCCGATGGCGCCGCCGCCGCACACCGGCACGGCGATCTCGGGCTCGCCGCTGCCGCCGCCGCGGTAAAAGTCCGAAATCCTGCGTCACGCTGTAGCACCGGCTCCGCCGCTGCCTTAACATCGCTTGCCAAGCCGCTCGCCGGATGTCGTCTGGGGCAGAAGCGGCAATAGGAAACGCGAGCGATGGGAGGCCGGCATGGCGCGCGAGGAATCGCAGATCAAATTCAATCGGCGTAAATTCTTGGCCGGTGTGGCGATTGCCGGCGCGGCCGGTGCCGCCGCACCACCTGCCGCCCGGGCCGCGACCACGGCGCTGACGCCGGGCACAACACCGCGTCCTTCCGCGCTCCGTCCTTCCGCCGCCGTTGCCGCCAATGAAACCGCCACGCCGCCCGCGATGGCGAAGTCCGAGGGCGTGCCCGCTTCCGACTTCATGGTCGATGTCATCAAGTCGCTCGATATCAAATATATGCCGTGCAATCCGGCCGATAGCTTCCGCGGCCTGCACGAATCCTTGATCAACTACGGCGGCAACAAAAGTCCCGAATTCCTCACCTGCACGCATGAGGAAGCCGCGGTGGCGATGGCGCACGGTTATTTCAAAATCGCCGGCAAGCCGCTGATGGTCTGCGTCCACGGTACCGTCGGGCTGCAGCACGCGGCAATGGCGATCTACAACGCCTGGTGCGACCGCGTTCCAGTGATCGTGGTCGGCGGCAACGATCTCGACGCCTCGAAGCGTGCGCCCGGCGTGCCGACCTTCCATTCGGCGCAGGACATCAGTTCGCTGGTGCGCGATTTCACCAAATGGGACGACCAGCCGGTGTCGTTGCCGCATTTCGCGCAGTCCTTTGTGCGCGCTTACAAACTGGCGATGACGCCGCCGCACGAGCCGGTGATGATCGCGCTCGATGCCGCGCTGCAGGAATCGACCACGCTGGATCGCGCCAAGCTCACGATCCCGCGCTACGTGCCGACCTCGCCGCCGCAAGGCGACAGCAACGCGGTGCGCGAAGCGGCGCGCCTTTTGGCGAATGCCGAACGCCCGGTGATCGTTGTCGATAAATGCGCCCGCACGGAAAACGGAGTGAAGCTGCTGGTCGAGCTTGCCGAGGCGCTGCAGGCGCCTGTCATCGACCAGAAAGGCCGGATGAATTTTCCCAATACCCATTATCTTTCGCAGAATGCGCGCGGCCGCGCGCTGCTCGGGCAGGCCGATGTGATCCTCGGTCTCGAACTGTCGGATTACTGGGGCACGGTGAACGGCTGGATCGACAATGGCGACGACGACGGTTCCGGCTTGCAGGAATCGCACGTCAAGCCGAACGCCAAACTGATCAGCATCAGTTCGATCCTGCTCAATACCAAGGCGAACTATCAGGACTTCCAGCGCTTCCAGGTCGTCGATGTCGAGATGGCGGCCGACGCGGAGGCAACCTTGCCGGCGCTGATCGAGGCGGTGAAGCAGGCGCTGCCGGCCAATCAAAGGGCAGCGGTCGAAGCGCGCGGGGGCGGCCTGAAAAAGGCCTGGAGCGAAACGCGCGATCGCACACGTCAGGCGGCTTCTTACGCCTGGGATGCGAGCCCAATCAGCACCGCGCGCATGGCGATGGAAGTTTACGCGCAGCTCAAGGACCTCGACTGGTCCTCGGTCGGCGGCGACCGCCAGTTTTCGGCCTGGCCGACACGGCTATGGCCGATGGACAAGCACTATCACCACATCGGCGGACCGGGCGGCTACGGCGTCGGTTACGGCTTGCCGGCCGCGGTCGGCGCGGCACTGGCCAATCGCGACGCCGGGCGTTTCTCGGTCAGCTTCCAGCCCGACGGCGACCTTATGTATTCGCCGGGCGCGCTGTGGACCGCGGCACGCCACAAGATTCCGTTGCTGACCGTGATGCACAACAATCGCGGCTATCACCAGGAAACCATGCACGTGCAGCGCATGTCGAACCGGCGCAACCGCGTCGCCTATCTCGGCAAGGACCTCGGGCCGCTCGGCACGCGCATCGAGAACCCCGACATCGACTACGCCAAGCTGGCGAGCGCCCTGGGCGTCTATTCGGCCGGACCCATCACGGAACCAAACGAATTGGCGCCGGCGCTCAAAAAGGCGGTGCAGGCGGTCAAGGCCGGCGAGCCCGCGCTGGTCGACGTCGTCACCCAGCCGCGGTGAGGGGAAAGCCCGTGCGACTATTTCATGCCTGCGCGATTGCATTGACGGTTCTCGCTCCCGGCGCCGCGTTCGCGGCCTCCGCCGAGCACGGCAAAGCAATGTTTATTCTGCACGGCTGCTGGCAGTGTCACGGCACCCAGGGGCAGGGCTCGATCGCGACTAGCGGGGGAAAAAGGCTCGCGCCCAATCCGCTGCCGTGGGAAGCATTTTCCGGCTTCGTGCGCTCGACCAACCGTGCCATGCCGCCCTATAGCGAGAAAATTCTTTCCGACGGCGATCTTGCCGACATCTACGCCTATCTGCAGTCGATCCCCAAGCCGCCGGACGTGAACGGTATTACGCTGCTCAAGTAGCGCGGTCGTGGCCTTGCGCCTTGACGCGCGCCAGCCTTGTCACCGCTTCGATCACCGCGCCGGGATCGGCGACGCCTTTGCCGGCGATGTCGTGGGCGCTGCCGTGCGCGACCGACGAGAACAAAATCGGCGAACCGATCGACAGACCGGCGGTGCGGTTGAACGCCTGCAGCTTGGCGGCGATGTGACCCTGGTCGTGCAGCATCACGATATAGGCGTCGCAATCCTTCTTGCGGAACATGGAGTCGGCACCGAACGGGCCGGACGCCGCGATGCCGTCCTGCGCGACGCGCGCGATGGCCGGAATGATGATGTCGGTTTCTTCCGAGCCGAACATGCCGTCTTCGCCGGCGTGCGGATTGAGTCCACCGACAAAAATCTTCGGACGGGCGATTCCTAAACGCTTGAGCGCCGTATCGACGACGCGGATCACGCGCTCGACCCGTTCTCGCGTGATCAGCGCGACCGCCTCGCGCACGCTGACGTGCAGCGTGGCGTGGGCGATGCGCACGTCGTCGAAGCAGATCATCAGATAGACGTCGTTGACCGGCGTGCCGGTCTCGCGCGCGACGAACGACGGGTAGCCGTCGAAGGCGATGCCGGCGGCGGCAATCGAGCGTTCGGTCTGCGGCGCCGCCACCACGGCCTCCACGTCGCCGGAAAGCGCGCATTGGATCGCGCGGCGGGCGGCGGCAAGCGAAGCGCGGCCGTAAGATGCATCGACCTTACCGAAAATTACCGGCGTATTGGTCCCATCGCCGGCATCGAGCAGGTTGACCGCGCCGTCCGACCAGTCGGCATTGCCGGCGTGCGCAATAATATGCAGACGCGGCGCCAGACCGGCGGCTTTGGCGTGCAGTTGCACCGCCGCCGGATCGCCGACGAGCAGCGGCCGGCAGAGGGCTTGCACGCGCGCGTCGAGCGCCGCCTTGAGCGCGATTTCCGGGCCGATTCCGGCGGGGTCTCCGGTGGCGATGGCGATGCGCGGCAAGCTCATGAGCGTCTTTCTTAGGCGGCGCGACTGCCTATAATGCCGGCCCGCGCTTGAAAGAAATAATAGCAGTGGAATGAGGAAACGTCGCCATGATGTCGCGTGAACAGAATGAGCAATTGAGCCGCATCGGCCCCGGCACGCTGATGGGCAAGCTGTTGCGCCGCTACTGGGCGCCGTTTTTGCTGGCGTCGGAAATCCCCGAACCGGATTGTCCGCCGGTCAAGGTCAAGCTGATGGGCGAGCGCCTGATCGCCTTCCGCGACAGCAAGGGCCGCGTCGGCCTGATCGACGAATTCTGCGCGCATCGCGGCGCCTCGCTCTGGTTCGGCGAAAACGAAGACTGCGGCATCCGCTGCCACTACCACGGCTGGAAATACGACATCACCGGGCAATGCACCGACCTTCCGTCCGAGCCCGAGGAGTCGGGCTTCCGCAAGAACATCAAATTGAAATCCTACCCGTGCATCGAGAAGGCCGGGATCGTCTGGGCATACATGGGCCCGCCGGAACTGCAGCCGCCGCCGCCGGCGCTGGAATGGACCGATGTTGCGCCCGACCAGCGCTTCGTCACCAAGCGATTGCAGGAATGCAATTACCTGCAGGCGATGGAAGGCGGCATCGACTCAAGCCACGTCTCCTGGCTGCACGGCTCGGAACTCAACAAGGATCCGCTGTTCAAGGGCTCGAAGGGCAACGTCTATAACGAGAACGACCGCATGCCGCTGTTCGAGGTGGAGGAATTCTCCGGCGGCCTGCTGATCGGCGCGCGCCGCAATGCCGAGGCGGGCAAATATTACTGGCGCATCACACCCTGGATCATGCCCTGGTACACCATCATTCCGCCGCGCGCGGGGCATCCGCTCGGCGCGCACGCCTGGGTGCCGATCGACGACGAGACCTGCTGGGCCTGGAGCATCAATTATCATCCCAAGCGCGCGCTGACGAAATCGGAAGTCTCGGCCATGCAGGACGGCGAGGGCATCCACGTCAAATACGTGCCAGGTACTTTCATTCCGCTCGCCAACAAGTCCAACAACTACCTGATGGACCGCGACGCGCAGCGCGCCGGCCATAGCGCGACCGGCGTCGACGGCATCGCCATGCAGGACGCTTCCATTCAGGAAAGCATGGGCGCGATCCAAGACCGCACGCAGGAGCATCTGTGTGCGACCGACGCCGGCATCATCATGACGCGCAAGATCATGCTGCGCGCGGCCAAGGCGGCGGCCGAAGGTAAGCCGGTGCCGGCGACCGAGCCGGATGCGCAGCGTGTACGCTCGGCGGCGATCGAACTCGGCCACGGCGTCTCATTCAGCGAAGGCGCCAAGCACGGGCTCTATGCCGAATTGGGCACCGAGCCGCTGTCGGTGTAGAAGGCTCGCAACCGAAAGGTGGATCGAACATGCCGCACTATACCGCGCTGGTCACATTGCTAGCCATTGCTCTGTATTTCTACACCGGCCTGATGGTCGCCAAGGCGCGCGCGAAATTCGGCGTCAAGGCGCCTGCGACGGCGGGAAATCCCGATTTCGAGCGCGTGTTCCGTGTGCAGATGAACACGCTGGAATGGATGCCGATCTTCCTGCCGCTGCTTTGGTTTTTCGTGCTCTATGTCAACGATTGGGGCGCCGCGCTGCTCGGGCTCGTGTGGCTGGCCGGCCGGGTGGTCTACATCCGCGGCTACGCCGAAGCGGCCGACAAGCGCCACCGCGGCTTCGCGATCCAGGCCTTCGCCTGCGGCGCGCTTTTTATCGGCGTTCTGGCCGGCATCATCTGGCGCATGGTGCACGGGTGGTGAACATGTCGCCGTCATTCCGGGTCGGCTCGCATTGCGAGCGCCCCGGAATGACCGCCAGGATTACTCCGCCGCGCTCGCCTGCTTGCCGATCGCCGCGTTGACGCGGGGCATCACTTCTTCGGCCATCAGCTGCATCGAGCGTTTGGCGAGCGCCGGATCGACCCAGTCCATTCCGGCATAAACCAGCTCGCCGAAATCGCCGGTCTCCTCGCGCATCGCCAGAATCTGGTCGACGACTTTGTTGACGCTGCCGGCAAACACGCAGTGCTGCATGACGTAGTCGAGCGTGATCTCGTCGTCCGGCTGTTCCTTGTAGCTCTTGAACACGTAGAGCCGATTGCCGCGCATCATCTTGGCGCGCATGTTGCCGAAGTAGTGACGATACGGGCTGTTGGCATCCTCGCTGCCGTAGCGCGCCGCCATCTTGTCGTCGTCGGCGACGAAGATCGTCCGCGCCAAGCGCCAATCGTTGATATCGGCCCTCTGCCCGGCCTCGGCCTTGCCCTTGGCGTAGTTCGTCCAATGCGACTTCAGGTGCTTGGCGAGCAGGAAGTTCGCCGACAGCGGATGGAAGTCGCGCTTGCCCATCAGCACCACGCCGGGCGAGAACGGCGCCACCACGGTGCCGACGATCTCCGGCCGCGGCTTCTGGTACGGCTTGCCCATGACGCCGACGCCGAGATGCAGCGCGGCGCTGCGCGCGAACGATACCTTGAATCGGTTGCCGGGGAATTCGATGTCGTAGGGCGGATCGCGCTCCCACACCGCCAGGATCACGTCGATGGCGTCAGCGAAGATCTTGTTGCGATCCTCGTCGAGAATGCCGATCGCCTCGCAGTCGGATGGTAGCGCGCCGGGCGACACGCCCATGATGAAGCGGCCCTGCGCCAGATGATCGAACATCGCCGCGTTGACCGCGATCACCACCGGATGCATCTGCGCCAGATTGGTGGTGCCGGTGGCGAGCTTGATCTGCTTGGTGTCGTGGATCAGCGTCGCCAAAAACAGCATGCTGTTGGTGATGTTCTCGCAGGCGTCGGTCAGGTGTTCGCCGACGAAGGCGTCGTAAAAGCCGAGTTTGTCGGCGAGGATGATCGTCTCGCGGTCCTCGCGCAGCGTCTGCGTCCAATCGCGGCCCATGGGATGCACCGGCATCGTGAAGTAACCCAACCGCATAATTCTCTCCGGCTTGAACCCGATGTGTTGACCGCAAACTAGCCGAGCCGGCGCGCCGATGCATCAAGCGTGACAAAAATCGTTTTTGAAATGGCGAAATTGGGCCCCTGGCGGTGGCCGGCTCCGGTTTTGCCCGCGGTCTCCACAGGGCCTTTGCGCCGGTTCGGCAAGGGCCCCGCAAACGACTAGGGTTCGCCTGGAGACTGCCGATTCGGGGCTGAGGGAGGCCGCCATGATGCGCTGGTTTCACGCCTTGATGCCGAAGGAGGAGCGCTTCTTCGACCTGTTCGCACGCCATTCGCAGGCCGTGCTGGCCGGCGCCGAGGCGCTGCGCGCCATGCTGGAGGGCGGCGCGGCGGTGCAGCCCAATTACCAAATCGTCATGGACCGCGAGCAGGACGCCGACGACGTGACGCGCGAGGTGCTGATCGCGGTGCGCCGCACCTTCATTACGCCGTTCGACCGCGGCAACATCCGCGACCTGATCACCTCGATGGATAACTCCATCGACCAGATGCAAAAGACCGCCAAGGGCGTCGTGCTGTTCGACGTGACCGAATTCACGCCGCAGATGAAGGAAATGGCCGACGCGATCGTAAAGTGCGCGCATCTGGTGCAGGAAGGCGTGCAGTTGCTGCGCTCGATCAGTTCGGAAGCCGTGCACATCAGTACCTTGACCGAGCGGATTTCGCAGCTCGAAGGCCGCGCCGACGAGCTGCACGATATCGGCCTGCGGGAGCTGTTCCAGACCAAGGCCAAAACCGATCCGATCGCCTTCTTTGTCGGCAACGAGGTCTACGATCATCTGGAAAAAGTCGTCGACCGTTTCGAATGGCTTGGACGAAACGAAAGTTATTATCGATCGATAAAATCGAAGGGCCTCAAGCCGGGTGTCGAGGCACAATTGAATTTGGTTTCGCGGCTACGAGACTTGGGAACGAGTTTTTCTCGCAGTGAGTATCCGAGCCTGGTTAAAATCGGAAATACATATCTCAAACTGTATGGTGAATGTCTGGACGCGCTGCTAAATTCTGCGCAATTGGACGCGGTGAAATTAGATTGCGGAGAAGGCGAATTAATTCAATGAGGCTCAGAGAAATTTCAACACCAAAGTCCGCACTCAAGGACGCGATCAAAAACGCGGATGCTATCGAGGCCGAGACGATCAAGGCCAACAACAAAAACTCGCAGAGCAGCAGCTTACCTGAAGTAGTAAAGGCAGCGGCCTGTGAAAAGTCTCGTGTGAGATTCTCATTCTCGCCTGTACGCTTTGAACGACAGGAATGCGCCAATTACTAAAATCAAAAGCGCAGCTATAGGCGCCACGCTCGCGGTTTGAACGGCTTTCGTCGCGATTTCAGCTAGCCGCGTTGGAAAAAGTATGCGCAAAAGGCCGCTGAGAACTGCGAGCCACCCGAGCGCAGTCACCACCACCGGCCAACCGCCCTTCCACTGATTGTGAAAATACACAATCGCAAGCCCCGAAACGAATAAGGGATAGCCCGATACGAAGACCAGCGCCGGGTTATGGAAGGCTTGGTCGACCATGCCGGCCAAGCGTCAAGGTTGAGAAAAATCGACGCAGCGCTTGCAATGAGAGTGGGGCCAAGCAGGGCCGCGATCGTCTTCGAGGTTGCCATGGATTATTTCTCAATTTACGAGGCGGCCGCATCAGCCCGTGGTGTGGCACGTTTCGCGTCAGTTTTCGCTGCGGCTCGCGCCGCCCATCCCCCACCTAGAATGCCGCCCGTAAACCCGCCGCCGGCGCACCGCTTATCCGCCCATATCAAAGAGTTTCCCATAGCCGCTGCGCACGAAAATCCAGCCAAGCAGAATGCGTCCGATCAATAAAATGACGTCGGACGTGCTCTCGGCCACGCCGTCGGCATACGACAGCGCGTGATGCGGCTTACTTTCATTGTATGTTGTCATAACGCCTTTCATTTTTTTATTGCGGTCGAGGCATCTTTAAGTTCGCGCCGCCATCTTCCTTATGCGATCATGGCAGTTTCCTAGCGTTTCCTTGGTAACTGTTACGCAAGGTCAAGAGCGATAGCGGCAGGAGCCATGGAAATGTGAAAATACTCTGTTCAAATGACAACAATATCGGTCAGCATACCTGCCTCATGGCTGCTATGCACCGAATGACGGACGTTCTTCTGATCTAGGAGCCCGTCCGAGTAGTCGCTGTTCAAGTCTCAACGAGTCTGATTCAACCTTGGACTATGAGCAAGCATTTTCGTCCCTGGAATATCGATCAGACGCTGCTTCTGCCGCCGAGTGTGC
>Ga0182024_10022489_pt1 | contig 11364 bp, 6 predicted proteins | sample P32metaG_FD_120480 | JGI IMG/M metagenome (GOLD analysis project Ga0182024, IMG submission 120480) | Permafrost microbial communities from Stordalen Mire, Sweden - P3-2 metaG (Illumina Assembly) | ecosystem: Environmental > Terrestrial > Soil > Wetlands > Permafrost | place: Sweden: Stordalen... | reverse complement strand
CTGACAGTTATCCGCCTGACAGGCTTTCCACCGCGCTATCCTCGTAACGGTCACAGGCTATCAATCGCGATCTTCCGCCTGTAAAATTGCATTCAGGGAATCAGGGTAGGCGGTCCCTGGTGTGGGGTGAACATGGAAAGAACGGCTGGCCCGCGTGGCGGACCCTATTTTCACAAGCGCGACAAGGCAGCAGCGGAGGATGTGGCTGCGGTGTTGCTTTGCCAGCAAGCCCAGGCTCATATGCTGACCCCATCACTCCAACGGGCAATTGTCAGAATTTACGGATGCTGCAAATTGGCAGCCCGTGCTGCTTTGTTCCTCCTCACGGCCTTGGTCTTCATCGCGCCATGGCAAGCATTTGCCGCGAGTGGATCAATCACCGCCAGCCCCAACCCATGCTCAGTGACGACGCTCGGAGGCACGTGCACCCTGACGTTGAGTTGGTCCAGTTCAGGCACAACGGCGGCGCAGGTATGGGTGACGGACGGCACGGGTGTCCAGGAAAGTCTTTTTACCGGAACGAGCGGTAGTCAATCCCTGAACTGGATTCAAGCGCTGCCACAGCATTATACCTTCCAGCTTTATGCCTATTCCGGCTCAACCAAGGGGGCACTCCTCTCGTCTGTGAGTGTTTCGGTGCCCTCGCCTCAACTATCCCTGAGCGTTCAGCCGAGTTCCTCCCAAACCTTTAACCAAGGCCAGACCATGAGTTTTACGGTGACCGTTCGCGATCCCAGTGGGGCTGCCGTGAGCGGGGCGAACGTGGCAATTCAGGATGGACTGGAACTCGGCTCTCTGCAGAACGTTACGACAAACGGGAGCGGACAGGCGACATACGGATACAGCATTCCGACGCAGGTGGCACCGGGCAACTACACCATGACGTTCGGGCCGGCGACGAAGAGCGGATACACCCAGAGCGGCTCAACCAGCGTGGCGGTGACGGTGAACGCACCGGCAACCGTATTGAACCTGAGCGTGACGCCGAGCGGGAGTCAAACGGTGAATCCGGGTCAGTCAGTGAACTATTCGATTACCGTAACCGATAGCAGCGGCAATGGAGTGAGCGGAGCGACGGTGCCGGTGTCGAACCCGCTGGGAACAAACACATCGGTGACCAGCGGTTCGGGGGGAACAGCCAGCTATGGCTTGACGGTACCGTCCGGCCAGACGTCAGGCAGCTATACAGTTTCATTCGGCGGCGCGAGCAAGAACGGATATCTGACTAGTTCGCTGGCCCAGAGGACCGTGATTGTCAACGCTGCACAACCTCTTCTGACGCTCTCCGTGTCGCCGTCCACGCTGCAGACGGTGAGCGCCGGCCAGACGGTGAACTACACGCTGACGGTGCTGGACGGAACCGGTGCGACAGTGAGCGGAGCGAGCGTCACCGTGACCAACCCGTTTACCGGTACGAACAGCACGGTGACGACCACGGGAGGGACAGCCAGCTACAGTCTTACGGTTCCGTCCGGGCAGGGAGCGGCGAACTATACAGTCTTTTTCTCAGGGGCGAGCAAGAGCGGCTATACATCCTCTTCCGGCACACAGGCTTTCATTACGGTTCAACCGGCGCAGGGGCCGACGGCTGTGCTCAGCCTCAGCGCCCAAGGCAATACGGTCGGAAATGGGGGGACGCTGACCGTCAGCACAACCTCGGGGGGCAGCGTCAACGTCAATTTCAGCGCGACTGGCAGCACAGCGGGGGCTGGCACGATTGCCAGCTACGCCTGGACGAGCAATGGCACCGCGATCGGGAGCGGGCAAGCCAGCTTCAGTGCCCCCTTCGGCACAGCGAGCAATAGTATCGGGCTGACAGTTACCAACAGCGCCGGTCTCTCATCTACAGCGACCGCCACGATCATTGTGAACTTCACCTCTGCTTCGACCTTGAGCCTGAGTGTGCAACCAAGTTCGGCCCAGACGTTCAATCAGGGCGACACTATGAACTTCACGATCACGGTGCGGGACCAGAACAACAGCGCCGTGAGCGGGGCAAACGTAGCGATTCAGGATGGACTGGAACTCGGCTCTCTGCAAAATGTTACGACAAACGGGAGCGGACAGGCGACATACGGATACAGCATTCCGACACAGGTGGCGCCGGGTAACTACACCATGACGTTCGGGCCGGCGACGAAGAGCGGATACACCCAGAGCGGCTCAACCAGCGTGGCGGTGACAGTGAACGCTCCGGCGACCGTATTGAACCTGAGCGTGACCCCGAGCGGGAGTCAAACGGTGAATCCGGGTCAGTCGGTGAACTATTCGATTACCGTAACCGATAGCAGCGGCAATGGAGTGAGCGGAGCGACGGTGCCGGTGGCGAATCCGCTGGGAACGAACACGTCGGTGACCACCGGTTCGGGAGGGACAGCCAGCTATGGCGTTACGGTGTCTTCCAGCCAGGCATCCGGCAGCTATACAGTCTCATTCGGCGGCGCGAGCAAGACCGGATATCTGACCAGTTCGCTGGCGCAGAGGACGGTGATTGTCAACGGGACGCAGCCTCTTCTGACACTCTCCGTGTCGCCTTCCACGTTGCAGACAGTAAGCGCGGGCCAGACGGTGAACTACACGCTGACTGTTTTGGATGGAACCGGAGCGGCGGTGAGCGGAGCGAGCGTCACTGTGACCAACCCGTTTACCGCTACGAACAGCACGGTGACGACTACGGGAGGGACGGCCAGCTACAGCCTCACGGTTCCGTCCGGGCAGGGAGCGGCGAACTATACGGTCTTCTTCACGGGGGCGAGCAAAAGCGGCTATACAACCTCTTCCGGCACCCAGGCTTTCATTACGGTTCAACCGGCGCAGGGCCCGACCCTGAGCCTGAGTGTTCAACCAAGTTCGGCCCAGACGTTCAATCAGGGCGACACTATGAACTTCACGATCACGGTGCGGGACCAGAACAACGGCGCTGTGAGCGGGGCGAACGTGGCGATTCAGGATGGACTGGAACTCGGCTCTCTGCAAAACGTTACGACAAACGGGAGTGGTCAGGCGACATATGGATACAGCATTCCGACGCAGGTGGCGCCGGGCAACTACACCATGACATTCGGGCCGGCGACGAAGAGCGGATACACGCAGAGCGGCTCAACCAGCGTGGCGGTGACGGTGAACGCACCGGCGACCGTATTGAACGTGAGCGTGACCCCGAGCGGGAGTCAAACGCTGAATCCAGGTCAGTCAGTGAACTATTCGATTACCGTGACCGATGGAAGCGGCAATGGGGTGAGCGGGGCGACGGTGCCAGTGGCGAATCCGCTGGGAACGAACACCTCGGTGACCACCGGTTCAGGAGGGACAGCCAGCTACAGCATTACTGTGTCGTCCAGCCAAGCGTCAGGCAGCTATACAGTTTCATTCGGCGGCGCGAGCAAGAACGGATATCTGACCAGTTCGCTGGTGCAGAGGACGGTGATTGTCAACGGGACGCAGCCTCTTCTTACGCTCTCCGTGTCGCCTTCCACGTTGCAGACGGTAAGTGCGGGCCAGACGGTTAACTACACGTTGACGGTGCAGGACGGCAACGGAGCGGCGGTGAGCGGAGCGAGCGTCACTGTGACCAATCCGTTTATCGCTACGAACAGCACGGTGACGACCACGGGAGGAACAGCCAGCTACAGCCTGACGGTTCCGTCCGGAGAGGGAGCGGCAAACTATACCGTCTTTTTCTCCGGGGCGAGCAAGAGCGGCTATACAACCTCTTCCGGCACACAGGCTTTCATTACGGTAAAGCCGGGAACCGTTTCGGGGTCTCCTTCGGGTACGCTAACCGCCAGCCCAAGCACCTGCCAGGTGACGACCGTGAATGGTACCTGTGCGATCTCGCTGGTTTGGACCTTGACTAACAGCACGTCGGGGCAGATTACGGTAACGGATGCGCTAGGCAACAACAAAGTAGTTGGACCGGTGAGCGGGTCAAGCGGCACGTACCCGATTTCCTGGCTCCAGGCCTTGCCCCAAAAGTACGTTTTCTATTTGTGGGACTACACTGGCGGTTCACAGGGTGTACAGCTAGGAAGAGTCGCTGTTTCCGCAACCGGACCGAATAGCACGGCGGCGACCCCTGCCGTCGGAGTGAGCCCCACGCGCAATACGCCCGGAAGCGTATTCACGGTCAATGGCAGTGGCTTGGCTCCCGGCGCGGCAACGATTTATGTCCAGGGACCAGGGAGTTCGGCGACCGCTGTCGGGTCGGCCACGGCTGCATCGGACGGCACCTTCAACGGTTTCTCTTACACGACGCAAACATCGAGCCCGGTCGGGGCATACACCGTGTGGGCGGTGGATCACAGCGGCACCAAGTCTTCAACAGGGTCGTTTACGCTCTATCAGCCCACGCCCGCTAGCATCCCGTCCTGCCAAAGCAACACGACAACGTCCGGCTGCAACGGCGACCCGATCAACACCGCGACCGGCAACTATACCTACCAGCACACGGACCTGACAATCGCTGGTCGTGGAATGCCATTTGCGTTCACGCGAACATACAATTCGCAGAGCGGCGCGGCCGGACCATTGGGCGCGGGATGGACGCACTCCTACATGGCTTCGTTCGTCCAGAACTCTGACAACTCCATTACAATCGCCACGCCGGATGGCCAGGAGCTCATCTTCGACCCGGTCGGCAGCAGCTATATCTCTCGGTTCAACGGCGTCTACAGCACGCTGCAGTCGCCTTCGTCCGGCGTCTTTGTCCTGACGACGAAGAATCAGGTTTCGTATCGCTTCTCCAACAGCCAATTGACAGCGGTGTCGGACCACAACGGCAACGCTATCCAACTCACGTATTCGAACGGCATCCTCACGGCCATCGTCGACACCGCTGGCCGCCGACTTGTCGTTTACGCCGACCCGACGGGCAGGATCACCGGAATTCTCGACCCCGCCGGTCGTTCTCTTCAATATCAGTACGACAGCGCAGGAAACCTGGTCTCATTCACGGACGCGAACGGTGGGAAGTTTACCTATACATATGACGGCTCCCACCAGATGCTCACCGCCGTCGATCCCCAGAACAATACTTTCCTCACAAACACCTATGACGGCTCCGGGCATGTCGTGTCCCAGGCCGATGGCGTGGGGAATCGCTGGTCCTACGCTTACAACTCCGCGTCGCTGTTGACAACCATCACAGACCCGAACGGAAAGGTCAGCACTCACCTCCACGACCCGAGTTTCGAACTCCTGGTGGCCACGGATACTTTTGGCAAGACCGACCAATATGAATATGATGCCCTCGGAAATCGCATCGCGGCGCGGGACCGAAACGGTAACGGGAGTCAATACAGCTACGACGGCAACGGGAACGTCATTGCAGCAACCGACGCGCTGTCCAGCGTGCAAGCCGCCGCCTACGATGCGCAGAATAATCTGCTAAGCAAGACGGATGCCCTCGGGAACCAGACGACATTCGCCTACGATGCCAAGGGAAATCTGCTGACCAGCACCGATCCGCTTGGGAACAAAGCGACGTATACATACGACTCCTACGGCCAGCTCACGGCCAGGACCGACGCCCAGGGACGTACTGCTCAATACGCCTACGATAGTTTAGGAAACTTGATTCAAATGATCGATCCGCTTGGCCAGAAGACGACTTATGCGTACGATGCTGTTGGGAGGCGCACCTCGACCACCGACGCAAATAACTTCACGACCACTACGGCCTACGACGGCAACAGTAATGTCGTCAGTGTGACTGATTCGCTCGGGAATAAGACGCAGTACATCTATGACGGCAACAACAATCGCATCAAAGTGATCGATCCCCGCGGAAAGGCAACCGGCTACGCCTATGACGCGAATTACAAATTGATCACGACGACCGACACGCTCGGTGATTCCGTCTCGAACACATACGACAAACTAAGAAATCTCGCCTCAGTCAAGGATCAGCGAGGAAACACTACCATTTACAGCTATGATTCGGAAAGTCGCCTGATCCGCAAGGCGGACCCTGTCGGAAACACGACGACCTACGCCTACGATGCCGCGGGCAATCGCACCGTGGTGACCGACCCGCTAGGCAATGCGACCACGTACATTTACGACTCTCTCAACCGCTTGGTTTCCACGAAGGATGCACTCGGCAATGCCATAACGAGCGCTTTTGATGTCGCGGGCCGCCTGACAAAAACGACCGATCAGGTGGGGAACGCGACGACCTACAGTTACGACGCCCTTGGGCGTCAGAGTTCCGTCGTGGATGCGGCTGGGGGCGTCGTTGCCTTTCAGTACGACAACGTAGGCAATCGCGTCCAGATTACCGATTCCCGTGGAAAGGCCACCCAGTTCACATATGACGGGATGAACCGGCTTCTCACGACGACCGATCCCCTCGGCGACGTGACCACGAATGAGTTTGACCCGGCCGGAAATCTGACGCAGACGACCGATGGGAACGGAAACTCGAAGAGCTACCAGTATGACGCCGATCAGCGGCAAATCAAGATTACGTATTCGACTGGCGGATCGATCCAGTTCACGTATGACGCCAACGGGAACCTGACCCAGATGGTCGATCTCGTGGGCACTTCAAAGTATTCCTACGACGATTTGGACCGGTTGCAGGGCTACACAAGCCCATCCGGCGCCGCACTCGCCTTCACGTATGATGCCGGATCGAATCGGACGGCGCTTCAGTATCCCGGCAGCAAATCGGTGCAGTATGCGTACGACGCCGACAATCGGATCTCCAAGGTCACAGACTGGAATTCTCTCGCGGTGTCGTATTCGTACGACGCCGCTGGGCGGGTTTCCGGAGCCAGCTATTCCAACGGCCTCAGCAGTCAATACGGGTACGACGCGCTCGGGCAGAATCTCAACATTCAGCACAATAGCGGTGGTGCCGTAATCTACTCGGAGGCCACGACATGGTCCGCAAACGGGAATCCGACTTCCAGCAGTATCTCTGGGCTTTCCGCGCCCGGACTGCCCTCTGAAAGCGACGCCTACGCGTACAACGATGGGAATGAACTTGCCGCTGTGAACTATGGTTCCCCGGTATCGGACAAGAATGGCAATCTCACGGTTCAGCCAAGCTTTGGCGGGGCGACGACGTTCACCTATGATTTGAACAATCGAGCCACAAGCATCTCGGGCGCTTCTGCGAGCGCTGTCATGAAGTACTTCGGCGACGGGAATATGGCTGAATTGGACAGCGCCGGCACGTCGCATCGCTATTTGATCGACCCGACCGCTTCGAGGAACCGGATTTTAGCGGAATTGGACACAACAGGGGCGATGCAGATCGGATATGTCTACGGCCCGCGTGGACTGATCTCGCAGATTTCAGGTGGCCAGACCTACACCTACTTCCATAATCTGCAAGGCTCGACCGTTGCGCTGGAGGACTCGGCCGGTGCCGTGAGAAACAGCTACAGATACGACCCCTTCGGGCAGAAACTGCCGTCGTCAATCGAGCAGATCTCCAATTCATTTGCTTTCCTCGGAGGTTTCTCAGTGCCAAGCGTGGGCCAGTTTTCACTGATGGCCTTTCGCGTCTACGACTCTCAAGCGGGTCGTTTCTGCGGAGTCGATACCATGCGATGGCGGGGAAGCCAGGGAGTATCGCCATTCGCTTATAGTGGCAACGCCCCCCTTGGCTTAGTCGATCCTTCTGGACTGTTCGCTCTTGACCCCCTCGGCGGCTTTGCGGCTCTAAACGGGGCGGTCGGCGACATCGTGAAAGGTGCGGATCAGGCGACGGACGCCACCGGTGCATTCCTGCTTGGAGGTACTCTAACGAATGACGTTCTGAATAGTAACTACTCAGTGAGCAATAAGATTCAGGCGTCTACGTTCGACGTAATTGCCTATGCTGCCAGCCTTTTTGGAAAAACCTGTTTGGCGGTGCCCACGGCAGCAAATTGCGCCATATACGGCGAGACCAAGACACTAGATCTGCTCGGCGCGTCCAAGGAAGGTGCGCAACAAATTGACATTCAAAAAGCAAATTGGCTCACGGGCCTAACGAGCGTGATCAGGCATCCCGTCGACCAAACGGCTGATGCCTTCTACGCAATTCAGCAGCTTTATCAAATTTATAATTCCTCGCCCACCTCATTTACGGGGTCTTACCTGGCGACGCCGAATGCGAATCTATCGGGGTCGGGAAAATAGAATGCGATCCGCTGTTAACACGTTAAGTGTCCTGCTGCTAACTTCGCTGCGCCTCCTTGGTGGAACACCGAACTATTCATACGACGCTCTAAACCGGCTGACCAAGGTGGCCTACGCCGATGGCACCACCATTGTGTACGCCTACGACTCGGCCGGCAATCGTCTTTCCCGGATCATCTCAAACCCATCAATATCTCTGCCGAAGGTTAGTGTTGACAAGAGCACTCTAACGCTCTCAACTGCTGCCGGTCAGACCGCGCAGGCGCAGACCATTACGGTCACGAACGGCGGTGGAGGGAACCTCCAGTGGGTCGCATCCACTACGGCTTCCTGGCTCAGCGTTACGCCTGGAAGCGGCACGAACTCCGGAACGGTCAACGTGACCGCATCCGCCGCGGGGATGCCCGCAGGGACGTACAACGCCAACGTAACGATTCTCGCATCGGCTTCAAACGCGCCGCTGTCGATTCCGGTTATTTTCACGGTGACGGGGGCACAAGGGAATCCTCTGGTCAGCAGCGGCGGCATCGTGAGCGCAGCGGGTTCGAGTCCTGCCATGGCTCGCGGCTCCGTGGCCTCCATTTACGGATCGGCTTTAGCCGATTTGCCTGCCAGTGCCACGACTGTTCCGCTCCCGCTCGCGCTTGTCAACGTCCAAGTGTCCGTGAATGGACTGAAGGCTCCATTGTGGTACGTAGGCCCCGGCCAAATTAATTTCCAGGTCCCGTTTGAAGCACCCCTCCAAGGACAGGCTTCTGTAATCGTGTCTCGCGATGGTGTTGCAAGCGCGCCGTCGAACGTAACGCTCACGCCATACGCCCCGTCCGTTTTCATGTATCAACGCACCGCAAACGCGCTGGACCCGATCATCGTTCACGCAGCGAATAACCAACTGGTCACGCCCGACAGTCCCGCCGTTGCGGGGGAATACCTGACTGTCTATGGTACGGGAATCGGAGACCTGAACGTACTTCCTGTGACTGGCGCGTTAAGTCCCGAGAATCCGGTGGCGACGTCGACCGTGACGCCAACCGCAACTATAGGAGGAGTGAATGCGCCCGTAACATTCGCAGGTCTTACGCCAGATGCCGTGGGGCTGGCGCAATTCAATATTCTGGTCCCGCAAGGCCTGCCAACAGGAGCCACCCAGCCGCTTGTAATCAGTTATGGGACAGTAAAAAGCCAGCTCGTGCAGTTGTATTTTGGCGGTAATACCGCTGTATCGGGGGATACGGTACTGTCCGTGACTGGCCCACCGGTTAACAACGGAACCGGGATTTTCCCAACTAACCCGCTGGCATTCTCTTTTACTGTGGGTCAGTCATACTCAAATGTTACGATCAGTGCCGACCTTGTCGGAACGTTCAGTGGTACCGCCTACTTGATGAGCCAAATTGGAGTTGGCACGACCACAGCGAATCAGATTGCGACTGGCTCTTTCACGTCTGCAGGAGCGCCTTTCGGAACTCTGCAAACAGTATTACAGAACATCAGCCTTGTTCCCGGCACGTATTTCCTCGTCTTGAGTACTTCGCAATCTACTCTGCCTCAGGGTCTCCAGGAGACAAATTCACCTGTGATTGTTTCTGATGTCGGAGCATCAACCAACGGCACAGTCTGGTACTCATCAACTCCCGCTGCTTACGTGCCCGCCAGCAACTTTGGTATCGCAAATGGCGGCGGTGGAGCGTACGCCCCTGAGTTCACCGTTGTTGCGGGATCAAACGGTGCCCGCTGAACTGCCTCGCTTCTTTGCAAATACCTTGTTCAGAAAGACATCTAAATCGGAGACATCATGGCCCTGACGTTTCAGGGGGCATTCGACTCTCCCAAATAGCCTCTGGATTCTGCCTCAATACTTGTTCTTCTCAATCCAAGCGTCGAGATCTCTCCTGTCGAGATGAACTCGACGGCCAACGCGAACGACCGGCAGTTCCTTCTCGAAGATCAAGTGCTGAACTGACTGCTCCGACCGACCGAGATAAACGGCCGCCTCCTTGACATTTAATAGAGTCGGCTGGACTCTGACTGCGAGGTGTTGCACGTGAGACGCGATTTCCGACTTGACCTTTACGGCCACCTCTTCGGCGATCGCGCTCACCAGAGCATATAGTGTCGTGTCGGTGGTAGTGGCACGGTTTCTCGCTATCGCCTGGGGACCCAGCGTGTTGTCCATTGCGGCGCGGGCCATCATAAATACACCTCCTCGGTTCTTCGCAGGTGTCCACTGCAATGCACGGTCGGCGGGCGCCTCATGAGGAGACCCCGCCGTGGCCGTTGACGGCTTCTCGCGCGCAAAGCCCAGCAAACTTTGACACCGGGTCGGTCCGGGACCGTTCCTGGAATCGACGGTCTACCGTTTCCAGCCGCTGTAAGGCATCGAGCAGCTGCATGCCGGCTTCGCGCATTTGATCCGAGCGCGGGGCGAAATGCTCGGTGTGCTTAATGGCGAATCTGATCCGATCTATTGCGATCCGCGCCTGATAGGCCATCTCGAACTCGACGGCGGAAGGCGTCGAATTCACCTGATCCTCGATAGTCTGAAGAATTTGATGTATGGCTTCTGAACTCATGAATCTACTCCAGTTTCTTTTTCGCGCCGGGCGCCGCGGATGATAGCCGATCTCTATTACGGCGCCAGTCCTGTTTGACTGGACGACGCTTGATCAAATACGCGATTGTCTGAACGGCGCAAAGCAGCGCGGCCAGTCCCAGAAGAAACCGTTGTTGTCCCCGAGTCACGGATTGTCCGAATTCGGCGTTCCGATTATCGGCAAGCACTGTGACGCCGATTGCCACCAGCGCGAGGATGCTGGCAACAAGTCCTAGTCGACGAACTCGCTGACCGAGATCGGTCCCTCTACGCATTCGTCCTCCCGAGCCATCTCTGCAGAGCGCTGTTCGCGAGTGCCGTAACCGTGCAACCCCGTTGCTTGGCGGCTGTGCGGAGTCGCGCGTTGGCCCGACCGGAGACGAGTGCCGTGAGTGCGTGGGCGCCCCTTCCAGGGGGAACGGCAGTCAATTCGACAGTCGCTAAATCCGTCGATGTGAGAGCCTCCTCGATCTGTCGGGATAGGTCGCCCCGATACCGCATTAATTCCCTCAGATGGTCATTGACTTCAGATGTGAGGCGGAGGAATAGTCGCACTTTTCGCTTCTCCATGTCTTCTCACTTGGGCGCGTAGCCGGTTGTGGAGAATCCGGTTCGCTTGTGGAGCTGTCCCGGCGGCT